>ENA-OROQ01000737-OROQ01000737.1-human-gut-metagenome-genome-assembly--contig:-NODE-737-length-27154-cov-11.6777_pt1 | contig 27154 bp, 26 predicted proteins | sample MGYA00242136_ERZ509062 | MGnify/ENA primary metagenome ERZ509062 (study PRJEB26280, sample SAMEA2338735) | human gut metagenome | biome: human gut; feature: human-associated habitat; material: faeces...
GTATTTACAGGAATAGACGACATTGTTGTTTGATTTATATGTTGTGTTCATATTTATATTATACTATGGTTTATTAGTTAATACAATTACTATTTTGTCCATCTTCAATTACTTGCATAAATTCGATGGACGCGTCTTATATCCCCATAGCTGAAGCAATGGGTTTTACGACGCATTGGATAAGATCCAAAAGTCTTAAAATCCTATATTCATTTACAGCAATTCCTGTACTTTTCGATATACAACCTCTGCAAATTTCTTATGTCCTGCTGCATTCAGATGTTCCTGATCTGCGTCACAGCAATGTACATAGGATGCTGCCGGAAGGAAACTGATATGACGTTCAGCTGCGATTTTTTCATAAACAGGCTGCAGATTTCTGGAAACGATCACAGACTCTCTGGAAAACTCCTGGTCATATCCTTCCTGCCATACTTTTTCTCCCAGGTAGATCGGAGCCATGAGAAGGACTTTCGCTTTTGGCGCATATTCCTGGACCTGATCCAGCAATCTTATGATTCCCTTTCCGATTACATCTGCGGATGCTCCGAAAACAGTTTTACAGTCATTGGTTCCCAGCATCAGCGTGATTACATCCACCTGGGCATGTGTTTCCAGAAGTGTGGGAAGAAGTGCAGTTCCTTTTCTTCCGTCGCGGAGCGGATCTTCGAAAACTGTTGTTCTTCCGCACAGTCCCTCCTCGATCACACGATATTCTTCTTTATTCAGTTTTTCCTGGAGAAGGCTTGTCCAGCGTACTCCCCACGGTAGTCTCTTCCTGCTCTCTCCGTCATATCCCCATGTATTGGAATCTCCAAAGCATAATACCTGTTTCATTTTACCATATCCCTATCTAATTAGTATGTTTATTTGTTAGGTGAATCATATCATGCTATTCTCATTTGGTCAAATACACAAAAAAAATAGCCTGCTATAGTTTGACTCTATAGCAGGCCATCTTACATACTCTTTTATATACTTTTTATCAGAGATTCTTTTTACAGTCCGATAAATCCTGTAACATCTCCGTTGATCACATAATGTGCACCATTATCTTCCGGTTTAATGTAGATTTTGAGGTCTTTCAGTTCAGAGGCTTTTTTGCCCATGTCTTCTGTCCAGATCTTTTTAATCCTGTCAGCAACCTCTGAAGTATGTATCTCTTTGCCCCAGTACTGAACATATACTTCTGTCACTGGTTCAGCTTTTTTAGCTGCTGTCTTTCTTGTTGTTTTAGCTGCTGTTGTCTTAGCAGTCGTCCTAGTTGTTGTTTTCTTAGCTGCAGCAGTTTTTCGTGTTGTTGTCTTCTTGGCGGCTGTTTTCTTAGCCAGCTCTTCTGATTTTACAGCTGTTGTTTTCTCTTCAGCAGATTTTACTTCTGCTGTTTTTTCTTCTACTGGTTTCTCAGCGGCAGGTTTTACCTCAGCTGTCTTCTCAGCTGCTTTTGTTTCTACAGAAGCTTTTGCATCGTCTGTCTTCGGTGTCTCAGCCTTAACGGCTTTCTCTTCGGATGCGGTTACTACAGATTTTGCAGGAGTCTCGCTTATTGAAGCCGTTTTTACAGTTGTCTTGGTTGCAGCTTTCTTTGTTCTAGCCATGTTTATAGCCTCCTTACAAGGGATTTGTTAATCTTTTCTCGAATTTTAGGATATCACTTTTTGTGAAAGAACGCAAGGTTAGATCCCCAGATTTTCCAGTTCTTCACTCATATACCCCTTGAGATGCTCCTTTAAAGCCTTATGCTGAGGCAGGATAAGATCAAAATCCAGTGTCAGGATCTCACCAGCTGCTTCACTTGCATTCTTCAGGATTCCCGCATCATTGTAGATATCACCGATCTTAAATTCCATCAGTCCGCTCTGGCGGATACCGAAAAGATCTCCTGGGCCCCGAAGCTTCAAATCTTCTCCGGCTATATAAAATCCATCATTGGATTCATTGAGGATCTTCAGACGTTTAGAAGTATTTTCTTCATTATTTCCCTGGATAAAAATGCAGTAAGACTGATGCTCTCCACGCCCTACACGGCCCCGAAGCTGATGAAGCTGGGCAAGCCCGAAACGTTCTGCATTTTCCACCATCATAACGGTAGCATTTGGCACATTCACTCCAACCTCCACAACTGTAGTAGATACCAGCACCTGGATCTCGCCGGAAGCAAACGCCTCCATGATCCTGTTTTTCTCTTTTGGCTTCATCTTTCCGTGAAGGATTTCTACTTTGATCTCCCCTGGAAGGATCTCCTGAAGCTTTCTGGCATAATCTGTAACATTCTCTGCCTCCAGGCCTTCGCTCTCTTCCACCATAGGACAGATCACATAAGCCTGCCTTCCCATCTGCACCTGCTTTTCAATAAAAGAATACGCCTTGGGACGGTAGGAAGTTCCTACTACGCAATTCTTGATCGGAAGTCTTTTTGCAGGAAGCTCGTCAATGATCGAAATATCCAGATCTCCGTATAAAATGATCGCCAGTGTCCGGGGAATGGGGGTTGCGCTCATAACAAGTACATGAGGCGGATTTCCTCTGGTCGTCAGCGCTTCCCTCTGGCGAACGCCGAATCTGTGCTGCTCATCTGTGATCACAAGCCCCAGATTCTTATATTCCACCCTTTCCTGGATCAGGGCATGAGTTCCGATGATCACATTCACTTCACCGTCTGCAATCTTCTGATAGATCTCACGCTTCTGTCTGGCTGTGGTAGATCCTGTCAGAAGCACCGGATGGCAGGAAGCGATATTCTGTTCTTCCATCAGCCTCAGAAAGCCTTCGTAATGCTGATTTGCCAGAACCTCTGTCGGTACCATCAATGCACTCTGAAATCCATTCTCTGCTGAAAGTACCATAGCTAAAAATGCGATCACGGTCTTGCCGCTACCAACATCCCCCTGTACAAGCCTGGACATCAGCTTATGACCGCTCAGATCCCGTTCGATCTCATGCCAGACATTCTTCTGGGCTCCGGTCAGGTCATAGGGAAGCCCTTCTATGATCTCCTCGGTTGTCCATACTGGTTTCATTGAAAAAGTGTTTGGAGCCTCTTCTGTTTTCTTCTTCAAGAGCTGTATTGCCAGCACAAAAAGCAGAAATTCATCGAATACCAGACGTTTCCTGGCTGTGAGAAGCTCCTGCATATTTTTCGGAAAATGGATAGTCCGGATCGCATAATTGGCATCTGCGAGCTGATAGCGTTCCCGTATCTCCTCCGGCAGATATTCCCCATGGAGAGGCCTTGTATCCAAAATCTGATGGACCAACTTCGTGATCATCTTGTTGGAAAGTCCTTTCGTCAGACCATATACAGGCTGCATACTGTGAATGATCTCCTCATAAGCTGCCGGGGTAAAAATCTCCGGATGTTCCATCTGCGGACGGCCTTTTTTTCTGATGATCTTTCCTCTGAGGATAAACACACTGCCCTTTTTGAGTGTTCCCCTCAAATAAGGCGCATTGAACCAGGCAACCGGCAATCGGCCGCTTGCATCTGCCACAGTTGTTGTCAGAACCTGGAGATTGCGTATCTGGTTAATATAAATACCTGTTGCTATAGTGGCACGGATAGAGACTGTTTTGTCCTCCTCTGCTGATGCAATCTCCACAGGCTCCTCATATATATCGTAAGTCCGCGGATAATAACGGAGAAGCTCTTCCGCAGTCGTGATCCCGATCTTCTGGAAAAGCTTCTCTGTTTTCTCACCCACGCCTTTTAATTCACGTAAAGGTGTCTTATCATTCATTTTTTGTGCTCTTTATTCTACAGAAATCAGATAGTAGTAAATTGGCTGTCCACCCTGGTTCAGCTCAACCTCGCACTCCGGATATTTCTCGGTAAGAGAATCAGAAAGTGCCTCTGCATCTTCCTCAGATACATCTTCACCATAGTAAACACTGATGATCTCAGATTCCTCGTCAACCATCTCTGCTACCATCTCCTCCGCTACCTGAAGTCGATCTCTGCCTACTGCAAGGATACCTGCATCACCGATTCCCATGATATCTCCCTCATGGATTTCCTTGTCATCAATGCGTGTATCACGGACTGCATAAGTAATCTGTCCGGTCTTCACTCTGGAAATCGCATCGGTCATGGAAGCAAGGTTCTCTTCGCCGCCCTTCTCCGGAACAAAGCTGATCATTGCGGAAATTCCCTGTGGGATTGTCTTGGTTGGTACTACAATGATCTCCTTGTCCTCAGTCAGATCTCTTGCCTGGTTAGCTGCAAGGATAATATTCTTGTTATTCGGGAAAATATAAATTGTTTTTGCATTTACTTTCTCAATAGCATTGAGCATGTCTTCGGTACTCGGATTCATAGTCTGGCCGCCTTCGATCAGATAATCTACGCCAAGCTCACGGAAGATCTGAGAAAGTCCCTCACCTACGGATACGGAAATAAATCCATGATCCTTTGGAGGTTCTTTGTTTTCTGCCTGTTCTTTTGCAAGTTTTTCCGCATCTTTGATCAGTTTTTCCTGATGTTCTTCTCTCATATTGTCAATCTTCATACGGGAAAGCTGACCATACGTGAGTGCGCGTTCAAAAGCCTGTCCCGGATGATTGGTGTGCACGTGTACCTTGACAATCTCATCATCAGCTACCAAAACAATGGAATCACCGATGGAATCCAGAAATTCACGGAAACGGTCGATCTCATCCTGTGGAAGCGGTTTTTCAAGAAGGATAATAAACTCTGTACAATATCCAAATTTGATATCTGCCTCTGCCTGAGGAGAAATCTTTGTGATCTTAGGAGCTGCTGCTTCAAACTGGGAATAATCCACTTCTTTTCCATGATATCCGTCGATGGCACCGCGGAAAACTTCCAGAAGTCCCTGTCCGCCAGAATCCACAACACCTGCTTCTTTCAGGACTGGAAGTATCTCTGGTGTTCTGGCAAGAGTTTCCTCTGCATGCTGAAAGATCCCGTCGAAAAAAGCATCCAGATCTTCTGCAGCATCAGCAAGCTCTGCTGCTCTGTCTGCTGCAGCTCTGGCTACAGTAAGAATGGTTCCCTCTTTTGGTTTCATAACTGCTTTGTATGCAGTTTCAACGCCTCGCTCCATAGCTGCGGCAATGGCAGGTGCATCCAGATCTGTAAGTTTACGCACACCTCTGGTAAATCCACGCAGAAGCTGTGACAGGATAACACCAGAATTACCTCTGGCTCCACGGAGGGAACCGGAAGAAATTGCCTTTGCCAGGGATTCCATATCCGGATCTGTAAGAGCACCTACTTCAGAAGCAGCAGACATGATGGTAAGCGTCATATTGGTTCCCGTATCTCCATCAGGTACAGGAAACACATTCAGTTCATTGATCCACTCTTTCTTCGCTTCCAGATTCTTTGCTCCGGACAGAAACATTCTGGAAAGTATTTTAGCATCTATGGTTTTGTTATTCACCACAAGTTCCTCCTCTAAAACTAATCTATTGCACGCACGCCCTCAACCATAATGTTGATCTTTTCAATCTCCATTCCTGTAAAGGCTTCGACTTTATATTTTACATTGTTGACAAGATTGTCCGCAATAGTACTGATATTCACGCCATATGCTACGATGACATGAAAATTCAGCCGGATCTTATTATCATCCGTGATCTTAACACTGATACCATGTTTCAGGCTGTCAATACGCAAAAGCTTGACCAGGCCATCCTTCATACTGATAGCTGCCATTCCGATGATACCAAAACACTCTACCGCCACACTGCCGGCATAAGTCGCAATGACATCTGTATCAATTACGATCTGACCCAATCCGGAATCTATACGTCCATTCATATGGTTACCTCCATTGTTTCATTCAGATTAAATTATATAAAACTATTATAACCTTTTTTTTATAATTACGCAATGATAGAGTTCAACTTGTTTTATCTTATAGAAAAAATCCTTTATTTTCAATGGTTTCCAGTGCTTTTGTATACGGCAACTCTTCGTCTGATTGCGTCTGTTTTCTTTTATTTGTCACAAAAATTGTCAAAATAAAAAGCCATAATACCGGGTGATTTTCTATATTTCAAATCGTTCTAACCTATGCTATACTAAAAGAGCTGTCGAACCTCCAGCAGAAAGGAGGTGACCACGATGGAAGAAATTCTCACCTCATTCCTTGTCTCCGTTGTAGCAGGCGTAGTTAGCTACTACATATGCAAACGGCTGGACGGTAGACGATAGGCAGCAACAGCCTAAACGGAATAACTCACCGTAACGAGCAAGAAAGCCCCCAGAGCTGCAACTCTGGGGGCTTTCACTTTGCCACTTGGAATCTCACCACATTCCTTAGCTGTTATTATCATATGCTATTACCGGAAAAAAGTCAACTCAAAACGTCACGAAACCATATCTCTGAACATATCTCTGAATCAATCACATATCCAGAAATGGCTTAAAATCAACACTTTCCAGACTTCACGGTATGAATATATTGCTTTTTTTATGATTACGCAATGATAGAATCCAACTTGTTTTATCTTATAGAAAATTAAGCTCATCCACTCTATTGAAGGGAAACCCCGAATTACGATGGAGCATACTGGCCGATACTATGAAGCCGGTTTTTCCTTTTCGTTTATCTACTTATAATCCTTTTACAGACTCAACTGCATTTTTTATATCTTCTTCATCTGGATGCCCTTTTGCAATTCCACCAACCAGTTTAAATGGACCAAATGTGTCATAACCCTTGCACCCGAATTTTCCTATCACTTTGGAACGCTTCTTGCCCAAAATCTGCTCTATGGATTTATAATTGGCACTTCCACCATAAGTACAGATCAGAAATACCTTTTTGTCGTCCGGTAGATTCTTCTCTGCAAATCCCAATATCGACTGATGAAATTTTGAAAAATAGATTCCTGATGCAAACCCAATCATATCATAACTGCTCAGATCTGCATCGGGTTGTTTTACAACATCAATCAAATCAACCTGACACTCTTCTGCTATGCTCTTTACTAATTTTTCTGTATTTCCATGATGTACCGATGCATATATGATTGCTTTTTTCATTTGTTTTCCTTTCTGCCTGCGCCATCAATCAGGTCATAACTCATGTCCAAAAAGTCCAGTATCTTTGCTTTACTGACCGAACCATCCAGTAAAATCGTGATCCAGTGCTGCTTGTTCATATGGTATCCAGGTAAAAATCCATGCGTCTGAATAATCAAATTCGTCATGTCCGGATCACACTTTACATCCATGATATCAACCGACTCTTTTCCTTCTAATCCCAGTTTCGATTTTTCGACAGTCATGATCACTGCATACCATTTTCCGTTTTTATGTCGAAGTACTGCACTGTCTGGCGATTTACTCCATAAATATTCCGGAATTGTGCCATACTGTTTCTGCACATATTCGAAAATTTCTTCTTTCTTCACAATCCATTCAACTCCTGACGTTTCTGATATTCTACCTATAATCATACCACATTTTCGGATTCCGAACTACCTGCCAAATTCTTTCGCATTTTCCCGGTTTTTCTATCCTCATATGCCAGTTCAGCAAGAATATGTTCTATTCAGATTCAGGAAAGAGACCAGGCCAAAGAAAAATCGATAAATTAATTCGCACTAGGTAATTTTCTATGTTTCAAATTGATCTAAACCATACACACAACGCTTAATTCCAACATGATCCGCCCTGTTCCCGGAGGTATGGAATACTTTCCTTAAAACTCTTTGCAGAATTTTTGATAAATTTCCTTTTTTTGCTTGCAAAAGAGCAATTCATCTGTTAAAATGGTGACTGTTGATAAAAGGAGGTGCTATTCATGGCTAAATGTGCAATCTGCGATAAAGGAGCTCATTTCGGAAACAATGTGAGTCATTCCCATAGAAGATCCAACAAAATGTGGAAATCTAACGTTAAATCCGTCAGAGTAAAAACAACTGCCGGCGGAGCAAAGAAAATGTATGTATGTACTTCTTGTTTAAGATCCGGAAAAGTTGAAAGAGCGTAAGTAATATCGTATGCCCCCGTAGAATGCGGGGGCTGTTTTTTTATCTTCAAGACAGATAAATTACAAGCGGGAAGCATGCCAGGTGCACACTTCCCGCTTATCTGCAAAACATATGATATCCGCACAGCAGACATATGACTGCCATTGCGATCACAATAAAATTCTCTGTAATAAGGATACCAAGAACCATGCCCACACCAATAAAAAACAGCATAAAACCAGTTAGCTTTCCCACTCCTGTCTGCTCATTTCCTGTTTTTTATTACAGTATATGCATGAAATCTAAATGGAATACTACTCTTCTTTCCCGTCTGTATCCTCAGCATTGCCTGCACCTGGCGCAAAACGGTTCACAAAATCCGGCACCATATCCAGAACCTTGGTAAGGCCATCCTGATTTTTTACGTTTACAAGTTTGGTGCTTCCATTCTGGATCACAAGCACTGCACAGGGAGACATCTTTCCGGCAAGACCTCCGCCGCCATTGTTCTTCTTGTCCCCTTCAAAAGCTCCGGCTCCCACGCCGAAGGATACATCGACCAGAGGAAGGATAATGGTATCACCTACATGAATGGCATCGCCAACCACTGTTTTGGCCGATACAAAGCCATCCATTCCTTTAAATAATGAATTCACGGTATCTTTGAAATTATTCTCTTTCTCCATGTTTTACCTCCTTATGTCTCCATCGGTGGATGACGTATTTTATATTTTTATTGAAATAAAGCTCTGCTGCTGTTTTGAGAACTACAATTCCATAAATCCTTCCCTTTAACAGGATCTCTCCCTCAAGAACATTTTCATCATCAAAAAGGGGCGCTACTTCGATCTTGTTTTTATGAAAAGGAATCGTCATTCCTAATACAGCCAATACCATACCTGTAACTGCCGGATCTTCATTGCCAAATGTGATTTTTCCGGTGATCCTTGTCGGAAGCACATGATAAATCAGTTTTTTTGCATTTTTCCACAGAAAGGAAAGAGCCTCTTTGGTTCGGGGATGGTCTAAAAATTCTTTCCACCAGTTTATCTTATCACAGAAATTCCGGATTGTTAATGCAAGACTTTGCATTTTTTTCAGAATCCTTTTGGGGATTCCAAGAAAATTCTGTACGATTCGGATCAGCTTTCCAACTGCCGTTTTTATTTTTCCCACTATATTCGAAATTAAATCTGCAATCTTTGTCCGAAGCTTCTTTTCATCTTCCGATATTTCTTCGGAAATCGATATCGGCTCCATTATTACATTTTCCGAAATTTCATTTATATCTTCAACAGTATCTTTCTGAGGCTCAGACATTTGCAGCTCTGCGGTATCGTTCTGATTTTCGTTTTTTGATGTCTTTTCATGGCTTCTGGAAGCCTCTGCCTGTTTTTTGGCATTTTGATTTCCGGAGTTGGAAAGAGATCTAGGTTCCTTTTTTTTACGAAACAGATTTTTAAATTTTTCCAACGGAATCCCTAAAAAACATATTTTTGTTTTCAGAACGCCCTGCTCCCAGAATACCTGTGCAGATATTATATGAAGCAGCCAGCTCACTTCACCGGTAGCATGTATTTCGCGAAGACTATCCGTACGGTCTTTTTTTAATTTCCCTCTGTATCTGATCGGACAGAATAAAAGAAGCAGCAGGATCAGAAAGATCAGCCCGATCAGGATCCCCAGAAGGATCAATATCCATTTTATTATCAGCCATAATATATGCAGCATTGGTTCACCTGTTTTTCAGATATTCTTTTATTTTAAAATTTCCAGTTTCGGTATAAACCTGTTCGATCATATCCTGTACCATCTGTATAGCACCAGATTTTCCTCTGGCCATTCCAACGATCAAAGGACAGGTGGCTCTGGCGCTTCGCTGTACAAGCATGCCTGCAGGAAGAATTTCCAAAATATTTCCGGGATTATCAGACAAAGTAACAACGTAGATATCCGGCACGAATTTACCAGCAGTGATCCTGGTTCTTATTCTAGTAGGATTTTTTACATCATTTCCTATGTAATAGTTTTTCATCCATTTCAGCAATCTGCCATCACCTCCGTCTATAATGCCAAACAGGGCTGCGTAAGTACACAGCCCTGTCCTGTTGTTAAAAATACTTCTGCTGTTTCGCCCAGACGCCCTCACTTCGCATTTCCAGATACTCCTGATAGGCCTGTTCCACGATATGCTTCTCGTTGGAAAAACGGAGAAGATGATAGATCTCATGAAACTTATAGTATCCGGAATCTACAAAATATTCCTCTCGCTGGGGTTTGCTATGATAATTATCAGCTATCATGAGATACCAGTGTACCTCTTTCATTACCACATCCTCCGGAACGGTGAAATTATACTGGCTCTTACCGATATATTTCACGATAGAGGCCCGAACACCTGCTTCTTCCATTACTTCACGTAAAGCAGTCTGTTCAAAAGTCTCTCCTTTTTCTACAGTTCCTTTGGGAAGCACCCATCCTTCATAACGGTTCCTGTAGGATTTATACAATGCCAGGATCTTACCCCGATGAATTACCACACCGCCACAGCTTGTTGCTTCTATCATATTGCAATCCTCCTGTAATGCGTGTGTCTTTTGCACTGGCTATAGTATACCTCTTTTTCACCTTATAGGCAAGGGGCAAGAAGCAGATACTGTTCTCAATTTAATCGAAATAATATGCATCAAAAACATCGGCCGCAATGGGAACTGCCGCTTCGCTTCCGGTTCCGCCGTTTTCCACGATCACTGCAATGGCGATATCCGGATCATCTACATTAGAATAACCCACAAACCAGGAATGACTGGAACCATTTTCATCAAACTCCGCAGAACCGGTCTTTCCGGCAACAGTATATCCTCGTCCGTTCAATGCGGAAGCCGTACCGTTTTCAACTACATTTTTCATTAGTTTTCCAAGGATATTGGCTTCATTTCTTGTCATCAGACGTTTGTATTCTGTTTTTTCTGTTTCCCTGACCGTATCACCGGAATTATTCACGATCTTATCGATCATGGTTGGCTTCATCAGTATACCATCATTGGCGATGGCACTTGTGATCAATGCCATATGCATCGGAGAAACAAGAGTGTTACCCTGGCCGATCGAGGTCTGCATCACAAGTGCATTCGGAGAATCTTTATCAAGGGTAAAGCGACTGGTTTTATAGGAATTCAGCGGAAGCGCCCTATTAAAGAGCAGATCCTCTGCAGTACTTTTCAGAGTATCTCCTCCCAGACCAAGGCCCATATCTGCAAATGCACAATTACAGGAATGTGCAAATGCGGAATAAAAATCCTCCTGTCCATGTACTGCACCATTGTAACACTGGATCGTGTGGTCATCCACTGTGATACTTCCCTGACACAGATAGGAATATCCCTCCAGTGATCCCTTTTGTCTGAAATAATCCAGTGCCGTGACGATCTTAAATGTTGATCCCGGAGGATAAGCTCCATTAGTTGCACGGTTTAAAAGGCTACTGTTACTTTCATCATTAACAAGGGTATCCCAGTTCTGTGCGATCGTGTTCGGATCAAAATCCGGTTTGCTCACCATAGCCAGGATACGTCCGGTGGATGGTTCCAGTACAACTACCGCTCCTCTCCGGTCTCCCAGAGAATTGTATGCCGTTGTCTGAAGATCTGCATTCAGACTGGAGATCACGGTATCACCCTGATTCTTTTTTCCCAGGAATTCATTTTTCATCTGTTCCAGAAAAAATGAATGTGAGGTGAGAAGCTGGAAATTTGCTTCCGATTCCAAACCACTCTTACCATTGGTATCATATCCTACTGCATGTGCAAAAATATTGGAAAACGGATACGTTCTCTCTTCTGTTCCATCTTCATACACATTGGTCTGTGCCAGAACCTCACCATCCGAAGACTGGATACTTCCACGTACTACCCGGTCCGAAAATGTATCCTGACGGGTGTTGTACGGGCTGTTGATAAAATCTTCGCTTTTTATGGCGTCAAAATAGACCAGATATCCGATCAGACTGACAAAGATCAATATAAAGAAGGCCGATACAAAAGTTAAAGGCCGGTTCTTTTTTCTACGGAGTCTGGCGATTTCTCTTTCTCTCAGGCGTTGCTCTCTTTCCTCTTCTTTCAATCGTTTCTTTTCGCTGCGTTTCAATTTGTTCGTCCTCATCTTCCCTCAGAATATACAGTCCCTGAATGATCGCAAGCATCAGGATGGTACACATGACAGAACTGCCTCCGTAACTCACCAGCGGAAGTGTAACTCCTGTCATTGGAATAAACTTGGTTGCACCGCCAATGGTCAGAAATACCTGAAAAGCATATTCAGTTCCGAGCCCCAGTGCGATCAGTTTATAAAACGGATTCCTGATCTTTAGTGCAATAGTAACGATCATCAGAAAAAAGCTTGTGCATACAAGAATCAGGCAGATGGCAAAAATGCCACCCAGTTCCTCGCAAATAGCACTGAAGATAAAATCATTTTTTACGACCGGAATCTTCTCCGGAGAGCCCTGACAAAGTCCCATTCCAAACCAGCCTCCGGTTCCGATCGCAAACAGAGACTGCACGATCTGATAACCTTCATTTTGATAGACAGCCATCGGATCCTTCCAGGCACTGACTCGCTGACGGACATGTCCAAAAAGATGATATGCGATCACCGAACCAAAGCATCCTCCGCCAAGTCCCAGAAATAAATAGCTCGGATTTCTGGTTGCCACATAGATCAGTACAAGGTAGGTGACAAAAAAGATCACTGCACTACCCAGATCCCTGGAAAGAACCAGGATCCCTACATGGATCACTGCAACGATCGTAGCCAGTACTACTTTGCGAAAATCCACTTTGGTACACAGAAGTGATGCCATAAAAAATACGAAGGTTATCTTGATCACCTCGGAAGGCTGGATTCCCATAAGAGAAAGCTTTGCACCGTAGCTTGTGCTTGCCAGAACAAGAACTGCCGCCAGAAGTACAATACCAATTCCGGCATAAGCCCATGTAAGATCCTTTAAAAATTTCATTTTTCGTATCATTACCGGTATCACCAGTGATACTGCACTACCTGCGGCCACGATCAGAAGCTGCTTAGTTGCAGACGGAAGTGAAAGCCGGCAGAGCATGATAAATCCTACGCTCAGGAGCATACACATATTATTTAAAAGAAGCAGCGATGCATTCTGATAAATAATTCGATAAAGGATCTGGATCGCTGCAAAAAAGATCATCATTTCGATATAGAACAGGATGACCCTGAAATCCATGCTTTTTAAATAGATCACAAGAAATGCCGTAAAATCAATAAAAAAGATCATGGTTAGCTGCTGATGGAGCAGTTCTCTCTTTTCTTCCTCATCCTGCCGCCACACCATATAAAAACAATGAAAGGTATAGACGATCATCAATGTGAGGATCACATACTTAGATAATTCTGTAATTACATTAATCATACACTTTTACTCGGCTCCTCTTTTAAAATGGCCTTTTGTATACCTGCGTCCGGAAGGTTTTCCGTTTTCCTGATAAACCGTCCGGAATTCTTTCAGGATCGCTTTTGCTTTCTCTGGCTCTTCGATCGTAAATGCCAGTCGCAAAGAGTGAAGGTTCAGTTTTTTTACCTGATCTTTTTCACCCGGAAGTCCGTAAGGAATGCTATTATAAATGATATTATAACAGTATTTTGCTTTTTCGGAGATGTTTTTTCCCCATGGATCACAACTGCATTTTACCGGAAATTCACTGTTATAGCGGTCTTTCAAATAAGCCGTCTCATATTTTCCTGTACATCCGAAAAGATTCTTCCTTACACACTGCGCGGAAAGCATCAGTGGGATATAACCATATAAAAGCAGCTCCGAAGAAGTATTATCTCTGTGTTTCAGTTCACCCTCATTCAACTCAAGGGGGACTGTATTTCGAAGAACTCCCTCTTCCCGCCAGAAATCAACACTCTGATCATTCCAGGTATACATGGATGCATCCAGGATACATTTTCCGCCATATCCCATTTTTTTCAGTACGGCGTAAGATTCCAGGTTTCTTACCAGAAAACCCTTCATACCCTGCTCCAACCATTTTTGAGCTGATCGAAGCCACTTTTCGGGGATTTCTCCGCGGTGGATATGTGGAGTAGAAAGATATAATTCACTGCTTGCAGCAAGTTCCGGTGAAAAATATTTTTCCATAGTATCAAAAGGAAAATAAAAACCTGTAATCCCCCGTTCGTTCAAAAGTACTTCCGCAGTATCCGAACGTTCACAGGATACATACACAGGCAGGCTGTCTGTTACCCTTCTGTGACAGGCAGCCTGATCCTTAGATTTCGTCTGCTGCTTCGTAACCTGTGCTCTCTTCTGACATCCGATCAGCGCTTCCCGCAGCTGACTCAGAGCATCTCTTCGTACTTCATTGAGAACTTTAACCGGAACAAAAATCCTTCCATTTATTTCAATGTTCAGATCCTCCCACTGAAAATCTGTATTTCCCAGTTTCTCCATCTGCTGACGGATCCTCTGTTCTTCCATTGGCTGATTTTTAGCAAACTGTACCTCACCGCCCATAGCAGTTACTGTCTGGCCCTTGCAGGTTATTTCCAGTATAACAGGACTTTCAGGAGAAAGTATTAAATTCCCATGAATTTTTTCTTTTATTTTTCTGATCTCCGGCTGGATATTACCGGATTTTTTTTCATTGGCAAAAGCCATCATTTCCGGCCCGCGATACATATCATAGTATCCTTTGCAGGATCCTCCACGACTGAAAAGCTCAAGAAGATACTTCCGGTCTTTTTCCTGAACGTGATATTCTTTTCCACTTAAATACATATCCAGATATTTTCGATATACTGCCGTGACGCCCGCTGTGTACGCCGGCTGTTTCATACGCCCTTCGATCTTCAGAGACATAACACCCGCCTCCAGGATATCCGGAAGAATATCCAGAGTGCAGATATCTTTCAGGCTTAATGCACAAAAATCCTTGTCTCCTTTATATTTTCTGTGATCCATGGTTACACTGTAAGGAAGCCTGCATGGCTGTGCACAGCGGCCACGGTTTCCGCTTCTTCCACCGAAAATACTGCTCATCAGACACTGGCCAGAATAGCTGTAACAGAGAGCTCCATGGATAAAAGTCTCTATTTCCAGAGGACTTGCCTTATGCATGGCAGATATCTCTTCCAGGGAAAGCTCTCTGGCCGGAACCACACGCGTTGCTCCCTTTTCCTCCAGAAACCGCATTCCCTCCGGTCCGGTTACTGTCATCTGTGTGCTTGCATGAATATCCAGATCCGGGAAATTCCGGCGTATAAAAGAAAATACTCCCAGATCCTGTACGATCACCGCATCCAGACCTGCCTCATAATATGGAAGCAGATATTCAAACAGCTGATCATCCAGTTCACGGTTCTTCAAAAGTGTATTCACAGTAAGATATAATTTACGGTTATGGATATGTGCGGTCTCAATGGCAGTGATCAGCTCTTCCTGAGTAAAGTTCTGCGCATAAGCTCTTGCTCCAAAAGCCGGTCCCCCTACATATACCGCATCAGCCCCGGCACCAATAGCTGCCTCAAAGCTTTCATAAGAACCTGCCGGCGAGAGCAGTTCTGTTATCATATTTTTCAAAGTATTCCCTCATCTCCCATCTGTTAATCAATCCGATGACCATAAAACAAAAGAGGATTACCGAAGCAATCCCCCATCCTTATTTAAGCAGTTCATCAAGTTCTTTCTCCAGTTCCTTCACCTTACCGTCCAGAAGATTCTTCTGTTCCTGAGCTTCCTGTTCTGCCTTCTTCGCCTCTTCGATCTGCATTTTCAAAGAGATCAGTTCATGTTTCAGATCATACATCTCCTGGTCTTTCTGCTGCAGATCCTGTTCAAAAATCTCCGCCTGCTTCTTTGCCTTAAAATAATCATCTGTAATATTCAGACTGAGCAGTGTATGCTTGGTCTCCATGGCCTGTCTGGAATATCCCGGCATCTGACTCAGCTCACTGATCTTATTATTCATATAGGCTGCAACCTTCTGAAAATATTCCTCGGACTCATACCCGCCCAGAGTAATGATCTTTCCATCGATAACAACCTGTGCTGTATTCTTTACCGCCATTCGTAAAGCCTCCTGAATTTATCTGTTACTGGTAATTTCCTCAATAACATTCCTCTGCATTGCCGGTCTTACAACCCACAATTTCTTTTATTATAACTGATTCCTGCAAAAATGTATAGAAGTTTTTCTATTATTTTGTCGATAAATCAGGACGAGGATATCCAAGATGGGTATATGCCAGCACGGAAGCCATTCTTCCACGTGGAGTTCTGTTAAGGAAACCTGTCTGTAAAAGATAGGGTTCATACACATCTTCCAGTGTTCCGGAGTCTTCTCCGATTGATGCGGCAAGTGTTTCAAGCCCCACTGGTCCGCCCTGGAAATTCAGGATCAAGGTCTGGAGAATGCGGCGGTCCGTTTTATCGAGGCCATACTGATCTACCTCCAGAAGATCCAATGCAAAACAGGCAACATCGTAGGTGATCACACCGTTATACTTCACCTGGGCAAAATCACGTACTCTCTTCAGAAGACGGTTGGCCAGACGGGGGGTTCCTCTGGAACGCTTGGCGATCTCGGCAGCTCCATTGGGTTCGATTTCCACGCCAAGCACCTGAGCGGAACGGAGAATGATCGTCGTCAGTTCTTTTTTATCATAAAACTCCAGTCTCTGTGTTACGCCAAAACGATCACGAAGCGGTGCGGAAAGAAGACCTGCCCTCGTTGTTGCACCTACCAATGTAAACTTCGGCAGATCCAGACGAATGGAACGGGCGGATGCTCCCTTGCCGATCATGATATCGATAGCAAAATCTTCCATGGCCGGGTAAAGAACCTCTTCTACCTGTCGGTTCAGTCTGTGTATCTCATCTACAAACAGCACATCTCCTTCCTGAAGGTTGTTCAGGATCGCAGCCATTTCGCCTGGCTTTTCAATCGCAGGACCTGATGTTACCTTCATATGTGTTCCCATCTCATTGGCAATGATTGCGGAAAGTGTAGTCTTTCCCAGCCCCGGAGGTCCATAAAACAGCACATGATCCAGTGAATCATGGCGCTGCTTTGCTGCTTCGATATAAATCTTCAGGGTATCTTTTGTTTTCTGTTGACCAATATATTCATCCAGACTCTGAGGCCTTAAATTTCCCTCCAAGGAAAAATCCTCTTCTGTAACATCTGTTGTAATGATCCTGTTATCCATTTGCTATGCTCCGTTCTATTTCATTTCAGTGCGAGCATGTTAGCTCTTACTCACGGCGTTAAAAATTTTTCAGTGCAGCCCGAAGAATTGCTTCTACATCATCTGCCGGCACATCTTCCGGTACCTTTCGTACTGCACGAAGGGCATCTGCAGAACTGTATCCTAATGCGACAAGCGCCTCCACCGCTTCCTGACGACTATCCCTCAGATCAGATGCTCCCTCAGCTGCTTCTTCCTGCTGATGCGCCAGTTTCATCTCAAAAGCATCTTCCAACTTCAGCTTGTCTTTCAGCTCCAGGATCATTTTCTGGGCTGTCTTTTTCCCGATTCCAGGGGCCTTGGAGATTGTTTTTACATCATCGGAAAGCACTGCAAAACGAAGCTCGTCTGCACTGATCCCGGAAAGGATACCCAGAGCGCCTTTAGGTCCGACTCCGTTGACACCGATCAGAAGCTTGAACATGCCAAGATCATCCTTCGAAAAAAAACCATATAGCTGTAGAATATCCTCCCGCACATAGAGAAAGGTATGGATCTTCTTTTCATCGCCTATCCGTGCTTTCCCAAGATCCTGTCCTGTCATATAAATCTCATAACCAATTCCGCCATTTTCCACAACCAGACAATTTTCACCAATATCTGCTACGGTACCTTTTACAAAAGAAATCAAATCTCAAGGCTCCTTCCCTGAAACAGCTGAACATCTGTTTCCCATATGAACGCAATAGTAACATAATTTTCAAAAAAAATCAACCCGGAATACAATCTCCGGGTTGATCCTGTATACAAGCCTGTGATTCCTCTCGCTATTTTCTATCACTGATTAAGGAAATCCTGATCCTCAAAATAATTGATCCGCATAGAAGAACGGACATCATGAAGCGTTGCGGCAGCTTTTTCTCTGGCAACCTCTGTACCGGCTTTCAGGATATCGAACACATCTTCGGTTCGCTGCTCCCACATTTTCCTTCTTTCACGGATCGGTCCAAGCTCTGCCTGCATAACATTATTCAGGAACTTCTTGACTTTCACATCACCAAGGCCACCTCTCTGATAGTGAGCCTTAAGTTCATCCAGATTCTGATACTCTGGCAGAAATTCAGCAAAATGTTCCGGGCGGCTGAAGGCATCCAGATAGATAAATACCGGATTTCCCTCTACACGACCAGGATCCTGAACACGAAGATGGTTCGGATCTGTAAACATGGACATGATCTTTTTCTTCACAACATCTTCTTCATCAGACAGATAGATGCAGTTTCCGAGAGATTTACTCATCTTAGCCTTTCCGTCAATTCCCGGAAGACGTAAGCATGCTTTATTGGAAGAAAGAACAATTTCCGGATCTGTCAGTGTGTCACCGTAAACGGTATTAAATTTATGGACGATCTCCTTGCACTGCTCAAGCATCGGAAGCTGATCTTCACCTACCGGTACATGTGTTGCACGAAAGGCAGTAATATCAGCAGCCTGACTGATCGGATAGCAGAAAAAGCCTACCGGGATGCTGGCTTCAAAATTACGCATCTTAATCTCGGATTTAACGGTAGGATTACGCTGTACTCGTGCTACCGTAACCAGATTCATATAATAAAAGGTAAGTTCTGTCAGCTCCGGAACCATGGACTGGATAAAAATATTGGATTTCTCCGGATCAAGCCCGCATGCCAGATAGTCCAGAGCAACCTGAAGAATGTTATGACGTACTTTCTCCGGATGCTCTGCATTATCTGTAAGTGCCTGAGCATCTGCGATCATAATATAAATCTCATCATATAAGCCGGAATTCTGCAGCTTCACACGCTCTGCCAGAGATCCAACATAATGACCTACATGAAGGCGCCCCGTCGGGCGGTCGCCAGTTAAAATAATCTTACTCATGAATTTCTTTCTCCTTGAAGTATACTGAATATTTATATCTTATTATAGCCCCTTGAAATTCACCGGTCAAATATTTTTAACCGGAAACTGCAATTTTTCATTGAAATATAACCAAAAATTTGTATGTATTTATTTTATTTATGCATTATCGGGCACAACATGCTTTATTCCAAAAAAGAACTGCCACGTCACTCGGAAAACTTCCGTGACAGGCAGTTCTTTTTTGTTTTACAGAATCACATGTCTTGGGCAAACTTCCTTACATTTACCGCAGCCTGTACACTTATCGTAATCGATGTGCGCACAGAAATCGGTAACTGTGATCGCCTCGGACGGACAATTCTTTTCACATTTTTTACAGCCGATACAGCCAAGCTCGCAGGCAGCTGTAACTGCCTTACCTTTTGCGTGGGAGCTGCAGGCTACACGTGTCTGTTTGTCATATGGTACCAGCTCGATCAGGTGACGTGGACATTTGGCAACACATTTGCCACAGGCTTTACATGCTTCCTGATCTACGACCGCAATACCATTCACTATATGGATCGCATCAAATGGACATGCCTTTACACAGCTTCCGAAGCCCATACATCCAAATGTACAGTTTTTTGCACCGCTGCCAGGGATGAAAGCCATCATCTCGCAGTCTTCCACACCTGTGTACTCATATTTCACAGTCGTCTTATCACAGGTTCCCGCACATTTTACAAAAGCAACCTGACGTGCGGTTTCTTTTACTTCCTGTCCCATGATCGCGCCAATCTTGGCTGCAACAGGAGCACCGCCAACCGGACACTGATCTACAGGAGCTTCTCCCTTTGCAATTGCGGCAGCGAGTCCGGAACATCCCGGATATCCACAACCACCACAGTTATTTCCTGGAAGAACGCCGAGAATGGCTTCTTCCTTTTCATCTACCTTAACGGTTAATTTCTTGTCTGCAAGTCCGAGGAAGATACCAATGAATAAACCAGTACCGCCGACAATGACTGCAGCCATAATAATTCCTGTTATACTCATGCTCTTCTTCCTCCTATACGATTCCGGAGAATCCAAAGAATGCAATAGCCATCAGTGCTGCCGTAAGCAGAACGATCGGCATACCCTGGAAGGATTCCGGAATATCGTTGTATTCCATTTTTTCACGGATTCCCGCAAGTAATACAATTGCGATCAGGTAACCTACACCTGTGGCAAATCCGTTGACAACACTTTCAAGAATGCTGTATTCATATTTAACGTTGTTCAGTGCTACACCAAGAACTGCACAGTTTGTTGTGATCAGAGGAAGGTATACACCAAGTGCCTTGTAAAGGGATGGTACAAATTTCTTGAGAAACATTTCTACGATCTGTACCAGTGCCGCGATAACCAGGATAAATACGATCGTTTTCAGATACTCAAAATGGGTCGGTACCAGGATGAATTTATAAAGCAGTCCTGCAACAAAAGATGCAATAGTAATAACAAACACAACTGCACCACCCATGCCGGCTGCGGTTTCTGTTTTCTTGGAAACTCCAAGGAAAGAACAGATTCCTAGGAACTGACTCAATACAACGTTACTGCAAAGCGCAGAACCAATTGCGATCAACATCAAGCTTGCCATTTTCTATTCCCCCTTTTTATTCTTTGTCGGAAGGACATCCGCCGCAGGTCGCACAATTGGAGCCACAGCCGGACTGGATCTTGGAAACATCTTTGCCCTTCTTTGCCATGTTGATCTTTACTTTGTTCTGGATCGCTGCAAGTCCGGCAAGAACCAGAAATGCTCCAGGTGCAAGGATAAAGATAGTGATCGGGGTATAGCCGGCAGCACCGGTAGCTGCATCAGCAACCGGAATGATCTGTGCTCCGAAAGCCTTTCCAGAACCAAGGATCTCTCTTACAAGACCAATGGCAACCAGGCCCACTGTAAAGCCAAGACCCATTCCAAGGCCGTCAAAGATAGACGGAAGGACAGGGTTCTTGGAAGCATAACTCTCTGCACGTCCCAGAATGATACAGTTAACAACGATCAGTGGAATGTAAATTCCAAGTGACTCATAAAGAGAAGGAGTAAAGCCTTCCATCAGAAACTGTACGATAGTTACAAAAGATGCTACAACTACGATAAAGGCCGGCATTCTGACGGAGTCTGGAATAACCTTACGCAGCATGGAGATGAGCATGTTTGACATAACCAGAACTACGGTTGTGGAAAGTCCCATACCAATACCATTGATCGCAGAAGTCGTTACCGCAAGGGTAGGACACATACCAAGCATCAGGACGAAAATCGGATTTTCGGTTATAATGCCGTTTTTTAATCTTTCACCACAATTATTCATATTCAACTACCCTCCTAAAATGCGTTTTTGCAATAGCCGATAGCTGTATTGACTGCACCGGTAAAAGCTCTGGATGTGATGGTCGCACCACTGATAGCATCAATAGGCTCACCTTCGCCGCCGTCCTTGGATACATAGAATTTATCGGTATTCTTTCCAACATACTGTTCCTGAAACTTCGCTTCTGTAGCACGCATTCCAAGTCCAGCAGTCTCACTGATGGAAAGAATGGAAACGCCGCTGACGGTACCGTCTTTTGTTACACCAACTGTGATCTGGATATCACCGCCGTAACCCTCTTTATCGGTTACAGTTACCACATAGCCTTCATCTGCTGCTTCACAGACTTCATCTACGGTTGCTTTGATTCCAAGATCTGCAGCTGTTTTATCTGCTGCTTCCTTGTCTACATCTACAGCTTTAAAATCTTCCAGGCTTACATCACTGAATACAGTCTGCCATGCTTCTTTTTTTGCCTGTTCCTCGGTTCTTGCAATGGGTTCTTTGGTAACTTCGTAAACCAGTCCAAGGCCAAGGCCGGCAACTACTGTAATGATTGTAAGGATCAATGTATTTCTGATAATCTTACCCATTATTTCTTGCCTCCTTTTCCAAAAGCAACCGGTTTTGTTACTTTTTCAATAAGCGGAACCAGAAGATTGCAGAAAATGATCGCATAGGAAACACCCTCTGCGGAACCACCAAAGAGACGGAATACCGCTGTCACGATACCGAGGCAGCAGCCATATACCAGCTGACCTTTCGGAGTGATCGGCGTTGTCACATAATCGGTTGCCATAAACCAGGCTCCAAGCATCAGACCTCCTCCAAAGATATGGCTGAAAAGATAGTTTACATCAAAGCCTTTTCCTGTTCCCAACATATAGAAAATGACAAATACTGCAAAACTTCCAATATATGTAAGAGGTACCTTCAGATCGATGATCTTAAATGCGAGAAGGATCACTGCACCGATGAGGATCGCCAGGGCAGAAGTCTCACCGATGGTACCCTGGATATTACCAAGGAACAGATTCTTTACAGGAATAGAAGTCCCCTCAATGAATCCCTGGCTTTTAAGCGCTGCCAGAGGTGTTGCCTGTGTAACCGCATCTACAACAGCATGGGAGCTTTTGGAAACTGCAAAGTTAGTCATTTTTCCGGCAAAAGAGATCATAAGGAAACATCTTCCTGCAAGAGCCGGGTTCATAAAGTTCTGTCCAAGTCCACCGAACAGCTGTTTTACAACAATGATTGCAAAAGCACTGCCAAGGATCGGCATCCAGATCGGGATCTGGGGCGGCATGTTCAGTGCAAGCAGAAGTCCTGTTACAACTGCACTGAAATCAGTAGTTGTATTCTTTTTATGCATCAGTCGGTCATACAGCCATTCAAAAAACACACTGGATGCAACCGTCGCCAGCACTACAAGGAGTGCATGCACTCCAAAGTTCCAGATACCGAAAAGTGTTGTCGGCAGAAGTGCGATCACTACCAGCTGCATAATACGGCTGGTGGTCATTTTATCCCTGATATGGGGATTAGATGATACGTTATACATTTGTTCCATTGTTATTCCTCCCCCTATTTCTTTTTCTTGCGCTCTGCAAGAACCATTTTTCTCATAGATTTAATACTCTGAGTCAGAGGTCGTTTGGCCGGACAGATGTAACTGCAGCAGCCGCACTCGCAGCATTCCATACCATCCATTTTTTCGAAGCCTGCCATATCACCGTGTTCTGCAAGAGTTGCAAGGCGGGCCGGAACCACATGGCCCGGACAGACGCTTACACAACGTCCGCAATTGATACATGCAGTCTGGATCTGCTTCGCCTCGGAAACTGCGTCACGCTCCAGGAAAAGCAGGGAAGAAGTTGTCTTCGTACATGGAATATGAAGATCATACAGCGCAAATCCCATCATCGGTCCGCCGGAGATTGCTTTTGCGATCTTTTCCTTCAGTCCGCCGGCAGCATCTACCAGTTCAGACAGATCTGTGCCTGTAAGAACGGAAAAGTTCTTCGGTGTACGGATACCGTCTCCGGTAACCGTTACATTACGGCTGATGACCGGCTGTCCAAGGATCACTGCCTTATAAACAGAAGTAACGGTCTCTACGTTATCAACCACGCATCCTACGTCTGCCGGAAGCATGGTGGAATTGATCTCTCTGCCTGTTACCGCATAGATCAGTGTACGCTCACCACCCTGAGGGTATTTGGTCTTAAGCTCTTTTACTTCCATACGCTCTTTGCCTTTGATGGCTTCTTTCATCCTGGCAATACAATCCGGTTTGTTGTCCTCGATACAGATACATCCCACTGCCTTCGGGAAAGCTTTCAGGATTACTTCCAGACCACCAACAATACTTTCCGGTTCTTCCATCATCCTTCGGTAGTCACTGGTGATATAAGGCTCACATTCCGCACCGTTGACCAGGATATGATCGATCTTGTCAGGTTCCTTTGGTGAAAGCTTTACATGTGTCGGGAAACCTGCACCACCCTGACCAACAACTCCGCCTTCCTGAATCCTTTTCAGGATATCCTCCTTGGAAAGATCCGAAAGCTTTGCAGGTGCATATTCCACAGATTCGTACAGACCGTCATTCTCAATGATGATCGCATCACCCATGGCGCCTACTGCGGTCAGACGTTTCTCGATTCCCTTTACGGTTCCTGATACAGACGAGTGTATCGGTGCGGAAACAAATCCTCCTGCTTCTGCGATTTTCTGTCCTGCAAGCACATGATCACCTTTTTTTACGATCGGCTTGGCCGGAGCTCCGATGTGCTGAGAAACAAGAATTGCCAGATCTCCCTTCGGCAGATACTTCTCGACAGGACAGTTTTTTGACAAATCTTTGCCGTCATAAGGATGGATACCACCCCTGAAGGTTAAAAATGCCATAGATCTCATCTCCTCCTTTATTTTTGCAAGTACATGTACATGGTATTTCTGCGTTGCGCATATACTCTTTTTTTAAGTTGATTCTGTGTTTCTGATTTTCCTTTTCTTATTTCATCCAAGACAAACAAGATCTATTTCGCTCCCATAAATCATTTCGCGAAACATTACCAGCGAACAGTAACAAAGTAGCTTCTGCTTTGAGCAGGATATGTATGAAAGGTTGAATCCAGACACGATCCTGTGATATACTTCGGTAGAAGATATTCACCAGCTCATAAAAAAGCTGTAAATGAATAACCAATTTATGAAGCGATAATAGTCATTTTTTCACTGTCAATCCCCACATAAATCCAGTACCATTTCCTGTTTTTTATCATCAACTCTACTAATAACTATAACTCATTTCACTTTAAATTGCACTATTGAAAAGCAATTTTTTTGTGTATAATCAGATACAATCCATAAAGGAGAAAATTAACATGATCGTTAAAAAAATGCCGATTTTACAAGGGTTTCCAGACTTTGAGACTGTTAAAAAATTGACTAAAAATCATGGATTTTCAGAGCGTTTTGTACCGCTTTTCTATGATATTGAAACTACAGGACTATCACGAAATTCCACTTTTCTGTATCTGATCGGTGCTGTAGCCTACGAAGGAAACAACTGGCAGATGTACCAGTGGATGATTGAAAACGAAGAGGAAGAACCTGAACTTCTGAAAACATTTTCTGAATTCCTTCAGGATTTTTCATGTACGATCCAATATAACGGTGACAGCTTTGACCAGCCTTATCTGGATGCACGATATCAGATTCACGGACTCTCTTCCCCTTTTACGGAGCTGCCATCTCTGGATCTTTACCGGGAACTAAAGCCGCTCAAGGGACTTCTGAAGCTTTCACGGATGAATCAGCCTTCCATGGAATCATTTCTCGGTATTACTGAACGGAACTACTATGATGGAGGTGCCTGCATCCGTCTTTACAAACAATTCGCTTCCGGAAAGAAACCGGAAGCGGCAGAGATCGTTATGGGACATAACCGGGAAGATCTTCTGGGACTTGGAAAAATTTTCTCCATGCTGTCCTATCTTGCTCTTTTCAATGAAGATTACGAAGCACTAAATTGTGAAATTCAAGACGATCAATTGGCCTTTACCATTAAAACTAATTACGATCTGCCTGTTGAATTTTCAAATCATAGTGAAGAATTCTACATAATCGGACAGAATAACCGTGTCCGTCTTCTTGTGAAGCTTCAAAATGGACGTTTAAAGCAATATTATTCCAATTATAAAGATTACGATTACATCCCTTCCGAAGACACTGCAATACCAAAAACCTTAAGTGCCTGCATGGATAAAAAGCTCCGAAGGCCTGCCAAAAGGGACAACTGTTATACCTGGTTTCCTGTAACAGAAGCTTTTCTGCATGATCCTTTAAAACAGAAAACCTATCTGAAACACTGCCTGCCATATTATCTTTCTGTTCTTAAATAATATCTCTGTTACGAAATTCCAATTAAAAAAGGCCGTCACAATAAATGTGACGGCCTCTGAAATTCAAAATATTCATCTGCTGTACAGCTTCTGAGAAATTACTCCTCTGTCTGCTCTGCAGAATTATCCTCGAGTGCTTTCATGCTGAGGCTGATCTTTCTGTCTTCGCCATTGAAATCAACAACCTTAGCCTCGATCTCCTGACCGATGGAAAGTACATCAGATGGTTTCGCAACGTGCTCTCTGGAGATCTGAGATACATGAAGAAGAGCATCTACTCCAGGTGCAAGCTCAACAAATGCACCGAAATCTGTCATACGTGCAACTTTGCCCTTTACTACGTTTCCTACTGCGAAGTCCTCAGCAGCTGTAAGCCATGGGTTCTCCTCCGGGAATTTAAGGGAAAGTGCGATCTTGTCTCCGTTGATATCTTTGATAAGAACTGTAACTTTATCACCTACGTTGAATACCTTCTTCGGATTCTCTACTCTGCCCCAGGACATCTCAGAGATGTGAAGAAGTCCGTCTGCTCCGCCGAGGTCGATGAATGCACCGAAATCTGTAACATTCTTAACAACACCCTCAACTTTATCGCCTACGTTGATCTTAGCAAGAAGCTCTTTCTGTTTCTCAGCTTTCTCAGCAAGAAGAAGCTGTTTGCGGTTACCGATGATACGGCGTCTTCTTGGGTTGAACTCTGTGATAACGAACTCGATCTCCTGATCTGCATATTTGGAAAGATCTTTCTCATATGTGTCAGATACAAGGCTTGCAGGAATGAATACTCTTGCTTCCTCAACATTGACACAAAGACCACCGTCAAGTACCTGTGTTACAGGAGCCTTCAGAACCTCCTGGTTCTCGAATGCCTCCTCAAGACGTTTGTTGCCTTTCTCTGCTGCAAGACGTTTGTAGGTCAGTGTAACCTGTCCCTCTCCGTCATTTACTTTGAGAACCTTTGCTTCCATGGTATCGCCAGGTTTAACAACGTCTGTAAGCACAACGCTTGAATCGTTTGTGTACTCGTTCTTTGTGATGATACCGTCTGCTTTATAGCCGATATTCAGGATGATCTCATCATCTTTAACATCGATGACGGTACCCTGTACGATCTCTCCATTTCTGATTGTTTTTACGGAATCTTCCAGCATCTGTTCAAAACTTAACTCTGACATGTTCTTGAACCTCCTCAATAATTTTCTTTGGGGTGGAAGCCCCTGCTGTAATACCTACACAACTACTGCATTGGAACATTTCAGAATCCAAGTCTACAGGTGTTTGTATATAGTAAGTATTTCCACATTCCTTTTTACATATTTCAAACAGCTTTTGAGTATTGGAACT
>ENA-OROQ01000801-OROQ01000801.1-human-gut-metagenome-genome-assembly--contig:-NODE-801-length-24416-cov-16.1537_pt1 | contig 24416 bp, 18 predicted proteins | sample MGYA00242136_ERZ509062 | MGnify/ENA primary metagenome ERZ509062 (study PRJEB26280, sample SAMEA2338735) | human gut metagenome | biome: human gut; feature: human-associated habitat; material: faeces...
TCATGGTACAGTTATCAAGTCAGATATTGTTCCATGAATAATTCAGGATTAATATGATATTTCTTCATCCATGAGAGATCGTTCTGAGTAAAATCATGCCTAACATATTCTAATGGCATTTTATGTGCATATTTTCTCATATATGTGAGCTGTTGTTTGTATTTACAAGTAACGACTGCCTGATCTTGCATTTTTGCTTTTTTTAAACTTTGATACAATCGCTTGATCGTATCTTTTTTCATCTTTTGTTTGATCTCGATCACTGGCTTCATATGATATCTTTTGCAAATACTTAAATATTCCTCAAAAGATGGTATCCTTAATTGTTTTTTGGTATATGATTCAATATTGTTTCCTGTCTTGATATGGTATTTGCTTTGAATCTTTTGATATGTTAATTTCTTTTGATATACATTTTTTCCAGATAATCCGCACATACGATTTAATGTCTGATCATGCATGATCACAAATCTGCGTTTACCTTTCTTATCTTTGGCAGTTTCATGGATATCACACTCCACTGCTTGAAAACCCTCCCTGCCTGCGGCTTCAAATGCAGGAATTGAATTCTCTGGTGCATATTTCGTATATCCTCTGTGAGCAACATAACATATGTTATTTTCATTTGCTGAAACATTCGTATGCAGTTGCATGATTATGCATATCATCATACAAAATGCTGTGATGTACTTTATTTTTTTCATATAATTGTCCTCCCTGTTAAATATCCACAGCCAATTTGACTGTGGATATCTCTGTTGTCTTATCATTAGTAGAAAACTAGTTGTTATTTTTTGCCTGACGTTTACAATACATGACTTCGTAAAATCCCTGTGAACCTTAAGAAAAACAGACCCAACATCATACCCCGAATACCTCCGGCATATGATCCATGTTGAATCTGTTTCTTCTTTGTCTACATACATAAAAGACTAGATACATCTTTCAAATTATTCAATAGAAAGAATCTCCATATTCGCCTGTCCTTCCACGGCTCCATATGTAAATGTGATCTTAGTTCCTTCATCCATATCATTTAATTTATTCACAAGGTCTTCATCATTCACCATAAATGTCTGGTAACTTCCGTCAGACATCTCAATCTCTACAGAACTTGTGTCTGCAAATCCATTATAAGTACCTGTTGCACTCTTTGGTTTGGCCTGTTCATCTTTCTTTGTTGCTGTTGTTGTCTTTGTCTGTTCTTTTGTGCTTTCTTCTGATGTTGCTGTTGCAACTGGTTTTTCTTCTTCTGTCGTGTCTTTTTCTGTGTTTTCTTCTGTTGTAGATTCTGCTGTTGTCGTCTCGCTGTTTGTTGATTCAGGGCTGCTTGGGCTCTTCTTTCCACAAGCTGCAAATGTAAATGCGCTTAGCACGATGATTGTTGAAATTAATAAAAATCTTTTTCTCATAGTTCATGTACTCCTTTCTGAGATAAGTTCAGTATATCCTATTTATACTTTCATGGCAAGTTTCTATCATATTCCTAGTCTTATTTTCATATCATTAGAGGTAGAACATAAAGGAGGATCTATGTTGAACGAAAAATATCAGGCACTGCTGGATCAATATGATATTTCTGTCTCTCACACTCGACGGGGCCGAGGCTGTGTTTTGTGTTTTGGGGAAAATGATGTCTATGCTTTATCCCAGACTTCTCTATCAGAAGAACGTCTTTGTGCTGTTTCTGAATGGACTTTGGCAATGCATGACCATCATTTTTATAAAACCGACCAGTACATTTTAAACAAAGACGGATATTTTCTTACTTTTGACCGGTATTACGAAACATTTGCGCTTAGAAAAACTTATTTGGGTACGGAATGTGATATTCATGCTTTAAAAGATATCAGATCTTCTGCGGAAAATCTCGCAAGCTTTCATAATCATTGTCTTGCTATTTCTTTTTCATCTGAAAATCTTAGAAAATATACATCCATTTCCACATATTATGAGCAAAAATATTTGGAATTAAAAAGTATTGCACGTTACATACGTAAACGCAAAAAGAAAGGGGTTTTTGAATATTTATTTTTGGAACAGACGAAAGCCTTCTGGGAACAGATGGAGCGTTCCATCCAAATCTTAAATGAAACCACACCTTCCCGCTGTGGATGGTGTCATGGGGCTTATAACCACCATAATATCATCATGACATCCTCTGCCCCTGCTACGATTCATTTTGAACATTTTTACCATGGATATCCGATTCTGGATGTTTATTATTTCCTAAAGAAGGCACTTGAGAAAAATAATTATAATTTTGCCTTTTGTGAAACCTTTTTATCAAACTATGACCGCTTTATGCCTTTGTCAAAAGATGATCTTTTATGCCTGTATGGATTGTTTTTATTTCCGGAAAAATTCTGGAAGATCTCGAATCAGTATATGGCACACAAAAAACATTGGATTTCTCCACGATATATTGAGAAATTAGAGGAGTTTATCCACAATAAAGAAGCTCGCTCGATTTTTCTCGAAAAATATGTACAAATTTATAATGTTTTTTCATGAGTTTTAAGGTATAATTAAACAAAAGGTATTTTTATAACTTAAAGGAGGAGTAATTTATGAACTACAAAGAAACTTATCAGGAATGGCTTTCTAATCCTTATTTTGATGAAGATACAAAAAAAGAATTAACAGCCATCGAGAACGATGAAAATGAAATCAAAGAACGTTTTTACGCAGATCTTGCATTTGGTACTGCTGGACTTCGTGGAATCATCGGTGCTGGTATCAACCGTATGAATATTTATGTTGTAAGAAAGGCTACTCAAGGATTAGCTGATTATATCTTAGAACAGGGAACAGATAAGAAACGTGTTGCTATCGCATTTGATTCAAGACATATGTCTCCTGAATTCGCTGACGAAGCAGCCCGCACTCTTGCTGCTAACGGAATCAAAGCATTTATCTTCGAATCCTTACGTCCAACACCAGAATTATCATTTGCCGTAAGACATTTAGACTGTATCGCTGGTATCAACGTAACAGCCAGCCATAACCCACCTCAGTACAATGGATACAAAGTATACTGGGAAGATGGTGCTCAGTTTACAGATCCTCATGCTTCAGGTGTTACAGCGAAAGTTAATGCGATCACTGACATTTCAACTTGCAAGACAATGTCTAAAGAAGATGCCGTAACTGCAGGTTTATATGAAGTGATCGGTAAAGAAGTTGATGACGCTTATATCGCAGAAGTTGAAAAACAGGTGATCAACCAGGCTTCCATCGATGAGATGGCTTCCAAATTAAAGATCGTTTATACTCCTCTCCATGGAACAGGTAATCTTCCAGTACGTCGCGTACTTGACGATCTTGGATTTAAGAATGTATATGTTGTTCCAGAACAGGAACTTCCAGATGGTGACTTCCCAACAGTCAGCTATCCAAACCCAGAAGCAAAAGAAGCATTTGCATTAGGTCTTGCTCTTGCCAAAGAAAAAGATGCTGATCTTGTTCTTGCTACTGACCCTGATGCTGACCGTTTAGGTGTATATGTAAAAGATGCTAAGAGCGGAGAATATATTCCTTTAACAGGTAATATGTCTGGTTCTTTATTATGCGAATATGTATTAAGCCAGAAGAAAGAAAAAGCTGGATCTCTTCCAGCAGATGGTGCTGTTGTTAAATCTATCGTTACAACAAACCTTGTCGATGAGATCGCGAAGGCTTACAATGTGAAGCTGATCGAAGTATTAACTGGATTCAAATGGATCGGTAAAGAAATCCTTGGATTTGAACAGTCTGGAAAAGGTACATATCTGTTCGGATTAGAAGAAAGCTACGGATGCCTGATCGGTACATATGCAAGAGATAAAGATGCTGTTTCTGCTACAGTTGCTCTTTGTGAAGCTGCTGCTTACTATGCAACAAAAGGTAAGACATTATGGGATGTTATGATCGACATGTATGAGAAATACGGATACTGCGTAGACAGCATCACAGCAATGGACTTCCCAGGATTAGAAGGTATGGATAAGATGAAAGCTATGCTTGCTAATTTACGTGAGAACCCATTAAAAGATATCGCTGGTTATAAAGTTCTTAAGATCCGTGATTACAGCAAAGATACTATTCTTGATGTAGAAAGCGGTAAAGTAGAACCTACAGGACTTCCTTCTTCAAATGTTCTTTATTATGAACTTGAAGGTGGAGCTTGGGTTTGCGTTCGTCCTTCTGGTACAGAACCTAAGATCAAATTCTACTATGGTGTGAAAGCAGATAGTATGGATGCTGCTCAGGTTGAAAGCGCTAAATTTGCTGAGTGGGCTAAGGCTCAGGCCTAGTTTTTGAGTATGTAGTTGGCCAGCTGTAGGCTTTGAGTATATGATAAAAAATAAATAAACGACAGGAAAAGCAGCTAGGGAATTTTACACACGTTTTTTACAGATCGCTTATCCGTCGGCTTTCCTTGCAAAACTCGCCTTCAAAGGTATTGAAATACCTTACTCTTTGAGGCTCAGACATTGCACCAAGCCGACTGCGAATCCGTAAAAAACGTGGCAAAATTCCAATGCTGCTTTTCCTGTCGTTTATTTATTTTTTATCATATACCAGAAGTCTATAGTGTGGACAATTACAATATTGAAAAATCTAAGTAATTGTGTCTATGACAGCCTACCTACAATTTCTCTGTAATATCTTTCAAGGATTCCAAAATAATATCTGGTTTTACATCACTTGCTTCCACATCTTCCAAAGTACTTTCCCCACTTAATACCAAAATTGATGTAACATCGCTTCCATCTGCGACTGCTATGTCTGTATAAAGTCTATCTCCAACGATCGCTATCTCTTCTGGTTTATAACCGGTTTCTTTGATGATATAGTCTAGTGTGTGTTTAGATGGTTTTCCAAAGAATTCCGGGAATCTTCCTGTAGAAGCTTCTACTAATTTGGCCATGGAGCCGCAGTCTGGAATAAATGTACCACCTTCCATTGGACAATTCCAATCTGGATTGATTCCATAGTATGTACAACCATTTCTTATGTAGTGACATGCTTTGGATATTTTTTCGTAAGTTAGTGTTGTGTCAAATCCTAAGATCACAATATCTGGATTTTCATCTACCAACGGCATATTAAATGCCTTAAATTCATTGATCAGTGATGGAGTTCCTACAACATAAATAGTTTCCCCTGAGTGCTTTTCTTTCAGATATTTGATCATAACATGACTTGAGATCATCATCTGTTTTGGCTCAATGTGAATGTCCATGTTACCAAGTTTATCAATATATGCCTGCTGACTCTTTGATGAGTTATTTGTAAAGAAATAATATTCTCTTCCTGTTTCTTCTACTTTATTTAAGAAATCTTTTGTAAAATCAAATAATTCATTTCCTAAATAAATTGTTCCGTCCATATCTAAAATAAAACATTTAATTTCCTTTATTTTATCAACCGTCATTCTTTATCTCCTTATATTTTCAGGTATAGAAAAAGGCTTTTGCTGTAGTGAACAAAAACCTTTTTTCTAAAGCATTATTACATTTATAGTAAAGTAGAATAATTCTACTTATACCCCTTGCCCATAATATGCATTCTCTCCATGTTTTCTGAAAAAGTGCTTGTCCTGCAGATATTGGGGTGCTGATGAAACCTCTAGTTTCAAGTGTTCTGTACGGTATGCCATTTTGGCTACTTCTTCAAGAACTACCGCATTATGTACAGCTTCTGCTGCATCTTTTCCCCATGTAAATGGTCCATGATTCGTGCATAAAACTCCTGGTACATAGATTGGATTTTTCTCTTTAAAGGTTTCAATGATCACCAATCCTGTATTCTTTTCATAATCACCTTCAACTTCTTCGGCTGTCAGTGATCTTGCACATGGAATCTCTCCATAGAAATAATCAGCATGTGTTGTTCCATATGCAGGAATACTTCTTCCTGCCTGTGCCCATGAAGTTGCCCATGGAGAATGTGTATGAACGATTCCGCCAAGGTCTTCATATGCTTTGTATAACTCAAGATGTGTTGGAGTATCAGAAGACGGATTCAATTTTCCCTCGACTTTCTCTCCAGCCAGATTCATAACAACCATATCTGATGGTTTTAATGTCTCATATGGAACTCCACTTGGTTTGATCACAAATAAACCTTTTTCTCTGTCAATCCCACTGACATTCCCCCATGTATATGTAATCAGACCTTTGGCTGGTAATTCCATGTTTGCTTCATAAACTTTCTGTTTTAATTCTTCTAGCATGAAATGACCTCCTCATAGAAATCATAAAATTTTAATAAACGCATAAATGTGATCCTTGCACGTACATATGGTGATAATCTTGCTGTCTCAGCCTGATAACTTTCATCAAATCCTAGATCTTCTAATGATTTTACTCCCTCTACTTTATTAATCATCGCAATCAATTCTTCATCTGTCGGAATTTCATTAATGATTGCTGCAATTTCTTCTTTATGTTCGATCAATTTCTTAGAATCAACCTGTTCTAACAAATTTGGAGTATTTTCTTCCATGATGATATCAAACATTCCTGGTTTATTGAATTTCTCACGGATCAAATCTTCCTCGATTGGCATTTTATCCTTTACTTTGAATTCGCCTGCAAGCATCTTTTCAGATGCTTTATGGTAAATCTTAGAAGATAACACCAGACCAACTCCTACTTTCTCTCCATGATAGAAATCAATATAATCATTTAATACTTCCATCTCCCATAAATGAGACATATGATGCTCTGCACCAGATGCTGGTCTTGAGTTTCCTGTCATCTGCATAGCTAGTCCTGATAATAATAATCCGTACATCAGATCTTCATATGCTTTTGTGTCACCGGTTTTCAGTCCATCCAAACTTGAGATCAAACTGTCCAATGCCTGATATTCCATATCACAGATTTCTTTACAAATATATTCCCCTGTCAGTAAATGTGTGATCTTCCAATCTGCTAATGCCGTATATTTTCCAAGAAGATCCGATACCCCAGATGCTGTCAGACGTAGTGGTGCTTTTTTGAAAATATCAGTATCTGCAATTACTACAACTGGAGATACCGCTGTAAAACTTTTCTTAAATCCATGCCATGTCATCGCTGCTACTGTAGATACAAATCCATCGACACTGGCTGCTGTTGGTACTGAGAAGAATGGTATCTTCATCTCATATGCATGAAATCTTGTAATATCATGAACTGTTCCAGATCCCACAGCGATCATCATATCTACATCACCAATCTCATCTAATCCTTTTTTAGCTGCTTCTACACCATGTTCATTAGCATGAAGATTATCTGGATCTAATACGATCTTTTTCAGTCCCGGAACCAATGCTTCTACTTGTTTACCAGCTGCTTCATATGTATTCTCATCACAGATCATAACCAATGATTTCTTATCAGCATATGCTGGTCTTTTTAAGATCTCTGGTAACTGATTGATTGCACCACTGTCGATGATGATATCATCGACAACGATCTCGTGTTTTCTTCCGCAACTACATGGTTTTAAAAACTGATTTACATCTATTTTCATATCTATTACGCTCCTTCTACCTCATTTGCTGCATCATTTTTGTCTGCCTGACGATCAAGATAAGCTACGATCTGTGCATTCTTTGTCTTGAAAATAAAGAATGCTACTGCGTATACTGCAACTGCAATTCCAATAAATAATGGGTTTCCTGATAAGAATGCAAGGAATACGAAACCAAGCATTGGTTTACCAAGAATATTGAAACTTGTGATCATTGCTGCACCTGCTGGAATTGCAAATCCTGCATTTCTAGCAACATCTGTGAATAATGGTGCTGTGTATGTACACATTAATAATCCTAAGCTGAACCAGATAACACCGGCTACTAAAATCTTAGACATATTTCCTTTGTATACTGCTACAAGTCCCTGTACCATGTATGGAATAGCCAAAAGGTCAACAACTGGAAGTACCTGGTTACCAGGAAGTACTGTAGCGATAACTACCATGATAGGAATTAATAATAATCCACTTGTTAATGTTGCTGGTTCTCCATATCCTACAGCATCGTTTACTGCAATATACCATTCTCTGTCTCCAGAATTCTTCATAAATACTCTGGCTGCTTCTGTGATAGGTGCGAATGCCTGTGCAAACATACTCGCGATTTTAGGGAAAATAGCCATGATTGCTGCTGTAGCGATCGCTGCTGTAAATACGCTTCCCCATCCTGCCATAGATGTTAATTTTCCTACGTTTCCAAGAATACCGATAATTCCACCAAGAATGAATCCTAATGTCATTGGTTCACCGATAAATCCTAATTTCTTTTCGATTGATTTTGGATTTAATTTAACTTTGTTTAATCCGAATAAGTTTAAAATTGGATCAATTGCAATAGCAAAGATTGCTGGCTCTACGTTATGCATAGCGATGATCGTACAGTTTGGATAGTTATAGTATTTAGACCAACGTTTTGCTACAAGTTCTGAGATTAATAAGCTATATAAGTTTAATAGGATCATACATGCGATACCTAATGCAAAGTTGTGGGTCTTGAAGATAACCATAGCACCCCATACGATGTATGAGTAGTTGTTCCATAAGTCAGATGGCTGGAAAATGTTTGTCCATTTTACAAGGAATAGGACTGTCTGTAATGCGATACCAAGTCCTAAGTAGATCATACCAGCACTTGTTGCAAATGCTACGACTGATGTTGCCTGCCAACCTACGTCAAATGTATTTAATTCAACTCCTGTTACATTTGACATTACTTTTGACATGTTTTGTACCAATGGTGTGATGATTGGTGTATATGCCCCAATGATCAATGAGAAACCTTCCAAAGATACACCTGCATACAAAGCCGATAAGAATGCTTTTGCTGGTTTTACTCTAAAGATCAATGCAATGATAAAAATAATAAATGGAACGACAATTGCTGATCCGAAATTATCTATGATCGCTTTCAAAAATTCTAATACTACCATAAGTTCCTCCCTTTGTTCCGAAAAACACACTCACATAATTTTCTCTTTTTAACACTCTAAACTTTTTATTTTCCTACAGATTTTAATGCCGCTACGACATCCTCGAAAAACTGATCTTCCCCCATTCCTGTAATACAAGCGAAAGCATTGACTGTTGGGATTCCATAATCTCCATCTGGAAGTGGACTTGTATGTGTTAAAATATCAAATCTTCCAGAAGTAGCTAAGTTTAAGGCCTCTGTTGGACGAGCCTCTGTTGTAGAAACACTGTATCCTCTTTCCCCAAGCTTTTCTTTCAGCTTTGCAGCTACCATAGATGATGTTACTGTTCCTGATCCACACACTGATAAAATATTTACTGCTGCCATAATAAATCTCCTTTCTTTTCAAGATTCTATCCTGAAATATAGCATTAATTATTTACATTTATAAATTGCTTTCTTTTTCTTTAATAATTTCTACAATCTTTTTTTTATCACCAGTTTTCATGATATTAGCTAAAACACCCTGGTCCTGGAGTACTGCAAGAATTCTCTGTAAAAAGACTAAGTGTTCTTTTGGGTCTTCCACTGCAAGCATAAAAACTAATTTTACTTCCACTGGTTCATCGGTTGTTCCCATCTGAAAGAAATGAACTGGTTCTTTCAAAACACCGATCGCTACTCCACCTTTGATCACATGCTGTTTATCAGTATGAGGAATTGCGATTCCGATACTTCCCATATTAACTCCTGTCGGAAAATCTTTTTCTCTGTCTTTTAAAGCATTGATATAAGTATCCTTACAATAACCTTCTGCTATAAATAAGCCTCCAAGTTTTTCAAATACTTCATCGGAACTTTTTGCCTCAAGGTCAGGCACTATCAAGTTTTCATTCAGGTCTTCCCAAATCATTGTATCTACCTCGTTTCATACTCAAATTGTTCTATAATCTTGTAAATTTCTTCTCCCGTCTTACATTCTTTGATCTTCACACGAAAAGACTGGTTATAAAAAAGATTTACTAATTGAAACATCGCTTTTAAGTGAGTTTCTTTGTTGATCGCACTCAGACAACATACCCATTCGATTGGATCCATCTCCTCCTTTCCAAAAGGAACTGGTGTCTTTAGCCTGATCAGACTCATTCCAACTTTGCTGGCTCCTGCATTTAGTGCTTCATGTGGAAGTGCAAATCCTGGAGCAACAACAATATATGGACCATTTTCCATGACATTTTGGATCATGGCATCAACATAATGTTCATTGATGGCTCCTTTCTTTATAAGATACTGTGCAGAAGCTTTGATTGCTTCTTTCCAATCACTGCATTCAACCCCAATTTGGATTGCCTGTGCTGGTAGAAGATCGCTTAACATAGTTTCTTCTTTTTTCTGAAAAAATGCATCAATGACTGTTCTTATCTTAGTCAATGAATCTTCATCATTCTTATCTTCTAAAATCTCTTTTATCTTTTCCAGAGATTTAAAAGAATCTGTTTTTTCCTCAGAAACAGTTTCTTTTACTGTTGTCTTCGGGGTGATCTTTGATAATTTCTCACCAACTCTAATGCAATCCTCATCTGTCAGTAATGGATCAACCTGTATGTATTCAATCCCTTTTCCTTCCAGTGAAATCGTTGAAATCACTGCATCAACATCTTCCATATTCATATTCTCAATATCATGTGCTGGAATAATATCTATCACATCCAAGTGGAAAAATTTTTCCAATCTTGCAAGAAGTAACTGAGATGTACCTATTCCTCCGTTACATACTAAAACTACGGAATATCTTACGGTTTCATTCTTATTTCGCTCAATCGCTGCACAAATATGAACTACGATATAAGCAATTTCTTCTTGTGATAACTTTCTTCCAACATATTCTTCCAATACATGAACATTCTTTTCTGTGGCTTTCTTTACTCCTGGATATCTCTGAAGCACTTCGTCAACAACAGAATTAATTGCAAATCTATCACCAAGCGTTGAAAACGTTGACTCCAAATGGTTGATCAGATTTTCGTAAAAGATGTAATCTCCTTGAAGATTCATATGAATATCTTTTGATATATTCTGGATGAAATTTCTTGTGATAACCTGCATCTTAACGATTTCTTTATTACTGGTCGTTTTCTTGATGTATTTCATTCGGTTTAAGACGTCTGCTACGTAATAAACTTCTGGATCTGGTATTTCTTTTACAATAAACTGTTGAATCTGATCGATCATTCCTTTTGCCATTTCCCATTTGCTGTTCTTTTTACTACCGTATTCCACATAATGTGATTTTCTTAAGCGGTAAAGAGAAAGTTGAAAGTAATTTCTTAACTGGGCAAATGACCGGTCTGTCAAAAATCTTCCATAAATATGTTCTGCTTCATTGATAATCTTCTCGATTATTGAAATATCTTCCAGATCTATCTTTAAGTTCTTTGAAAGACACTGTGTTAAATGCTGGAAAATTGGCTCAACCTTGAAAATACTATTTCCTGACTGAATCATATCGAGCAACAAATTTCGCTTATCAATTTCTCTTCCTTCAAGCAATAACCCTTTATTGGAATGAGAAAGTACATATAAATGTCTCTCTCTGCAAAAGTTTTTGATATGTTCCAGATCCTGAATGATCGTTGATCTGCTTACAAACAGCTGATCTGCAATCTCTGATAATGTAATGTAATCATCAGAACCAATCATCAATACAACTGCAAAACTGACCCTTTCTTCTCTTGAAAGTTTAAAAGAATAAAACCCTTCTTCCGAAAGAGATTCCCTTGCCTTTGTGATATCTGGTTCTGTGTTGATCACACCTCTTTTTCCAAGATTTAATGGTTGTAAATGATTTTCTTTCAGATAATCATTGATCTGATCAATATCGTATCGGATGGTTCGGCTTGAAACTTTAAATGTATCTGCCAACTCCTGAATCGATATCGTCTGATTATATTCTGTTTTTGTAATTAGCTGAGATAATATTTCTCGAGATCTCTTATTCATATGTTCACCTCATCTGTAACTAAAGTATAGCATCGTACTTTTTCAAAAAACAGTTTCAAGTATTTCAAAAAAAATGCAAAAAAATAGTCTGCTGACAATTTCTTTCACAATTTTTTGAAAATAATTGTTAAAGCAGCTATTTTTTATACTTTGTAATTGTATTTTTTATTCTAAACTATGTTTTAATATATCAAGAACCATCTCTGGCGCCTTGACATAGGATTCTACGGTTGCTCCTCCCTGATGATTTGTCACTGTAATATTGTCTAACTTCAACAATGGCTCATCTTTTGAAACGGGTTCTGTCGGGAATACATCAATTGCTGCTCCCATGATCTTATGCTCTGAAAGTGCACGATAAAGTTCTTTCATATCAACTGCGACTGCTCTTGCTGTATTGATCAAATAAGCTGTATCTTTCATCTGATCAAATTCTTCTTTTCCAATGATTGGTGGGTCACCAGCATTGATCCTTGCATGAATCGTAATCACATCTGATCGTTTGATCAGTTCTTCTTTTGTAACTGGTTTGCATCCTTCTTCTCGAATTTTGTCTTCATCTGCGAATGGATCATTAACGAGGATAGTTGGATGAAAACCTTTCAGACGTTCAATAACAAGACGTCCAATCGTTCCAAATCCAATGATTCCGATTGTCTGGCTTCTTAGTTCTGTCAGCATCTCAGAATTTTGATATTTTTCTCTCCACTCACCATTTTTTAATGCTGTACAGGATCTTGTGATATTTCTTAATTCATTTAAGATCATTCCAATCGTATATTCTGCAACCGCATATGCATTATGAGTTGGGCAATTAATAACTTTCACTCCCTTTTCTTTTGCCGCTTCCATGTCAATATTTTCCACACCACCACGACAGGATAAAATATACTTTAGATTTTCTGCTTCTTTGATCACTTCCTTACTAACCGGACACTGATGTACAAAAATAACATCCGCCTTTTTCATAAGCTCTGTAATCTCATCTTCTAGCTCAAATGCACTTGCTCCCTGTGTTTCTATCTTTCGGATCACTTCCCTGAAATTATCTTTACTACTATTTTCCTTCCAGGATTTACATATAAACTCATCGATGATCGAACTTTTTTCTAATTCCTCCCTAAAATAAATGGCTGGAATCATCATATCTCCTACCGCAACACATTTCATAATAAAACACCCTTTCTAACACTTATTTTTGTTCTATGTTAACATTTTTATGTTCGTTTTGTCTATATAAATGTTCGTTTAGAACTTTTTATTATTCTCTTATTTCTTGAATTTTCCTTTTCTGTAAAGTATAATAAAAGATAATTATATAGTATATAAAAGGAGCTATTTCGTTGAAAAAAGATATACGTCAACAAAAAATATTAGATTATTTATCTCATTTTGAACGAATTTCGATTTCTGAAATTTGTGAAATATTTGACATCGTGCCAATGACTGCACGAAGAGATTTAAAGGAACTTGAGAATGACCATAAATTGATCCGTACACATGGAGGTGCAACACTTCCTTCTCTTTCGATTCACGATACCACTCTTCCTTTTCATCAGCGTATGACTCAGAATATTGAATTGAAAGAATCTATTGCAAGAGCTGCTCTTCCTTACATTCAGAATCGACATCATATTTTTCTTGCCTCTGGAACAACAGTCCATATGTTTGCTACAATGCTCAAAGATTCTGGCACCTTAAATATTGTTACAGATGCAGTCAATATTTCTTACGAATTAAGTTCGTATCCTAATATTCATCTAATTTCTCTTGGTGGAGAAATACGCCATAATTCACTTACTACAACTGGTCAGATTGCCGAATCAAATCTGAATTCATTCCAGCTTGACTGTGCTTTTATTGGAGTTAATGCTGTTGATGAAGAAGGAAATATCTTTTTAGGAAGTATGGCTGAAGCATCAATTGTACGCCTGCTCTGTCATATGGTTCCTGAAATCTATTTTCTCGCAGATGAAACCAAACTTATGAAGAAAGATTTTATCTACATCTGCCAACTTGGAAAAGGTCGCAATCTTATTACGAATCCTTCAATCTCAGAAAAATGCATTCATACATATGAACAACTTGGTGCCTGTGTGATCACAGAAAGTCAAAAAGACCGGAGATAACTATTCCTGTTATCTCCGGCCTTTTTATTTCTTATAATTATTTACTCTTTGCAGCTGTTGTTGTGTTCTTCGCTGCTGTTGTAGTAGTTGTTGTTGCTGTAGATGCTGTTGTTGCTTTATATTTGAACTTAACTTCTTTCCACAGATCCTGATCTACAGACTTCGTGTCATCCCACTTCTTGTCAGCATCTTTTGTCCACTTCTTGTAGACTTTCTCGTATGCTGCCTGCTGTTTTTCCTGAAGCAGTGTGGATTTGTTTGATGCAGCTGCTGTTGTGTCGTTTGGATTTAACATCTTGATGATCACGTATGCATCGTCTAATTCTACGACTCCGCTTACCTGGTTCTTCTTAAGTTTTGCTGCTGCTGTTTCGAATTTTGTTCCTAATGCAGCTTTTCCTTTTGTATAGGATTCTTCGTTGTCAGAGTTTACGCTGAACTTCTTAGCTACAGAGCTGATACTCTGGCCTTTCTTGATCATCTTTAATGCAGATTTTGCTTTCTTTAGCTGATCTTTCTTCTCAGCGGCTGTCATATCTTTTTCTTTTCCTGTCTTGCTGTCTGTTGTCTTTGTTGTGAAGACAAGTTTGTAGACTTTGACAGTTTTGGCTTCGTCATCTGTTACTGTGACGTTTGCTTTCTTGATGATCGCCTGCATAACTTTACTTGCGATCGTGCTTTCTTCGTACAGTTTCTGGATCACGTCTTTATCTGCTTCTGTCTTCTTCATGACTTTCTTACCTGTTGAGTCTTTTGCGAAGGCAGTTACGCTTTCTTTGATCTGCTTCTTCTCAGATTTTGTTAACTTCACGTTGTAGTCGTCTGCGTGTGCTGCTAAAACTTTGATCTGTTTTAACTGGCTGATAACGCTGTCTTTGACAGACTGCTGCATTGTAATCTTCTTTCCTTTGCTGTCTGTTCCGACCTGCATAGACCACATGCTGTCTCCGAAGTATGCTCCGTACTGAGCTTCTGCCTGATACTGCATGATTCTTGCATATACATGAGCTTCCTGGAAAGTTACTTCTTGTCCTGCATATTCAAATAATGTCTTCTCATTCTTACTCTTACATCCTGTAAATAAAGAAAGAGTTAACGCAAGAACTGCAGTTAAACATAGCAACTTCTTTGCTAATTTCTTCATTTCATTTTCTCCTTCATATTATGATTATATTAGGCTAATGTCTGGCGATATTATAGCACAAACTTATCGGATTATCAATGAATTGAGCGAGTTCACACAATGTTCAATCTTTTCTAACTGCTTCACTTTCTTTGTCTTTGACAGATCCAGTACAAACGTCGGATTCTTGCCTGCCTGGAAGGATAATTCACGTTTGTATTCTTCTAATATCGCTGGGATTTTTTCTACATCCACGGCTGCATCTGGTTTCATTTCAAATGAGACTTTTTCTCCTTTTTGTTTCACATCTGTCATATAAGCGTGGTGAGCTAATGATTTCAAATATGCAACATATAACAGATTGTAGACTGCTTTCGGCATTTCCCCAAAACGGTCGATCAACTCATCTGTCATATCTTCCATTTCATCTTTGGATTCAATGGATGAAATACGTTTGTATAATTCCAGTTTTTGATATTCATTATACACATACGTTGATGGAATAAATGCGTTGATATCAAGATCGAGTGTTGTATCAAATTCATCTTCGTCTTTTAATTCGCCTTTTAATCTCAAGACTGCTTCATTCAGCATCTTGCAATACAGATCGTATCCAACTGCTTCCATATGACCGGATTGCGCCTGTCCCAAAAGATTTCCTGCTCCACGGATCTCCAGATCTCGCATTGCGATCTTATAACCGGATCCCAGATCTGTAAATTCACGGATCGCCTGTAATCGTTTTTCTGCGGTTTCTTTTAACAGTGTGTTCTTTTTGTACATCAAAAATGCAAATGCATTTCGATTCGATCTTCCAACACGTCCTCTTAACTGATACAACTGGGACAGCCCAAGCTGGTTGGCATCATGAATGATCATTGTATTTACATTCGGAATGTCTAATCCTGTCTCAATGATCGTTGTGGATACCAATACATCGATCTCATGGTTCATAAATCCCATCATGATCTCTTCCAGTTCCCGCTCTTTCATCTGCCCATGTGCAAATGCAACTTTCGCATCTGGAAGCAATCTCTGTAATTCGGCTGTCACTTCTGCGATATTATTAACGCGGTTATACACATAATATACCTGCCCTCCACGTGTCATTTCGCGGTAGACCGCTTCTTTGACCAATTCTTCATTATATTCCATAACATATGTCTGGATCGCTCTTCGATCATGCGGTGGTTCTTCTAATACACTCATGTCGCGGATTCCGATCAGACTCATATGCAGGGTTCTTGGGATTGGTGTAGCAGATAATGATAAGACATCAACATCTTTTTTCATTGTCTTAATCTTTTCTTTATGTGTCACTCCAAAACGCTGTTCTTCATCAATTACGAGCAGTCCCAGATTCTTATACTGCATGTCTTTGGATAATAAACGATGTGTGCCGATCACGACATCTACCGTTCCATTTTTGAGTCCTTCGATCGTCTCTTTCTGCTCTTTTGCTGTGCAGAATCTGGACATCATGCGTACAGTGATCGGATAATCATGAAATCTCTGTGCAAATGTATTGTAATGCTGCTGTGCAAGGATCGTGGTTGGTACGAGATACGCCACCTGTTTTCCATTGTCTACCGCCTTAAATGCTGCGCGGATCGCTACTTCTGTCTTGCCATACCCGACATCTCCACAGATCAGCCGGTCCATGATCTTCTTGCTTTCCATATCCCTTTTCGTATCATCGATCGCATTTAACTGATCCTGCGTTTCATCGTATGGAAATAATTCTTCAAACTCTTTCTGCCATACAGAGTCCTTGTCATAGACATATCCTTCTTTTGCCTGTCTTAGTGCATATAACTGCACGAGTTCTTCCGCAATATCTTTGACCTGACCTTTGACACGTGTTTTCGTCTTCTTCCATTCATTTCCACCTAATTTATGAAGTTTCGGCTTTCTTGCATTTGCACTTGCGTATTTTGCGATCTGATCTAGAGCTGATGCTAAAATAAATAAATTATCACCGCCCTGATATTCAATACTGATGTAGTCTTTTTCAACCCCATCTGTTGTGATCTTTTCGATCCCGCGGTAAATGCCGACTCCATGTTTTTCATGAACAACGTAATCACCGATATTGATATCTGCAAAACTTCGGATCTTTTCTCCTTGTTTTTTCTTCTCTTTCTTTCGACGCTTTTTTTCTTCTCTTCCTTTGAAAATGTCTCCTTCTGAGATCAATACCCATTTGGCTGCTGGATATTCGATTCCTGTCAGAAGCTTTCCTGCTGTGACAACGATCTGCCCTGCTTCCACTCCGTATTTCAAGTCCTTATCATAGGTCACAACCAAACCATTTTCTCTCAGATCACTGCTTAAGCGTTTCGCTCTTGTAACAGATGGAGAAGCAACAACGATCCTGTAATCCTTACTCTGATATTTGGTAAGATCCTTGACTAACTGCTCAAAACTGTTGTTATAAGACTGAATGGATTTTGTATCCATAAATAAGGTTCTAGCAACTCTAAAATCATTGATCTCAGCAGATAAGATCGAATAACACAGCATCTTATGTTTCTCAATCTGATATAAAATGCTCTCATAATCTGTCACCGTATTTGCCTGTTTAGGCAGAAGATACCCACCTTCCAGACGGCTTTTCATACTCTCTGAGAATTCCAGATAAAATGCATCTGCACGTTCTCTGATATGTTTTGGTTCATCCAGATAGATCATGCTTTCTTCTGGAAAATAATCTAAGATGCATTCTGTATTTTCATAAAAATATGGGAGGTAACCTTCTACTCCGATCAACATATGAAGTTCCCTTAATTCCTCACGGACACGGTCCATTTCTTTTCTCAGACGGGCTTCCTGATCATATTTTTTTTCTTTTTTAAACTTCTGTGATAACTTCTCATAATCTTCTTCCATATTTCGAAGACCATGTTCAGTCCTTGGCTGATTTAAAATGATCTCTGATGCCGGATAAATGGTCAGAGTATCGACTTCTTCGATGGATCTTTGGCTTTCTTTATCAAAACTTCGGATCGAATCAATTTCATCTCCCCATAGTTCGATACGATATGGGCTTTCCTGTGTGTATGGGAAAATATCGATGATCCCTCCTCGCACAGCAAACTCGCCTGGAGCCTCAACAAATGGTGCTTTTTCGTAGCCTCTGGCAACAAATTCTTCTGCGATTGTTGCCTCTTCCAGTGTCTCTCCCATTTTGAACGTCATCTTATGATTCTTGATATCACTTAATGGAACAACCTGATCCATCACCGCATCAATCGTCATCACAAAGGTTCCACATTTGTCATCCACGATCTTCTTAATCGCCAGCATACGGTCTCTTGCGATTGCATTTCCATGAACATCGGCTGTATAGAATAATGGATCTTTTGCTGGAATATACTGAACCTTTTCTCCAAAGAAATGACTTGCCTCGACCCATTGTCTTGCTTTGTTCTCGTCTGGTACGATGATGATCTTAAATTGCTTTTTCTTATGATTTCCGATCAGACTGGTCAGATGCCATTTGGCTGTATCGGTGCATCCTGATACAAGAACCGGGCCACAGTAATCTTCGACCTCATCCTTTAATTGTCTGTATACCGGATCGTCTTTTAATATATGTTCTAACACTTTCTATCCCTACTTTTTCTTATTGTGGCGATTCATCGCTTCTGTGATGTCGCCCATAACGATCAGCTGTACTGCATCGTACACTTCATCAAAACGTTCCGCAAAGATTGCCTGTTCTTCTTTTGTAAAATGTCCTAATACATAATCTGCCAGATCATATCCTTTTGGTTTCTCTCCAACACCGATCTTCACCCTTGGGAAATCCATACTTCCTAAATGACTGATGATACTTTTCAGTCCATTATGTCCCCCTGCACTTCCCTTTCTTCGGATACGCAGTCTTCCAACATCAAGGTCGATATCATCATGAATAATGATAAAATCTTCTGGCTCTAATTTATAGAAATCCATGATTGGGCGAAGACTTTCCCCGCTTAAGTTCATAAATGTCTGTGGTTTCACAAGAAGGACTTTTTCTCCTCCCATATAACCAGTTCCGATCAATGCTTTGTGTTTCCCTGTATTTATACTTATGCCTTCTTTGTCTGCAATATAATCAAGGGCTTCAAATCCAATATTGTGTCTTGTGTTGTCATATTTCTTTCCCGGATTTCCCAGTCCGACGATTACTTTCATAAGATATCTCTCCTTTTTCCCTAGAATCTATAAAACTGACAAACACCCGGAAATCAATGGATTCCCGGGTTGTCTTTTTCTTTCTTTAGTTATAGTATATCCCAATTTACAATTCTCAGCAAGATTTTTTCTAGTTATAATGTCTGAAAGAATTCTCTTGTCTTATTTACCTTCTTCATCAATGTATCAAACTGTTCTGGTGTCAGTGACTGTGGTCCATCACATAATGCTTTGGCTGGATCATTATGAACTTCTACCATTAATCCATCGGCCCCAGCTGCGATCGCTGCTAATGCCATTGGCTCTACCATATCTCTGATTCCTGTTGCATGAGATGGATCTACCATGACTGGAAGATGGGATTTCTTCTTGATCATAGGGATTGCAGAAAGATCTAATGTATTTCTCATGGCTGTTTCGTATGTTCGGATTCCTCTCTCACAAAGGATTACATTTTCATTTCCACCTGCCATAATGTATTCTGCACTCATTAACCATTCTTCGATCGTTGCCGCAAGTCCTCGCTTTAATAAGATTGGTTTGTCGATCTTTCCTAATTCTTTTAATAATTCAAAGTTCTGCATATTTCTTGCTCCAACCTGAATCAGGTCCACATCTTCGAATAATGGAAGATGACTTGCATCCATGATCTCTGTAACAACTGGAAGTCCTGTTGCTTTCTTGGCTTCTAATAATAATTCTAATCCTTCTCCATGAAGTCCCTGGAAAGAGTATGGGGAAGTTCTTGGTTTGAAAGCTCCTCCTCTTAATAATCCTGCACCAGAATTCTTCACATCGTTTGCGACTTCTGTGATCTGTTCTTTTGTCTCAATAGAACATGGTCCTGCGATCACCTGGAAGTTTCCACCACCAATCTTTACTCCGTTTACATCAACAACTGTATCGTTTGGATGGAATTTTCTGTTGGCCTTCTTGTATGGCTCCTGAATACGCTGTACATTTTCAACGATGCTGTTTGCCATGATATGACGCATATCTACAACAGATGTATCTCCCACTAATCCGAGGATCCTTGTGTTAACACCTTCGGATTCGTGGATTCCCAGTCCCTGCTCTTCCATCTCTTTCTTTAATGCGTTGATCTTTGCTTCTTCTGCCTGTTTCTTTAAAATAATAATCATGATGTTCGTCCTTTCCTGGCAAGTCGTTTCTATCTTGCTTCTCTGGTGCGGCCTTTGCTTCTTTGAGTAAAAAGAAAAGGCATGCACTCTGTTGCAAGAATGCATGCCTTAAATGTTTTACTCTGTCGGTTTAAAGTGACATAAGTTTTGGCGATGATTCATTGCAACAAAAATAGTCAGGATAAAAATAATAACCCTGAAAGCTAAAGTAATAAAATGTGCAATTATTCATCTTACTTGTTGTCATCTTAGTTTCTCCTTGTTTTGATGCTTTTACGATACATGAAATTTTTTTCTGTGTCAATAGATTTATAGATGTTTTTTATAAAATCCATAGACCTTATTTATGATTTATTTTATGAATTATAAAATTTATTTTTTGCGCACTGCAAGAAATGATGCGATCAATGCTGTGATCGGTACTGTTAATACAACACCAAGACTTCCAGATAATCCTTGCATGATCTCAATTCCGATCACATAAGAGTTCGCTAACTGTCTGTAGCTTAGATCATATGCGTAATTAATCACTAATGTTGTCATTGCACCGCCTACATAAGCAAAGATCAGTGTATTCGTCATCGTTCCCATCATATCTCTTCCAACATTGATTCCTGATACAAAAAGTCGTTTCATGGACAGTGTTTTGTCTGTTTCATAAATTTCCTGAATCGTAGATGCAATGGACATACCAACGTCCATGACGGCTCCTAATGCTGAAATGATGATTCCGGCAAAAAGCAATTCTCCAATCTTTATCTTTGTATTTTGTCCGACATAGTTCAATGCTTCGATATCCGATACATTATATCCTGTGATCCCTGCTGCTTTTCCAAATGCCATCGCTGCCACTGCTGCGATCACGACTCCGATCGCTGTTCCAAGGATCGCAGACACTGTTTTGCTCGAATATCCACCAAGAAGTCCTAATGTTACGATCGTTGTCAACACTGCTACAATGATCGTCAACACGATCGGTGAAATTCCGCGATACATCATCGGAAACATGATACCAATGATACATGCAAACGCAAATACAAGACTTAAAATAGCATAAACACCTTTTTTCCCACCAATCGCACATACCACCGCTGCAAAGATCAACGCAAATCCATAGATTGCCATGGTACGGTCCTGACTATATACGGTAAATCCTGCATTTGTTCCACTTTTATTTACGATCACGATGATCCTTGCTCCTACTTTACAGTCAGCTCCAAATAAAGTTCCGCTTGGATTGATCGCCTGTTTTTCTTTTCCTTTGTAGGTTCCTGTTGTCATTTTGACCAGAACTTTCTGTGTTCCATAACGACTTCCATCTTCTGCAAGATTATCTTTGATGATCTTTGTTACAACTGCTTTTTCATATTTTTGTCCTTTATAGGATGCTAATGGTGTTTTCTGAAACTGATTGCATTTGAAGATGATCCCTGCAAATAAACACACTGCTATTGCGAGGATCAAGATTTTTTTCCATGATACTGCTTTTTCCATAAGTTGTCTTCTTTCTATAAGAATAAATCAGAGAATGCCTGTGTCCGGATCTATCATTCCGGGCGCAGGCCTTTGCTCTGTCTGATAAATTAAGTTACGACACTAATTCTTTATCATCTCTATTTGATTGTTGCTTTTTTGGCTGTGCTGTAGGCTCCATAAATACGTTTTCCATTTACTGTTTTGTAAGAGCGGACTTTTACGTAGTATTTTTTCCCTTTTTTCAGACCTTTGACTTTGTAAGATGTTGTTGTTTTTGCTTTTCTTACTGTCTTTTTACCTGTAAATTTCTTGTTTTTAGAATATACAACTTCATATCCTGATGCTTTCGTATTCTTTTTCCATTTGATCGTTAACTGTTTTTTGATCTTATTTACTAAAGAGATACTCTGTTTCTTTGGTGCTACAGTCACTGTAACTGTTTTAGAAGCTGCTTTGTAGCTTGCTGTTGCTTCTGCCTTGACTGTGATCTTGGCAACTCCTGGTCCTTTGACTGTTACTTTTCCTGTGGCATCAACTGTTGCAACTGCTTTGTTTGATGTTGTGTAAGTGAGTTTACCATTTCCATTTGTTTTTGCATTTAATTTGAATGCTTTGGATGTTTCACTCTTCTTATAAGATGCTGTTGCTGTGATCGTCTGATCTTTTGCCTGTACTGCTGTTGTGTCATCTTTCTTTGTATCTTCTGCTTTCTTCACGATCTTGTATGAAGATGATCCATCTAATACTTTTCCTGTGTCCGCATCGTATGTTGTAACTTCAAAGGAGTCATCTGTTACATTGACTACAGAATAACTTGGTGTCCATGTCTGGCTTCTCTCAGAAATGAAATCCTGTTTTGCTGTGATCAGGTTGTAGAATTTAGATCCTGTTGCTGAGTTTGCTTCTAAATATATAGTTCCTTTTGGATTTACAACCGTTCCACTTTTTGTTGTATCAACGATTTCGTAGCAGTTGTTTTCTTTTGCGTAATTTGCTGTATTTTCTGTTTTTGTGAATTTATCATGTGCCTGTCCATCACCCTGTAACTGATATGTTCTGGAGTATGTATGGTCATGTCCCTGAAGTACAACATCAATATCATATTTATCCATTAATGGTGTTAACTGTGTTCTTAAAACCATTCCATCGGAATCTGAATGATCATATCCTGATCCATAAATATCCTGATGGAACATTACAACTTTCCATTTTGCATTTGGATTTTCTTTGGTCGCTTTACGCATAACATTTTCATGAGTTGCACAGTTGTAATTGTTTGTGTCTAATATGATAAATAATGTATTTCCGTATGTGTAATAGTAGTCTGTTCCTGCTGCTGTCTTTCCTTCTGTATACTTTGCTGTATTTCTATATCCACTTGTATCAAATGCATTTGGATTGTTGTAATGCATACTATACTGTGCTGATCCAGAATCGTGGTTTCCGATCGTTGTTGCTACTGGAAGAGATCTTAAGGCATCTGCTCCAAGATAACCTGCATACTGTTTTTCATTGTTATTTGTATTTACCTGATCTCCTGCGGATGCAACAAAACTTAGATTTGGATTCTGTTTTACTGCATTATTTAATACGTTATTCCAGTTATAACTATCATTTCTTGCTGCATAGTTATTATCTTTCATCACATCTCCTTCAGTACTTGTCTGTCCTGAAGATGCTCCGATCTGAGGATCTCCTACATATAAGAAAGAATAGTTTTTAAATGATTTTGTAGAATATTTCTGTACATCCTGATATTTTCCGTTCTGGAATACCTGATAGTAGTAAGTTGTATTTTCTTTCAGGTCATTTACAGATGCTTTGTTAGAATAGTACTGAACACCTTCGATCGCTACTGCCTGTGTCTGTTTTCCTTCGACTTCTTTTGCATCAGACATATCTGCTTTTGTTGCGATCTTAACTTTTGGTGTTTCTTCCGTCTTGCTGTAGTATGCAAAATTAAGCTGTGATTCTGTTGCTCCTGGTGTTAGGGATACATTTTCATAGTTTGTGCTGTATTTATCCCAGTTTGCTTTCCATGTGGACCAGCTTTCTGTTTTAGAAGCAGATGCATCATTCCAATGTTCTGTCGCTGCGCTGACTGTTGATGAAAGGATTGGAGATGCCATCATAACTCCGCCTGCTAACATCATGGCTGATACAGTTGCTTTTGCTGCATATTTTTTTGCATTTCTTGCTATGTTTCTGCGAATTGTTCTCACAATAAGATCCTCCTTTGATATAGTCAATCATTCTCTGTTGTGTTTAACTATAAACTTGGAAGATTAAGAACAGGTACATAGAAATGATAAGTTTTTGTAAAATTTTTTAATTGTATGAGTTGAAGGTCTGTCGAGTATTTAGAGAAAAAATGAAAGATAGTATGTGTGCAACACGAATTCCATTGACGGAGTTTTGACAGAACGCCTATCCGCTGGATCTCC
>ENA-OROQ01000821-OROQ01000821.1-human-gut-metagenome-genome-assembly--contig:-NODE-821-length-23898-cov-2.64946_pt1 | contig 23898 bp, 22 predicted proteins | sample MGYA00242136_ERZ509062 | MGnify/ENA primary metagenome ERZ509062 (study PRJEB26280, sample SAMEA2338735) | human gut metagenome | biome: human gut; feature: human-associated habitat; material: faeces...
GGCTCAGGCCGTTTTCGAGGATGAATATGCGATTCCGTTTGATGATTCGGATCATTCTGAAGAAGATAGGTTTCTGATTATAGGTATGACCGATAGGAAAGGTGTTTGTATTGTTAGCCATTGCTATCGCGGAGAAGATGAAAAAATCAGAATCATATCCGCAAGAAAGGCAACGAAAACAGAGCAAAATGTTTACAATGAACAACCATTTTGGAGGTGAGATCATGCGTGAAGAATATGATATTATGAATTTAAACCCGAGAAAAAATCCGTATGCAAAAACAAATAAGAAGCAGGTAACCATCAATCTTGATGAAAATGTTATTGAGTATTTTAAGAATGAGTCGGATGCAGTCGGTATTCCATATCAGACGCTTATTAACCTGTACCTGCGTGATTGCATGAAGAATAACCGTCATCCGGAAGTAATCTGGGATCAGAGCGTTTCATGAAAATAAGAATTTGAGGTAGAATGAGTTCTTCAGACTTCGTGGATTACCAGGACTATCATTAGAAGGAGGAACATGCATGATAAGCAGAAAACCAACTCATCCGGGAGTTGTCCTCTTGGAAGATGTTATAAAACCACTGGGGCTTACCATCACCGATGCAGCCAGGATGCTTGGTGTAAGCCGGAAAGCATTATCAGAATTTGTAAGTGAAAAAGCGATGTTAAGTCCTGATATGGCAATTCGCATTGCAAAAGCGACAAACACATAGCCGGAAAGCTGGATGAATATGCAGCAGAAACTGACACTCTGGGAAGCAGAGCAGCATCTTCCAAAGAAAACTACTTTTTTATATCCAAAATAGAAAATCTCTGCAAACCCTTTATCCATGCGGCTTTGCCGCTATTTTGTATATTCCCCAAAAAATATCCATTATCCAAAATGAACCGTCAAATTTACCTCAAATTTTTTCCAAATATCCAAAATGAATTTTTCAAATATCCCGTGATTTTAGCTGTGAAATTTTTGGAAAATCTGGCTTGAAATTTTTCGGATATTGTCCCGTTTTGGCTGTAAAATTTTTGGCGGCCAGCAGGGCATGTGTCGCGAAAGTCTCGCTTTACCAGTAATTAAATAAGCCCTCTCTAATTTTCTTAGAGAGAGCTCATTATTAGAATTCGTTTAAACTGGCAGTTCGTATATGACGAATGACATTTTTAGAATCTCAAAAATATCATTCAGCGGCATCGGTCTGTCTCGTTTTTTTCTTTGTTCCATTCGGCTGTCAGGTCAGATGAATCCTTGTAAGTAATCGTTAAATGCCTTCTTTTTGGAATGCCAGATTATTTCTGATTAATTCATTGATTGTTGCCGGTGTATAATTATTGATCATACATCCGGCATTCAGTGCCCGTTCTCTGGTACGCATAAACTGGTATGTCTCATCTTTTTTACTATGAATATGACCGTAAATATGCCAAGAGCCGTGCATGTACCCGTTCCATTCTGCAATCGGGAAATGGCAAAGGCAGATCTGTTTATCTCCGTCCGTCACGTGCATCATTGGGCTTACATCTTCGAAGTAATGCATTGCCTTCGGATTTTCCAAAGTTCTGCCATCATGGTTCCCAATGATCAAAATCTTATGGCCACGCAGTTGCCGCAGGTACCATTCCGGTGCTCGTTCGCTTTTATAGCAGAAGTCACCGAGAACATATACCGTATCTTCAGGCTGGACCCGCCCGTTCCACAGTTGAATCAGACAACGATCCATGTCATCCACATCCATAAATGGGCGGTGGTCAAAACCGATTACATTCCGATGGCCAAAATGTAAATCACTGATGTAAAATTTCTTTTCGTTCGACGTATTATTTTGCATTTGACATTACTCCTTTTCTCGTGATTTATGTATTTTCGCTGGGGGTGGCATCGTGCAACAGGTGTGTTCCTATTTCAGCGGCTTTGTTGCTATTTGTACATTCACCAGAGTTCTTCCAAAATGAATTTTTTCAATATCGCCCTATTTGGAACGTAAAATTTTTGGCAGCCAGCAGGGCGTGAGTCGTAAAAGTTGGCGCTTTATATCAAAAGTCGCTCGAAAAAAATGACATTTTGTAATAAAACTCCCTTGAAAAAGTTACATATTTGAAAAACATTGGCCGTAAATTTTTTGGCAGCCAACTGGGCGTGCGTCGCAAAAGTTGGTGTTTCGCAGCAAAAATATTCAATAACATAGGAGGACGTATTATGGTTATGGTTGTTAATAGTGGGCGTTGGTGTCTTGGTTTTCTCGGTGATGATGGATTCCCGGATCAGCTGAAGCTATGGCTTCGCATTCACAGTGATGAGGATCTGCGGGTTCATATGCTGACTCAGTGGCTCGTCTCTCATCATGTCCGAGGCGTTGCATGGCGTAGCCCGCAGGGGCCCTGGCTGGATTGGAGGGCAGGATTGTTCGTCCGGCAGTTTAACCGTCAGATGGAATGTGCCGGAATGAAATGCACGATACGGGAAGTAATGTTGGAATCACATTTTGCGGATGATATCTAATGCATCACTTCTTACAATTTCAGAGGGATGTTTGAATCAATCAATAATACCGAATTTCTCATTCATCGCTTCTTCCCTTTCAGCATCATAATCAATTGTCTCTATAGCAGCCTTTCTGGATGCTTCAAGTCTTGCGAAAGATTCGCAACTTTTCCTTGCCCGTTCCGTTGCCGCATTGGTCCGCTCGCTGTTCGCTTTCATAAAAAAAACACCTCCAATTTACCGACAGAAGAACTTCTTTAGTAATTTTTTTCCTCTTCATATTTGTTTGTCAGCTGGATTTGTTTCACTGGTCTATTTTCTGTTTTCTCCATAATTTCAATAAATCGGTCGCATCCGTTTTCATCAAGATAAAAACGCTCTGTGATGGATGATATTGCCATAACTGATATTTCCTTTCTGCAGAAGATGCCTGTAATGTTCATAACCACATCTTTTTGTAGCGTGATTTTGTTTCTTTAATCGTGAACCTTTAAAAGCCTTTTCTGATATGCTTCTTCTAATTTTTCCTCAGATGGTCCTTTTTCCTCAAAAATCGGATGGTATGCATCCAGCTCCTCATCTGTCGGATACAGTGCATGCAGCTCATCTTCCGTGAGCTTTAGTGCTTCCATAATTCTTTTTGTTTCCACACCCTGCGATACAAGTTCCAACACTGCATACTTATCCGGATTTTCTCTCCAGGCTGTCAAGCCTGGCAGATCGATGAGTCCATCTATCACCTGTTCCCAAGAAGCATCCTGCTCCTGAGTTTTTAACACATGCCAAACATATCTTACGTCAACAAGCAAAGCGCCTTCCTTATATCCATCCTGATAGTTCCGCTTCCACCTGCATTTATATGCGATTTTATCAATTGTTTCCCGCGAGAGCCCAATATAATATGCAACGTTTTCATAGTATGTCTGGCCGAAATATGGAACGTTTATATTTCTCCATATCATACGCTCTGCGATTTGTTCTTTTTGTTTCTGCAGTTCTTCTTCCACATATTTCTGAATCTCCGGATCGGTTTTGTCTATCATGGTTTTACCTCCTCTATCGGGTAGATTGTTTATTTCCTTTTCTTTTTTATGAAAAACCAGTCCCATGGTATACGGGAGAGTAATTTTGTTCCTTTAAGTGTGGACTTTTAAAGCAATTTATGATTGATATCATTAGTTTAAAGCACATTTTCTGCTTTGTAAACCCGCGGCAATTGTGATGAATTTTCGCGTAATTTACTGCAAAAGTCCATATTTCTGGAGACAAAACGATAATTTGCTTTAAAAGTCCGCGTTTTTGGCGACAAAATAACCCTGAGTTTTCGTCCTCTCAAAAAATGCCAAAGAATTTTTTTGTAAAAATGAAGAAGCGTCTTGAAGACGCCTCTCCCAAAGTGCAATATTGACAGTCGTACTTAATGTACCGAATCGTTATCCGATGATTGTTGCCGTTTCTTTTGCAGCAAATAATTGCCAATCACTGTCCAGAAGTCCTGTTCTTCCTTATCGTGTGCATTCGCAATCAGCTGAAAAATCTCATCTGGCGTTAAAGCCTTTAGAGCCCGATAAATTTCATAATAAGTTTCCATTGGTTTCATCATATGCCTCCAATTGGTCTCATACATTATTCTTCGTGTTCCGGGATGCCGAAAATAAGTGTAAATTCTACATCGTCAGAGTCAGCCCATTTACTTACTGAAATGTGGTCAGCCGCAGAAACGACCATGCGCATGCGCTTTTCATTCACGGTAATATCAAACCCGCACCGGCTGATCAGTGTAGCGGTGATGTCTCCGCAGGCATCTTGAGAGATTTTTAGCCTGGACGCTGTGAGAGCGGCAAAATCTTTCAAAATAGGCAGGAAAGCCGCATCAAACCATGCCTGAAAGTCCTTTGCTTCGTCCGTTTTTTTTTCTCCCCTTATTCCCCGGATTGCGGCAATGGCCGCTGTAGCTTCCTCAGGTGAGAGCTGTTCAGCCATTTCAGACAACTCATCAACGATGTCTGTGTTTGTAAAATCGAATTCTTGCATGTATTTATACCTCCTTGTCTGGATAGTATATTATATTGTGGATATATACACAATATGGATTTGTGAAAACATCCGCTATGATTGTCCGTAGGAGGACTGATCATGGTTGACTATACACCGCTTTGGAAAACGATGCGTGAACGGGAAATAACTCAATATGCGATGCTTCAGGATAAAGTCCTCGATAACCATACGCTTGACAGGCTGAAAAAGAATATGAACATTACGCTTATCACGTTGGAACGTATTTGTAAGTATCTGGACTGTACGCCCAATGACGTAATAAAATTCACAGAATAGAGCTGTAGGCCACCTTCTCTTTTTGGATGGGGCGGCCTACAATCTTTTTATACGAATTTCCCTTGTGTTTTGATTAAGAATGGCCTCCCAATGTACGGGAGGCTGATTCAATTATATGTCCTTATTTTAACTCTGGGAACAGTTTTTCCAGTTCTTCCCGCAGAGTTCCGTCTTTTGCGTATTTTAGGGTATCGTATAACTTGATATTGTGCTTGCCGATTTTAATTTCATCGCTAAAGCCCAAGATATAGGATAGACAAATACGATAAATGATTTCTGTCGGCGCGCATCCGAATACCTGCTTTGCGAAGATATGATTTAAGCGTTCTGCGCTGTCTGGATACAGCTGCTTCATATGATTGCTTTGATACAGGCGTGTCACGATTTCTGTTATGTACATGCCGGATTTCATATACAGGTCTGCGAATGTCTTATCCGGATCATCGAAGCATCCTGGATTTTCCTGTTCCAGCCGGTCCGCCATGTCTTTTACAACCCATTTCGGCGTAAAGATCTGGTTGGTTTTCTGAGGTGGAATGTAATCAAAGATATCTTCCACCGTTTTCTCATCGAAATAATCCGCAAGCAGCCGTTTCTTGTTCAGGAATTCTTTTACGGAATCATCAAAGACGACCGGATCAAAGAGATGTCCTTTAAAGGATTCTTCTACGCCTGTTTCCGGGTTCGGGTAAGTACCTCCATCACGCAGGAAACGGAAATCAGTCAGGGAAATGCTGGTCACCTCTTTAAATACTTCATCAGGGATGATCTGATCAAAGTTTGACAGCGTTGTATTTTCATCTCCGTAAGCCATCAGGAATGATGGGATTGTTCTGGAAAATCCACGCAAATGGTCTCGGATGCCATCTTCTATCGTACGCTTCTTTTCTTCACGTTTTTCGGTCTCTACGGCCTGTACGACGGTTTCTTTGGCAGTCTGTACAAAATTCTCTACAGAATTGGTAATGGCCTGCTTCAGTGTTTCAACTGTTTGCTGTTTCTTTTCAGCGTATTCCTGGTTAATCTGTTGCCGCTCCTCATGTGTTTCAGCGGTCGCTACTTTAGCCTGCCGTTCAGCTTCCAGGACATTTTGCTGGATTTTGAAATCACCGAATGCCTTATGAACGACATTATCGGTTTCGGCATTGATTTTGCGTTCAAGCTGTTTTTGCGATGCTTTGGAAAGATCATTGCCATATTGTTCTTTTGCTTTGTCAAGGACCGGGGCGGTGATATTTTGCTGAAAAGCATTCTTCAGTCGGTCAAGGATTTCATCCTCATCCTTTTTGGTTGCCTTTTCACTTAATGTTACGTTGTCAAAAATATCTTCAACCTCTTTGGTTGCATTATCTGTTCCAAAGATCTTATCCCCGAAGATTTCTGTGGCCTGTCCAATGATATAGTCTTTATCCAGTTGGATTTTTCCATCTTCATCAAGAGTAGCATGATCCATAACATTAGGGTCAACGCCTAACGGTTTCTGAGGTTCCTTGACAGCATCCATATTTTGAAGGATATCAATAACCGCCTGTGGGGCATGGAAAATATTTGCGATGTTCTGGAACAGGAAGTCGGACATGAAACCGCGCCGAACGACTTCTTGTGATTTTAATTTACGCGGAATAGAGAGAACCTTTTCGGCATCAAGCTCAATCATTTCACCGTTTTCGTCTTCACCAAGGACAGGGAAGAAGTTCAAAAGTTCCCGTACATGCTCTTTTCTGGTATCGGAATCCCCTTTTCCACCGGCAGTATCTTCCGCCAGATCATTTGCAATTTCCTCATATATGATAAGCGTTCTGGCTGGATCGAAATCAAAGATATAAGCATTTTCTTTTCTGTAATGTTCGCTGCCGTTGGAGAACAGGCATGGATTCTGAGCACGGAAAGCTGCCTGCATATAAAGGGACGGGCTCTTCATATCAGAGAGCATCAGAACGGCAGTCCATTCCGGAATGGTAACGCCGGTCGTAAGCTGACCAACAGAAAGCGTGATTGTCTTATCGCATTTTGCAATCGCGGAAGTGACCTTATCGTAGGATTTAGCCGCCTGCTCGTCTTCTGAAAGTTTTCCGTCACCGGCGGCCAGGACGATTTCATAATTTTCAAAAACTGGGTGCGCCTTCAGTTTGGCTGCAAGGGCTTTTGCACTGTCTACACGGTTTAAAAGCCATAAGGTATGCTTTAATTCTTTACGCAGTTCCGGCGTTGAAAACGGGAATTTTTCATTTTTGGTCAAGGCATTTAAGAAATCATCAACCGCAGCCTCCCGAATGAATTTTCCGGAAGCATTTGTTGCGAAGAAGTCATTCAGGTTGAAGGCATATTCTTCTGTTTCGCCATTGATTTCAATACCCTGAGACAGCTGATCCTTGATGATTTCGGACATCTGGTATGTCAGCATATTCAAACGGGGAAGCTTTTCATAGGGGTTATCAATGGCATTTGCTTCCTCGCAACGGCGTTTAGCTCTTTGTTCATCTGTGTATGTCCAGTTGAAAATTGCTTCGCGCGGGAATTTATCATTTGCCAACGCTTTAAAAGGTGTTCCGGATAAATGCAGGGTATGCTTTCTTTTAATTTTATCGAAGGCAACATCTGTTTTATAAGTATCGACGCCCTCATGCGCTTCATCTACAACAAGCAAATCCCAATCTACGTCTGCAATTTCCTTCAATTTTTTGTAATCGCCGCCAAAATAGATGGATCCTTTTAAATCCTGAAGTGATACGAATTCAATACAGCCACAGAATTCATCATCAGCGGCATGGGCGCCATATGTACTGTATTCCGCTCTGGAAATGACATATGGACGTCCTTGGATTCCGTCAACGCTGCTGACAAAATGGTAACCTGACTGAAGGCCGAGGAACTTTTCATAATCCTCATACCATGAATTCGCGATTGCCGGCCGGTTGGTGACGATAAGAATATTCACTGCATTTAACCGCTTGCAAAGATCATATGTAGCCAGCGTTTTGCCGAAACGAGGTTTCGCGTTCCACAGAAACTGAGCATTTTCATGGGCGTTAAAGTAATTCAGTGCTTCGCTTACAGCCCGCTCTTGTTCATCGCGCAGCGTGTAGGGAATAACATCATGTGCTGTTTTATTGATACCACGGGTTTCCCGAAAATCCCGATACATGTTTTTGGACTCCGGTCCGGTAATGTGGAACCATTCTGTTTTCGGCTTTTGTTCCACACCGTTTTTTCGCATGTAGGCATGCAGATCTTTATCACTGAAGATATCACCAGAACCGTCATCGTAAACGGCATTGCCTTTCCATTCGAGATTGTATTTGATATCAGCAGTATAAGTTTGCTGTTTCAGCCGTTTCTCAATGTCCTGCTCTGTGTAGCCGATTTTTGTCCAGCCATTATGACTGGCGATTTCCGGAGTGGTATAGGCATAAATCATCGGAACCACTCTCTGTGCGGTGTTAATACTGATTTTTGCCATGCTATACCATCTCCTTTACGTTAGTTTCAATGAACCGAATTTCCTCATTCGTAAGGTCATATTTTTTATATAACTGCTGGTCGATTTCGTGAATGGATTTGGACCAGTCGATATCAGATGAGGATGAAAAATCCTGAAGAGGAACGTATTTGAAATTTCCTGGTGTAATCATTTGAGTCTTTTTCGTAATTGATAAGAGGGCCCTTGCAAATTTTGTTGATAAATATTTTTGTAAATTTTTGGCCTTGTCTTCGCTATCGAACATCCCAAGACTGAAGAATGTTTCTGTAGCTCCAACCCCAGGGGTGCCAATAATTGATGGCGCAAGCACTTCGCCGAAAGAACCTATACCGCTTGCCTTTGGAATAAAAAGTTTGTATAAGTCGAAATTTATTACATCATTCAAGTATTCGCGACGGATGAAGCGTGTTACACGCTCATTATTAACACGGCCAAGAATTTTACCGTATGTATGCCCATCGTTTGGATTCGCTTCTAAAAATATCATAGGAAGTTTTTCAACAATATTTGATTTAAGGTCATAATCATGTCCCTTGCTTTGCAAAGAACGTACTTCCGGATGTTCAGCGTGCATTGTATCAGTAAAGTGATACGCATATCCAGACACACCAATATCAGAAATACTTTTCATATTGTCATGGAATAATTTTTTTAAAATATTGTTTAATTCTTCATACGGAGTAAAAATTCCAATTGCACCAAAAACAGCGCTATTATCATGATATGTAATAGCCACACCACCCTTAATGTCAGTATTCGGAAATACTCTTGACGCATTTTCTTCATAATGAAGAACTTTAAAATGCGGATCATTTAGCATCTTTTCATTCCAAGCTTTTGGAGTGGAACCTGCATCAAACAGGAATCTTGCTGGATGAATTAATTCAACTTTTTCGGCTACTTCGTTTGCAGCATCCATGAAATCATTATAAACCGGCTGTGCGTAATTACCATTTTGTCCTGAATTATTAAAGTCGGCATTATACGGTGGATTACCTATCGCGTAGTCAAATAAACTTTTTCCCATATCCTCACATCCCCTTCTTTAAATCTTTATATGTAACCGTTTCGTTTGAACGCCAGTTTCTGATTTTACACGGCAGTGCAATATCGCCCTGTTCCGGCTCTTCAAACATATCAAAAATAGACATCTGGTGATATTCTTCATGGGGCTTTCCAAGTGGAACCGTGTCCTTCAGGCCATCCATCTGCCAGATATTCCATGCGATGACATTAGCAAACTGCTTCAATAACTTCTCATCCGGATCCAATTCCATTCGTTCACGAAAATAATCCGCAAACGTCATAATCAGATTGATCCGGGCAATCAGAAGGTTATCTCCCTGGTATTCGTATCCATAACAGCTCTGGAAAGCTCGTAAAACCCAGTACAGCCATTCATCGTTATTCTGTGCATTTTCATTTACCACACGCAGCTTTCGATCCAACATCCCGATCCGGCGAAGTGGTGGAAGAATCAGTTCGCCAGTCGTTGCGTCATATCTGGATACCAGGTATGGGGCTTCACCGCAAGTGATTTCCAAGCGTCGTGAGTCAACGTAGGCTTTCCATGTTCTTTTCTCATCAAATGGAATCTTATCTTCATTTACTGTCCAAGTATGTTCTAACTCGTTCTCAAAATTAAAGATGTCTTTCTGTCCGAACCACTGTTCATCTGCATAATTGTTCATCTTGTTGCAGAGCCATACCGGTGTAAATACTTCAGCCTTTTTTCTGGTTCTTTCCTGCTGTTCCTCCACGGCCTTCTCCGTTCGTGACCGTAAATCTATTGAGCCCAGTCCCTTGATGGCCATGATATCAATATGATCCTTGTCCTGGAAACCAGCCCCTTTTTCGCAATAGGCATCAGTGGCCCAGATAATATTTTTTTTGGTCGTTTTATCCTGCAAAAGAATTCGTAATGTAGTTCTCACCGGATAAGAATCAAAATCAATTAATTTTCCCATAAATCAGTATCCCTCTAAGTATGTGTACCTAAGACTATTATAGTGGTTTCATTCCTTTGCGTCCACATATTTCCGGCGCATAAGGAACCTTACATAATCAGTATGGCTCATTTTTATGGAAAATTGGTTTTCATAATACCAAAAAATATATATTTGGCTTAATTCTGATAATCATACGCCATACTTAATTATATACAGGCCATGAAGGAGGTGAAACGAACATGAAAGTTGGGATTTTTTGTACATGTGGATTTTGCGGAAATACTTTTACGAGTGAGTTTGATACGGAAAAGATGATATGGAATCGAGTTTTGGTTAATGGCAGTACAGAAAATTATATGTGTGATTTTCGATGCCCGGCATGTGGGAACCGCATATTCGGAACATTAATTGTGGATGAACTCAGCCATAAAACGGCGGTGGTTGGGCTTAGTGATGCCGTAAATGGAAGTTGTACAGATAGCAAAATGGAATGCATATTCCATAATCGCTTGTAATATTCGTAGGTCTTGCAAATCCATTCGATTCAGTATATAATAGGTTAACTAAACAAATAATGAAAAAAGAAGAAGCCCTCTGATGTGCTAGTTTGGCGACCGGACATCAAAGGGCTTGGAGTGGATGTTATACCCACTTATTGTTTCCAGTATATTCTATTCTAAATTGACGTTTTTGTCAATCTAATATATATTGCGAACGTTTCAAGGGGCAGACATCCGGAAAGGAAACGTGAGCGTATGTCTAATACTCTTCAGTCATATACCCAAAATATTTTAAAGTGTAGGTTTGCAGTCTATAAAATCACGTATTCAGAAGATAAACGTTTTGTCAGGCGGTATTTTATCGTGTTAAAAGATGACCTCACGGGTCTTATCATTAAAGTGACAGATTTTGCTGACTATGTTCTTTATCGAGCGATGGAGGATATGAATGCGTATCGTACAAATGAGAGTGCATTGTATGCGATCTGTCAGTTTTTAAATTATGTGTTTTTTGAACATTATGAAAAATATCAGATAACAAGCATATATGATCTGAATAGAAACATGTTTCAGGAGTTTATATTAGATTACTGCTCTACGCGTAAACCGGACGGAAGTTATCCTGGAAAGGAATCCATCATCAACAAAAGAGCGGCCATTTGCATTTTTGGAGAAATGCTCTGCTACTATCACAAAGATAAAATGAAATATCTTCATCGTCACGAATTTGTACGTACGAAACTCTATCATGACGGGGAAAAAACATTCGAACAAAATGCTTACCAGATTTATGTGAAGTACTGGAGCGATAACAATGGCGAGTTACAAAAACTTATGCGTGATATGCCAATCGATTTAGCTGATCGTATCATAAAAATGGCAGAAATACATATGCCCGACCTTTGTTTTCCTATCATTTTACAGTTGTACGGAGGCTTACGGAGCGGAGAAATTTGTAATATACGCGGAAAAGACAGCATTTTAGGACCTGGAATCATTATACAAAGCATTCCGATTATAGATAAGTACGGAAACCGCGTTTTGCATCCGCAGTCGATACAGATTGATCTTAGACATGAATATACACTCCGTTCTGATGGTGCCCGCATTGGTGAAATTAAAAAAGAACGAATGGCATCAATATATGGTCCCTTTGTCAATATTGTATACAAATACTATTTAAAGCACCTGGATCTTATTAAAGATAAGAACTGCGAGGATACAAAGCCGCTGATTCTTTGCAAGAACAAAAATCGTCAAACTGGGCTGTATTATGGTCAGACTAAGGGCAACTACTGTAACAGGTTAAAAAAGCTGTTTTTCAATTATGTGCTGCCATCTTGTGAAAATGATCAAAACCCAGATTTAACCATATTTTACTTGAACATGCAGAGTCATTCGTGGGGACCGCATGCATTCCGGCACTGGTATACGGTATATTTGATGTTTTGTGGGGTTGACGATGTTGCCGAGCTTATGGCCTTGCGGGGTGACAAAAATCCGAACTCGGCGGCCGAGTATATAAAAAATAAGGGCGTAATTTTGCAGACATATGAAAAATCCCTGCAAAAGTTAGGAAAAATGATCAGTACTCCGGAGGTCGAATAAGATGATTAGAATAAAAGTGGCAATGGAACGGATAAAACCATATGGATCCAAGACTCGGCCAATCGTTAATGGCTATTGTCTTGAAGGAAAAATCCCATGCGAACGTCGGGGAAACTGCTGGTATATTGATGAAGAATTCATTGAACAGGCGATTCTTTGGAGACAGCAGGCACCGGTTACATTGGATCAGCTTGTAGCCGAGGATAAAAGAATTGATAGTCTTTTAGGCTCACAGAAACAATTATGTTGGAATAATATTCGTAGAAAAGCCGGACCTTCAATCCTCTCACGTGGCTATGCGTTGCTGTTTTCAGGCAATTTTATCGCACCCGATAAAATTGAGTTGACCAGAAATATTATAAAAACGGAAGTTGATGCGTATTTTGGGGCGCAAAACCGGATTTTAATTACGGACGTGGCGAAAGAAACCGGAATCAGTGTATACAAACTAAAAAATATGATTAAATCCGGTGAGCTGAAGACCGCTAAAAGAGTGAAGGAAAACTGGACCATTGAAAAAGCCGAAGTATCAGATATCGTGGATGATGGCGGTCTGGTGGGAATTTATGATTTTTGTAAACAGATCCTTCCATCGGTAAAAACTTTGTTTGATTTGAATAACCGCAGCCATAGAGCTGTTTTGTTTGCCTTTTTAAAAAAGAGCAATTTAAAGGGGTATCTGCAAACATGGGATCAGGCAGGACTGCATGGGGACAGAAAAAATGCGTTATATTTTCCGGATATTATTTCAGACCAGATGGAACAGCTTCTTACGGAATACTTTAAGCATTATGGCCCGGCTGAAGACCGCCTGAAAAAAATGGCAACAGATCCCTATTGGCAATCGCATAAGAGGACATATGAAGCACTGACCAGGTTTGCAGAAACCAAGATAACGATAGGAATGGTGGCGCTGTTTGAAACGATTATGTGTTGTATCTCCTGTGAGATCATGGATGCAACAGACGAGGACGTAAACCGTATGGCCGACTATGCACAGCATGCGCCGGCTCAGATATATAGTAAATACCTGTCCCAGTTTTTGTCGTTCGTAAAGGATGAGTATGAAGACTGCACATTTAGCGTTGTGCTAAATTATCGGTCGGATCAAAATAGAAAAAAAATAATACAGACTGCTCCATATCCGTTTCATATGTATATGAGTGGTGCCTATTTATGTTTTAATCAGGAATTTATCACCGAGCATGAACTGGTAAAAAAAAGCCTTGATACATATAAATATGCAGTTCTTTGGCTGAATATGTGCTGGCATTACGTTGGAGCATGGCGAAGTAGCGATATTTTTCGACTGCATATCATACCGCTTCCACATGAAAAGACAGAAGTACGCCGTATGATTGAAGCTGGAGAATATACAGATGAGGCGATTATAGTGAGCCTGATGCTGGAAAATGAAATCAATGGCGCACATGCCAAGCCGCATAAAACGAAGGATTCACAAAACAATGGATTTTTGGTCGTGACATTTCCAGAAACCCTTAGATCGGTCATTGGACTGGTTTATTCTATCTGTTGTCTGCACTGTGAAGACCAGTTAGTCGAGCAGAAGTTGGAAGCAAAAGATTATATAGCCTTTTTTGGCGATGCATATCGTAAGATTTTTGGTAATCAGCTATTTTTGAATAGGCGCGCCAACAAATCTTTTGAGGATGCAATTGCTGAAATCACAGAACAGGATTCCGGAACCCGAAATAAACTGCTCGGTTATGTCGTTGCTTCATATGCACGCGGACATAGTTTTACATCGGGAAAATTATCATCCGTAACATACAAGTACTTGCAAACAAAAATGGATGGATATGGGATAAATGAAATTTTAATGATGCTATGGGAGTCAGGTACATGCAGTTTTATTCCGTACATGCTTCTTGAGATGATTTATGGAAAGAAATTTGAACAGCTTACTTTCCCACAGCAGTCCCAATTGATTTCCATGTCAAAACTATCTGCACTATCTGCAGAAAACATTTCAGAGCTGGTTCAGAAAGTTCATGTAAAATCGGAGACGGTACTTGACCGGATTTTTTATAAATATAATCAGGAAGAAAATAAGAAAACCATTGCCGATCAGATGCTTACCAACATTGTTCATCGGGAAGCCATCGGGAAACAGATGGGGGTTTCATGCCTTTGTGCAGCTCGGAGGGTTCCTTGTTGCTATCCGGCGAAACAAAACTGTGTCGGATGCGAATATGCCATATATGAGCGTGGTCTGTTTTTCTTTGCAGTGCAGCGGATAAAAATTATGTACGAGAGACTGAAAAAGGCATCTACAGATGGCGAAAAGAAAAAGATCAATGGGTTGCTGGAGGATGTCTATCTTCCGGCGGTTTATGAAATCATGCTATTTTCAAAAGAGCATTATGGTATGAATATTGAACCATATAAACAGGAAATTTTGGAGTTGATGACAGGGGGTGTTTCAATTGCTGCAGATATCGATTAGTTCTGAGAATGGTCTGGAACGGCGCATGCCACTGAAAGAACTTACGGATGATATTCGGAATCTTGCGAGACAAAAATATAATGCTGCCTATGCCCAAGAAATCCTCTCTCCGGCGTACGATTCGGATGTATGGGAGTTGGATAACCAAATCCGGGTAACCAAATTTGACTTTACATATGAGCGAAAAGCGGTATTGCTCTGCGTGAATGGCGATAAAATTCAGGTAAGTCAGTTCATTGAAGATCTGAAAGCGATTACTGCATTACGTGTCGGGACATGTGATGCAGTGACATTAAGAGGTATGATCCGATATTCTATCAGATGTTTTATCGAAAGTGGCGGGTATCAGAAAGCAGTCGCGTTACCGGATCCTCCGGCTTTGTCGATGATAGGATATTTTATGGATTTTCTGATGGTCCTGCCGTATGTGTCCCCTGAATATTTATCGGAGGCTAAGAAAAAGCTGGCTGCAGTGCGGGCAAAAATGGCAGAATTTAAACGCGGGCAAAGCCGTGCCTGTACGTTGAATGAATTCAAGTCTTACTTCAAGCTGGATGATGTTATCAACAGATTTTTTGAGGAGTACGAAAATACGTCCTTGGGATCATATTTCATGCCATTTATTATATTTTGGAAGGTTACGACCATCCTCCCTATGCGTGTGACCGAGTTTTGCGTCACGCCATATGAGTGTCTGCGGCAGGACAAGGATTTATATTATTTGACAGTCCGCCGGAGCCATTTAAAAGGAAGCTCCAGTTTTTATCCGAAAATCCATTATTACAGGATCGATAAAGACTATGATGAATACGAGTACGAGATACCAAAAGCACTCTATGATATGATATACAAGTTTCAGACGGCAACAAAAGATTATGCGCATCCGTATGGATTATTATTTTCGACCGAATATACATTAAGCTGCAATGTTGGACACAGCATTAAAGCAACTTCGGAAAAAACTTTTGGAACCGATCAGATGGGAATTCTGATAAAAGACTTTTATTCCATAGTTTTAGTAGGAAAACTTGGGATGAGTTTGGTGGATGAAAAGATGCTCGAAACGCGTTACCTGGATACTATAGACGGTTCATACGAAATGACCGATGATGAAATTATGATGTTGCAGGCGAAACATACCCGCCATCTGGCCATGATCAATCTGATTATGCGTGGCTGTAATCCAATGATGATCCGGGAGTTTGCCGGTCATGCTGACGAAGTCACCTCGGCCCACTATTATGGGAACGTTTCGAAGACGGTGAGGTGTGCTACTAAGATTTTATATGATAAGGTAAAGAACCAGAGACATAGCAATAAGAACGTGAAAACTGTTTCAGAAGTCAATCCGCTGTCTCTGCTGATCGACACATCGAAGCAGTCTGTAGCTGTGGATCATGGCAGGTGCTACTCTCCTGCTTTTTTAGAAGGCTCCATTCATGACTGTGGTAATGTCGATGGAAAATGTGATGCGTGCCAGTATTTTATTGCCAGCAAAGAAAACGCCGGTATACATAATGAAGAATCTTTTGTAGATAAAGAGTTAGAATATTTGATGAAACTGTTGAAGAACGAAAAGATTGAAAGTAAAATGCTGGAATTTCAGGTAAAAGCTCAGCAGCTCGAAAGTGATATGGTTAATTTGTCCACATACTATTGGCAGGAGTTCATGAAGGGAGATCGAGATGGGGAGAAAGAAAAAGTTTGAGACCGAAGACCTTATAGGATTTATAAAACAGTACCTGGCTGAACAAAAAAGCTTAGAGTTACTGATGCCGACAAAAGTTGCTAATTATTGCCAGAATGCGCTTCATATTCCCATTTTGTATCAGTCGTTCACCAGAAACCTGGTAGTAAAAAATTGGATCGATGAGTATAATGCGAATTTACATCAGAGACTTACAAATGAAGGAACAGAACCATCAGTTTTGCCGGAGACCTCCATTGATGTAGACGATGCAATGTATCGGTATCGCGATCCGGAGGATATGAAACAATTCTTAATGGGGATTAACCGGCAAATGGGTAAGCTGACAACGGCTTGCCATCAGTATTCAAAACAGTATAGGGAATGCAGTGAGAAAATGGCTTGCGTAGAAGAACAAAATGCTATTCTCACAGATCAGTTGGCGTCTCTTAATCAGAAACTTTCGGATGCGCAGGCGCAATTTAAGATTCTGCAGGATCAAAATGTACTGTATAAAAAGAAGCTTCGGGCGATTGGTGAGTACTTAAACAATTATTTGTATGAACCGATTATGTTGAATCATTTGCAGGATCTTGGATTGCTGTCGGCTGAGAAAAGCGTTGATGTGCCATCCTGTGCAGAAAATTTGTCGACTGAAACAATGGATTTTACGGAATCCGTTACTAAATTCTATGCAGTTACAGATCCGGATGTTCAGGATTTGCCTATAGAAGAAAAACCAATTTTGCAGGAAAATAATTTTGTTGAGGATAAGACCGTAAATAACGATGTGATAAGTGCAAAGACGGCGGCTCTGGCGGAGAAGTTTTCGAAGCTCTGATTGGAGAAGAATATGAAAATACTGTTATGGGATTATAGTGAAGAATTTAGAAACTGGTTTGATCAAGAATTAAATCCAGATATAGATCCTAGGGTGATTGGAATTAATGATAGAATAAAAATCAGATATCGCAGATCATCTGGAATGATTGATAGTATGCGTGCTAATACGATAGCCAACAAGATAGAGAAATATGGATATATTGTCGAGGCAGCAAAAGGAAATTTTCAATGTATTATGGACTTGCCGATATTTAAAGACTGGTTTAAACAAGAATTAAACCCGAATATAGACCCCTATTCTATTTCCATTTCCGCAGAATGGCCTCATATTCAGTATGTTAGAATAGATGGATCAAATGCAGAAATTTCACCGCGTAGATTTGTTAGTATAATCAAAAAAAATGGGAAATTTGTTGAGCCCAAGAAGTGTCAGCGATGTGATCCGCAGTGGTGCATAAATGATGACGTGTTTATGAAAAAATTTGATACAGAATTAAACAAACATATAAATTTCAAATTACTAAAAAGCAACGACAAAAATACTATATTAAGTTTTGTTGATAAAAGTGAAAATATCCGTACGACAACCGCTCATAGCTATTATCTTAATGTAAAAAGAAATGGTGGAAAACATGCAGACAATAGTGATAAGAGAATTCATTATGCAATTGAAAATCCATACTTCTGTTCTTTTTTTAAACAAGAATTAAATCCTAATATTGATTTGTCAAGAATACGCTGTTCAGATAGCAAAACGGTGCTGCATTATGTAATGGAAAACGGGAATGAAGGTTATATTAAACCCAAAACATTTTTTAAAAATATCGAACGTAATAATGGGATATTTGTAGAATCAAAACGAAATATTAAAGCTTCAAAAACACTTGCGATAGATGATCCGAGTTTTAAAAAATGGTATGAGCCAGAATTGAATCCTGACATTGATATAAAAAAATTATCGAAATATGCAAATGCTAAAATTCGTCATCATGATGCTGACGGGGATATATATTCTATTAAATTGAGTAACTTTTTTAGGATAATTGAGAAAAATGGCGGCTTATTCGTTGAACCAAAGCGGAAAAATTTGGAGACTCCGGTACATGGTTATAAAAAAGACACGGCTATGGCTAATCCGTTGTTTGAAAAAACGTTTAATACAGTGTTAAACGCGGAAATTGATCTTTTAAAGATTATGCCTTCACATGCTCATCCTAAACTGAAGTATTATAATGATAATCATGAAATTGATATGATCCGCCCAGTAGATTTTTTTAATAATGTTAAACGAAATAATGGAGTATTTATAAAAGGGAAACATCATGAAAAAACTATTTCAGGGGAAACAGATGCAGCAACTAAAGATCCAGAAATTGAGCTGTTTTGGGACTGGAAGAAAAACTCAAAAAACCCAACAGAATTAAGTCCGTATAGCGGTCGTGAGTATTATTTTGTATGTCCTTATTGTGGATATGAGTTTACAAAGCGAATGAAGAATATTGCGGGGAAATCCCCCAAATGTCCGCAGTGTCATGATGGATTTCAACGCAAAGAACAATCAACCAAGATGCCTTCGGATGTAGCTTTTTTGTTAAGAAGTTTAGCACCTAAAGAGGGATGATTATGACAGATTACTATAAAATTTTAAAGATGTTGCTTGATGGATATTCGAGGAGAGATATAGCTGCAACGTTGGGCGTTTCACCTAAGAGCATTACAAAATGTAAAAAAATCATAGACCAAAATTCGATTACGGTAGAAATGTTCGCGCAAATTTCCGAAGAACAAATTATGGCGATGATTCCGCAAAGGAAAACGGTCTATGATACAGAGGCCCTGAAACCGGACTTTAAGACAATTCATATAGCATTAGTGAATGGAGAAAGTTTGGCCAGCTTGTTCGAAAAATATACCTGTCAATGTAAGGTAAATGGAGAAAAAGCACTGAAACAAAGCCGTTTTTATAAACTCGTTAAGGATTATGAAGCAACGGCCAGGGCAACATCAGATAATAATTTAAGACCAGGAAGCATTATGTATGTAGCATGGTTCCCTTTAAAAATACAGATTGTCGATTATGAAACCGGAGAGATTTTGTCTGCATCTGTTCTGTATGGTATTCTTCCGTATAGCCAGCAACTTGTTTTAGCATGTGCGAGAGAGAAAAATGCAAATGCTTTGGTGGAGGCATTAAATGATTTCTTTGTCCGTTTAAATGGAATTCCGAAATGTTTGATACTAGAAAAAGGAACCTCTACATATTGCAAGATTCAGGGGGTAAGGCAACTGCAACCTCAATTGTGCCGTATGTTGGAATATTATGGAATGGCTGTGGCTGAAAATAAGCTTTCTGATATTGTAAAAACGGAAATATTAACGCGAGTTAAATCAGTAGAAAAAGAACTTTTTACAGGAGAACCCGTCTCGTATAATGAGTTCCAGTTGCGTCTTCTGCAGTGTGAAAAGGGACATAATTCTGTTAAGGTCCATGAACGGATGGTAAATACCATATACAGTGAAAATGAAATGCCATTTATGTCGGCTCTTCCGGCGAGCTTATATGAATTATATACAGATATAATGGCCAAGGTGCAAATTAATTGTCATGTGCAATTCGATCAACACTGGTATTCGGTTCCGTGGAAGTATCAAGGAGAAGTTGTTAGTGTGCATGGCTATGCGAAACGGGTGGAAATATATGCTGGGACGGCATGTATAGCAAATCATAAGCGTTTATTAGGGAGAGCTGGTACATATTCTACATGTGTGTCTCATATGCCATCAGAAAAAGAATCAACGTATTTACCATGGAATAAAAAACGTTTCATCTCATGGGCCAAACGTATTGGGCCTTATACAAGTTATGTAATTGAAAAGTTATTAGTTTCTAAGTCCATAGAACAGCAGGCGTATCGTTCATGCCTAAACATATTGCATATGGGGGATAATGGGAAAGAATGTGACTTAGAGCAGGCCTGCCAGGACTATAAAGAAACGGGTCGATGTAATCCGGGTATTTACCGTTATATCAAAGAAGCAATGGAAAATATAGCTGCCGATTGATGAATCGGCAGTTTTTATTTTGTCAGATTGGTTCCTATAAAAACGGAAAATGGTTCCTTAAAAAATGGAAAAACTTGCAAAAGCGGTTCCCTAAAAAACGGAAAGCATTGCCATATACAATATATATACAAAATAAAACTCAACTTTTCATGGGGTGCTGATACTGGTGGTTCTCATAGGACTTGTCATCATTTTTAAGAAGCAGATCAATACATTGCTGGAAAACATTTTCAAACAGATCAACAGCAAATCCAAAGAGGTTTACTGATGAGGCACAGGGGGGAAGTGACGGTCTTTCTCACGATGATCCTGGTCAGTATCATGACGCTTCTTTTGGTAGTTGTGGAATCGGCCAGAGAGACGGGAGCCAGATTGTATCTGCGGATGGCGGCAGATTCTTCTATGGATTCGGTGATGGCGCAGTACCACAGGGGGCTGTGGGAGAATTACCGGATCCTGGGACTTGAAACAGGGGAAAAGGAAAGACTGGAACAGGAATTCGGCGATTTTTTTGCTCCTTATGCAGAGGCGGAAAACTGGTATCCGGTAACTCTTGTGGACACAGACAGGAAGGATGCAGTAATGCTTACAGAGGGACAGGGAGCCTACTTTGAGCAGGAAATCCTGGACTATATGAAGTTTGGGCTTATAGACATGATCTGGGACAGCATGGATGAAAATGGAGCCAGAGAAATGCTCAGCCAGTTTAAGGATGCAGAGGGGATAAATGGCTGTTCTGTCCGCTATGAAGGCCATACCAGAGAAGCGGTCCGTGTGGAGGCAGCGCTGGAAAAGATAAACGGGAGGCTTGAAGAACAAAGACAGAACTGGGAACAGGGAAAGCGCTGTCTGGACGATCTGGATGGAAGCGGCTTGATCCGCAGGGCAGAGAGCATGATAAAAATATTAAAAAAGCTTCCTTCTCTGGTAACTGCCTATGAAAAGAGAGCGGACCGTTTAAACGAAGCTTTGAAGGAAAGCCGGCAGGATTTTGAGTCAAGAGAGGATCTGAGCGATGGATCAAGAGAGGCTTTAAGGGAGGAATTCGCCCAGTATAAAACATATACCGAAAAGGATGGGCAGAGGCGGATGGAAATTGGGGCTTTACGGGAAAAAAGCCAGGAAAACATCCTTTTTCTGGAAAATATTATCCGGGAAGCGGAGGATGTCATGGATTATATTGACAGCTGGGAGCCGGATGATGAAGATGACGAGCTGGATGAAGAAGCTCTGTGGGCTCCGGTGCGCAGTCATTTTTCACGATATCCCATGCTGAGCCTGGGAATGGAATTTGGCGTAAAGGATAAGGAAAAGGAGGGATGGCTGGAACGGATCGGCGATCTGGCGTCCAAAGGGATTTTGGAACTGGTACTTCCGGAAGGGACGGTCGTATCAGGGCGCAGTTTAAAGCTGAATGGGTTTCCTTCAAAGGAGAGAACACCAGGTAATCCAGCCGGAGAAGGGAAGCGTAACCTTGGCGTACAAACTCTTTTGGACCGCTTTCTCGTGTCTGAATACGGGATCCGTTATTTTTCTGCCTTTAAGCCAGAGCCGCCATCCTTTTACCAGCTGGAGTATATTCTGTATGGGAAGGAGAAAGACAGGGAGAATCTGGAGGCTTCTGTCCTTCGTCTGACAGCATTGCGCCAGGGGATGAATCTGGCTCATATTCTGAGGGATCCTGTTAAAAGGGAGGAAGCCCGCTCCCTTGCCATAGTGATTGCAGGAGGTACAGGGATGGCTCCGCTTGCAGCTGTATTGTCATTTTTCATTATGACGGTCTGGGCGCTGGGGGAGGCGCTGGCGGATGTACGCTGTCTTTTGGAAGGCGGAAAGGTACCTCTTGTAAAAAGCAGTTCTCAGTGGAAGCTGGATTTACAGGGCCTTCTTGATCTGGGGGCCAAAGGCCGTCTGCCGGATGGGATAGGGAAAGGGGAGAAAGAGGAAGATGGTCTGGATCACAAAGGCTATCTTCGGCTGATGCTTTTTGGCGGATACAGTGAAGAACGGGTTTACCGTATGATGGATGTGATACAGACAGAACTCAGAACGGAACAACAGGATTTCTGCATGGCAGGTTGTACCTGCATGGTGGAAATGGAAGCGGAGTTTTGTGGAAAACCTGTGTTTTTTTCCGGCGGTTCGTGGAAAGACAGACAAAAAATACGGATGGCTGTTTCTGGCAGCTATCTGGATGATGAATAAAACAGATAATCTTTAGGAAAGGAGGCTCATGAGGATGCTCTTTTTTCGGAATCCAACACAACTTCATATAACACGCTACTCCTTACGATCAATGATCCATCAGGAACATACCTGTCAGAACCATCATTCAATGAAAATCGCACCTCTCCAAGTACGAACAGACACAGATATGCAGAACTATTTAAAAAGGATCCGAGTTTCCGAAAAAAGAGTATCCTCATGGGCCTTTCAGATGAAACGGATTCCTTGTCATATAAAGAAATATCATGCGGGCAATCGAATCCGTGGCAGTCTGACGCTGGAGGCGGCACTGGTATTTCCTTTGTTTGTGTTTCTCTGTGTCATACTTCTGATTCCTATGAGGATGATGGATCGGCAGAGACAGATTCAGGCAGCGGTAGAAACTGTGGGGGAAGAAATCAGCCAGTATGCATACAGCGCCTGGCTTTTGGGAAAGGAAAGAGAGGGGCAGATGGATGAGAGCAGGGATGAGCTGGCCCCAGATGGTATGAAAGATATTTTTGGATTTGCTTCTCAGGCTGGGATTGAAGCAATGGTTTTGGGACGGATAGATAAAAAATGGGTCAGAGATGTTTCATTTATGAGAACAGCTATAGAAAATGACATGGTTCGTATTGTAATGACATACAGGATGCCGCTTCCATTTTCTGTATTTCGTATAGACAGCATAAAGGCAGAAGCGGTGAGTGTCAGACGTCTGTGGACCGGAGCAGAGGGAAACCGAAAGGGAAATTTGCCGCCGGGAGAAGACGAAATGGAGGAAATGGTTTATGTTGGCCGTAATTCGACACGGTATCATAGAAACAGAAACTGTCATTATCTGTTTAATGATTTAAAACAGGTGCAGGCAGGTGAGATGGATGGACTGCGCAACCAGGAGGGGAAACGGTATTATCCCTGTCCATCCTGCAAAGCAGCTGATTCAAAAGGGCCTTTTTTTATCATGCCATGGGGAACCAGATATCACAGTACGGGACAGTGCGGGGCGATTCGTGCGTATGTGCAGACAGTGCCTTTAAGTGAAGTGGAGCATCTGGGGGAGTGCAGTTATTGCGGAAGGGGAAGCAAATAATGGAACAGTGGTTTGAAACAGCAATCGTAACAGCTTTCTGGACATTCACAGCTCTGGCGGCCTGGCAGGATTTAAAATGGGGCTCCATTCATATCGGAACGTTCATTGTTGGAGGAGCCACGGGGATTCTCTTGCAGGCAGGAAGATTTGCGGCTGTATCGGGTGCTTTGGGCAGCTGGAGGGCA
>ENA-OROQ01000827-OROQ01000827.1-human-gut-metagenome-genome-assembly--contig:-NODE-827-length-23654-cov-2.26747_pt1 | contig 23654 bp, 24 predicted proteins | sample MGYA00242136_ERZ509062 | MGnify/ENA primary metagenome ERZ509062 (study PRJEB26280, sample SAMEA2338735) | human gut metagenome | biome: human gut; feature: human-associated habitat; material: faeces...
TGCTTTACACTTTCCTCTGCCGCCATACATAAGTGCAAATAATCAAGTTTTGGATCCTCCTGCAAAGCATTCACCATCCCCTGCTTTGCTGCCTCAAATGCATCTGTTGCAACATTGATCTTGTTAATGCCTCCTGCAACTGCCTTCTTTAAATTTTCTTCTCCAGAACCGGAGCCGCCATGCAATACCAGAGGCATCTTTAATGTCTCCTTCAGAAGATGCAGACGTTCAAAATCCAATTTAGGAATTTTTCCCTTTGGATATGCACCATGTGCCGTTCCAATCGCCACGGCCAGAGCATCCACACCGGTTCTTGTCACAAAATCCAGTGCCTGATCTGGGTTAGTATACAGATCTACATCCGTATCATCAGAGGCAGCTGCCTGACCCACATGTCCCAGTTCCCCCTCTACAGAGCAGCCTGCTCCGTGAGCCAGAGCGCTGATGATCGCACTTCTTTTGACGTTCTCCTCATAAGGCAGAGAGGAACCGTCGAACATTACATTCGTAAAGCCTGCATTGATACAGTCTGTGATCACATAAAAATCTGAACCATGATCCAGATTCAGCGCCACCGGTACATGAACTCTAGCAGCCAGTTCTCTGACAATCGGAATCATTTCCTCCATATGAGCGTGATTTTTCATCTGACCAGGGCCAAACTGGATGATAATCGGAGAATGCTCCTCTTCCGCCGCCATAATGCCGCCTCTTGCCATTTCAATGTTGATGCTGTTCATGGCCATAACGCCGTAATAATTCTTATTTGCATCATCAAGAATTGTTTTCATAGATACCAGCATAATCTTATCCTCATTCTTTCTTATATAATGTTAATGTCCAGATCAATATCCACATTTTCTTCCTCAACAGTCTCAGGAGTCTTATCCTTTTTCAGGAACGCATAAGCAATGCCTGTTGCCATAGAACCTGCAAACAGAGCTGCCATAAACATTCCGGGATTTGTCATCATCGGTACTACAAAAATCCCGCCATGACCTGCTACTGATTCACATCCAGCTCCTACTGCAATCGCACCTGCTACTGCAGAGCCTAACATACTGCACGGAATAAATCTTGCGGGGTCTGCCGCTGCAAAAGGAAGTACACCCTCTGTGATAAAGCACAGTCCCATCGGAAGAGCCGTTTTGGCAGTTTCAAGTTCTGTCTTCGTAAATTTATTCTTTTTGATCAAAGTTGCAATAAAAAGTCCGATAGGCGGAGTCATGCCGCCAATGATCTTTGCACACATCGGTCCGTTTATTCCATCTGCACCCAATGCATTTGCCGCCATAGATGCCGTCTTATTAACAGGACCGCCCATATCAAATCCCATACACGCGCCGATTACCCCTCCAATAACAGATTTTGCTCCGCCGTTTAAGGAGATGATCCACTTCTGGAACACATCCATGATCCAGGCCAAAGGAATAGAAAATACGCACAGGAATATCATGCCGCATACAAGCGTTGACAACACCGGAATGAACATAACAGGCATGAGACCCTCGCACCACTTCGGCAGCTTCCAGGTCTTCATCCAGTTAACAAACCAGCCGATGATAAATGCCATCAGCAGTCCGCCCAAAAATCCGGCTTTCGACTGCGCTGAACAATAGCCAATCACAAGACCTGGTACAATGCCTGGACGTCCTGCAATTGAATATGACACACCGGCTGTCATAACAGCCACTGCAAAATCCATTGCATAAGAACTCAGCTTATTTACACCCCACCAGAATCCAACCCATGTGAACGGATTTAAATTAGAAAATGGAGTAGCTCCTGCTTCTACCGCACTGCCAATGTTCCAGCCTCCAAACGCTTTTGCAAGTGCACCTAAGATACCTCCTGCTACAACGATCGGGATCATGTAGGAAATACCGGTCATAACATGTTTCATCGCATTTCTTTGTTTTGCCATTATCGTTTTCCCCCTATTGTATACAATTCTATTTTCCCAACTTTTCGTGAATTTTGCTTATAACTCCCTTAGGCGATTTCATAACTGTGCTGATCGGGATTTCCACAACAGCCTTTCCCTTAAATCGCTCCTTATTCACCCGGATATCTGCAGATATAAGAATCACATCTGCATCCCTGATTTCATCTGGAGTCAGTTCATTCTCTACCCCAATAGATCCCTGTGTTTCTACTTTTATACTGTCTCCCAGCTCCTTTGCTGCATTTTCCAGCTTTTCTTTTGCAATGTAGGTGTGGGCAATCCCCGCAGTACATGCTGTGATAGCTAAAATTTTCATATAAAAGCCTCCTCTCTTTTGATGTATTTACAATAACATCTATTTCCTCCAAATAGTAAACATATTGCGGCAAATAGTTACGGTAATTTTTGCCAAATCATCAAAACACCATCTGAATTCATTCATTTATTTGTGTATCTTTATCAAAAAAACTGATGCCGGAGATTAACTCCAGCACCAGCTTTGTCAATAGCCTGATGTATTATCTTTTCCTTCTTCCTCCCCCGCCGCCAGCCCGATCAACGTTCTGGCCTCTTTTGTCAAAAATTTATTCTTATGGTAAATAACGGAAAACTTCCGTGACAATGCAAGTCCTCTTATAAAGAACTCCTTAACCTGCCCCTTCTCAAGGCTGTCCCGAACCAGATAATAAGGAAGAAGCGACAAGCCCAGACCGGCTTTTACCCCTTCCAGCACCGCCTCATTGCTGACGCTCTCCCATAAGGGCTTCACAGAAATTTCCCCTGCTGCCAGAATCCCGTCCAGAACCTCTCGCCCCGCGCTGCCCCGCTCCCGCAGGATCAGCTCCTGTCCTGCCAGCTCTTCAGCCGATTTTAAGGTATGCCCTGCAAACGGATGGGCCGGAGGGCAGATAAATACCAGCCGATCGCCGGGAAAGGTCCTACAGTGGATATAGGGACTGTGAACCATTCCCTCAATGATACCGATATCGATCTGATTTTCAAGCAGCTTCTGCTCAATGGCCTCTGAATTTCCCACCGCCGCCTGTACGGTCAGCGACGGAAAACGTTCCTTCAGCTCCCTGATATATCCGGGAAGCAGGCAGGAGCCGATGGTAATGCTGGTACCGATCCGCAATTCTTTCGCCGCCTGGCCGTCTCCCACCCCCTGCTCCATCTCGTCAAAGCGCGATAATATGTCTGGCATATTCCAGAGCCTGCCGCCCGCTGTCTGTGAGATACAAACGGCGTGAAATACGGTCAAAGAGCCGAACTTTGTAATGCTCCTCCATCTCTGAAACAGCCAGACTGATAGCGGGCTGGGCAATATAGAGTATCTGGGCTGCCGCAGTCATGCTTCCCGTCTCGCAGACCGTGACAAAAATCCTTAAATGACGCAGCGTCATGATCCTTCTCCTTTCTTTCACTGATTCGTATATTCATAATATTTTCATTATATATATTATAATATTATAGTATTTTACATATGTATCTGCAAGGCGTATAGTAGGAATGCCGGATGGATTTTCCGGCAAAATAACCGGGAATACTTCCCGTTTTAAAAGGAGTTCACCCATGGAAGCTGTATCCCATCATGAAAAGCGGTCTGTCATCTTAAAAAAGCTTTTTATTTCTACCTTTTATCTCAGCGCCTTTACCTTTGGCGGCGGCTATGTAATTGTAACACTGATGAAAAAAACCTTTGTGGACCAGTACCACTGGATCGATGAGGAAGAGATGCTGGATCTGGTAGCCATTGCCCAGTCCTGCCCCGGCGCCATCGCAGTCAACGGGGCTATCGTGGTAGGCTACAAGCTGGCAGGCCTTCCCGGAGTCATGACCTCCGTTCTTGCAACGGTCATCCCTCCCTTTGCCATCCTTTCTCTGATTTCACTCTGCTATGCCGCCTTCCGCTCCAATCAGTATGTGGGCTGGATGTTAAACGGAATGCAGGCCGGAGTAGGAGCCGTAATCATGGAGGTAGTCTGGGAAATGTCCTCTGGCATTATAAAAGAAAAGCAGACAGTTCCCCTTCTTGTCATGGCCGCAGCCTTTATTGCCAACTACTTCTTCGGCGTCAGCGCCATTATCATTATCCTGCTGTGCATCGGCCTTGGTATCGTCACAACCTTAAGCCGTGAAAAACAGAAGAAAGGCGGTTCCTTATGATCTATTTACAGCTCTTTTTAAGCTTTCTGCAGATTGGCGCCTTCAGCTTCGGCGGCGGCTATGCGGCAATGCCTCTGATCCAGAATCAGGTAGTACAGCTTCATCCCTGGCTTTCCCAGTCCGAATTTACGGATCTGATCACCATTTCCCAGATGACCCCCGGCCCGATCGCAGTCAATTCCGCAACCTTTGTAGGCACCCGCATTGCCGGAGTTCCCGGAGCGCTGGCAGCTACCATCGGCTGTGTGCTCCCTTCCTGCATTCTTGTAACGATTCTGGCAAAAATTTACTTAAAATACCGAAGTTTAAGCCTTCTTCAAGGCATTTTAAAATCCCTCCGTCCTGCCGTAATCGCCATGATCGCAGCTGCCGGAGTCAGCATTCTGGTTACCGCATTCTGGGGAAATGACATTTCCTCCCTCCATCTGGATGCCATTCTCTCCAGTACAAATATAAGAGCTGTGGGAATCTTTCTGCTTTCCCTGATTCTTCTTGCAAGATTCAAAATGGATCCCATCCATGTGATGCTTCTTTCCGGAGGGGCGGAAGTTGTCATGCAGCTCATTATGAAGCTTCTGTAAATATTTTTTCTGTTTCGTGACTTTTATCACATAAAAAGAGGGGCGGCTGTGGTATCCTATATACAACAGAAAACGAATTCACATTTACAGGAGGTAATATATATGGCACTTTCACATCTCACATCCGCTGATTTCGACCAGGCAGTAAATGCCGGTGACGACGTAGTAGTCGTTGATTTCTTTGCAACCTGGTGCGGTCCCTGCAAAATGCTGGCTCCCGCAGTAGAACGCATGGCAGAGGTTCATCCGGAGGTACATTTCTACAAGGTAGACATTGATGAAGAAATGGATCTGGCATCCCGTTTCGGAATCATGAGCGTTCCCACCCTTCTCTACTTCAAGAGAGGAGAGATCGTAAATAAAACCGTAGGACTCATTTCTCCTGCTGATCTGGAAAATGCCATTGCCAAATCCAAATAAACCATAAACACATAAGAGGATTGAACCCTTCGCTGCGATATCTGTCAAACGAAGCATTCAATCCTCTTTTATTGTCCTGCAGCCGGAAATCAGGGTACCTACACGTATCCTCCAAATTCTTTCAGCCACTTTCTTCTCTTCTCATAATCGGGAAGCACATTCTTTACTTCTGCCCAAAACTTCCGGGAATGGTTCATCTCCTTTCGGTGAGCCAGCTCATGGACCACCACATAATCCAGAACCTCCGGCGGCATCAGCACCAGCTTCCAGTGGAAATTTAAATTCCCCTCACTGCTGCAGCTTCCCCAGCGTGTTTTGGCGCTGCGGATGGAAATCCGCCCATAGGTTACTCCCATCAAAGCCGCAAAATACGCAATCCTCTGCCCAATCCGCTCCCGTGCCTTCCTGCGGTAAGCCGCCTCAAGCTTTGGATCTTCCTCATAGTCATGTGGAAATACCTGAGCCAGATTTCGTCTCTTTGTTTCCGAATCGAACCATTTCTTCAGAATCCATTCCTGCCGGGTTCGTACAAACTCCATCAGCACTCCTTCCGAAATGCCCTCCGGCGCACGGATGATCACCTGACCATCCGTCTTTATCTCCAGTGCCAGACTGTGGCGTCGGGAATAGACCACCTGTGCCTCGATCGTTCCTTCCCGCTCTCCCTGTCTCCAGCCAATCCCTATCTTTCCTATCATATCCGCTTACAGAACATCGGAAAAATGAGGCCTGAGCTTTTTAAACATCTTAAGTCCGCAAAGAAGTACGATCAGGGTGAAGGCCCAGTAATACAGCGTCAGCTTCGGCCGCTCCCAGAACCAGTTGCCTGTAATCATGCTGTCCTTGTATCCGGTGACGATATAGTAAAAAGGATTCAGTTTAAAAATCGGTTCCATCCAGGGCATACGGTCTGTAAACATAGATTCATGATACATAATGGGGCTGAGCCAGATGCCAAACTGCAGGCAGATTCCCACGATCTGAGCCATATCCTTAAAAAATACATTGACAGAAGCTGTAAAATATCCCAGTCCCAGCACCAGCACAGAGGCTGCAAAGGTATAATAGAGAACCTGGATCCAGGTAACGCGCACCGGCATCCCGGCGATCAGGTACATTCCCGCCATGATCAGCACGAAAAAGGCATGAACCAGCAGACAGGAAATCAGCTTGATGATCGGCAGGATCTCTACTTTGAAAACCACCTTTTTGACCAGATAGCTGTATTCCTGAAGACAGCCCGTTCCTGTGTTTAACGCCTCGCTGAAAAAGAACCAGGGTACAATGCCCGGAACCAGCCATGCCACATAGCTGACTCCAGGAACAGGCGGCGGAGACTTAAAACCGATTCCGAAAATCACCGCATAAATGACTACGGTCACAATGGGCTGAATAAACATCCATACAATACCGAAGTAAGAACCCACGAACCGTTTTCTGAAATCAGCCTTTCCAAGATCCCATATGAGCTTTCGCTTTGTAATAATCTCCTTTAACAGAGAAACTGCATAATTCATAATCCGTATCCTTCACTGTCAGAATTTAAAGGTATCCTTAAGACCGCTCCATTTCTTATCCTTCTCGGAAATGATCAGCTCCATTCCCGGCTCGATAGGCCACTCTACGCCGATCTCAGGGTCGCTCCAGAGAAGGCCGCCCTCATCGCCCGGATGATAGAAGTCTGTGCACTTGTAGGCAAACTCCGCCTCATCGGAGAGAACCAGAAAACCGTGTGCAAAGCCCTCCGGAATGTAAAACTGCTTCTTGTTTTCAGCAGATAAGGTCACGCCGAACCACTTTCCATAGGTTTTGGAATCGGAACGCAGGTCTACGGCAACGTCAAAGACCGTTCCCCTTACCGCACGTACCAGCTTGCCCTGAGGATACTGCTTCTGGAAATGAAGGCCCCTTAAAACGCCTTTTACGGACATGGACTGATTGTCCTGTACAAAGGTCATATTAAGGCCTGCTTCCTTAAAGTCATTCTGGTTATAGGTTTCCATAAAATAGCCTCTCTCATCCTTAAAAACCGTAGGCTCAATTACATAAAGTCCTTCAATTTCACATGTTGTCACTTTGATCTTTCCCATGATTCTTTCTCCTTCTTTCATCCATCCTGAGTCATTCAGCAGCCCGAAAGCCGCTTTTCCACATCTATCAGGAAATTTTACCACGTTATCCACAAGGGTGCAACTGTTTATGCTGCTTCTCTCTACAGCCGCAGGCACACCACCGCAAAAATCCGCACTGCCACATACAGATCCATCATCATCACCGCATAAAGCAGCCCTCTGTCGTCGCTTCCCGTCCGTACCACCCGGCTGCTGCGGAATGTAAGCAGAACCGCCGGAAGGAAGGGCAGCAGATATCTTCCCTGAACGCCTTCAATCATGGACGCGCTTCTGGGAGTCCAGGCTAACAGCATGGAAAACATCAGCGCCCCTAAAAGCAGCAGCGCCAGAAACCAGATCCACAGCCTGTTTCCTGTGGAAAACATCACTTCTTCTCCCGGCTTTTTTAACGCCAGCACCACTAAAATGGTACACAGAGCCAATATGATCACGGTCGGTGTATTTAAAACAGGATCCTGATTTCCCAGAGAGCCGCCGATCATTCCTTCAAACAGCTGCGTTCCCTTCCACGCCAGCGTGTCATAACACATTTTCAGCACATGAAGAGGACGGTGGAGCAGCTCCGCAAAGGTATATCCCGTCTCTCCGGCCCAGGCAATATAGCTGTCCTCTGCCTGAGTATACATGGAAACGGTTCCCAGATTAACTGCAGCCATGGCTGCCGCAAAGGCTCCCAGCACCCCTGCCGCAGAAGCCGTCCACCGGCCCCAGCCCCCAAACTTTTTCACCGGGATCAGAAGGCACAGCCCCGCGATCACTCCGTATACCATCTTGCAGGGTCCCATGACTGCCAGTAAAAATGCCAGAAGAACCACATCTTTCCATTTTACCCTATCCGCCTTATAGGCTAAATCCATGCAGACTGCCGTAAAATACCCGCAGAAGGCCGTAATCAGCACATCATACGATAAAGAAGACACCAGATGGAGGTTCATGGGCAGCAGATATACGGCAAATACGGCTGTCTTTCCAAAGGGAAGCCGCCTTAAGGTCAAAAAGCCGGCGGCTGCAAAAAAGAGCAGATTAAACAGACGTCCCAGATACAAAAGGCCCAGGCTTCCAAGTCCCAGAAGCCTTGCAAGGACAAAACCAAAAGCCTGAGGCCCATAGGCCAGCGGAGTGGTCCGCACAGAAAACTGATAAGAGCTTGCCATCTGACCCGCGCCCTGAGAAGAAGAACTTTGAACGTTCTCCCGATGAACAGCTTCGTTTTCACCGGAACGTTCTTCATGGATCCGCCTGTAAGTTTCTTCTGTCAGGCTCTGTCCTAAAATCACGGGCTTTTCATCCCCGCCCTCAGCACTTCCGTCATCTGCCAGCACATCCGCCACATCTTCAAGCCAGGCGTCCTCCGGCCGGATCTGGATCAGCCCCTTTTCATTGACCGAAGGAAGCCCCATCAGACGATTGGAACACTCATAGGCGCTGATATAGTGGCTTACCTCATCGGGCGCAGAAAGAGGCGGGAGCACTAGGGAATAAATCCCGCCCAGACACAGCACCGAAACCGCAAACAGGGCTTCCAGCGTCATTTTCCTGCGGATAAACAGCTCATACCCCAGAAAAACCGCCGCTGCAATCACCAAAGCCCCAAGCCCTGCATACCAGCCAAACAGCCAGGTATTTCCTGTTTCTGTCACAGAGGCTTTCAGATCCAGGCTGTGCCACAGCAGGAAAAACAGCAGCGCCAAAGGCCCGGCCGCCCACTTATGCCCCAAAATATTCCCTTTTTTTTCCATATTACTGCACCTGCTCCGAAACAGTCCCGGCCGTCCGCCTTTCATCTCCGTCCTTCATTTCCTCTTCCTCCTCTTTGAACCGCTTTTCAAGAGCCATCTTCTGTATCAGCTCCCTCTGGCGGCTTTCCAGCTGGGAAATATGGACCGTCATACTGAAAAGCTTTACGATCAGCAGAAAGATCATAAACAGAAACAGAAAATTCGTTGTGGCATAGATTCCCAAAAGTCTGGCGCAGAAATCTGCCACAGAGGGAAAAACGGCGAAAACCACCAGCATAAGAGCCATGATCACCCAGAAAAGGGCAGCTTCAATCTCCATTTTTGCCTGCCGTATCTTCCTCATCATAAATGTCATGGTAAATACTGATACAAAAATCAATGCAACACGAAGCATAACTGTCATCATCAAAAACCCCGCTTTCCAGGCCTGTCCTCACGCCCTTTTACGCTCTGTCACAGGCCTTTTTCCAGTATTCCCGGTTCATGGTAAGCTTTAAGATCAGCCACTTTGGCAGCAGCCGGTAACATTTTCCTGCCCGGTAACCCAGAAATTTAAAACCGCTCTTTACCACCAGTCCCGGCACCAGCCAGGGCTTTCCCCGGCGGATCAGAAAATGGGCTGTGGATTTCACCAGACGGATTCCCTCGCTTTCCGACCGCACGCAGCCAAAGAGCTCCGGATGGTCTGCCTGAGACACCGCCAGATCGAAATTGCGTTTAAACTGCTGCCTGCAGTTATAGTTGTGGGAATGGATCACACGGGCGCCGGCAGCATAAGCCACTGCGTAGTCATCCTGCAAAAGGGCCTTTCCCGCAAAAATCATATCCTCATTAAAAATCGTCCTGCGGATAAAGCCGCCCTGAAACCAGAATTTCTCCCGGTCATAAGCGCAGCACACATTAGAGGCAAAAAAGGTCTTGATTCCCATTTGCTCCAGATCTGCCCTTGTCTTTACACAGCTTTCCTCCGGGTAATTAAAGCTCCTTGTATACCGCTCTGCCAAAGGGCAGTCCTTATCCGGGAGCTGTCTCGCATAAGCCATGATCACAGCCTCTCCCTCAGGTCCTCTCTGTTCAAAGGCCTTCACCAGCGCCTCGATCAGGTGTTCATCTGCAGGGACCGCATCATCTGTCATAAATACCACAATGTCTGCCCGGCTGAAGCGCATTCCTCTGTTTCTGGTCTCTCCGTGGTCAAATTCCTCTTTTGTCAGATGGTGAACCTCCAAGTTTTTAATTCCCTCAAACCCGTGTTCATTCCAAAATGATTTCTCCGTATTCATCACGATGATCTTCCCCACAGGCCAAGTCTGGCGCTGCAGCATTTTCAAAAGCCTTGAAAATTTCTTTCCCGGTTTATAAGTGGGGATCACCACATCCACCTTTTTTCTATCTTCCATAGGCCCTCCTTATTAAACACTCACTTTTTCAGCCCGATTGCCGTACAGATGCCAAAGCCTGCGCAAAGGCCCGCCATAAGAAGCAGATAGCACAGCGCGCCTCCGCCGATCCCAAAGGCTCCTACCAGAGCGCCTGATAAGACCGCTGCTGCCAGAGCGCCTGCGCCGTATACGAAAAATACGGTTTTCTGCCTGCGCATAATCACCAGAGCATAGTACATCAGATTGGCAAAGGCATAAAAACCGCCTCCCAGCACGATTCCTGTAAATGCCCAGAAATGTGCCGTCAGCACGCCCGGATCCCCTCCCATGATCTGCTCCATCACAGAAAGAACCCATTTTCCCAGACATAAGGTTCCTCCCACTGCCAGCACCGTAAGACCGGCAATCACCGCGCTGATCCTTTTAAGGGTATTAAAAAAAGCCCTCCTGTCATCCTTCCCCCAAAATTCTGTCAGGACGGTCAGATAGGGGCGGATCACAAAATTCGCTACCATATAGATAACAGAGGTAGGCATAAAAATCAAGTTAAAATACCCGGAAGCCGCATTGTTCATCCTGGCGTCAATGGCATATTTGGCAGAGGAAAAGATATAAAAATCAAGAAATACAGACACAAAGAGAAAGCCTGTGCTTAAAAACAGCTTTCTGCACTGTCCCTTTTTTGCCTCCCATTTCACAGCGGAAAGAGCATGGATCACATCCAGATTAAAAAGGATGACTCCTCCGATCTGAGCCGCTACTGCTGCCAGACAGGCCAAAAGCAGGTTTTCAAAGGCAGCCAGTATGACCGTAAAGACAGATACGGAAAGAATGGTTCGGAAAAAATTGGATTTTCCCGTCAGATACAGGCTTCCCTGGCGCTGAAACTCCGATTCATACACGTCCGCGTATCCGTCAATCACCTTATAGACCACCAAAAGGAGTAGAATGGTGCATTTTTCTCCATTATAATCACCGACTCCCCGAAGATACGCCCCGTGACGGATCATCATAAACACAGCTCCGGCAGCCAGAGCGATCAGGCAGGTTATATTTCTGTGCTCCCTGTAATCTCCAAAGGTATATTCGCCAGCTCCGTCTGTAATGTGGAAGGGGCGGATGCCAAAATAAGCCACTAAAAACAGCTGCTGGCCCAGAGTCGAAAAGCCGAAGGAAAAAATTCCTCCCTGTTCTTCTCCTGCCAGCCGGATTACAAGAAAGGATAAAACCATGCTTGCAAATGCATAGACAAAGCTTCCTGCAATATTCCATACCACATTTGCCCGGTTTATATGATCCCCCTTATATAACAGAGCCTGCGTCATCCGTTTCATTCTCATTTATCCTTTCGTTTTTGCATCCTGCTGCCGTTTCCTGAAATTCTGGATCACCAGAATGGATAAGAGCATACGAACCATATATTTTACAGCCGTAACCGGCTTAAGATAGCTTTCCCCGGCAGTTCGGTCATCAATCGTCACCTGAACCTCAGCCACTCTGGCCCCCTGGTGGATCAGGAAGGAGATGGTATCCGGCTCAGGCCCGTAGTTCAGATTGAGGGCAAATTCCCCGATCATTTTCCGGTTAAACAAACGCATGCCGGAGGTCGGATCCTTTATGTGTGCCCCCGTAGTCAGCCGGATTGCCGCGCCGATGATACGGCTGCCCAGCATGCGAAAAGACCAGTCTTTTTTCTCTGTCACAAACCGGGAACCGATCACAATATCGTAGCCCTCGTCCATCTTCTCCCTCATGGTTTTAATAAATTCCGGACGGTGCTGCCCGTCTCCGTCAAACTGGATCGCATAGCGGTAGCCCTTTTCCCAGGCGTATTTCATCCCGGCCTGAAAACAGCCGGCCAGTCCCAGATTGACCGGAAGATCCAAAAGACGGTAGCCCCGTTTTCTGCAGATCTCTGCAGTCCGGTCCTTAGAGCCGTCATTGACTACGATATAGTCAAGCTCCGGAAAACTTTCTGTAAGCTGATCTACCACCCGCTCTATATTCTTTTCCTCATTATATGCCGGTATTACAAGCAGCACCTTATCCATCTGTGTCATCCTCTTTTTCTCAAATCCCTATCTTCCGGCCTTAATCCTTAGAAGGCCGGTCAAAACACTTACCTCTGCCAGTACAAGTCCCAGAAACATCCCGGCGGCTGTCAGGGAAGTCGGGCCTTTATGAAGATAATGTTTATAATAATACAGCTTGCTCTCATGGAGCAGCCTTTGACGGTCAGCCGCCTTTTTATAGCATTTATCAATGGTTACTGAATGGGCATGGACATATCTGGCATCCACTGCCAGAAGTGCCTTTAAACCCAGGTTTTTCAGCTTCTGCCCTAAAATCTTTTCCTCATAGTAAAGGAACACATTTCTGTCAAACAGCTCCTCTAAATCACCCGGTGTAAAGCAGCCTGTCTTTATCATAAAAAAAGACCCGGGCAGTGCGCCCACGATCCGCGTATTGCCGTCCCCGCCTTCAGGCAGTTCCAAAAGAGGCGTTTTTAATACAGGCGCAAACATCCGTCTGGCTAACGGAGCCGTATCCAGAAGATCCTTCCACATAGGCTGCAGGTCCCAGTAGGAAAACAATTCCCGGCCCTCAGGATCTGTCACCATGGCTGATGCTATGGCTCCATCCTCTCTGGCCTCAAGAACCTCTTTCAGCCGTTTTACACAGTCATCGGAAAAATGAACGTCCGGATTGGCAATTATAATATAATCCGGTTCCAGATACTCCATGGCATAATCAATTCCTGCCTGGTTTCCGCTGCCATAGCCGCCGTTTTCATCCGTCCGTATCAACCACAGGCTGGGAAGAATATCCTCTTTATCTTCCTTTTCCTCTTTTTTCCATCCAAGCTCCAGCTTCTTAAACTTCTCCCATGAATCATCGGTGGAGCAGTTATCCACCAGAAGGATATCGTCAATCAGACGGCTCTCCTTTAACTCCTCTGCCAGTCCTGCTGCAGTTTCTGCATCATTATAGTTTAAAATAATACAGCAGATCTTATCCCTGTCCGTGTCACTATCCATTGTAAACTTACTTTCTTTCCTTTCCTGTCTTTCTTGCATCGATCACCCGCATTCCAAGCCGTCTGCTTATGGCAAGACGAAGGGCGGGGCACAGCCGCGTCATCTGGTTAAAGCACCACCACAGCTGCATATAGAGGAATTTTCCCTCTGTGAGAGGCATATCCTTCCAGGGCGTCCTGGTAAGATACTTTTTATAATATTTTTTATAATGATTATGGTTTCCCCTGATCCAGGGCCTCTCATCCCCCAGATAATGGATCACCACCGGAGCACGCTTCGCCTCATAAAACGCCTGCTCTCCCACCTCTTCATAAGCGGCGCAGAGCTTTTTAAGAGTCTGATAGCGAAAATAGCGGTAATTGGTGAAAAAATTGTATTTGGGCGGCAGGGAACAGATTCTCCCCCTTAACGCGCCGTTTATGGTATCCTGATCGCAGGCAAAGAGGCTCCCTGCATGGGCGCCGTAAAAATCAAGGAGCTTTTTTAAAACATCCTCAGCTCTCCATCTGGCCAGATCCATCAGGATCACCCCGGAATTAAAGTATGCATCCTCCGGCTTCATCCCTATGGTCTCTTTCATTTCCTGATATACCGTCGGCTCCATCACCATTCCTGTCAGGCATTCCCCCAGCTCTGTCTCATAGAGAGGCTCAATCGAACCGCACACAATGGTATCACAGTCCAGATACAACGCCCGCTCAACGCTTTCAGGCAGAACCTTGGGTGCAAACAGACGGCCCATGGCGCTGATATCAAAGCCTCTTGTATCTATTTTATAAGGAAAACGCTCCTTTAAATTTCCCAGCTCCACTACGCTCAGGCTCCGCCCAAAGGAAGCTGCCAGGCTTTTAAGGCGGTTCTGATACTCTGTGCACATCCCTACAGACAAAACATAAATGTCGATGTGCTCTGCCCTGCGGTTATGGTCTAACAGAGAGCAGAGAGAAGCCGCCAGATGGCCTGCGTATCCGTCATTGGAAGCATATATGATATTGATGCGTGAGTCTGTTTCTGCCATACGATCACCTGTTTCTTACATTCTCCGGTCATTTTATTTACGATTTTACAATAAGAGCTTAAAAAAGTAAATCATCTATGGCATTTTTCCTTTAAATATGTTAAATTAGGTTACAGTACATCATCCATTCAGGAGGTTTTTTATCATGCGAAGATCCCTTCGATATATGGCTTTGGGAGTTCTTACCGCTTCCCTGCTGTCAGGAAATGCCCTTACAGCTCTGGCGGATCAGGACGTCAACCATGGCCCCGGCGTTTCACAGGCTCCCGAGGTTTCACAGGAGGCTCCCGGCGTTTCCGGCGACACCACCCAGAACGGCCCCGGCATCATCGTAGAGCCGGGAAGCGGAACCGGCGGGCAGGAATCATCCCAGTCTGAAACTGCCTCTCCGGAAACGGAAACCCCAGCTCCAGAAGCAGGAACAGAGGGACAGGCCTCAGGCGAAACAGCCGGACAGGCTCAGGAAGTCCCCCCGGAGGAAAGCACCCAGGTTCCTTCCAATCAGGCCTTTTTACAGGTGCAGCTTCTCCGTCCGGATATGACCTGGACCGATCCCATCCGTGACGATACCACCATTTATCCCGGTGAAGGCGGCTTTATTAGTATGTCCATTTACGCCAATAATCTTCCCGGCGACGTACTTTACCGCACCTACAGCGCTCCCCGCGGCTGGAGTAACTGGGCCATGAACGGCGGCCACACATCCTGGGCTGCAGACTGCCCCATTGAAGCGGTCCAGATCCGTTTAAACGGAAACAGCTTTGACGTATACTACTGCGCAACCCTGTCGGATGGAACGGTCTGCGACTGGTCAAAAAACGGCGGAACGAACGGAGCCATGGCCTGCGGACGCTACATTACCGGCCTGCGTTTTTCCCTCTGGGGCAAAGGCACGGAAGGCGCTGTCTATAAAATGGACGCTCCCCTTGTATCTGCCGCACCGGACGGCATCCAGTTTGTAAACGGCACCCCCGTATTCAGCAACGGTACCGGAGATCTGTTCACCGGCTGGGTATGGAATGACAGAGACCGCTACTATGTGGTAGACAACGCGATCGTTACCGGCTGGCAGTACATTGACGGATACAAGTATTATTTTGAAGCAGACGGAAAGCTGGTACAGGATCTGGAGCCTTATCTGAACGCTCAGGGGCCTTTTATGCTTAAGATTAACAAGCAGATGAACTGTACCACGGTTTACATACAGGACGGTACAAACGGCTTTATCATCCCCTATAAGACATTCCTTTGTTCAACCGGCGACGACACGCCTCTGGGCGATCACAAGACGCCTGAGAAATACCGCTGGAGACTGATGAACACGGATGAATACTGCCAGTACTGCACCCGTCTGGATCAGGGAATTCCGATCCTGCTCCACTCTGTTATCTATGAGAGACCGGATCCCTATACCTTAAAGCCTGTAACCTACAACTACCTGGGCGCGACTCCCTCTCATGGCTGTATCCGCTATACCACAGAGGATGCCAAGTGGATTTATGACCACTGCGCTCTGGGGACAACTGTAAATGTATACAATTCAGATGTACCGGGGCCCTTTGACCGTCCGGCCATCCAGAAGATGATCCCTGAAACACAGACCTATGATCCTACCGATGTAAATGTTCCGGAAAATGGGCTGAGATAACACAAAATACCGGAGGCTGTCCGCGCCGATGCAGGACAGATCTCCGGTATTTTTATGCCCATTTTCAATGAGACGACAGCTTCACTCTTCTGCACCTCTCCAGTTGTTTTTTTGATACTCCTCATAGGAAACATCCGGATCCAGAAACAGGCTTCCATGCATGGTTGGGGCTTTCGCAGGCTTCATATAATCCCCATATTCCTGTTTCAGCCGTCCATCATAGCCTGCCGGGGCAGGAATCCGGCGGTTTTCAAAGGGAAGATACACCATTTCATCAAACCACTGGCGCTTCCAGACATTATACCCCAAACCGCCAATAAAGACCGTATCGCAGACCCTTGTGGCATTCGTACCATTAAACCTCCTGCAGACTGCTTCATAAAAGGAAACAGCCCGTTCCATAGGAATCGAAAGGAAAGCTCCAAGCCTGTTTAAAATCCTCCCAAATACCGTGGCATTTTCATAATAGTCAAACCGATACCAGGTGTAAAGCATCGTCCACAATGTCTGGATGGAAAAAGCCCAGATCCTGGAGAGAACACGGCCTTCAGGCATGGCGTCCAGTGGGAAAATATCAATGAAAATCCCACAGTTATATCCTGCTTTCCTGTCCTCCCTGCTGCAGCCTGTGGTACGGCTGTTTCGCAGCTGGGCATGGGCCCGCAGATAATTTTTCTCCCTGTAAGACGTCTGTAGCACCAGATGCTCCTTTAATTCTCCCGGAGCCACCTTAAGAAATGTTTCATAGTCCTCCCGGAGCATTGCCAGATCAATATCATCATCCCAGGGAATATATCCCTGATGGCGCACCGCGCCGATAAGCGTACCGCTGTCTGCAAAATATTTCAAACCGTATTTTTTGCAGATCCGCTCCACCTCGTCCAGCATTTCCAGCTGGACAGCCCATATTCTCTTTGTCTTTTCATCCACTCTCCAGCCGCAGCGGATTTCTTCTTTATAAAATTCTGCTGTTTCCATTTTAAACATACTCCTGTTTTTTTATAATGCGCTCCACCTGCTTCCATATAAAGGGATCTCTAAGCACCAGGAGAATCATGCTATACACCACGGCGCCGGCTCCAATCTGCAAGAAGGTCACTGCCGGACTATAGCCCCAAAGCTTTACAAGTGTACGGCCCAGCACAGCTACGCTTATAAACATGCAAACGCCCGCAATCAGGCGTCTCCAGCTGTATTTCCATACAAGCGACAGTTTTACAAATCCCCTGCCAAGCCGGAGATATAAAAGCGTGATAAAGCACTCCGCTGCCACTGAAGCCGCAGCGGCTCCATAGGACTGAAATTTAGGAATAAGGATCAAATTCAGGATAAAATTCACCACAGCCCCTCCTACAATCGCACGGCCGCTCTGAGCCCTTAACCCTGCCGGTGTCAAAATCTGGCTTCCCAGACAGTCGCTTAGACCCACCACTAAAACCAGAGGCGCACAGACATACATCAGAGGGATCACCGGAAGGTAATCATCACCTAAAAACCAGGGTACAAAGCCTGCGGCAATCCCTGAAAATCCCAGTGTGATCGGAATGGCTAAAAGAAGCACAAAATCCAGAGAACCGCGAAGACGCTCTCTCACCTCATCCAGTTTCCCTGCGCCAAACAGATAGGACATCCGTGCAGACATAACCGCATTAAAGGACATGATCAAAATCTTTGACATATTCACAAACCCTGTGGCGTATTCGTAATAGCCATTCTGGGACTTGTCCCCATCTGTGAACCATCCCAGCATGGTTTTATCCAGGATCGTATAGACAGAGGTGGCTATGGTGGGGATAAAATACACCAGCGTTTCCTTTAGATGGCGCAGAGGCTTAAGTTGGCGGATATCCGGTTTTCCCACAAAGGGTTTTAAATAGCCCCACATGGAAATATTTCCTAAAAGTCCGGTTACTGCCGTTAAAGCCACATATAAGAGAAGATCATTTTTAGTGCGGATAAAAAGGAACAGAAGGACAATGCCCACACATTTTACAGCCATATTCCGAAGAACGATCAGCCCGTATTCCTCCAGGCCGCCGAAAAACCATGAAATATCAAAGGCCACTGCGATCAGCGTCATGGACAATGCAGCGTAATAGGGCGCATACTCCTTTGAACATCCGATCACGCCCAGCCAGAACACCAGACAGACTGCCGTCGTCCCTGCGCAGAGAAGCTCAATCTCCCAGAACAGACGGTTCAGCGCTTCCCTATCATCCCGGTGCATGGCAATCTCCCTCTGCCCGTAGGAGGCTGTTCCAAGAGCCGCCGCAATGGCAAAATACTGCACCACGGAATTGGTATAGCTCTGGATCCCCGTTCCGTCCGGCCCTAAAACCCTTGAAAGGTATGGAGTGGTAATAAAGGGGGTCAAAAGCGTCATGACCTGATAAATCAGATTATAGGTATAATTTTTACGGATACTGGGCATCCTGTGTGTCCTGCCGGACTTGTTTTTATTCATATGGATCCTGCTCCAATCTCTCCATTTATTTGCCTTCTGAAATTGTAGCATATTCGCAGGCAGGGTGCAATCCGATTTGGAGCTCATCCGCTTTTGCAGTGTGCTGTACCCCTTGCGGAAGCTGCCGCCTGCAATCCCGTTTGACATACCCCCTTAAATGACTTATAATCAGAACCATAATCGGATCGGCAGATCATGGAAGGAGGAGCCCTTGAAATTCGGAGTTATCATTGTAACCTATAACCGCCTTGCACTCTTAAAGGAATGCGTAAGCTGCGTTCTGTCCCAGACCGAACCATTTTCCAATATATGTATTGTAGACAACCACAGCAGTGACGGGACAGCAGACTGGCTGAAAAACCTGCCGGCCTCATTTCAGGCTGAAACCGACTCCTGTACCGGGCCTTTTTTTGATATCTGCCGTCTTAAGGAAAATCTGGGAGGCGCAGGAGGCTTTGCTTATGGAATGAAACGTCTGTCTGCCACGGACTGCGACTGGATTTTAATTATTGACGATGACGCCATGATCGCACCTGACTATATAGCCGAGCTTAAAAAGGCCATCCTGAGTCACGAATACTTGGCCTACTCCGGCACCGTCACCACAAAGGGAGCCATTGATACCAGCCACCGGCGCTTTTTAAAATGCCCCACGTTTATGTTCTATGAACCGGTTCCTGAAGCATCCTATGGAACGCCTTCCTTTGAATACGATATCAGTACCTTCTGCGGCCTCCTTGTAAAGGCTTCTCTGGTTCGGGAAATCGGCCTTCCAAAAACGGAATATTTTATCTGGTTTGACGATACGGAGTACTGCATGCGCTTTCACAGCCGGTCCCGGATTCTGAATGTAAATACCGCGGTTTTAAACCACCGTACCGCTCCACCTGGGGATGCTCCCACGGTCAGCTGGAAAAATTACTACGGCTTCCGCAACGCCATTGACATCGGGAAAACCTATTCCCGGCATCCCTTCCTCTATATGGCCTATATTATTTTAAATCATCTGGCTCATATTGTGCTGGACTCCCTTTTGGCAAATCAGCCTGCCATGCGGCGGTACCGGGCCGGAATCTATAAATCGGTATTAAAGGGCCTGCGCCAAACGCCCAATGGGATCTGTAAAGACTATCTGCCCGGAAGCGGCAAACGAATATAACGAAGGAGAACAAACACTATGCAGGCAATGATTCTTGCTGCAGGTATGGGAAAACGCCTGAAGCAGCTGACACAAAATAACACAAAATGCATGGTAAAGGTAAACGGGGTTCCCATGATCAACCGCACCTTAAGCCAGCTGGAGCGCTGCTCCCTTTCCCGGATCGTGATCGTGGTGGGATATGAAGGCCAGAAACTCATGGAGCATATCCGCACTCTTGATATCAAAACTCCTGTGGTCTTTGTAGACAACCCCATTTATAATAAGACCAACAATATCTATTCCCTGTTTCTGGCAAAGGACTATCTTCTGGAGGAGGATACCCTTCTTCTGGAATCGGATGTGATCTTTGAGGATTCTGTCCTGGACTGTCTGGTAAATGATTCCAGAGACAGTCTGGCTCTGGTGGCAAAATACGAATCCTGGATGGACGGAACCTGCGTGCGCCTGTCTGAGCAGGATGACATCGTAGATATGATCTCCAAAAAGCAGTTCCGTTTCTCAGAGATCGAGGATTATTATAAAACGGTAAATCTTTATAAATTCAGCCGTGAATTTTCCCGTACCCACTACGTTCCTTTCCTGGAAGCATACACAAAGGCTCTTGGAAACAACGAATACTATGAGCAGGTATTAAAGGTGCTGGTGGCTCTGGATGATCCCGGCATCAAGGCCAAACGTCTGAGCCCGGATCAGAAATGGTACGAAATTGACGATATTCAGGATCTGGATATTGCAGAATCCATGTTTGCCTCTGAAAAAGAGCGCACCGCCTTAATCAGCCGCCGGTTCGGAGGCTACTGGCGCTATCCCGGCATGCTGGATTTCTGTTATCTGGTAAACAGCTACTATCCGCCCAAAAAGATGCTGGATGAAATCCGATCCAATTTTGATGTACTGGTCCGCCAGTATCCTTCCGGAATGTATGTAAATTCCCTTCTGGCTGCCAGAAACTTCTCTCTCCGCCAGGATCAGATTCTGGTGGGAAATGGAGCCGCCGAGCTGATCAAGGCTCTCATCGGTCATACAACTGGAAAACTTGGCGTGATCCGTCCGACCTTTGAAGAATATGCCAACCGGTATGAGTCAGACAAAGTTGTTCCATATTATCCGGATAACGATAACTTTTCCTATACGGCTGACGATCTGATAAACTTTTTTGAGGATAAGGATATCAGCTGTCTGACCGTGGTCAATCCTGACAATCCCTCCGGAAACTACATTCCCAGAGAGGATATGCTGCGGCTGATCCGATGGACGGGCGAGCGAAACATTCATATGATTGCAGATGAGTCTTTTGTTGACTTTGCAGATGAGGAAAATGCCACCCTTTTACAGGAAGAGCTTTTAGATGAGTATCCCCATCTTACGGTTATAAAGAGCATTTCCAAATCCTACGGTATCCCCGGACTGCGCTTAGGGATTGCTGCCAGCGGCAATAAAGACCGCATCTGCCTGCTGAAAAAAGAGGTAGCGATCTGGAATATCAACTCCTTAGGGGAGTTCTATATGCAGATTGAAGAAAAGTACAGAAACGATTATGCTGCGGCTCTGGTAAAGGTAAAGGCAGAACGGGAACGCTTCGCGAAAGCCCTGGGCGAAATCCCCGGAATCCGTGTAATCCCCTCCCAGGCAGATTATCTGATGATCGAGCTTACAGGCGGCCACAGCGCCGGCCAGGTCACAGAACGGCTGTTAAATCAGTACCATTGTCTGGTAAAGGATCTGTCCTCCAAACTCTCTGCTGATAACCGCCAGTTCCTGCGGCTGGCAGTGAGAAACCAGGAAGAGGATGATGTTCTGGTGGATGCGTTGAGAGCGGTTTTGGTGTAAAAAAGAACTCTTTACAGAATCGTCATCAGGTAAATGCAATTTGAAGAAACAGAAGTTAATTTTTTGTTTCCCAATTTCAAAAATCGTTATAATAATTTTGCTTTAGCATAGTTCCATTATAACACGGAACGGAGAGAAAGGTAGTTATCGTTAGCCATCTTTTTCTCTTTTTAAGAGAAAAGTTTCAGGGGGGGGCATTGTGACTTGTCCAGTCACAATGCCCCCCTGTTTTAGGCTATCTATTTCCCGACCCCCATTCTATACATAGAAAATCCGCCCGAAAAATGGTCTGCCTGTTTTTCGATTCACTTTCACAGCATACCTCCGTTTTTACGGCACAGTATTTCCAGATCTTCCACGATTGTTCCAAAATCTAACGTATGCTCCACTTCATAATTTTCTTTTATAAAAGCAATGCCCTTAAATTGAAAAAGATAGCGAAATGATTCTTGTAAACTGATATTATGCTGCTGGGCAAATTCACTTACACAGGCAACGGTAAAACCTATCTTCTCCTTCTGTTCGCTCATTCAAATCCTCTTCACCTTCTCACCCAACTTAGAATAAATCCGCTCCGCAAACCACGGTTCGCTGCACCGGCTTTCTATCTCATCTGCCGGAATCCAACCCACACGGCTGTTTTCATCAGGTTTTACAGCCAGAGGCGCCTCTGTATCCCCCTCCAGGAGGAAGGTCACATTCAGATGCAGATGAGAGGATACATACTCACCTCTTTTTTCGTGGCCATCCACGGTGAGGATTTCCAGCGAAAACAGCTCATCCGAAAGGAATTTCACTTCTGTAAGCCCACTTTCCTCCTGTATTTCCTTTTTGATAACCCGTCTTACATCCTCATCTCCGTCCGCATGGCCTCCCAGCCAGGCCCATGAGCGGTAAATATTGTGGTAGGCCATCAGGACCTTTTTACGATCCGGGCTTACCACCCAGCCGGAAACGGTTATGTGGGCATTTTTATTATTTCTCGTCAATATATCCCGTCCGGAATCAATCTGCTCTAATATCAGCTCCCGATCTCTTTCTTCCTGCTCATTATACGGAACATACGCTTCTACCAGCTGCCTTAACTCATCCATCCTGTCTGCCCCCTCTTTTAAAATATCTCTTCCGCCTTCTTCATGGCAGATTCGATCACCTTATCCATATCGTAATACTTATACTCGCCCAGACGGCCTCCAAAGATTACATTCTCCTCTTTCTCTGCCAGCTTTGCATACTTCTGGTATAATGCCTGGTTTTTCTCATCATTCACCGGATAGTAGGGTTCCATTCCCTCCTGCCAGGATACGGGGTACTCTCTGGTAATCACAGTCTTTGGCTGAGTGCCGAACTCAAAGTGCTTGTGCTCAATGATCCTGGTATAAGGAGTTTCCCTGTCTGTGTAATTTACCACAGCCACTCCCTGATGATTTTCTTCCTCCAGCACCTCTGTTTCAAACCGCAGGCTCCTGTATTCCAGCCGTCCGAAGCAGTAATCATAAAAGCCGTCAATGGTTCCCGTATAAACCACCGTGCCGCCCAGGCTGTTGTAATACTCCCTGTTTTCCAGATAGTCCACTCCGGTTTCAATCTCGCATCCCTCGAACAGCTTATAGATCATCACATTGTAGCCGCCGATGGGGATTCCCTGATAGAGATCGTTGAAATAATTATTGTCATAAGTATAACGCACCGGCAGACGGCGGATGATAAAGGAAGGAAGCTCCTTGCAGTCTCTGCCCCACTGCTTCTCCGTATAGCCCTTTACCAGTTTTTCATAAATTTCCCGGCCTACCAGACTGATAGCCTGCTCCTCCAGGTTCTTCGGCTCTCCCTGGATTTCTTTTTTCTGTTCCTCAATGATCGCCTTCGCCTGGGCAGGAGTGGAAAGGTTCCACATCTTGCTGAAGGTGTTCATATTAAAGGGCATATTATACATCTCGCCCTTATAATTTGCCACCGGACTGTTGGTATACCGGTTAAACTCTGCCAGGGAATTGACAAACTCCCACACCTTTTTATTGCTTGTATGGAAAATGTGGGCTCCATACTTATGTACATGGATATCCTCCACATCCTCGCAGTAAATATTTCCCCCTATGTGATCCCGTTTTTCCAGAACCAGACAGGTT
>ENA-OROQ01000837-OROQ01000837.1-human-gut-metagenome-genome-assembly--contig:-NODE-837-length-23139-cov-4.31563_pt1 | contig 23139 bp, 20 predicted proteins | sample MGYA00242136_ERZ509062 | MGnify/ENA primary metagenome ERZ509062 (study PRJEB26280, sample SAMEA2338735) | human gut metagenome | biome: human gut; feature: human-associated habitat; material: faeces...
ACTGTACGACGGGCATGACTGGAAATGGTTCCGTGTATATTTAAAACGTACCGATGTATTATATGAGACGGGATGATACGGACATTTTTGCAGATAAAAATGAGGGAAAGGTTCTGATCATGGACAACCCGTTCGCACAGACCAATGCCTCCCATCTGCTGATCCCTTTGATGGATATGGCAAAAAAGAGCAATACACAGCTTATCTGCCTTACCGGTCTGGGCGGCGAGTCCATCTATAATCGTTTTGACAATATATATGTGCTGAATCTGATCGCTGCAAGTCTGAGAGGCGGTGCCCAGTACCTGAAAGCCGAACACAAAAGAGGAAAAGAACCGGATGAGCTTGTCACTGCGAGAATTGAAGTGGGGGATCAGATGGAGCTGTTGTTTTAAGAAAAATTACAGCAATCATTCTGTGTGTCATATTATTATCGTTGCAGGTTGTGATTGCGAGTGCTGAAGATATAAGAAAGAATATTACGGTATCACATGAGCCGGTCTGTGTGATGCCGTATTTTTATTTGTCCAGAGAAAAGAATGAAAGATTCTTTTATGTTTTATTTTGCTCTGGATACACTAACAATAGCTATCAAAATAACATTGACAGAGCTTAAGAATAAGAATAGAATATAATTAACAAAAATAACTTAACTGGTTACAAATATTTAGATAGAAGGAGAGAGGTTTATGCTATATGAATTTTTGAAAAACAATTATAAGGAAGCAGAGCCTATATTCTTTTCTGATATAGTGATTAAGGGAATTACAAAATCTGCAGTAAACCAGCAGTTAAAAAAGTTATGCAATGAAGGAAAACTGCAGAAATATGAGAACGGCATTTATTATTTGCCTAAGAAATCACGATTAAAAACAAGTGTAGGTGTAAATGCAGATACGGTTGCCAGATACAAATATGTTTCCAGAGGTGGGAAAGTAGATGGCTTCTATTCGGGAAATACATTTGCCAATCAGTTGGGAATTTCAACGCAGGTTCCCAATAAAGTTGAGATTGTCAGCAACAATATGGCTGCAAAAGTAAGAGAAGTTCCAATTGGAAAGAGAACATTCATTGTAAGAAAGCCAGTGGTTCCGGTAAATGAAGAAAATGTTTATGTGCTGCAGTTACTTGACTTATTAAAGAATCTGGATGTGTATCTGGATGAAAGCTATGATGTGGCTCATGATAAAGTATCTCAATTTGTGCGGATACATGGCATCACAAAAAAAGACGTGGATAGTTATATAAGAGAGTTTCCGATTGCAATATTTAAATATTATTATGAATTGAGGTTGGATGATGTATTTGCATAAAGATGATAAGGAATTGTTGAGGGATATTATTGTAACGGTATCAGAGCGAACGGGCATAGATGAAAGTATCGTGGAAAAAGATTATTATGTGACAATGATATTAAAAGAACTTGTACAGAGAAATCCTAATGTGGTGTTTAAGGGTGGAACATCCCTTTCCAAGGCTTATCATGCTATAGACCGTTTTTCAGAGGATATTGATATTACATTTGAAGAACATTTGGGAGAAGCCAGAAGAAAGAAAATCAAATATCAGTTATTACAACCAATTAGCGAAGATTTAGACTTAGCAATTGATAATTGGAAGTTTATTGAAAGCGATAAGGACTATAATCACTATGATTTCTTATATGATTCAGTTTGCTCAGAAGATAAAAGAGGTCTGCGACCATATGTGAAGCTGGAGACAGCATTGATGTCGTATTCTTATCCAACAGAAGAAAAGGAAATTACAAGTATAATATTTGATTGTCTCGCAACAGAAGAAGCGGAGATTTTGAGAGACTATGGGTTAGAACCATTTAAGATGAAGACACAGGCACTATCCAGAACAATTATAGATAAAATTTTTGCTGTGTGTGATTATTATATGGTAGGAAGAGCAACGAGAAATTCCAGACACTTATATGATATCTTTAAGCTGAAAAATTATATTTCAATGGATGATGATTTCAAAAGGCTCTTTGCAGATGTTAGAAAGCACAGATCAGGCATGGATATTAAAATAACCCCGTCTGCCAGGGAGGATGTTGATCTGCTGGCTGTAGCAGAAAAACTCATAAGAGAAGATTTTTATGCTGATGATTATGCTGATTCAACTATGAAATTGATTTCTGACAATATTTCCTATGAAACGGTAAAGCTGAATTACATTGATTTGGTTAGAAGTATATTACGATAAGAGAAAATTTTCTCTCGAATTCTGTTGAGAATAATGCAATTTCAAGTCAATTAATCATAATAAACGGGGGAACCGCTAAACAAAAGTTTTTCAGGTTATAGGAGAACAGTTCGAATATATAATCGGCTGTTCTTTTTTTAGCGTTAAAGCGGCGAGGTTTTTCTTGTGTACAGTGGAATGTAGGAGTATAATGAAATCAATATTTTGCATAAATTTACAATCCGTAATAGAACGACGATCGGCAAAGCAGATGAAAGTCTGTGACGCAAAGCTACAGGGCCTGTAAAATGGCAGCCAGTTGCATGAAATGATGTGCGCTGTCTGTGAGACGGTATTTTTTTATGTTATAGGAAATTACTCCGTAATGTTCCTATAACATAAAAAAGCCCTCCGGGCAGGATCGCACTGCGACGGAGGGGAATTATGTCGCTGAAGCGACCCTTCGCAGGCGAAGAATCCTGCAGCAGGGATGTTATTTCATAAACGGAACCATAATGATTTTATCGGAGAAGAGAGAAAAATATGAAAATCAAAAAAGTACAAAGTGCATGTCTTATTTTGGCATGTATAGCGGCAACAGGACTTATAGGGTGTGGGAAAACAGATGAAACACCAAAGAAGCACGAAGCAATTACTTTTATGGCTCCTTATCTGGAAGTGGACAATTTTATAGAAGAAGTGCATAAAACATATCCAGAGATTGAGCTTGAAGTAGTCCCGTACAGCGGGGCAAATACAACAACCTGTCTGCAGAACATGTTAGAGGCAGATGATCTTCCGGACATCTGCACACAGACTTTTTATAAGCCAGATGTGGTGGATGTCAGTGATAAGATGATTGATCTCTCAGGATACGATTTTACAGATAATTATGTGGAATCACGTCTGAAAGATGTATCCGATGAGGGTGCACTTTATATGCTTCCATCTTTGTACAACTGTTATGGAATCACCTATAATAAAACACTGCTTGAGAAGCATGGCTGGAAGCTGCCAACATCTTTTACAGAGCTTGAAGAACTTGCAGACAAGGCAAAAGAAGCAGGAGTTACGTTATGTATGGCACAGATTCAGTATCCTGGTTCAGCCTTCCAGTATATATGTAATATTGCGGATGCGGGATTCCTTGGTACTATGTCTGGAAAGCAGTGGCAGAAAGATTACCTGTCAGGAAAGGCAAATGTCAGTGACACGGAAGGCATGATGGACAGCATGGAATATATCCAGAAATGGAAAAATCTCGGTATGCTTGACTGCAGCAACAGTGATCCGGTAGATGATAGTAAAACAAGAGAAGCTTTTATAAAGGGAAATTCACTGTTTCTATTGGGACCACAGAATGGCATTATGGAATCAGAAGATACAACGGACAAATTTGGTCTGATGCCATACCTGTCTGAAGATGGAAGCAAGAATGTATTTATTTTAAATGTAAACCGTTTTTATGGATTGAATAAAAAGCTGGAGAATGATCCTGAGAAACTTGAAGATGCATTAAAAGTCATGAAGGTGCTGTCTACGGTAGAAGGAACCAGTGCCCTGTATCCGGACAGTACATTAAAAGCAGGACTGCTTCCTTTCAAAGATGCAAAGGCAGATGACACCTTCTATGCAGATATTTCGGATTTTATCAATGCAGGGAATACGACACCGTTTATTTATTCCGGATGGGAAAATACGATTGTAAATACCGGAACCAAAATGCAGGAATTCATGCAGGATAAGGCATCAATAAAGGATGTGGCAGATCAGCTGGATGAAGATCAGGACAGCGTGGTAAATAATCAGCCGGAAGTGATCACAACAGCTACAGAGGAAATTTCACAGGAAAGCTGTGCAAAGCTGGTGGGCAGATGCTTTGCCGAGGCAACCGGAAGTGACGTTGCTCTTATATCCCTTGGAACATGGATCAGTGGAAATGGTACGAACCAGAACAATGATGGTGTGAGCGGAAAACTGTATGCAAAGAATATTACAGACTATGATGTATGTATCATTCTTCCGACTGGCTGGTCACAGACGATTAAAACAATCAGGCTGACAGGAAAACAGATTCAGGCATTGTATGAAGAAGGTTATGATGCAGTTGGTACAGGCAAGAATTATCCATATATGTTGGTAAATCCTGAAGATATGGAACTGGAGGATGGAAAGACTTATCAGGTTGCAATTTCCGGAATCAGTGAAAAACTGGCATCGGAAACGGAAGTGACAGATAGTGGTATTGTAGGTATGGATGCGGCAAAAGAGTTTTTTGGGCAATTTAAGACTTTAAGTGAAGCAGACGCTGAATGGAAATAAGCGGAGGGGAAGGATGCATAAGGCAAAGAATTACCGGAACTTAATATTGGGTTGTTGTATGACTGGTATAGCGATGTTTCTTGCATTCTTTTTCCTGTATCATAGTTATATCCAGGATATTATCTATGAAGAACGATTAAACCAGATGGAAGAGATTACCCGTCAGATGTTTCAAAATCTGGAGGATGTGATTGATTCAAACTGGGACCGGGTAACGGAAGAATGTAATTATCTGAGAGATGCAAACGTACAGACTACAGATGAACTCTGCAGACATATGAAAAAGAAATATGAATTATCAGCATATGCAGATCATAAGATCACGTTGATGGCAGTGGATTCAGAAGGTGGATATTATACAGAATCCGGAAAAAGAGGACTTTTCCGGGATCTGGACTATTTTGAAGAAAGTCCTGAAAAGATCAGTTTTGTTTTTGATTCCATGACGGATAATCAGTCAGAGATGGTATTTCTGAATCGTCTGCCGGAGCCCATACATCTTCAAAACGGAGAAAAGAAAACTTCAATTCTCTATTTTGGAATTGCCCAGGACATGGAACAGTTGAATCCATATTTTAACTGCGAAGCTTATAACGGAAACAACAGTGTGTATGTACTGGATGATAATGGATCTAAACTGTTCAACAGCAATCAGGTGGAACTGATCAAGGGCCATAATGTATTTTCTGTTTTACAGAATATGAAGTATCTTCACAATTCTTCCTTTGAGAAAACAAAGGCGGAACTGGAAGAAAAAGGCTGCAGTTATTCTAATGCAGTTCTGGACGGAACAGAATATTTTTACGGATTAAAAAGAATGGAAAATGCCGAATGGACACTTATCTTTCTGGTTCCGGCGGAGTATGTTGCTACGAATACATTAAAACTTGTCAATTTTATTATGGTATTTATCGTTATCTTTACGGTTATCGTAGCTGCCTGTGTTATGATGGGGATTTTCTTTGTTATGTACAGAAATCAGCAGGAAGCAATCCGTTTGGAACGGGAAAATAATGCCAAGCTGGAAACAGTGAATACAAAACTGCGTCAGGCTAAACAGGCGGCAGAGGATGCTTTTCAGGTGGCACAGGAAGCGAACAGATCCAAGAGCAGTTTTCTTGCCAATATGTCTCACGATATACGTACTCCTATGAATGCGATCATTGGTATTACGTCCCTGATCAGACATGATGCCGGTGATAAAGGCAAGGTAATAGAGTATGCGGATAAAATTGATACTTCCTCACAGCATCTGTTAGGGATCATTAATGAAGTTCTGGATATGAGTAAGATTGAAGCAGGAAAAACTGTTTTCAAGTATTCTGATTTTTCTATTTCGGATTTTATACAGGAGCTTGATACTATATTTCGTTCTCAGATATATGAAAAGAAGCAGACTCTTACAATTACAAAAGAAAACATCCGGCATGAGTGGGTGAATGGGGATCAGGTTCATCTGATGCAGATTTTCAGCAATCTGCTGTCTAATGCAATAAAATATACACAGGAAGGCGGAGAAATTCAGCTTCTGGCAGAGGAATGTGAATCAAATTCATCTGTTTATGCAAAGTATCGTTTTTTAGTCTGCGATAATGGTATGGGAATGTCGGCAGATTTCAAGGACAGGATTTTTGATGCCTTTACCCGTGCAGAAAATTCCCTGACAAATAAGATACAGGGAACCGGTCTTGGAATGGCAATCACCAAAAATCTGGTTGACTTGATGGGCGGAACCATTGATGTAGAAAGTGAACCGGGACAGGGCAGCTGTTTTGAAGTTTTTATGGATCTGAAAATCGCAGAAGAAAGATCTGTTTCTCCGGCTTCGCAGACAGAAACAGAAGAGCAGGATGGCAATATCCTGAAAGGAATGAGATTCCTATGTGCAGAGGACAATGAGCTGAATGCGGAGATTCTGACGGAACTGTTAAAGATTGAGGGCGCGGAGTGTACGATCTGTGAAAATGGTAAAAGGGTCCTGGAGACATTTGAACAGTCTGTCCCGGGTGACTATGATATGATCCTGATGGATGTGCAGATGCCTGTCATGAACGGCTATGAGGCAACGAAGGCAATCCGCAGAAGCTCCCATGAGCTGGCAAAGACAATTCCGATTATTGCCATGACCGCCAATGCATTCTCAGAGGATATTCAGCATTCTCTGGCGGCTGGTATGAATGCCCATATTTCAAAACCGGTTGATATGAAGACGCTGGAAAAGACAATAAGAAGCATAAAATCCGGCGGCGGGGGGGGGGTACCGAAACGCAGGTCATTGCTCAGTAACCATTAAATAATAAACCCATACTTGCTGTTTTGGATCAGGTGCTTGGAACATCATATGAGTTACATGAGTGAGGAAAAGTGGATCGTAGCTTAAAATACGAATCGTCAGTTTTGGGGAGATAAGAAATTTATCTCCCTGTTTTTCTAATGTATGCTCGGAATCTTTTTGTATTCGATTATGCACATCTATAACTTCTATACCCATATCGGGTAATTTATCAGAAATAGGTTACAAGCAAGTCCTCATCCACTGCTTATTGTTTTCTGCAACCTCCGCAGGAGACTTACTTGCTTCGGTTAAAATATCAAAATATAAATTTTCCTGTAACGTTTCTTCTGTCTGTGACTTAGTTATATAGAAAGACATCAGATAAAATAATGATACAGCAGACAGGAGGATCATCATGAAACGATATTTAGGAATATTCATTCTGACAGTTATGGTTGGTTTATCAGGTTGTGCATCTGATACAGACAGTGATACTCAGGTGAGCAGCCGTGCATATTCAATGCAGATACAACAAAATCAGAACCGTGTTCAGACATTCAATGGAAGAAGACAGATCAGGTCGTCAGATGGATCTATGTGGACACCGCCGGCAGGGTCATATCAGGATAAAGATGGTTATATTCTGGATAAGGATGGTACCACGATCGGCCAGACAGGGCCATTAAAAATCCCGAAAGATGCAGTAGGATAATAAAAATACAAGGAGCAGGAATGGAGAAATCAGAAATCGAAACAATCTACCGTAAGTATTTCCATGATGTCTTTCTCTATATCCGGGCACTTTCCGAAAATGAAAGTCTGGCAGAGGAGATCACCCAGGAAACATTCCTGAAGGCAATGAATAATATTGAGAAATTTGATGGCCGGAAGGATATCCGCGCATGGCTATTTGTAATTGCGAAGAATACATATTTCCGCTATTGCAGACGAAATAAAATCTATGTGGGTGAAGAATTTTCAGAAATAATGCAGGATTCCATGCGGGATACATCCCCGGCCGTACTGGATCAGATCGTGCAGGATGAGACAGTTCGGAATCTCAAACGCTATGCAGAACTGATACCGGAACCCTACAGGGAAGTATTTCACCTGCGGATATACGGTGAGCTCTCCTTTGAGCAGATCGGAAAATGCTATCAGAAAAGTGCAGGGTGGGCAAGAGTAACCTGCCACCGTGCACGCCAGATGATAAGAGCACAGATGAGTCAGGAGGAAAAGTAACATGGAAAAAATAAACTGCAATGTGATTCAGGATATTCTGCCATTATACATTGATGATGTGGTAAGTGATGACACAAAAGAACTTGTAGAAGAACACCTGCAAAACTGCGAAATCTGCCAGCGGGTATACCATGAGACAAAGACAGACCTTGAAAATGATATGAAGATCTCTGCACAGACAAAAGAAAGCAGCCATGAAGCAAATGATCTGAAGAGTTTCAGAAAGTTTTTAAAGAAAAGAAAGATAAAAACAATCCTGCTTTCCATAGCAGCAACCATAGTTTGTTTTGTGGCAGTGTTCACGTTCATGAATAAACATGTCACATATATCAGCTACAAAGATGCAGGGATAACTATTATTGAGGATAATAAAGATGAAGTAACATATAGAACAAATATAAAAGGAAATTATCGCTGGAGCACATCTTTGGACAGGAAAACAGGTGTAATGACTATCCATTTTGAACAGAGTTTGTGGGAAAAATATGTAAGCTGTATTTTTTATCCATATGATAATCTTCATGAGATTCTGAAAAAAGATGAGATAAAAGAAGTGTATGTAGATAAGGATGGAACTACAACAACAATCTGGGAAGCTTCGGAGGAAGAACAGAAGGCTTATTTATCTGAAGAACATACAGAGCCGTTAGGATAAAATATTAGAGTGTTTTTCAAACACACTCTAAAATATGAAAGCGAATTTTAAAGATTCTTATAGGTGGATTATAAAAATGTACAAAGAGGTTGTCACGTAAGGCAGCCTCTTTTTGTAATTGCTGATGGACATTCTCTTTCCATATGTTACAATAGAACAAGAATATGGAAAGAAAGACAGGAAAATTAACTATGAAAAAACAACTAAATTATGCAGATATCATAAAGGAAGTGCTGATCCTGACAGGTGCGGTAGCGATCATTGCGGCAGCAGTTTATTTCTTTCTGTTGCCGAGCCATACCTCTGTAAGCAGTATCTCCGGTCTTGGTATCGTGTTATCAAACTTTGTACCTTTACCATTGTCTGCAATCACCATGATTTTGAATGTGGTACTTCTGATCATTGGCTTCATCACCTGCGGACGCGAATTTGGCGTAAAAACAGTTTACACCAGCATTGTTTTGCCCTTATTTCTCGGATTATTCGAGAAAGTATTTCCGGATTTTGGCTCTATGACCAACAGTCAGGAACTGGATGTGCTGTGCTATATTTTGGTAGTCAGCGTAGGACTGAGCATTCTTTTTAACAGAAATGCATCCTCCGGCGGACTGGATATTGTGGCAAAGATCATGAACAAATATCTCCACATGGAACTGGGAAAAGCAATGTCTCTTTCCGGTATGTGTGTGGCTCTTTCCGCAGCGCTTGTATATGATAAGAAAACAGTGGTGCTGAGTGTTCTGGGAACATACTTTAATGGAATGGTTCTGGATCACTTTATTTTTGACCATAATATTAAACGTCGTGTCTGTGTCATCACTCAGAAAGAGGAAGAACTGCGTAAATTCATTATCGAAGATCTGCACAGCGGAGCGACAATCTATGAAGCAACAGGTGCCTATAATATGAAGAAACGCAATGAGATCATCACGATCGTAGACAAAACAGAATATCAGAAGCTGATGGCTTACATCAATCATGAAGATCCAAAGGCTTTTGTGACGGTTTACAATGTATCGGATATGCGCTATCAGCCAAAACTGTGAGAAATATTATGGCAGGAAAGCTGTGGGTATGCTAAAATAGCAGAGTGATTATATAACCATAAAGAGATTATGGTAGAAAGAGGATGAAAGATGAGAAAAGGAAAAGGAATTGCCCTGCTTCCCATTGGTGTATTTCTTGTATTATACCTTGGACTGGGCATTTTGTTTGAGTATGTGATGGAAATCCCCATGGGATTTTATAATGTGCCTATTGTAGTAGCATTTCTTGCTGCAATCCTGGTTGCCTGTCTGCAGAACAGATCGCTGGATTTTGATAAGAAACTGGAGATCATGGCACAGGGAGTTGGGGACAAAAATATCATCACCATGCTTCTGATCTTCCTTGCAGCCGGATCTTTTGTAGGAGTTGTGGGAAGAAGCAGTGCTGAGAGTGTTGCATATTGTATGCTGAGTCTGATACCTGCCAGATTTTCAGTGTCTGTGCTGTTTATAGTTGCCTGTTTTGTGTCTGTGGCTATGGGAACCTCTGTGGGAACCATTACCCTTCTGACACCGATTGCAGCAGCAGTTTCCACAGCATCAGGATTTGATCTGGCATTTTGTGTGGCTTCTGTTATGGGTGGAGCCATGTTTGGAGACAATCTTTCTTTTATTTCAGATACGACGATTGCTGCATGTAATGGTCAGGGATGTGAGATGAAAGACAAATTCAGGGAGAACTTCTGGATCGCTCTTCCGGCAGCCGTTGCCACACTGATTTTAATCCTGATCCTGTCATTTCAGACAGAAATCCAGGGCCGTGTGATTCAGCCCTATCATCTGACTCAGGTAATACCGTATGTGCTGGTATTGATCGGAGGAATTGTTGGGATCAATGTGTTTGTGGTATTGCTGACAGGAATCGTATCCGGAGCATTTATTATGCTGATCGGAGGACATACCACACCTGTAGAGATCCTGAAAAATATGGGATCCGGTGTATCCGGAATGTTTGAGACTTGTATGGTGGCGATTCTGGTAGCTGCCATGTGTGCGCTGATACGTGAGTATGGTGGATTCGATGCGCTTCTTGGCTGGATCCATAAAATTTTCCGCGGAAAGAAAGGCGGACAGCTTGGAATGGGACTTCTGGTAGGAACTATGGATATTGCCACTGCCAATAATACAGTGGCGATCGTAATGGCAAACCCTATCGCAAAGGAAATGGCAGAAGAGTATGGGATTACACCAAGAAAGACAGCTTCCATACTGGATACTTTTTCCTGTGTTTTCCAGGGAGTGATTCCATATGGTGCACAGATGCTGGTTGCAATCTCAGCAGTGAACGAACTGGGTGGTGAGATTTCTGCATTTCAGATTATGCCGAAATTGTTTTATCCCATGTTATTGCTGCTCAGCTCTCTGATCACAATTATGAGAGGTTCAGACCGTACAGGAGCTTAAAAGATTCCCCCTGCCGGAAGCTATATTTTTTTCAATTTCTTTCAAAAAATACTTGACCTTCCTCCTTGTGGAAGCAGTATAAAGGAAGCACAGACAGGGCAGTAGAGCAGCGGATCAGCTATATCTGCTGTCAGGAAAGCAAGAGGTAGCAGTATGAAGATCAAACAGGTGGAAGAGCTGGTAGGCATCACCAGAAAGAATATCCGTTTTTATGAAGAGCAGGGTCTCCTGAATGTGGAGCGTGCAGAGAACGGATACCGGGAATATCATACGGCAGATATTGCCAGACTTCAGGAAATCAAATTATTCCGGAAGATGGATATTTCCATAGAAGAGATGAGAGCTCTTTTTGAAAAAAGGAAAAGCCTGCAGGTCGGTCTGGAACAGCACCTGGGAGAACTGGAACGCCGCAGGGAGGGCCTTGTGAAAATGCAGGAAATGTGTGAGCGCCTGATCGCAGAGCATCAGTCTCTGGATACCTTGAATGCCGAGAACTGTCTGGAAGAAATCGAGCAGATGGAGAAAGAGGGTGCAAGGTTTATGGATATAAAGAAAACAGATATCCGTAAGAAAAGAAGGACAGGAGCGATCATTGGAGCAGTAGTCATGATCTTGCTTATGGGATTTACCATAGGGCTTATGCTGTGGGCAAATACACAAGATCCCATACCGACCGGACTGCTGATATTTCTGATCGCCATACCGGTTGTGATCATCGGAGGAATCCTGGCAGCACTTGCAGGACGCATGAAAGAGATTGAAGGAGGAGAAGAGGATGAAGCTTCTAAGTATTGAATACATTCCGGGTGTAGAGTTTGAGGCACTGGGAATTGTAAAGGGAACAGTTGTACAGACAAAAAATGTAGGAAAAGATTTCATGGCAGGGATGAAGACCCTGGTAGGCGGGGAAATCACAGGTTATACGGAAATGCTCAATGAGGCAAGACAGATTGCCACCAAGCGTATGGTAGATGAAGCCAAAGAGATGAATGCGGATGCTGTGATCGGTGTGAAATACGGTTCCTCCCAGGTAATGTCAGGGGCAGCAGAAGTGATCGCATATGGAACTGCGGTGAAGTATAAACAGGATTAAAAATTAAGAACAAGAGCAGGGCATGCAAACACTGTTCAATGGTAAATTAGGCGTAGGCGGAGTATGATAATCCGCTTGCGCTATTTTGTTTTACAGAGTATAGTTATTATATGGTCGGGTATTATCAGAACTGACAGAATATACGTTGTCAAATGAGATAGAAGCATCATATGAGATTCTGAGAAAGTATCAAAAGTATGAAAAACTCAGAAGATATACCGAAAAAATGAAAGGCGTAAAAGAGATATTAATATGAGCGATAATAAGAATGTAAATCAGGACAAAGGTCTTCAGGGAAATGAAAAAATAGAGCAGGCGATCGCTGCTCTGCAACAGGAAGCCACTCAGGAAATGCTGGCACATACACTGACTGTAATCCGTAGACGAATGAGAGAAAACGGCCAGTTTATCCTTTCAGTAGAACCGCCCACAGGAGACAACCAACTCCGGATCGGCACAGTGAAAACCGGAGATGGAAAAGTCTGGTGGGCAGCATTTACCAGCTTTGAGGAAGAACTGAAAGGCGGCGGAAGCGTACAATCCACTTTTCTGACAGACATAGATCAGCTTTTCAATTCAGCATTACAGGTAAATGAGATTGAGGGAATTATTCTTAACCCATGGAATCGCACAATCATGCTCGATAAGAACCTGATTAATATTATATTGGGAAATATATGAAGCTATGTAAAGAACTCTCATGTTCAGTTAAATAAAAGTCCTCATTGTTTATCCTTTTTACAATTTCTGCAAAGTTATGCGATAGTTAAAAATGGATAAATACTGAGGACTTTTCTGCTTATCGGGAGTTTCCCATTTTGTTTAATTCAGGCAAGATTGTAACCAACATGGTAATAAAGCACAGAGAACCACCGATCACATTGGATACCGGCTCTGCCATAAACACGCCATCTGTGCCCATGTGTAATCCATAGGGCAGGAAATAGGTCAGCGGAACCACGATAAATACTTTACGAAGCAGGGAGAAAAAAATCGCCTGCTTTTTTTTATTCAATGATTTAAACACTGTCTGACCAATATACTGCAGATCCATAAAAATAAAGGCTGCAAAGTAAAGCTTCAGCGCAGGAACGGCATCCTTCAATAACAATTTATCTGAACTGAAGATTCCGATCAGAAATTCAGGGGCAATGAGAATGACGCTCCACATGATACCTGTATAGATCAGAACCATAATGATCAGAACAACCCCTGCTTTCTTTACCCTGTCAGGACGTCTGGCTCCGTAATTGTAGCTGAGAACAGGAGAGGTTCCCTCATTGATCGCATGGATAGGCGTCTCTACCATCTGGCGAACACTGGATATAATAGTCATGACAGAGATATAAATATCACCGCCTGTCACGGAAAGAACATTATTGCAGCAGATACTTACCAGGCTGTTAGTCAGCTGCATGATAAATCCAGCAGACCCCAGACTGATGATATCCCTGGCATGTCTGGTGCACTCAGAAATCTCATTTATATGAATCCATCTTACCTTCAATTCTGATTTTCCATGAAGAAAATAAAATACAAGCAAGGCAGAGAGAATCTGAGAGATGACAGTAGCAATCGCTGCACCCTTAATCCCCATATCCAGAACAAAAATAAAAATTGGATCAAGAATAATATTTGCCACTGCACCGACTGTTACTGACAGCATACCGATAATGGCATATCCCTGTGCATTGATAAAAGGATTCATTCCTGTTGCTATCATGGAAGGGAGAGTACCCAGAAGGTAAATCATCAGATAGGGATACGCATAAACCAGAGCATCATCTGAAGCACCAAACAGAGTCAGTAAGGGGCGGGCAAAAAGAAATCCGATCAGCATCAGCACAGCAGCACTTCCACATAACATGGTGAAAGCAGTATTCATGATCATGTCAGCAGTCCTGGAATCTCCTTTTCCGCGGTTGATAGAGAAAATTGGTGCACCTCCGGAACCAAAGAGATTACTGAAAGCAGTAATGATCATGATGATTGGGAAGCATAAGCCCACAGCGCCAAGTGCAGTTGTTCCTATATCATGGATCCTGGCGATATAGATACGGTCCACAATGTTGTATAAAAGATTCAATATCTGCGCTACTAGCATGGGAAGCGCAGCGCTTAATATATTATTGGTCACAGTTCCGTTTTCAAAATCAATTCGTTTCATTATAAATCTTCCTAAGTTTAAAACTTTTATCGTGCATATAAGTATATCATAAAGTAAACAGAAATTCACTCTGATACAGTGGTGTTGGAACAAAATAGTTACTGTTCACTCCGTTCACAGTAACGTAGCCAAAATTCATTCCAGATTGCCTGCGGCAATGGAATTTTGGCTCGTATGTCTCGGAATAAGCTCTTTTACCAAAGATAAATTTTGAACATCAAAATATATTGACTTTTCTTTTTTACCTTGTTATATTTTTTCTGAAGTAACTGCTGTCCGGCAGTCTGCAAAGTAGCAGGCTGCCCCCAGGAAAGGAATTATCCATGAACACTCTCAGAAAAATATATTGCAGGGCTTTTCAGAAAGCTTTTCACATTGCAATTCCCTTTTTACCTTACAGAAAACCTAAAATAGCAGGAAGCGTCAAGGAACTCCCTGAAATCATCATGCGCCACAAATGTACTCATGTACTGATCATTACAGATGGCGGTATCATGAAGCTTGGACTTACCCGAAGACTGGAAAAAGCTTTAAAGGAGGCAGGCATCCCCTATACCATTTATGATAAAACAGTTGCCAACCCAACTACTGTCAATGTCCGCGAAGCCCTGGAGCTTTACCATAAGGAAGGCTGTGATGCCATCATCGGTTTCGGCGGCGGTTCCAGCATGGACTGTGCCAAGGCAGTCGGTGCCTGTGCGGTCAAACCCAATCAGTCTCTGGCTCAGATGAAGGGAATCCTGAAGGTACATAAGAAGCTTCCCCTTCTCATGGCAGTTCCAACCACTGCCGGAACAGGAAGTGAGACCACTCTCGCCGCTGTGATCACAGATGCAGACACCAGATATAAATACGCAATCAACGATTTCCCGCTGATTCCCCGCTATGCAGTGCTGGATTCCAAGGTTACCTTAAGCCTGCCCCCATTTATCACCGCAACTACAGGTATGGATGCCCTGACTCACGCAGTGGAGGCATATATCGGCAATTCCACCACCATTGATACACGCAGGGATGCATTAAAAGCGGTAAAACTGATTTTTGAAAATATAGACATTGCCTATGAGCATGGCGATAATATTCAGGCAAGACGAAATATGCTCCACGCCTCCTTCTATGCAGGCTGTGCTTTTACCAAATCCTATGTAGGATATGTTCATGCAGTGGCTCATTCCCTGGGCGGACAGTACAACGTTCCCCATGGACTTGCCAATGCCATTCTGCTGCCGCTGGTACTTCGGGAATATGGCTCCTGCATTGACAAAAAGCTCCACAGACTTGCCATTGCAGCAGGACTTGCAGACAAAAATACGCCGGACCATGAAGCAGCAGAGCTTTTTATCCGGGCAATTGAAGAGATGAAAGAGCGATTTGGAATCGTAAATATTGTAAAAGAAATTCAGGAAACAGATATCCCCAAGCTTTCCCATTATGCAGATAAAGAGGCCAATCCTCTGTATCCTGTGCCGAAGCTTATGGATGCTTCCGAACTGGAGAAATTTTATTACATGCTGATGTCTCTGACTTCCAAGGAAAATACCTCAGAAGCTGAGAAGTAACTGTTAATATTCTTCTATCCTGCAAAGCGTTTTTTATAAAAATATCAAAATACAGGAACCTGCAGACTCTCAATAGTTACCTGATATCTATATTATATAAGGAAATAATGTATTATGACAGAAACAGAAATTAAAGAAATCGTTCAGAAACAACGCAGCTATTTTTACACAGGTGCCACTTTACCGGTAGAAAAAAGGCTGGATGCCTTAAAAAAATTAAAGACCTGTATTCAGAAATATGAACCACTGATCAATGAAGCACTGAAACGTGACCTTGGAAAAAGTAACTTTGAATCCTATATGTGTGAAGTGGGACTTGTGCTCTCAGAACTCAGCTACATGATCCGCCATACACCTTCCTATGCAAAAGAAAAAACAGTGCTGACTCCCCTTGCCCAGTTCGCTTCCAGAAGCTATAAGAAGCCATCTCCTTATGGTGTTGTCCTGGTTATGAGCCCATGGAATTATCCTTTCCTGCTCACCATTGATCCGCTGATCGATGCGATTGCAGCCGGAAATACAGTTGTACTGAAACCAAGTGCCTACTCTCCTCACACCAGCCGGGTGATTGAAACCATTATCACCGAATGTTTTGATCCCCAGTATGTGGCTGTGGTAAACGGCGGACGTGCGGAAAATAACACTCTTCTCAATGAACATTTTGACTATATTTTCTTTACAGGAAGCCAGCATGTTGGCAGGGAAGTAATGGCAAAAGCATCTGTACATCTGACCCCGGTTACCCTGGAGCTGGGCGGTAAAAGCCCCTGCATTGTAGAGAAAAGTGCCAACCTGAAACTTGCAGCCAGAAGAATTGTATTTGGAAAATATCTCAACTGTGGTCAGACCTGTGTAGCACCTGATTATATTTACTGCGACAGAGAAATCAAGGATGAACTGATCCGACAGATCCAGAAACAGATCAGGAAACAGTTTGGTTCCACACCTCTGAATAATAAGAATTATGGGAAAATTATTAATGAAAAGCACTTTACTCGTATCTGCAATCTGATCGATCCCAGCAAGGTAGTCTGCGGCGGTGACAACAATCCGGGAGCTCTTCAGATCGCTCCTATTGTTATGGATAATGTAACCTTCGGGGATGCAGTAATGCAGGAGGAAATCTTCGGTCCTGTGCTTCCTGTGCTGACCTATGATTCCCTAGATGAGGCCATCGAAAAGGTCAACTCCATGGCACATCCTCTGGCACTATATATCTTCACCTCCGACAAAGAAGCTGCGGAAAAAGTTACTTCCCGCTGTGGATTCGGAGGCGGATGTGTCAATGACACCATCATCCACCTGGCAACCAGTGAAATGGGATTTGGCGGCTTTGGTGAAAGCGGAATGGGTTCCTACCATGGCAAAGACGGTTTTCATACCTTCTCCCACTATAAGAGTATTGTAGACAAAAAAACATGGCTGGATCTGCCAATGAGATACCAGCCATATAGAAAAATTTATGAAAAATTATTGAGGAAGTTCCTGAAATAAGGAACTTTCTCAGGATTGATTCCCCTTATCAACTCTGCTGACCAGTTGATTACGAATTTCCTGCATCCGGTTATCCAACTGAGCACTCTGGGTGGCACACGCCAGAAGCTCCTCCTGCAATTGCTGTGCCTGATCTGCCGGGATATCTTTTTTATAGCGAAGCTTATGTTCCAGACTTGCCCAGAAATCCATGGCAATAGTTCGAAACTGGACTTCCACATTTACCATTTTTTTGTTTTTCTGCAGAAAGATAGGCACCTGCACGATCAGATGCAGGCTTCTGTAACCACTGGGTTTTGGATTTTTTATATAATCTTTTTTCTCGATCAGTACAATATCATCCTGACGCAGAAAGCTGTCTGCCAGCTCATAGATATCCTCCGGAAAAGAACAGATTACCCGGACACCTGCGATATCCTTGATATTTTCTTCTATAGCAGTTAAAGACATGGGAATATTTTTTCTGCGTATTTTCCGCACAATGCTGTCATAAGATTTAATTCTGGTTTTAATACCCTCGATAGGATTTTTATCATATTCCAGGGAATACTCCTGATTCAGCACTCTGAATTTTGTCTCAATCTCCATGACAGCACACTGATAGTAAGACATCAGCAGATCAAAGGGCCTTTTATTTTTCTGGATCATTTCCAGAAATTCTTCAGACAGCAGACTCCTGCGGATCAGCTCGTCCTTTCTGGCTTCTATACGGTTTTTTCGTTCCGACATAATTTCTTCAAAATTTTTCAAATGTTCCTCCCCCTCTTACGGTTTTGTATAATTACTATAGCAATCCTCGTAAATAGTGCATTTAATAGGCTCGCTATAAACTGTCCACTTTTTTCAGCAGCAATAAATCAAAGACTATTATAACACAATTCCCGCAAAGAGTAACCATTCTCGTTACTGTTTATTCCATTCTCAGTAACGCAGCCAGTAAACAATAACCCCTTCTTCTTTTCTTCGCAAAACACTTGTTCTTTATCATCAAACATGGTATTCTTATTTTGCTGCAGACTGTTATCGTAATTCAGAAAAATACCGTAACACCAGCCATTTCATTACTTACAGTATTTTCCTGAATTTCTATAAATGGTATGTTGCAGATATAATATATTTCAAATATGCACTACATCTATAGCAATCCTCATAAATGTATCATTTACGAGGACTGCTATACAATTTTATATAATACAGGAGACTCAACACATGGATGGATATGAATTTGAATATCAATGTGCAAAGATACTAAAGCGAAAGCATTTTTCTAAAATAAAAGTAACCCAAAGCTCCGGAGACCAGGGAATCGATATCATTGCTTTCAAACATCGAAAAAAATATGGGATACAATGTAAATATTACACCCATCCCGTTGGAAATAAAGCTGTTCAGGAAGCCTATGCAGGTGCAAACTTCTACGACTGCGATAAAGCTGTTGTAATGACAAATATAACCTTTACAAAGTCAGCAACCCAGCTTGCACAGAAACTGGATGTTGAACTATGGCCCAACTGCCCTGTTACACCTTTTTACAGTTTACCGTTTAAGATCATGAGTTCATTAAATGCAGTGCTTTTTCTTTACGCAGTGCTCGCATTTCTTTCCCTGAAACCTGAATTTGATTTTATTCATCTTCCCTTTGTTCCTGATACCCTGACGCTGGTCATCATTCTTACAGCTTCTATTTCCGGTATCTTCGGCTGGAGTTTTTTTCTGTGTAATCTCATTGCTGCAGGCACATACCTTTATCTTGCATTTCATACACTCATTCTGCCGACATATGCAGAAACAGGCAGCTGCACAAATATACACATGCTTTCCCTGATTCCGGCAGGCGTATATCTGCTTCATGCAGGATGGATAAAAATCAGGAAATAACAGTCTTATGAATAACTATTATAATGCTCAGCTTCCTGATTTGCCAAAAAGCAGCCCTGCTCATGAGAACAGAGAACTCCTACTGCCTGTAAATAGGCATAGATGACCGTTGTTCCCACGAACTTCATGCCGCGTTTTTTCAAATCTTTTGATATACAGTCAGACAGTTCCGAACTTGTCCGACCTGTTTCACAGACTACTTTGCCATCTGTCCAATGCCAGATATAGTCCGAAAAGCTGCCGTACTCCTTCTGAATTTCCAGGAATGCCCATGCATTGGTAACGGCAGCCTGTATTTTCAGGCGGTTTCGTATGATGCCGGGATTACTCCGCAGTGCTTCCAGCTTGTCCTCAGTGTAAGCGCTGACTTTCTCCGGATCAAAATTGTCAAAAGCCACGCGAAAGGCATCTCGCTTGTTCAGAACACATTCCCAGGACAGGCCCGCCTGGAAAGCACTCCAATATCAGCATTTCAAAGAGCTTCCGGTCATCATGCACTGGAATGCCCCACTCCTCATCGTGATAACGAATGTAACGCTCATTTCTCGGATTTGCCCAGCAGCATCGTATCTTACCATCTGCCCACTTCATCCATATACCGCCTTTCCAAAGTTTATTTTACCACAATATTGAATATCCAAGGTTTATCTCGTCGACAAGCACTTTCGTTCTGATCTACTGACAAATTTACGCAGCAATGGCATTAGCATTAACCTGCTCTATGGTTTTTCTGATTCCCAGCCATACATTTAAATCCGTAAATATGTCCACAATACTGCCCTGGTCCGTAAAAGGTGATTCCTGAAGAACCGAGAGATCCTTCAGCATCCCATTATGTACAATATATTCCACAATCTGATTCACAAAATAAATCTGTCTGCTGTCCAGGCAGGTATCATCCAGATATTGTGCAAAGGCAGCCTTAGCAACATTCATGTCAAGTCCTACAATCTCACGCACAAATTCTCCAAGTGGTTTTTGTCCGTATTCTGCCTCATAATCCTGCTTAGTTCCCACTTCGCTCCACAGAATTTTTTCCAGTGTTCTTACGTCATTACTGTCTAAAGGAATATTGGTTTTTAGCTTCGCTATCACGGCATTGTCCTGATGTTGACGTACATAATATTCAGCTTTTGCCTTATAATTTTTCAGATCATCATTTTCCAGTTCTGAATCCTTCCACTCCATGTTGAGAATCTCATCATCAAAGTTTGTGTCATAGATCATTCTGTCTGCATCCGGAATATATTTCATCAGATCGCGGAGATTTTCTCTGATATGCTCAAATTCAGGAATCCCTGCATTGTCCAGATATCCTCCATGAAGAATCTTGTCTATCAGTTCTGCCTGCATCATAATCTCCGGAATGTTAGAAATCCCTGCCAGTGCAGAAACCTTCTTCAGCAGATCCTTTCGACCACGTCCATATTTCTTTTCTGCCAGATACGCCAGTTCAATTCCATACAGAAGAGCATCAAAACGCAAAGCTTTCGCATCATCATTTTCAGGTCTAATCAATGGAGATAATTCATCCCGCACTGCCAAAGTGTCCTCATAAGTAAGAACCTTATAATTTTCTTCAGCAGCATAAATATCCACATATTTTAAGTGCTGACGCACCGCAAAATTTTCTCGGTTTAACTCCTGCACCTTTCCAACCATATGCTCTACCAGAGATTTACGATAGGTAATCAATCGTTCTGTCTGATAAGCGGCTCCCTGCAATTTATAGGCAATCTCAAATTCCAGTTGAAAAATTGCTCCCTGAAGTGCGATCATATTTGCAGTGGCACGTCCTTTATTCATGCGGAAGAACTCAAAATTTCCACAGAAATCAAAAATATAGAATTTCTGCTTATCCTCTCCATCCATCAGGGCCGGGCACAAACGGGTACCTCGCCCGATCATCTGCCAGAATTTCGCCTTACTCATAACCTTTTTGAAAAATACCAGATTCAAAACTTCCGGCACATCAATTCCCGTATCCAGCATATCTACAGAGATTGCTATCTGAGGAAGCTTCTTTGAATCCGAAAACTCATCAATCGCACTCTGTGCATATTTCAGGCGATTATCAATCACCATGGCATATCCTGTCAGATGTGGATATTCTTTTCCGAACACCTCATATATTTTCTCTGCATGACGGTGATTTTTCGCAAAAATAATGGTCTTTCCAATCTTGTTTCCATAATCTATCTTTAATCCGTTCGTCATCAGGATATGTAAAACCTTCTTTATGGTGTCCTCATTAAAAAGCCATTCATTTAATGCTGCTGAGCCAATACTGTCCGGCATTTCACCGTTTTCATCCTCAAAGGTATCCTCATAGGCTTCCTTATCTTCCGGAGATAATTCATCATATACTATTCCATGCTCTATAAATTTCAGCGTAGTCTCCACAGACATAAAGTCAACCAGATAACCATCCTTTACTGCCTGCGCAAGCTCATAGCCATAAGTAGGAACACCGTTCTCCAGTTCAAAGATTTCATAGGTATTTTTGTCAATTTCATCTTTTGGAGTAGCTGTCAGCCCAATCAGCGGAGCATCAAAATAATTAAAAATATCCCTGTATTTATTGTAAATGGAACGATGTGCTTCATCACAGATCACCAAATCAAAATGTCCGCAGGTAAACAATTTTCCCTCTTTGTCCTGAATCGTATCTATACAGTTTATCATGGTCTGATAAGTAGAAAAAACACAATGAGCTGCATAGTTATCTTTCTCTTCGCACAAATTTGTAACAGATAAATCCGGCAGCAAATTGACAAAGCTTCGCTTAGCTTGTGTTACCAGTGAATTACGATCTGCCAGGAAAAGAATATTTTTTACCCATCCCTGCTCTGACAATACCTTGCAAAGTGCAATAACTGTACGTGTCTTTCCCGAACCTGTAGCCATAACAAGGAGAGCTTTTCTGCGATTTCCGGTGTCAAAACTGTCACAGACTGCCTTAATCGCAGCCTCCTGATAATATCGTCCTGCTATGTTTTTGTCTATGGAAATCTGTCCCAAACCTGAGCGCATCTGTCTGAGATTAAACAATTTTTCCAGATCCCGTTTGGAATAAATTGCTGCAATTTTTCTCTCCGGATACTGGTTATCACAGATACGGACATCAAAACCATTGGTGAGAAATACTACCGGTCTTCTGCCTTGTTTCTGCTCAATCAGATCAGCATATAGCTTCGCCTGCTGCCTGCCCTTTGCCACATCTGCACAGGTTCTCTTGGCTTCTATCACAGCCAGGATTTTACCATCATCACCAAGGAGAACATAATCTGCATATCCGACCTGTGACTTATTTGGCATACCCGGAATTCTGTATTCATTCATCCAGTTCTGTCCCTCAGTCCATCCGGCATCCTGCAACATAGAATCAATGTAAATCTTTCGGGTTTCATATTCTGAAATATCCAGTGGTTTAGTCACGTATGTCTGCTGCTGTTCTTCACGACGGGCAGTCAGTTCTTCCCTCAGGGCAGCATTTTCCTTTAACAATTGTTCCAGTTTCAGATCAGTTTCTGACTGACCAGCCCGATCGCCGACCGGCTGACTAACTGACTGGTCCGCTGTATGAACAGAGTTTTCCTGCAATAATGTAGAATCATAATTGCTGGCAGTGTAATGATCTGCGTAACAATAAGCAACAAAATCCAGAAAAATATATAGATTTTGCAGACACAATTCTGCCTGTTCCTTCTTTACTTTCTGACCGATATGAGCTGCAAAATTACCTGTTTTGCGTATAAATTCCATACGTTTCAAAAGATCTGCATCAATAATATCCCTGAATTCATCTGTA
>ENA-OROQ01000839-OROQ01000839.1-human-gut-metagenome-genome-assembly--contig:-NODE-839-length-23108-cov-10.9863_pt1 | contig 23108 bp, 20 predicted proteins | sample MGYA00242136_ERZ509062 | MGnify/ENA primary metagenome ERZ509062 (study PRJEB26280, sample SAMEA2338735) | human gut metagenome | biome: human gut; feature: human-associated habitat; material: faeces...
GGATTATCTCATGGTTTTAGGCGAAAAGCACGGTACTAACTATTTACCGTGTACATAATAGAAGATTATGGTCCCCGAAAAAATAAGAAATGACAAGGTCGACAGAAAGTGGTAGAATAATGCTTATCAGAAAGGCATTTGTGGAAGACGAGTATTAATAGAACCATATTGAAATGTAAATCTTCTACCGGAATTAGGACGTCGTCTGCGGCGGTCAGTATTAATAGAACCATATTGGAATATAAAGATCTGTGTGAACCCGGTTTTTCCGTTGAGAGTACATTGGGGACAGGCGCCAATGTGGTAAAATTAGCGTCAACTCTGAAATGTGTACGCCCTTTCGCTTTGCAAAAGGACCTGCCAGGAAGGATTTGAGAGTGGCACCGGTAGGCATCAAGAAAGAGAGAAATTTGGTAAACGGTCCATAAAGAAAAACTTATGTTTGTGACGTTAGTCAGAAAATGATGGAATACTTTATAAGAAAATAATCATCCCGTTTGTTATATACTTGGTAAAGGAATGTGATTGATGAAAAAAACATTGAGAGATAATAAATCATGTTTAGTCTCAAATTACATAGATATTAAAGAATCCTATAAAAATGTAAGAAAAAAACGAATAAAGGAAAGAAGTTACTTGGCATTAAAAACAATATTTAGTTGTGAATTTATTGCACATGTGTCTAGTACGGTTTCTGTTATAACATTATATTGGGGCGTTTGGGTTAATCGTAAATTCGATAAAGATAATATTATTGATTGGTTGGTTTGTGTAATAGCTTTAGGAATTATTATATGGGGATTATATAATATTGTAAATAAAATTCGAAAAAAATACACGGTTGTTTTAAATTATAATTTATTGCATGATTTTTTAACGGTAGCAAGATGTGAAGCAGAAAACACGATAATAAATATTGGTGGAGATTTATCATGGTTGGATAAAGACCTTGAATCACTTCGTGAAATAAAAAATGAACATTCAAATATAAAAATTAGAATATATTATGATAAAAAAAGCCTATCATTAAATACAAAACTATTAGTAAGTAAGATACGAAAAGAAAAAATTGTTGAATTGATTCCCTATCCAGAATCTATTACTCCACCTAGTATAAGGTGTATGATAACCGATTATAATGGGGTTGAAAACGAAATGGAAGATTGTAAAATATACTTGTATTCAAAGCATAAAAGAATAGATGATTCACAGCATTTAAAAGATAAATTTTTGTGGCAAGAATATAATTCTAAGAATAATAGAGAGCTTTATGATGCAATCTCATCTTTACTGGAAATGCTGGAAAAATTAGAAAATAGATGTATTCTTGTGGGAGTTACAGGAATTAATAATTGTGGAAAGACGAGTATTATAGAAAAGTGCAAAAAAATTTTAGCTGAAGATTTTACAGTAAGAATAGTGCCGGATTTATTTGTTAATATACATGACAGATCCGAAATAATTAAGGTAAATTACAAAATTTTGTTGCAATCATTATTTGTAATAAATGAGTCTTATAAAGAACAAATTATTATTTTTGATAGAACTCCGTTTGATAATTTTATGTATTATATAATGAGAGAAATGGAAAAAAAGCATTTTATGTATGATCGAAATAAGAAAAATAGTATTCTTATGGAGTATGGTAATATAATTGAAAAAGAACAAAATAAATTTGATTTAATTTTTAAAGTTAAGAGAAAATATGAAAATACAAATGAATCTACAACGTGGGTTTCAATAAATGAAAGAAAAAGAGTATCCGCGTTATATAAAGAACAAGAATATAATTTTATTCCAAAATATTCGGAGATTTATGAAATTGGAAGTGAAACGTTTGTAGATGATGTAACAGTGGCAGCTGAAAAAATGGCGCAGAAAATATATGATTATTATTATATGTAGGGAAACATGACCACAGGAAACAGGACCACAGTGGGGTCAGGTACTCGAAAGAGGATATAAAAAGAAGAAAAGTAGAGCGAAAATTTGATAAAAGATCTATAAAGAAAAACTGGCGTTTGCAGACGCCAGAAGTATATATGGGGGCAGGTACCAATGTGGTAAACATAGCGTCAACTTAAGAGAAAATCAGTCTTAGAGAAGCAACTGATTTTAAAGAGAAATAGGAAAGGAAGAAGTAGGGAAGAAATTTAAGCGTAGGAAATCAGAGCTATACGATCAGAAAATCGAAAGCCTAAATAATAAGCCAAAATTATGAATTAAGGATTAAAAAGAAACTTTAAGAGTCCTAAAATGGGTATGCCTTTTCCTTTTTACGAAAGAATTGCTTATAACAGACTGGGGCAATACTCATTGTAATCTAGGGTACTTCAAGAGATATGCACTATAAATACACAGAAAGATAGGTAATAATTATGATAGTAGAAATATGTGATAATCGAGAACAAGTAACTAAGAAATTATTATCATTATTTTGTGAAAAGGTTAATAAATGTTTGAGAACAAAAGAAATAGTGCAGGTTGCGATAGCTACGGGAAATACATATTCTGAATTTTTGAAACATTTACAAGAAATGGATATCCCTTTTAATAAAATAGACTTATTTGTAGTAGATGAATATGCTGGAATTGATTGTGAAGATGAAAGAAGTTGTACGATTGATTTATGTAGAGATTTAAAAAAGATAGATGATTTTCATCAGACGTTCTTTTTTAATTCTGAATTATATCTCAAACAAATAAAAAATTTGAATGCTAAATTAGATGGTGCCCCATTAGATATTATATTATTAGGAATTGGCAACGATGGACATTTTGCATTTTGTAATAGGAATGAGGCGCATACAAGTAAAGATACATATTCTATTGTACGCTTTACCGATAATGACATAGCAATGCAAGTTGAAAATGGATGGTTTCCAACTATTGAAATAGTACCTGAAGAGGGGATTACCATTACAAAATATGGAGTCTTGAAGAGTGAAACAGTTATTTTTTCTGGCTTTTATGAAGAGAAAGAAAAAATATTAAAGAGGATTCTTGCAAATAGTATTCCTAAAGATATGCCAATTTATGATATTTTTAAAAGAAACGATGTTATATTGGTATTAGATTGATGGGAGAATACAAAGTTGATATTGAATTTAATAGATAACATGAAAAAGATAGAAATTAATGATAAGAAAATATTTGAAAATTATTATGTAGATTCAATTATTAATTCTGAATATCAATTTTCAACGCTTTTTATTTGGCAACATGTATATAAATTTAAATATGAGATATGGAATGATTGTTTGATTGTTTATGGAACACAAAAAAATGGAGACACTCAAGTATATTTTCCAATCGGGAAGATTAATGAGTTAGATTCCTATGTTGATCATATTCAACATATTTTTGGCCATCTCAATCAACATATTAATATTAGGCCTTTATCTGAGAAAATGAAAGATTGTTTATTACATTCTATTGACTTTAATATAGAAGTAGGATCTAAAGAATCTTACTCAGATTATTTATATGATTTTGATTCGTTAAAAAGTTATAGTGGAAGTATGTATAAGAAGAAAAGACATGAATTACATAGATTTTGTTCGCGATATGAGTATAAGTATGAAAGTATAGATTTAGGAAATATGAAAGAAGTTTTAGAAGCTTTAAATCGTATTTTGAATTTAGAGTCTGAAAGAGATGAAGATGAGTATGAGGCGTATTGCAAAATATTTAATAATTTTGAATGCTTGAATTTACGAGGAGGTTTTATTAGGATAAGAGGAATTATTGAAGCTGTAGCGGTTGGAGAAGCAATTGGCTCAATGATTTTAATGCATTTAAGAAGGTGCAATAAACGTTTTGAAGGTATTTATCCTGCGATGCTTCATTTAGTGTTGAATTCAGAGTTCAACAATGGTGAGTATAAAATTATAAATACACAAGATGATATGGGAAATGAAAATATTAGAAGAACAAAATTATCATATAATCCTGTATGCATATATAAAAAGTATTTTATCAAAGAGGTAAACAATGAAAAAATACTATATTAAATATGGAGATTTTATTTACTGTGTGAAGAATAGAAAAGTTAGAGTGGTAAAGGATATATCTGAATTAAATGATTGGGGTACTCCTTGTGACTTAACTGACAAAATGCCATTTGAAGATATACTAAAATATATAAAAGAGTTTATAGATGTTGTTGATAATGCTATTTTTTTTAAACAAGAAAAGAATTATGATAACGCTTCGAGAGAATTTGAAAAGGCAGCGGATATTTTAGAACATATTGGAGATAAAACACATGCGAGAAATTATTATGCATATGCTGCTATTATGAAAGAAAATTCTGAAAAATGGAGGAGTATTAGTTATTTGTGGTATAAAGCTAGTGGTAAAATGGAAAACACAAAAGACTATTTTGATTTTAATAGTCTTCAACATACTTATCCAACAATTTCTATAGAAAAATGGGAAAGCTTTGAAGATAAAGAGAAAATTGGAAGAGCTATTCAGTATGCAGCATATAGCGAAGATAATTTTGGAGGGCCAACAGATTCATATTGGTTGTATGAAGAGGCAGTAGATGCATATAAAATTGCTGGAAAATATGGACGGATGATAGAATGCTTAATATCAGCAACAAATAGATATGTTAAACTATATAATAAAGTTTCAGATAAACTTATTATTTTATGGGAAGATGTGTTGCAGAATAAAAAGATGTATCAATTTCATGAAAAGCTAATCATTTTAGCATTTGATGAAATATATAAAAATATGAATCAGAATGAAAGTGAAAAGGCAAAATTTTTTTATATTGAATCAAAGAAGTTGCAGATTAGAGTAAGTTTTATGGAGCATCATTATCTGAAAGGAATGAAAGATTTTTTCTCAGGGTTGTTTTCTGATTTTGGAACAAGTATTTTTAAAATAATAAGTCAAGTTGTGCTTATTGTCGTAGGGGTATTTCCATGGATTTTTATGCGCTTAAATAGAGGTCTAACTTATCAAAATGCTATTATCAATTCTATTAATAATTTTTTAGGAATTGAGTATATCTCCTATACTAATAAGTACTTGTATTTTGTGGGAATTGTAGAAATATTATATTCATATTTTATCTTAGTAGTAATAAGTACATATGTTATTAACAGTGTAGTTAGAGATATGAATTGAGATAACGAGATGGAGCCACTTGCAATGCCATTAAGCCAGATGTTCGAGACCACAGTGGCAAGGACACATTGTTGGGGTCAGACCCCATAAAGAAAAAATAAACATTTCTAAAGAATGTATAAACAAAACAAGGTGAATAATCTGGGCATCGTGTGCCTGCTGCCCTAGGCTCTCGGGTCAGACCCTATGAAATACCGATAAAATGAGTAATCGGCATTATGGGGTCAGACCCCATAAATATATTGGGTTTAAAGTAATGAGGTAATAAAACGTGTTAGAGTTGTTGAATGCATACGATTGTAAGAATTGCCTTTTGAAAAAACCAATAATCAGAGGTAGAAAAGTAAAAAAAGGAGAATTCTATAAAATATCAGAAATTTTTATTATTTCAAATAATAAGATTTTAGTTACTTTAAGAGCAGCTAATAAAAAGACAGATCCTGATAGATGGGATATAGTTGGCGGACATGTTAAATTTGGGACACATTGGGGTCAGACCCCATAAAGAAATAATAAACATTTCTAAAGAATTTATAAAAAAACATGGTAAATAATCTGGGCTTCGTGTGGCTGCTGTCCGGACTTAGGAAACCGTAAATCCTCAAACATGAGTACTGCAAACATGAGTACTGGGAGCAAGAACTCTCGGGGTCAGACCCCATAAAACAAAGTGAAGAGGTAAAGGAGATGGCGATTGAATCTGCGATAAAGCTGCCGTAGGTGGGAACTATAATTCGACGCGTGACAATATACCTGTGTAAACTGGTGTATAAAATTGTAAAGTGGTATTATATAAATGAAATTAATAAAAATATTAAATACATTAAATACATGGAGTACTTTTCTTAGTGATATATCAAATCTTGTTTCTATCATTTCTATATTAATGACTATAGCGCTATATGCTTTAGGAAAATTAATATATACTTATAGATTAAAAAAGTTTTCAGTAACAATGCGTCCACGATTATTATCGGAAGAAGAATTTTATAATGCATGTAATCAGTATATAAAAACGCGATTAAAATCGGAAACAGGAAAAAGATATGTATTTAAACAATTTGAAAAAAAAATACTCATAAGAGGAAAAAAACAATATCATATTGTGTTAGGAGAAACTGGTACTGGAAAATCTACATTTTTGATTAATTTGTACTATAGATATAATTGTAAATTTTTTCGAAGAGGATATCGTGCTGAGTATATTCCGTTGAGATCAAAAAACGCATTACAGGAAATAAAAAAGATAGAAGATCCTAGGAAAACTATTCTTTTGTTAGATGCTTTTGATGAAGCAAATGATGCAAATAATGGCGTTGATCAATTTATAGAGAAAATTGAGATGAAAACGAGTAATTTTGCAAAAGTAATAATTTCTTCAAGAAATAATTTTTTTGACAAAGAAAAAGATATTCCATCGATTGTGCAACATGTAGATAGAAACCTATCATTGAGTGAAGAAAAATATAATAGATATTATATTCAACCATTTACTAACAGAGATGTGTATATTTATTTAATAAAAAAATATAAATTGTTTTTGAATAAATATATTAAAGCTATAAAAGTGCTAAAATACTGTGATGATATTATATGTCGTCCACTAGTTATTAGTTATATTGATTTATTAATTGATAGTGACAATAGTTATAAAAGTATTACAGATGTATATTATAAAATTATTGATAATTGGATAAAGAGAGAGGCATATTATATTGCTAAACAAGATAAAAAGCATACACAAGAAGAAATAGAAACAAAATTATTTTCCTTTATTAGTGAAGTTGCTATTTTTATGTATGAGAATTATCCTGAAAAGTTAGAATATAGTATAAAAATTACAGAGTTAAAAAAAATAAAAAATGCCGATTTCTTAGAGAAAATAGAAGGAAAAAGAAATCGTTCTCTTTTTAATAGAGTAAATGAACAATTAATATTTACACATAAATCAATATTAGAATATGTATTGGCTGAAAATTTTGATAAAATAAAGTTTAGATATGAAAAAAATCTAAATAGTCTATATAAATTTCTGAAAGATATAATAGGAGAAAATTATAATGCAAAGTATGCACCGTTGTTTTATCTGAATTTTGGAGATACTTCGTTAAAAATAATGGATGACAACAAAAAAATAAATGAATTAACATGTTATATAATTTATTATTCACAAGACAGGGAATTTGTTGAAGCGATGGTTTGGTGGTATAAAAAGGCTATAGAGTTACCAGTTTTGATTAAGGATAAATTGTACATAAGAACATCCATTGCATTTAAAGTTCAAGATAGATATATAGCCCAAATTAGTCCTCAAAATGATTTATGGGAAATAATAGAGAAAATAATGAAAAATATTAAAATGGGAGTGGCAAACAGGACATTAGTTGAAATAAAAGTAATAACAATTTTATACGAGTGTCCTGAGGGACTGTTTGAATCATATTATTATCTTCAAAAAATAGTAAAGAATAAACGCAAAGTCAAATCCCCCAGCCATGCTGGGGCGAATAGAGTAGTTGAAAACGGTAAGGATAGCTGACATTGTGGTCAGACCCACTGTCATTAAGACATCTAACTAAATGAAAACTGGAAATTATTCATACCATTTATTACTGCTTTGTATTATAAATGTAAGCGCTTAAATCGTAAGCGCAAAATAGTAAACGTCAAACCACTCGCCTAGTCTGAATTACACATTTATGAGATACTCTAAAAAACACGAAAAAACTAGCTAGTTTTTTAGAGGAGGACTAAAGATGGACCAATCAACTCATGATGTAAGACGTAACAACTGTAAACGGTATAACCTAAGTACCTTTTCATACCTGTAAACTCGTGCCATAATTATATTCAACAAAATCAAATAGTCAAAAAAGTTTAGTACTCAACTTTTTTAACTTGCTATGATCAGGAGGAATGTTATGGCTACACAAACCAGCCTTATGGCTCAGCAGGTCAGACTCCAACAGTGGGCAGAGCAGATCCGCGACTGCCAAAGTCGACCGAAGGGAATGGATGTTGAAACCTGGTGTGCCCAGAATAATCTTACAAAAGCAAACTATTACTACCGTCTTCGTCGTGTCCGTGAAGTATGTTTGGAGCAGGTACAAAGGACGGCTGCTACTGCTTTTGTAGAATTACCAGTTCCAACGACTGCTTCAACCGAACTTCCCAAAATTCCGCAAACCGTTACTTCCGATGATACAGCTCCTTTAATACGCATTAAAAATACTAAGGGACTTTCAGCAGAAATATTTTCTGGTGTGTCACCAGAAATGCTGCGTCATCTTATAGGGGCATTCAGCCATGTTGAATGATGCGGATGCTTCCGGTTTCAAAAAAGTCTATCTTGCCATGGGATTCACAGATCTCAGGCGCGGGATTGATGGCCTGGCAACAATCGTGCGTTTTCAGTTCAAACTTGATCCATATGATAAAAATACATTATTTTTGTTCTGTGGAAGAAGATCTGACCGTATCAAAGCTTTACTATGGGAAGGTGATGGCTTCCTTCTTATGTACAAAAGGCTTGATAATGGTGCGTTCCGATGGCCACGCTCTACAGATGAAGCAATGTCTATCACAAAAGACCAGTATCGTATGCTGATGCAGGGACTTGAGATTGTTGCCCGGTATCCAATTGAAGAATTAAAAGAAACGCCAAGTATCATGTAGTTTGTGCAGAATGCTGAAAATAAAAAAGCCAAAAGGATATCTGAACAGATGATGTCCACTCAAACCTAAAGGTTGTCCACAAACAGGCAGACCAGGCAGGATGCATCAGCAAAGAGCTGGTTTGTCTGATGTGGATAATACATCTGAAATGCTGTAAAAGAACAGCTTTTCAGATGTATTATCCACCGTCATTATGCTGAAGAGGTTGATGCTCGGAATTGGCGGTAATACAAAAAATCTGTTATAATCAGAACCAGTATAAAGACAGGAGTTCCGGTTATGGCATTTAAGTACACAGAAGAACAACTGAATAAACTTGACAAAGAATTGTTGATCCATCTGTTTCTGGGCATGCAGGAACAGATGGAAGAACTGACCAGACAGACACAGTCATTAAATGACAAGATGCAGCTGATGATGGAACAACTGATCCTTTCCAAAAAGAACCGTTTCGGAAGATCCAGTGAAAAGATGTCCGATCCAGAACAAATCTGTTTTATGGAGATTGATGGAACGATCGTGTTCTTTAATGAGGCAGAAGCTGTCTGTGATCTGGATGCACCAGAACCAGATGACCTGGAGCTGAAAATGCCAAAGAAGAAAAAACAGCCTGGAAAAAAAGCTGCTGACATAGCATCCCTTCCTGTCAACCGTATCGATCATTACATGAGCAAAGAGGAACTGACAGCCGAATTCGGTGAGAATGGATGGAAACAGCTTCCAGATACTGTCTCAAGGTGCTATAAATTTGTTCCGGCCCGCGTCGAGATAGAAGAACATCATATCGGTGTGTATTCAAGCAAGCTTGATGAACATATGGTAAAGGCTCCTCATCCTCGGAATCTGCTTCGTGGAAGTCTTGTTTCACCGTCCCTCGCAGCAGCGATCATAAACGGTAAATATGTAAATGCGGTGCCTTTGTATCGTCTCGAAAAGGAATTCGAGCGGTATGGTCTTGCCATCACCAGACAGAACATGGCAAACTGGATGATCCGGCTGGGGGAAGAATATCTGGGAGTTTTGTATGACCATCTACATAAGCTTCTGTATGATTATCACGTAATACAGGCCGATGAAACTCCGGTCCTCGTCAATAAAGACGGACGTTCTGCCGGAAGCAAGAGTTACATGTGGGTCTACCGTTCAGGGTTTATGTATCCGGAGCGTCAGATTGTCCTCTATGAATACCAGAAGACGCGTAATGCATCACACCCCAGAAATTTTTTAAAGGATTACACTGGGATCTGTGTTACGGATGGATATCAGGTATATCATACACTTGAAAAAGAGCGTGAAGATCTGAGAATTGCCGGCTGCTGGGTTCACTGCAGACGTCGCTTCTATGATGCGTTAGAAGTCATCCCGAAAGCGCATCAGAAAGAATCTATCCTGCATCTGTTTATAAAACAGATACAAGCCATTTACCGGGAAGAAGGAAAACTAGCAGGTCTTTCATCAGAAGAAAGGCTTGCCCAGCGTCAACTGGTGGTGAAACCACTAGTGGATGCTTTCTTTGCATACCTAAAACAAAATGAGACTAAAGTTCCAAAAAGCGGAAAAACAAAGGAAGCTTTTACCTACGCTTTAAATCAGGAACAGTATCTTAGAGTGTTTCTGGACGATGGTGATGTTCCGATTGATAATAACGCCAGTGAACGTGCAATCCGAGGTTTCTGTATTGGAAAGAAAAACTGGGAGATGATTGATACGATCAACGGAGCAACAAGTTCAGCAATCATCTACAGCATCGCAGAAACAGCAAAAGCGAATGATCTGAAGCCTTATGCTTATTTTGAATATCTGCTGACAGAGATCCCAAAGCATGCAGAGGATAAAAGCACTGACTTTCTAACGGAACTTCTTCCATGGTCTGTGTCTTTGCCTGAACATATCCGGAAGCCTAAGAAAGCAGTTGAAAAATAATATGGCCGCTAAAAGCGGCCTGATATTTGTCAAGGTACTCAGGTTCTATCGTTTACAATGTAGTTCCCAAAGTTCAGTATTCAACTTAGGGGATTTACAATTATTATAAATGGGGGAATAAGCGTGAAAAAAAGTGTAAAAAGAAAAACGGATAGATATATCCAGTTTAGAAACAGGACAAATAGTGCAAATTATAGAGATAAGAAAGCAATCATTGCCCAATTCAACAAAAGCGTTAGGGAATATAAGCGCTTTTCGGAAGTTTATAGTGCTGGAGACGAAGAATTGGCATCTGCTAAATTGCATGATGCTGGTACAGATTTATATATGTGCTGTGAATGGGCTTTGAAGAATTATCTTTATAGAATGTATGATGAGCAGTTTGTTACTCATATAATTTCTTCCATTGTAAGAGAACATAAAATTGATCAACTTAGTACTAAAACAGCTACTATAGGATTTTTGTTGGAGGAATTGAAAGATATTGGAATTCCATCGCCAGTTGTAATAGGCATTAATAGTCGGAAGATAATTGAGAATGCCCAGATCGTGAATAATGGCCCTAAGCATGACAGAAAGATACCAGATCCCAATCGGTACAAAGAATCGCTGGAAGAAGTGCGTAAGATCATTAAAAATTATGTAGATGAAAATGTGGAATTGGAACTTATAGATGATTCTCTTTATGGAGGTGGGAAGGCGTGGTATGAAATACTTGAGGATACGTCTGAATTTAATTCAGCTTATTCTTATGTTCTAATTACAAGGAGAATAGATTCAAATGATATCAGGGGACTATTTTCTCAAAAATGGGATCTTGTAATTGATATGGATCCTGACAGTGATATTAATGGTCTTGCATATAAGTATACAGATATAACGGGTATTGTTCCGACAGTGTGCACTTTGGATGCTATTAATGCGAGAAGAAAGTTTTCCTTCTCGCATCGACCTTACTGGATTATGGCAAATGGAACTTCGGATGTATCTGATTCAGTGGTTGATCCCAAAAGATGGGGAACTGCTCATGGTAAATATTTATCAAGTATTCTTGAAGAATTTCATAAAGAATATTCTAAACCGGTTAAAGCATTTGTTTATCCGTTAGAGAATGAGAGAAATCTCAGAAAAATAGTAGATACATTCAATGATGTATATGATAGTGGAGATGAGATTAATTTTTGCGTGTTATCAGCAGATAGTGAATATAATTCTATTGATGATGAGAATTTTAAAATATCCACTTTGAGTATAGAAGAATTTGCTGAACATTTAGAAAAATATAATTTGAATAGTAAATTTATTTCAGGTCTTATTAAAAGAGAACTTCCAGCGGAAAATGGTAAGAGAGTTTTAATTGATGAGAATTTTGCTACTGTGCTCAAAGATTCATTCGATACGGTGTTTATAGATATTGATCAGGAAGATGAGCTGGATTCAGAGAAATGTAATAGAATAGATTTTTATAAGGGTATTCAAGAAATTAGTTGGTATGGATTGAGGGAACATTTTGATGTTATTCAACCAGAACAGAGGAGAATAGTAGATAAGATTACTCAAGATATGAAAGATCGAGGCCGACTTCTTAGGAAAGTGTATTATGTTCCAGGAATAGGTGGGACAACTTTAATGCGCCGCCTTGCTTGGGAATTTAGAGAGATATATCCAACGTTTATTCTTAATCGACTCAATGAACAAACTGGCAAGAATTTGCAGAAAATCTATGATCTTACACATTGCCCGATTCTGATTTTTGCTGATAATAATTTCATAGAATTTGATGAAGTAAAGAATCTTCAAGTGGAGCTTAAACGTATGGGATTTGCTTTTGTTATTTGTTATTTTCAGCGAAAACTTAAGGGGATTCATAATGAAAATGAAGGAAGTGTATACACGATAGTTCGTGACTTCGGCATTAGAGAAGCAAGGCAGATGAAAATTAAACTTCAAGATCTTGTCTGTGACAAAGGCGTGAAAGAAAATTTTGATAAATATATTAATGAGAGCGACGATTATGATAGACTTCCGTTTGTTCTTTCGATGTATGCTTTTGATAAAGACTTTCAAGGAATTAAGCCGTATATAGCAAATTTTCTTGAAAGGATGAATGATCAATCAAAGAAAATATTATTTGCTTTATCGTTGGCAGATTATGGTAATGTTTCTATAGATATACAATATTTTATGAATCTATTTAATGATGAGTCTGTTGATGAATTTTTATTAAAAGAAAGTCCAGGTATTAATGAACTGGTGCGGATGGAAGATATATCTGGGAAAAACTTTATACGGATAAGGTATCATCTGTTTGGTGAAGAAATACTGAAACAAATGTCAAATGGAAGGAATGCAACAGAAATATCTTTTCTGAATCTTGTAGATAATATTCTTGGATTTATTGAGGATTCTAGAAGTAATAGATTCAACATTAATCAGGATACATTGAATCTTTTAAGGAGTCTTTTTATTACAAGAAAAGCGGATGTTAATGCAGAAAAACCGATATTTTCAACATTGATTATGAAGCTAAGAGAGGAGCATAGAACATCTTTTGATGGAAGTTACGATTCATCGACTGATGCTATAGTTAGGATATTTAATAAATTGGTTGAAGTATATCCGGAAGAACCACATTTTACAGCACATCTGGCAAGATTTTATTTTTACATAGACAAGAATTATGAAAAGGGATTTCGCAATATAGATTCTGCAATAGAATTGTCAGAAACAGAAATGGGGCATGTAGATCCACTTTTATATCATATGAAAGCAATGGGATATTCGTCTAGGATAACGAATATTTACAGAAGAGATATCTTGTGGAATTTTAAGGATAATCCTCAATACGATACTTCTGAACTGAGGGAGAAAATACAGGAAGACGCAGAGAGTGCTTTCAAATACTTTAAAATTGTTCGTGATAGTAATATTGGTGTTGCTGGACATGTATCAGAAATAAATCTATGTATACAAATTGCATACCTTGCTAAAAATATGCTTGATGAAACGGATAACTTTACAGAATATCTTACATCTGACAAAGGCAAATGGGCAATGCAATACATTGACAGAGCTGAAACTCTGTGGGATGAGTGTAAACAGTTGATTTCTGATTCGGCATATGAAGATTTAGATGGAATTGAAGAAAGATTGCATTCGTTAACTGTTTCAGTTGAAGATAGTATAGATATCTGGAAAAAATATATTGAGAATGCCGGGAATAAGAATTGCACACAGGCCAGAAGAATTCTGGCAAGATCATATCTGAAGGTTGCGGAACAGACTAAAGATTCAGAAAATAAGAAAACTCTTTATACAAAGGTCATCCAACTGATGGAAGAAAATATTTCAGAGGAAAATCAGCATGTAGGAAATATCAGGATATGGTTTGATTCTATTAAACGAATTGAAGTTGAAAATCAAGATATGCTTATTCAGGATGCAATAATTAAACTTAACAGATGGGTTAATCTTACGGATTCTGTTGACGCTCATTATTATAGATTTATTCTGAAATTTATTCAGGCGATAGAGGGTAGCACACTTGCAGAAGGGGAATTGCCTAAGCTCTTGAGAGAGCTTAAACATACAGCAGCAAATAAATATAACAGGACGGTACCTCAGCACTGGCTTTCTAAAAATGGGAAAGGTATTAATGCTTTAATAACAAATAATAGGAATCGTAGAAATGCTGTTCCAGAAGATGAAATGTCAGAAATATTGTTACCTTTTATTGGCAGAATTAGTAATAATTATGTTAATGACAGTCATGCTTATATAAACTGGCATGGAGTAGATGTGTATTTTAATCCATCTGCTACTAAGGGAGAAATTAGTAAAATTAATATTGGCCAGAGAGTGAGATTTGGCTTAGGGTTTAGTTATGATGGGCCTAGAGCATATAATAGCTCAATAAAGCTTTTAGGAAAAGATGAGTTTGTAGAAGTTAAAAGAGAAATAGAGAGTGGTATAGCTGTAAAGTGTGAAGTGACCAAGAATGTTACACATTATGTACAAGTTAGGATTATAGGTTTTTCTGAAATAGGAAGTATATACGTAAATGAACTGGTAGAACCGTACTCAGCTAATAATAGACCAGACATAGGTACTATTCTTGATGGAAAGATATTGATGAAGAAATTTGATAATGCCAAACATTGTAATGTTTGGCAGATTACAATGAATATGAATGACATAAAAGAAGAGTCAAAAGAAGAAACTGCTATGGCTCAAGCTATAAGACTTAGCGGAATAAAGGTTCGATAATATATTGGATTATGTTTTTGGGATAATTTATTTGAGAAGATGAATTTGGATCATCTACGACGTGGTTCTTTCTGTGCAGAAAAATGTGTACAAGCTAAATTTATCTTGATATACTGGGAAAAAGGGGATCGGAGCAATATGGAGTTATATCATGCAAGCAAACAGATAGTTCAATATCCGGAAGTAAGGAAAGCAAAATATACAAAAGATTTTTCGTGGGGATTTTATTGTACCAATAATATAGAACAGGCGATAAGATGGGCGAATCGAGGAGCTGGAGAACCGATAATCAATTACTATGATTATACGCCGGATAAGAATTTGAGAATATTAAGATTTTCAGAGATATCAGATGAATGGTTAGATTTTATTGCTGAGTGTAGAAGTGGAAAAACACATAAGTATGATATTGTAGAAGGCCCGATGGCAAATGATACAATATGGAATTATGTGAATGATTATTTGACAGGACGAATTAACAGGAAACAGTTTTGGGCATTGGCAGAATTTAAATATCCAACTCATCAAATTAGTTTTCATACGCTGTCAGCACTTAATTGCCTGAATTTTGTGAAAAGCGAGGTGGTCTATAATGACAGATAAGGAAAGAAATGATTATTTCTATGTTTGTGCATTAATAGAATACATTGCAAGGAAAACCCAAAATCACCGGGGAGATATTGTCAGGAAAATAGAGGAAAAAGGAATAAAAAAGTTATTGCAGGATGCTGAGGTGAACCACTGTCTTAGTTTTGAGCAGGTAAGCGATGAAATAATTGGTTATTATAAAATAACACCTGGAAATTTTGACACAATTTCCAATTGCAAATATGATATTCCAAGTTATCTTGACATAGGAAAACTTTACAGTATTATGATAGAAGACTGTGCGGAAACGGGAAAAGAAGTACAGGAATTAATGAAGATTTTTTCTTCTTTTATCAGCGATGAAATATCAAATTTTAATTCGGATTTGTATTATCAGAATCCGGATTATCTGGAGTGCTCTTATAGAGAGGGGCATTTGCTTGGATAGCAGACAACATATTAAACAAAGCACGAAAGGAAAACCATGAAAAACTTATATTCATTATTTTTATTCCAGGCCTATCAAGACTGCTGGGATGATTACAACAGATCACTGAAACTTCGAAATTTTCCAAAATGGGATTACGTAATTCTGACTGCTTCAAATGAACAGCAGGCGGAGGGCTTTCGCAAGCAGATTGATGAAAGAAAGAAATTTTTGCCGGCAGGTGATTATTCCGGGGCTCAAAGTCCGGACAGGTGGCTCAGAAAGCCCCGGAATAATCAAAGAAATAAACATTTCTAAAGAAATTATAAACAAAACAAGGGGAGCGGTAGCTCCTCACACACCTCTCCGTGGTGAGCAGCAGGCAACGTCTGTATGGACGGCTGTGTTAGGGTGGGATCTGGTGGAGCAAAAAGAGACATTGGGGTCAGACCCCATAAAGAAAAAATAAACATTTCTAAAGAAATTATAAACAAAACAAGGAGAGAAAGTATGAAACTAAAAATCAAAATCAAATCAACTTTCAAATTAATAATAATGCTAATACTCATAGCAGGAATAACTCCAATCGCCTCTTCAACTTTACCAGGACAATTACAGGTAGTTAATGCGGCAACGAATACCAAAATAAACAAAACAAAAGCTACCTTAATAAAAGGAAAAACAGTACAGTTAAAACTTACTGGCACTAAGGTGAAAATTGTATGGAGTTCTTCAAATAAAAAGATAGCTGTTGTCAGCAGCAACGGAAAAGTTACAGCTAAAGCAAAAGGAACGGCTGTGATTACTGCTAAAGTACAGAATAAAAAATATACATGCAAAATCAAGGTAGAAGCTCCTAAAATTAGCAAAACATCCGTAACTTTATATAAGAATGGCAGTTGTACATTGAAGATGTTGGATACAGCACAGAAGGTTACATGGAAATCTTCAAAAACTTCAGTAGCGACTGTAAATAATAAAGGAAAAATTACTGCCAAAGCACCAGGGACAGCAATTGTAACAGCGACAGTAGCTAATAAAAAATATACCTGCAAAATAACTGTTAAACAAAAGAATATTCCGATAAGTAAAGTACCTGTATGTGCAGCGCATCAAACGGTATATGCAAGAGGAGTTGGAGATGTTTTCGATAATTTAGTTCTTCCAGAATGCTTTATTTATATTAAAAATTTGGATAAGAATGCGAAGGTTGTTAATATAAAATCTTCAAATCCCAAAATAAAAGTAAGGAAGAGGGAGGAGTTGGATGCAATAGAAGTTTCGAATGCTGATTATTCAACTAATTTAGCTGGGCTATCTTCAAAAATTACGTTTAAAGTAATTCAGAACAAAAAAACATACAATTTATCATGCCTAATTTCTGTGGTCAAAAGTCCGACACCATTTGCGGAATTTAAAGTTGGATCAAAAGATATAGCTAAGATTTTTTCTGGTACAGATATGGAATGTGCAAGCTTTTCTGGAAAGAAGAAAGTTTCAATTAAGATGACTAAGGATTATGTACTGGATTTCATCGATGTTTTTTATGAGGTGAACGGTGATAGTAAATATGTAACTGTAAAAAATGGTGCAAATATCAATTTCAAGAATTGTAAGTGGATTTCTGTGAATTACCATAAAACAAAGAAACCGGCAAATTATGTCCCATCGACAAAATGGTACGGAGTGGTTAAATCACCTTTACATGATTATTGCACCCTGGACATTTATTAAATGATCTACAAAACAGTAGGAGGAGCTACGGAGGAAATTCATATGCATCACGATTTAGATATCAACCCAATTCCAGAAAAAATTCTTTATATTAATGAGCTTGGAATTGCAGATACGGCTTTTTATTATGATACGGAAGAACAGCATCAAAAAGCACTTACTGGAAAGATTCGTACTGAAGGTGGGATTTTACCTGATGATAATGTTCGTATTTATGTACCATTGGATTTAAATGCTGACCAGATATTAAATAGACTACAGCAGATTTACCAAGTTATGGAAAGCCCGGATGATATGAATGAATTGGAATTTTCTTATCAAGTGGGTAAAATCATCTCACAACTTGAAATATATGATCAGGTATGGGTAGCAAGAGAGGCGGAAAATGCAGTAAGAATTGAAGAACATCTTCACAGTAAAAAGGGAATAGAACTGGCTGGCAAGATTATTAAAGTCTTGTTAGAGGATGAAGGCTATGCAGAGTGTTTTCCATACGAGATTGTGGATGAGTTAAAAGTGGAATTTGGAATATGATGAGAAAGAAAATGATAATCATATCATTTTGTACCTGCTCAAAAGCTGGTACTTGAGACCGTGCAAATTCCGGCTCATCTGACCACGCATTCCGCTAAGAGCTGATCAGTCTTTCAGGATGTAACTGAACGCGTTTCCGCTTCAGCTGATCAATAAGTTTTCAACGTGTTATAGTTCTTTCGTAGTCATCAAATGATTGCGAAAGGAGGCATAACTATGCAAGACTACAACACGATTATCGGCTCCATCCAGATGCGTTTGAATGGATGCCAGACCAGGTCCGTTATGGACCGTTACAAGATTGGCTCAGGTACATTAAATCTGATCATGAGCCGATACCATGCCAACGGAATCCCAATCGAGGAACTCCGAATGATGGCACCTAAGGAAGTTGAGAACCTTTTCTATCCGCAGAAAAATCTACAGCGGAAAGATGTCCCACTTCCAGATTTCCAGTATTACTATGACAGAATCCATGCACCAGGGAGCTGCATGAACATTTCGTTCTGTTGGCTGGATTATAAAGAAAAGAATCCTGATGGTTATGAGAAGTCACAGTTTTACGAATACTTCAACCGATTCATAGCAGAAAACTATGGTGGCCAGAAGGTATCAATGGCCGTAAACCGAATCCCGGGTGAAAAGATGTATATCGACTGGGTCGGTGATCAGCCGGAACTGTTAACAGATACCGAAACGGGCGAGATCAAAAAAGTCCATATCTTTGCGACCACTCTTGGAGTCAGCAGTCTGATCTATGCAGAAGCTTTTCCAAATGAGAAGCTCCCATGTTTTATAGAAGGCTGTGCCCATGCTGTTTCATTTTATGGTGCTGTTACGAAATACTTTTTGCCCGATAACTTGCGAACTGCTGTAACCAAGCACATAAAGGATGAACTTATCCTGCAGTCTACATTTGCAGATCTGGAAGATTTCTATGAAACTATAGTTCTTCCACCACCCGCTAGAAAGCCGAAAGGCAAGCCTACAGTTGAAAATCATGTACGTTATCTTGAAATACACCTGGTTGAGAAACTGAAAGAAAAGATATATGTATCATTTGAAGACCTGAATGCTGAGAAATACTCCGGGGTCAGACCCCATAAAGAATTGGTTATAAAAATAATATGTCAAGGGAGAAACGAAAGTGAAACGAGAATTAAAGGGAAAAATAGAAAAATTAGTTGTTTACGAAACGGAAAGAGAATATCAGGGAACTTTTATAGACAGCAATTTCGTATCGGGAGACTGTGGTGCAGGTGGTCCGGGGAGAGTGAAAGAAAAGAGTAAAGGGTCCAAACTGCTGTATTGTGGAGACTGTGGCCCTACCAGTCATTAGAAATGAGTTCTCGATAGACAGCTGCAGATAGACTTGCTTTACGGAAAAATGGTGCATGCAGCCTGAGTAATAATCTTAGTGAAAAATTCTTTATGGGGTGTGACCCCATAAAGAATTTCGTAGACGGGAAGTGGACAGTTATTATGTTTGGAGTTAAGATATGAATACGACAGTCAATACCTTAGCTTGTAAGAATCAAGTGGTGGAACAAGACACCAGATTTATTATATACAGTATGTGGTAGAAATGATTTTATGACTAATGAGATTATTGAAACAGTAAAAAGCTGTTTAACACTTTTGATAGCAATTTTATGTTTGATTTTTTCAAAATATAGATTTAAAGAAAATAAAAGATATGCAGTTAAATATGAAAATAGTAGTATTTTACTAATTTTACGATTAATATTGACTTATTTATTGAAAATTATTAGTATTATAATACTTATTGGAATTTGCACGAATAAGTTGGACGTTTTTATTGCATTTTATGTTTTTACTCCAATGTTGATTTGCTTACAATTAATATTTTTTTATACGAATGATACCAAGGCTATGTTTACATTAGTTAAAGGTTTTTACTATTTAGGGTTGAGTATTATTTCATTAATTCAATTTTTATGTGAAAATCAGAATGTGGCTGAACTTGCATTAGGATTTACATTGGCATTGGCAATATTTGAAAGTATAGCTGCGATATCTGAAGGCATTATGAAATTACAAAAAAAGTAATACCAGGGTCAGACCCCAGGGTATACGTAATATCGGGGTCACCCCCATAAAGAATAGTTTATAACGAAAATAAAAGAAATGGAGTGTGAGAAAAATGACTTTATCAAAAATACATCATATTGCAATCATCGTATCTGACTACGAAGCAGCTAAGGATTTTTATGTGAACAAGCTGGGATTCTCTGTCATTAGAGAAAATTACCGATCGGAGCGAAAGGACTGGAAGCTGGATCTTCGTGTCAATGAATACACAGAGCTGGAAATTTTCGCTGAGGAAAATCCTCCGAAGCGTGTGAACCGCCCGGAAGCCTGTGGGTTACGTCATCTTGCGTTCTGCGTTGATAGCGTGGAACAGACAGTGAATGAGCTAGTGAAGGTAGGAATTGAATGTGAGCCGATTCGGGTTGACGATTATACTGGCAAGAAGATGACGTTCTTCCATGACCCGGACGGCCTACCGTTAGAGCTGCACGAATAATTATGGGATATAAAGAAAATAAAAGCTATCTTGCAAACACATATCATTAATGATAAGATATTGAAGAATAATAAGTTATGAAAAGGAATGAGATGTACATGCAGGAGAATATACAATGTTATCTTAATGAAAAAGAAAAGCGTGAAAAGCGTCTGGAAATCTATGCAGAAAAAATTCAGGAAATAGTACTGAACCGGTCAGAAGAGACAATCCGAGAGCTAGTCAAAGAAAGACATAATCAAAAAATGACCCAACAGGAGATTTCAGATATTACAGGTATAAAACCATCGAATTTGGCTCGATTTGAAAATGGCGGGAGAGTTCCGACCCTGATCGTATTGGAGAAATATGCGAACGCACTTGGGAAACATATTAAAATAAAAATCTGTGATGATTGACAGATTTTTATTTTAATATAATCATAAATGATAATATGATTAAAAATAATACGCATGAAATAAGAGGAAGGGGAGAAGGACGATTAATTGTAAGTAGGTAATCATCCGTATCTGTTTTTTTGTTTTTTATTCTGCTACAATCTCCTTAAAACTCAGGAGGTATTCTACATCACGATGAATAAAGAAGAAAAAGCAAAACTCTGGGCTGACCGTATCCAGCAATGCAAGACCAGTGGGCAAACATGTAAACAATGGTGTGCAGAAAACGGTATCCCTTTATCTACGATGGGATACTGGAACCGCAGACTTGCAAAAGAAGCCTCGGCATCTGAATCTGAACAGGATCTGGTCTTTGCCAGACTGCCATCCGAACAGGAAGCTGCCAGAAAGCTTCTCTCTGAAGAAACTGCACCGGTGCGTATTTTTATCTCAGACAGTATCCGTATTGAAATATCTGATTCCTGCAGACCGGAACTGATGGAATCTATACTGGGATTCCTGCAGCGCCATGCTTGACCTGGCAGGAGGAACAACGGTATATCTTTCCTGCGGAGCCACTGATCTGAGAAAAAGTTACAATGGTCTGGCCGCCATCATCAAATTAAAATTTCACCTCGCCCCATACTCACGCTGCATGTTTGCGTTCTGTAACCGTCGGCGTACTTCTATAAAGATCCTCCAATGGGACGGATCCGGATTCTGGATCCTGATGAAACGGCTCGACCGTAATGCCTTCCACTGGCCGGATACTCCGGACGAACTCCGTCAGGTGACTCTGAAAGAGATCCACTGGCTGTGTGACGGACTTTCCTTAAATCCCAGGGGTGCATTTGAGGAACACCATCCAAAGATCATTCTGTAAACATAAGACAGCTGAGCTGTCAATCCTGTAAAAATCATGAAAAATACGATATCTTCCTGCATATTTCCTATATCCGGAAACGTAGTTTTCCATAGGAAAGCAGCTGGGATTATGGTATACTTTTGATAATGATAAAGCAGGGAGGACAGGACATGGAACCGATCTTTACAGATAAACAGCTGAATAACATGAGCCGTGAAGATCTGATCTCATTGATGAAGATCGTACAGGAACAGACAAAGAAGAAGGATACGGAGATCCAGCTGCTGAAGGATAAACAGAAAGAACTCGAATTCTTAAATGCCATGCTCTCTGACCGTCTTACCCTTGCACAGAGAAAACAGTTTGGGGCATCCAGTGAAAAGTATGCCGAAGGCTATGAACAGATGAACCTGTTCAATGAGGCAGAAGCCAGTGCGGATGCGGAAACAGAAGAACTTTTTGAAGAGATCCGGCCATCCTCTTATAAACGTAAAAAAAGGAAAGGAAAGAAGGAAGAAGATCTTTCCAATTTTGAGACCGTTGAGACCAGGACCTATAAACTGGAAGGGGAAGCCCGTTACTGTCCGGAATGCGGAAAAAAATACAGCGTAGTAACAAAGAAGACCGTAAAACGCCTGCGTTTTGTACCTGCAAAGTTTGAGGTTGAAGAAGAGATCACTTATGTATACAGCTGTCCGAAATGCGGGGCCATGAAACGTCCGGAAAAAGAACCTTCCCTGATCCGTGGAAGTATCGCTACGCCTTCCCTTGTCGCCGGTATCATGAACGCTAAATATGTAAATGGGATGCCTCTGGCACGCCAGGAAAGAGAGTTTGCCAGATATGATCTTGATCTTTCCACAAAGACTATGGCAAACTGGATCATAAACTGTGCAGACCGATACCTGAAACCGCTGTATCAGCTGATTGCAAATTATGCTTAAACGGAACGCCAGTTCCGCTACTGCGGAACGGCTATTCCATTTTTAACGGTACGAAGTACCGCTAGATGATATCATTCTGTTTCGC
>ENA-OROQ01000880-OROQ01000880.1-human-gut-metagenome-genome-assembly--contig:-NODE-880-length-21896-cov-9.76988_pt1 | contig 21896 bp, 14 predicted proteins | sample MGYA00242136_ERZ509062 | MGnify/ENA primary metagenome ERZ509062 (study PRJEB26280, sample SAMEA2338735) | human gut metagenome | biome: human gut; feature: human-associated habitat; material: faeces...
ACCAAATCATTGTTGGTCAGAAACATTTGGTTGAATCACTGCTTATCGGATTACTCTCCGATGGTCATGTCCTTTTGGAAGGTGTGCCTGGTTTGGCAAAAACTTTGGCTATTAAAACTCTTGCTTCTTTGATTGACGCTAAATATAGCCGTATCCAGTTTACCCCCGACTTATTGCCTGCTGACGTTATCGGTACAATGGTTTACAGTCAGAAAGATGAATCGTTTAAAGTACAAAAAGGACCGATTTTCGCAAACTTTGTATTAGCCGATGAAATAAATCGTGCTCCTGCCAAGGTTCAGAGTGCTTTGCTGGAAGCTATGCAAGAACGTCAGGTTACTATTGGTAAAGAGACTTTCTTATTACCGGAGCCTTTTCTTGTATTGGCAACTCAAAACCCTATCGAACAAGAAGGTACTTATCCGCTTCCTGAAGCACAGGTTGACCGTTTTATGCTGAAAGTTGTTATCGATTATCCAAAACTAGAGGAAGAAAAGTTGATTATTCGCCAGAATATAAATGGAGAAAAGTTCAATATAAAGCCAATTCTGAAGGCAGAGGAAATTATCGAAGCACGAAAAGTAGTTCGTCAGGTGTATTTGGACGAAAAGATTGAACGCTATATCGTAGATATTGTATTTGCAACTCGTTTCCCGGAAAAATATGACCTGAAAGAATTGAAAGATATGATCGGATTTGGTGGTTCGCCTCGTGCATCTATCAATCTTGCTTTAGCTGCCCGTACGTATGCTTTCATTAAACGCCGCGGTTATGTGATTCCAGAGGATGTACGTGCTGTTGCGCATGACGTGCTCCGTCACCGTATTGGACTGACATACGAAGCCGAAGCAAACAGTATGACTTCGGACGAAATCATCAGTAAGATTTTGAATAAGGTTGAAGTACCTTAATTGGTAGTTAACTACTTACCACTTAACTACTTTATAAATGGAAACAAGTGAAATACTAAAAAAGGTTCGCCAAATTGAAATCAAGACACGAGGATTGTCTAACAATATTTTTGCAGGCCAATATCATTCGGCTTTCAAAGGTAGAGGAATGTCCTTTTCGGAGGTTCGTGAGTATCAATTTGGGGATGACATACGTGACATAGACTGGAACGTGACGGCGCGCTTCAACAAACCTTATGTGAAAGTGTTTGAAGAGGAACGCGAACTGACAGTTATGTTGATGGTCGATGTTTCCGGAAGTTTAGAATTTGGTACGGTCAAGCAATTAAAGAAAGACATGATAACGGAAATTGCCGCTACTCTTGCTTTCTCTGCTATCCAAAACAATGATAAAATCGGTGTGATATTCTTTTCAGACCGGATAGAAAAGTTTATTCCTCCCAAGAAGGGACGTAAGCATATTCTATATATTATTCGTGAATTGATTGATTTTCAGCCGGAAAGTCATCGCACTAATATACGTCTTGCATTGGAATATCTGACTAATGTTATGAAAAGACGCTGTACTGCGTTTGTTTTATCCGACTTTATCGATCAGGAAAGTTTCAAAAATGCTTTGACTATTGCTAACCGGAAACATGATGTAGTAGCATTACAGGTTTATGATAGGAGAGTCAGTGATCTTCCTCCGGTGGGATTGATGCGGATAAAAGATGCAGAAACCGGACATGAGCAATGGATTGATACTTCTTCCAAAGCTGTACGTCGGGCACATCGCGACTGGTGGATACAAAAACAGACAGAATTGAATGATACATTTACTAAAAGTAACGTAGACTCTGTATCTGTAAGAACTGACCAGGATTACGTAAAGGCATTGTTGAATTTATTTGCCAAACGAAACTAATGAAATCAAAGATGAATAAAAATATTATTCTGATAGCATTGTTATGTTTACTGTCTATTGATAGAGTAGGAGCACAATCTGTAACAGTGGAGGCAAAGATAGATTCTTTGCAGATACTGATTGGTGAACAAGCGAAAATACAATTACAAGTAGCTATGGATGCCAAGCAACGGGCTGTTTTTCCCGCTTATACCGATACACTGGTACGAGGGGTAGAAATTATAGAAACTGCCAAGCCGGATACTCAGTTCCTGAACGATCGTCAGCGTATGATGATTACTCAAGAGTATACTGTTACTTCTTTTGACTCGGCTTTGTATTATCTACCACCAATGCCTGTTACAGTAGATGGCAAAGAGTATAGATCAAGAGCTTTGGCATTGAAAGTATATTCAATACCGGTTGACACATTACATCCAGACCAATTTTTTGGACAGAAAACCGTGATGAAAGCTCCTTTCGCATGGGAAGACTGGTATGGGTTAATTGGCTGTTCATTCTTGGCTTTGCCTTTACTTGGTCTATTAATTTATCTCATAGTTCGTATCCGGGATAACAAACCTATTATCCGCAAAATAAAGGTAGAACCTAAATTGCCGCCCCATCAGGCTGCAATGAAAGAGATAGAGCGTATCAAGAATGAGAAAGTATGGCAGAAAGGACAACCGAAGGAATATTACACAGAATTGACTGATACACTTCGCACCTATATAAAAGATCGTTTTGGTTTCAATGCGCTTGAAATGACTTCATCTGAGATTATTGACAAGCTATTGGAAATGAAGGATAAAGAAGCTATTTCTGATTTGAAGGAGCTTTTCCAGACAGCCGATCTAGTGAAGTTCGCGAAGCACGATCCGCAAATGAACGAGAATGATGCCAATCTGATCAATGCTATTGACTTTATTAATGAAACGAAGCAACCTGAAGAAGAAAATCAAAAACCGCAACCAACGGAAATTACAATTATAGAGAAGCGTTCTTTGCGGACAAAAGTATTGTTAATTTGCGGAATCGTAATTTTGTCAACCGCATTGATAGGTACCTTTATATATATAGGTATGCAGCTATATAATCTTTTTGCTTAAAAGTATATATAGCTTGAATACTAAATAGTAAACTGTTAAATCATAAATGAAATGATTTTTGCCAATATTGAATATCTGTTTTTGCTATTATTACTTATACCTTATATTGTATGGTATATTCTGAGGCAAAAGAAAAGTGAAGCAACTCTTCAAATTTCGGATGCTCGTGTATATGCACATACACCTAAAAGCTATAAGAACTATTTGTTGCATGTTCCATTCTTATTGCGTGTTATTGCCTTAGTGCTGGTTATTCTAGTGCTTGCACGTCCGCAAACGACTAATAAATGGCAGAATAGCGAAATAGAAGGGATTGATATAATGCTCGCTATTGACGTATCTACTAGTATGTTAGCCGAGGATTTAAAGCCGAATCGGTTGGAAGCTGCAAAGGATGTAGCTGCTGAATTTATTAACGGCCGCCCTAACGATAATATCGGTATAACTTTATTTGCAGGTGAAACTTTCACTCAATGTCCGCTTACTGTCGACCATGCTGTTTTATTGGATATGATTCATAATATCAAATGTGGCCTTATCGAAGATGGTACAGCAGTAGGTATGGGAATAGCAAATGCAGTAACCCGACTGAAAGATAGTAAGGCAAAGTCTAAGGTGATTATTTTATTGACAGACGGTACTAATAACAAAGGGGATATTTCTCCATTGACGGCTGCTGAGATAGCCAAAAGTTTTGGTATTCGCGTGTATACTATTGGGGTGGGGACGAATGGTATGGCACCTTATCCCTATCCAGTTGGAAATACGGTGCAATATGTAAATATGCCGGTGGAAATTGATGAGAAAACGTTGACACAGATTGCAGGTACAACCGATGGTAACTATTTTAGGGCTACGAGTAACTCGAAACTAAAAGAAGTATATGAGGAAATTGATAAACTGGAAAAAACTAAACTGAATGTAAAGGAGTATAGTAAGAGGGACGAAGAATATCAGTGGTTTGCATTGGCGGCTTTCCTTTGTGTGTTATTAGAAGTGTTATTGCGTAACTCAATACTCAAAAAGATTCCATAAGGATGTTTGTCAATCGTTATTTGTCAATCGTAAAATAAGAAGAAAATGTTCCGATTTGAAGAACCTACATATTTATATTTATTGTTGCTATTACCTTTTTTAGCAGCTTTCTACTTGTATTCCAATTACAGGAGAAGAAAAAATATTCGACGTTTTGGTGATCCGGTTTTACTGGCCCAGTTGATGCCTGATGTATCCAAATATCGTCCGGATATAAAATTTTGGATAATATTTGTTGTTATCGGCTTGTTCTCTGTATTATTAGCACGTCCTCAGTTTGGCTCCAAACAGGAAACAGTGAAGCGTAAAGGGGTAGAAGTTATTATTGCTTTGGATATTTCAAATTCGATGTTGGCACAGGACGTACAGCCAAGTCGTCTGGAAAAAGCTAAAAGATTAATTTCCAGGTTAGTTGATGAACTGGATAATGATAAAATCGGTATGATTGTATTTGCAGGAGATGCATTTACACAGTTACCGATTACCAGCGACTATATTTCTGCCAAGATGTTTTTGGAGTCGATTAGTCCTTCATTGATTTCTAAACAAGGTACGGCTATTGGAGAAGCTATTAATTTGGCTGTACGGAGTTTTACACCTCAAGAAGGAGTGGGACGTGCCATTGTTGTAATTACAGATGGTGAAAACCATGAAGGCGGAGCTGTAGAAGCTGCTAAAGTTGCAGCTGAAAAAGGTATTCAAGTAAGTGTATTAGGGGTGGGTATGCCTGATGGTGCACCTATTCCCATAGAAGGTACAAATGATTATCGTCGTGACCGTGAAGGGAATGTTATTGTCACACGCTTAAACGAAGCTATGTGTCAGGAAATTGCCAAAGAAGGAAAAGGTATTTATGTACGAGTAGATAATACTAACTCTGCTCAGAAAGCTATTAATCAGGAAGTGAATAAAATGGCGAAATCAGATGTTGAGTCGAAAGTGTATACAGAGTTTAACGAACAGTTTCAAGCTATTGCATGGATTATTTTAATATTATTGTTAGCAGAATTGTTAATTCTAGATCGTAAAAATCCTTTGTTCAAAAACGTTCACCTATTTTCTAATAAGAAATAGCTATGCATATGTTAAGAAGTAAATATATTCTATTCACTATTTTTCTACTATCGGTAGCCAGTGTCTCGGCACAGAAAGCAGAGCGTGACTACATCCGTAAAGGAAACCGTTTGTTTAATGACAGCGTATTTGTAGATGCGGAGGTGAATTATCGGAAAGCTTTAGAAGTAAACCCTAAGTCGACAGTATCCATGTATAATCTGGGGAATACTCTCTCACAGCAACAAAAGTTTCAGGATGCTATGGAACAATATGTAGCTGCCGGCAAAATCGAAAAAGACAAAATGAAACTGGCTCATATTTATCATAATATGGGGGTTCTTTTTCAAGCTGGTAAAGATTATGCAAAAGCAGTAGAAGCGTATAAAATGTCGTTACGCAATAATCCAGCTGACGATGAAACTCGATATAATTTGGCACTTGCCCAGAAAATGCTGAAAGATCAACAGCAGAATCAGGACCAAAATCAAGATCAAAACAAAGACCAGCAACAGAAGCAAGATCAACAACAAGATAAGAATAAAGACAAACAGAATGATCAAAAACAGGATGAAAAGAAAGATCAGCAACAACCTCCAAAATCTGAAAAGAAAGACAATCAAATGTCGAAGGAGAATGCAGAACAATTACTTAATTCTGTGATGCAGGATGAAAAGGATGTGCAGGATAAAGTGAAGAAACAACAGAAAGTGTTGCAAGGTGGGCGTTTGGAAAAAGACTGGTAATATTAAGTTGACGATATAAATTTCATAAGCAATGAGAAAACTAATTATTATATTAATGACATTGATGGCATATAGCACCCAAACTTTCGCTGATAAAGTGTCGTTTGTTGCTTCTGCTCCGGACGTGGTGGTGGTAGGCGATCAATTTAGGCTATCGTATACGGTTACAACACAGAAAGTAAAAGATTTTCGTGCTCCTTCTATCAAAGGATTTGATGTTTTAATGGGGCCAAGCCGATCAGAACAAAGTAGTACTCAGATTGTGAATGGTAGTGTATCATCTACTAGTAGTATTACTTTCACTTATATATTGATGGCCAATACTGCCGGTGAGTTTACTGTTCCTGGTGCTTCAATAGTAGCTGACGGCAATCAAATGATATCTAACTCAGTGAAAATAAAAGTATTGCCACAAGATCAAAATCATAATAGTAGCAGGAGGAATAATGATAATAGTTCTTCCATACAGCCTTCGTCGAATGCAAGTGTATCTAACCAAGATTTGTTTATTACAGCAACTGCAAGTAAGACAAATGTTTATGAGCAGGAAGCGTTCGTATTGACATATAAAATATATACCAGAGAATCTAACTTACAGCTTAATAATGCCAAGTTACCTGACTTCAAGGGTTTTCATTCACAGGAAATCGAAATGACTACAAATGCTCGATGGACACCTGAGCATTATAAAGGTCGTAACTACTATACAACTGTTTATCGCCAATTCGTGCTCTTTCCACAACAGTCGGGCAAACTATTTATAGAGCCTGCGCAGTTCCAAATGACGGTAAATAAACCAGTACAGTCAGCCGATCCTTTTGATGCCTTTTTTAACGGAGGAAACAATGTTATAGAGATTAAGAAGCCTATCACAACTCCTAAAATAGCCATCAATGTTAATCCGCTTCCGGCTGGTAAACCGACAAACTTTTTAGGTGGAGTAGGAGAGTTCAACATTTCTTCTTCTATCAACAGTAAGGAGTTAAAAACGAATGATGCAATAACTATTAAATTAGTGATTTCCGGAACGGGTAATCTGAAACTTATTTCCAATCCGGAAATCAAATTTCCAGATGATTTTGAAGTGTACGATCCTAAAGTTGATAATCAGGTGAGATTAACAAAAGAAGGGCTTACTGGGAATAAAGTTATTGAATATTTAGCAATCCCTAGACATGCCGGAACATATAAAATTCCGGGTGTATCTTTTAGTTATTTCGATATCCGTTCCAAATCTTATAAAACTCTGAATACAGAAGATTATGTAATAAACGTAGAGAAAGGTGCAGGAAATGCAGATCAAGTTATTGCTAACTTCACCAATAAGGAGGATTTGAAAGTCTTGGGTGAAGATATTCGCTATATTAAACAAAACGAAGTGACTTTTCAACCTAAAGGAAGCTTCTTCTATGGTTCAATGTCGTACTGGCTATTCTATATTATTCCGGCTCTTGCCTTTATTCTTTTCTTTATAATTTATCGCAAACAAGCAGCAGAGAATGCCAATGTAGCGAAGATGAGAACGAAGAAAGCTAATAAAGTAGCAATAAAACGTATGAAGCTGGCTGGTAAGCTGCTTTCTGAAAATAAGAAAGCTGCTTTCTATGATGAAGTTTTGAAAGCATTGTGGGGCTATATCAGTGATAAACTGAATATTCCGGTATCCCGTTTGTCTAAAGATAATATTGAGGAAAAATTGAGAAATCATGGAGTGAGTGAAGAGCTAATTAAGGAATTCCTGAATGCATTGAATGACTGTGAATTTGCCCGTTTTGCTCCGGGAGATGAAAATCAGGCAATGGATAAAGTTTATTCATCTTCAATAGAAGTGATAAGCAAAATGGAGAATTCAATAAAACATTAACCTAGAAGAGATTGTGTCATGAAAAAAATATTATTTTTTATATTCTTATCAATGTCGGTAACTTGCTTCGCGCAAGATTCACTGAGCATTGAACCCAGACAAATAAACGAAGCTGATTCTATCCATGTCGATACACATACACTTCTTGATAACAAATTGGAAGATGTGACAAAAACTAAAGGAGATTCCGCATATATAAAAGAAGATTATGCGGCTGCCATTCAAATATACGAAGCATTACTAAAGAATGGAGAAGCATCTGAAGTTTATTATAACCTCGGAAATAGTTATTATAAAATAGGTGAAATAGCAAAGGCGGTTCTTAATTACGAACGTGCCTTGCTTTTGCAACCGGGAAATAGCGACATCCGTGCTAATCTCGAAGTAGCACGTGCCAAAACAATAGATAAAGTAGAACCTACTCCTGAAGTCTTTTTTGTCTCATGGACTAAGTCTTTGATTAATTGTATGAGTGTAGATGCATGGGCCACATGGGGAATTGTTTCTTTCATTCTACTGATAGTATCTCTCTACTTCTTTATATTTTCAAAACAGATTATGTGGAAAAAGATAGGCTTCATTTCAGGGATTATCTTTTTAATAATCACAGTATGCTCTAATCTTTTTGCTTCACAACAAAAAGAAAATTTGGTAAACCGTAACGAAGCGATAGTTATGAATCCGAGTGTCACAGTGCGAAGTACTCCAAGTGAAAGTGGTACTAGTTTATTTATTCTTCATGAAGGAAGAAAGGTAAACGTCAAAGACAATTCTATGAAAGAATGGAAAGAAATTCACTTAGAAGATGGAAAAGTAGGATGGGTCCCAGCTTCTGCTATTGAAGTGATATAAAAGGTATTAATAGATTTTATCAATTTTGAAAAAAAAGATAAGCAAATAATTTGTTTTATCTTTTTTTTTGCTTAAGTTTATAGCGTGATAAAAAAATCACATAGTATTAACCATTAAATTTATGAGACATGAGAACAATAACGTTTAATGAACTTCGTAAAATTAAAGATTCATTGCCTAGCGGTAGCATGCATAGAATAGCAGACGAACTTGGTTTGCACGTAGATACAGTGCGAAACTTCTTCGGAGGACACAATTTCAAGGAGGGAAAAAGCGTCGGAATACATCTCGAGCCCGGTCCAGATGGTGGGCTTGTAATGTTGGATGACACGACCGTTCTTGATCGGGCTTTAAAAATCCTAGATGAATTGAATATGAGTATGCAAAAAGAACAGGCTACCGAATCTGTGCAAGTTTAAAATATAACAAACTGAATCCCAATTGAATCAAACAATTGGGATTTCTTATTTGTTTTCACCTTATAAAATGTACATTTATGGAAGACAAATTAGTAACCCTGGCCATTCTGACATACACCAAAGCGCAGATCTTAAAGAATGTCTTGGAAAATGAAGGTATAGAAACCTACATTCATAACGTTAATCAAATACAACCGGTTGTTTCATCGGGAGTGCGTTTACGAATTAAAGAAAGCGATCTGCCACGTGCTTTGAAAATAACAGAAAGTTCTACATGGCTGTCTGAAAGTATAGTGGGAGAGAAGGAGCCCAAAGTAAAAGATAAATCAAATAAGATTTTAATTCCCGTCGACTTCTCTAATTATTCGATGAAAGCATGTGAATTTGCATTCAACCTGGCAAAAACAGAAAATGCAGAAGTCATCCTGTTGCATGTCTATTTCACGCCTATTTATGCATCGTCGTTGCCTTATGGGGATGTTTTCAATTACCAGATTGGAGATGAAGAATCTGTAAAAACGATTATCCAAAAAGTCCATTCTGATCTCAATGCTTTATCAGAGAAGATAAAAGAAAAAGTTGCATCAGGCGAATTTCCCAACGTTAAATATAGCTGCATCTTACGTGAAGGTATTCCAGAGGAGGAAATCTTAAGATATGCTAAAGAACAGCGTCCTATGGTCATCATTATGGGTACCCGAGGCAAAAATCAGAAAGACATTGATTTAATTGGCAGTGTAACCGCTGAAGTTATTGACAGGAGTCGCACGGCTGTATTGGCTATTCCGGAAAATACACCATTTAAACAGTTTAGTGAAGCAAAACGGATTGCCTTTATTACCAATTTTGATCAAAGAGATCTAATTGCTTTCGAGGCATTCTTTAATACTTGGAAATCATTCCATTTTTCTGTATCTTTGATACACCTTACAGATTCTAAAGATACCTGGAATGAAATAAAACTAGCAGGTATAAAAGAATATTTTCACAAGCAATATCCGGGGCTTGAAATTCATTATGACGTAGTGATGAATGATAATTTATTAAAAGGACTTGATCAGTATATCAAAGATAATCATATAGATATAATCACTTTGACTTCTTACAAAAGGAATATATTTGCTCGATTATTTAATCCAAGTATTGCCAGAAAAATGATTTTCCATTCAGATACACCATTGCTTGTTATTAACAGCTGATCAAATCAGGCAAAAAATGAGCATCCAAGATTAGGGAATAATTAATATTATGTTTAATAGAAAAAGGAGTAATATAATGACCTTACTCCTTTTTCTATTTTTATTTAAATGAAGAAATTTACCTGTTCCACTCAAGTCCATATCAAATATAAGATTTTTCAATTACTACTTTAAACTATTGAATAAAAAAAAGAAGACTACTATTTCTAATAGCCTTCTTATATTTTTTCAGAAAACGATCTTACTTCATCATCTTATCGATTTCTTCGAATTCAGGTCCCATATTCAAGTTATAGTAAACTCTGTAAAGACCTTGCAACCATAAATCTTGTTGATCGGGTTTTAAAGCTCTGGCTTTTTCATAGAATGGTTTAGCTTCTTCGTAGAATTTCTTAACCACAGCTTGTGCTTCAGCGTACTTAGGATCATTGATATCTGTTGTTGCTTTATCAGCATAATCCTGTGCTTTCATCAAATATACCAAACCTACATTAGAGTATGCTTCTGCATATTCCGGATCAGCAGCAATAGCTTTTTTGTAGTATTCGATTGCATTATCATATTCTTTCATATTATGATAAAGATATGCTTTTACATACAAATACAACTTGTTATTCGGATCATTAGCTAACATTCTATCAGCAAACTCCATAGCTTTAGAAGCTTGATTAGAGCTATTATAATAATCAACCAAATTAGCGAAGAAATAATCATTTCCAGGGAACTTAAGGATACCCTCTTCCAAAGACTTAATCCATGCAGCAGTATCACCTTTAGCTTTATAAGCATCAGCCATCAATTGCATTGCAAATTTACCTCCATCTTTATCGGATAAAGCCATAGGAGCATATTTAATGATCGCATCTTTATCACCTACTCTATCAGCAGCTAATGTTGCATAATAAGCAATTTGCGGAAGAAGAGTATCGTTTTTAGCCAATTCTTTATCAGCTAACATCGGATAAGAAGCTGACTCTACATAGGTTGCAAAGAACTTCAAAGCTTCTTTATTCTTGTCCAGGTTGAAATACTGAATACCACCATTAATCAAATTAGGACGTTCAGCCAACATACTGGAAGCATTAGCCTTCCGATATTTGTTTTTAACTTTTCCCTTTTCATTAGGTATTTCCGCTAATTCATCACACTTATTATAGTACTCATACATTTTCAGAATACTATTGTATACTTTCAATGTATCATACGGTTTCTTCAAAAAAGCATTTTTCATTTGCTCCTCGTTGATACGTCTCTGAATAAATCCAGCAACGTCCCATGTGTCAGCAAGATCCTTCGTTTCAGGATTCTTCATAGCCTCCTTAATAAGCTGTTCAGCCTGCTTAAAATTAGGTTTTACGTCATTAGCCATACTCTTTGCTTCTTTCACATTCTTCATCTGAGCGAATGAGAAGCTAACAGCCATCAATAAAACCATAGAAAATAATACTCTTTTCATGATTGTTGTTTGATTAATTATTAATATTATGTCTATTCTTCAATATCGTTATTACTTTCATTTACGTCCGTGACGTCTTCAGCATTCGGTGTATCTGCATTAGGATCACTTATAATTGTTCCTTCTTTTTCCTCAGCAGGAATTTCATCTTCAAGACTTTCTGTCATTACTTTACATACCGAGCCTATTTGGTCGTTACGTTTCTCAAGATTAATCAGACGGACACCTTGAGTTGCACGTCCCATAATACGGACATCTGCTACTTTCAGACGGATTGTGATACCAGATTTATTGATAATCATCAAGTCATTTTCATCAGTTACAGATTTGATTGTTACCAGTTTACCAGTCTTTTCGGTAATATTCATAGTTTTTACACCTTTACCTCCACGATTGGTTTTACGATAATCTTCTATTTCAGAACGTTTACCATATCCCTGTTCAGAAACAACCATTACAGATTCTGTTTCCAAATCTTTGATACAAATCATTCCAACTACTTCATCCTGTCCATCATTATCCAATGTTATGCCACGTACACCTGTTGCAGTACGTCCCATTACACGCACAGCAGCTTCATGGAAGCGAATAGCACGTCCGTTACGATTAGCAATAATGATCTCATTGTTACCGTTTGTCATACGAACTTCGATTACGCTGTCATCTTCACGAATAGTAATAGCATTTACACCATTCTGACGAGGACGAGAATATTGCTCAAGTAACGTCTTTTTGATTACACCTTTCTTGGTACAGAACAATACATAATGATTATTGATAAATTCTGAATCATCTAAGTTCTTCACACGCAAGTATGCAGTTACATTATCATCTGAATCGATATTTAGCAAATTCTGAATAGCGCGTCCTTTGGAATTCTTTGTACCTTCAGGTATCTCGTATACTTTCAGCCAGTAACACTTACCTTTTTGTGTAAAGAACATCATAGTGTTATGCATTGTAGCCGGATAAATGTGCTCAACAAAGTCTTCATCACGAGTTTCTGTCCCCTTTGAACCTACTCCACCACGATTTTGTGCACGGAATTCGGTTAATGGGGTACGTTTGATATAACCCATATGAGAAATTGTAATAATCATCTGATCATCAGCATAGAAGTCTTCCGGGTTAAATTCTTCTGAAGAATAAACTATCTCAGAACGACGTTCATCACCATACTTGGCTTTAACCTCTAACAATTCATCTTTCATTACCTTGCGGCATACTTCATCATCAGCCAAAATACTTTCCAAATAAGCGATTTGCTTCATTATTTCTTCGTACTCTGCATGAAGTTGATCTTGCATAAGACCTGTCAACTGACGCAAACGCATTTCTACAATTGCACGGGACTGAATTTCTGTCAGGTTGAATCGTTCTATTAAGCCAGCAATGGCATCATTAGGAGTTTTAGCAGCACGAATAATACGGATTACTTCATCAATATTATCAGAAGCAATAATTAAGCCTTCAAGAATATGTGCACGTTCTCTCGCCTTGCGAAGATCGAATTCAGTACGACGAATAACAACCTCATGACGATGCTCTATGAAATATTTAATTAGGTCTCTTAAATTTAATGTTTTAGGACGCCCATGAACCAATGCAACATTGTTTACACCAAAAGATGTCTGTAAAGCAGTCATTTTATAGAGCTTATTCAGCACTACGCTAGCATTTGCATCACGTTTCACATCGATAACAATACGCATACCTTCACGGTCAGACTCATCGTTGGCATTCGAAATTCCTTCTATTCTTTTATCATTAACAAGATCAGCTATATACTTAATCAATTCTGCCTTGTTTACATTATAAGGAATCTCAGTGATTACGATTTTGTCATGTGTCTGTCCTGTTTCAATTTCAGCTTTAGCACGCATGATCACACGTCCACGACCTGTCAGATATGCTTCACGTACCCCACTTACACCATATATATACCCACCTGTAGGGAAATCCGGCGCTTTAACAAAGTTCATCAACTCTTCTACAGTAATCTCCGGATTATCGATATATGCGTCACATGCCTCAATTACTTCCACAAGGTTGTGCGGGGGCATATTAGTAGCCATTCCTACTGCAATACCAGATGCTCCATTCACAAGAAGATTTGGGATACGCGTCGGCATTACTTTGGGTTCTACCAACGTATTATCAAAGTTAGGCTCAAAATCAACGGTTTCCTTGTACAGGTCATCCATCATTGCTTCACCCAACTTATTAAGACGTGCTTCTGTATAACGCATAGCAGCAGGGCTATCACCATCCACAGAACCAAAGTTACCTTGTCCATCTACCAAGGGATAACGCATTGCCCATTCCTGAGCCATACGCACCATTGCAAAATAAACAGAAGAATCTCCATGAGGGTGATACTTACCCAGTACCTCACCCACGATTCTGGCTGATTTTTTATAAGGTTTATCTGAAGTATTACCCAGTTCCATCATTCCGTATAGAATTCTACGGTGAACGGGCTTAAATCCATCTCTAACATCCGGAAGGGCACGTGAAACAATGACCGACATGGAGTAGTCAATGTACGATGACTTCATTTCCTCCTCGATGTTAATCTTTATAATTCTGTCTTGTTCAAGCATTTAAAATGATTATTAATTATACATTCTACGGTTTGTGAAAAACCACGCTAAAGTACTACTTTTCCCCGATATACGAAAGTTTTTAGAAAGAAAGTTTTATCATGACCGAGACGATAACCCGCCAAACTTTAAAATACAAAAATAAAAAGATAAAAACGATAAATATAATATGGAAAGATAAATAACATCGGTAAAAAAGAGCCTATTATTTGTTATACCTTATATATATAATACAAATACACTGTTTTTATGGCACGCCATTTGTAGATATAAGAAATAAAGCAAATATTGCAATACAAACCTGATTTAATGCGTATATTTGCCAGTAAATAACCCTTAGAAGAAAAGGAAGAAGTATGAATAATCAATTCTCACAAAGAGTTTCCGACATTATCGTCTATAGTAAAGAAGAAGCTAATCGATTGAGAAGTAGGTATATAGGCCCTGAACACCTGCTTCTGGGAATGCTCCGCGACGGTGAAGGAAAAGCTATCGAGATATTGTCTAAACTCAACACCAATTTAGCTGCGATAAAGCAGCAGATTGAAGCTCAGTTGAAGGCAGAAGCTGATGATATGCTATTGCCCGATACAGAGGTGCCGTTGTCTAATGATGCGGCGAAAATATTAAAAATGTGTATATTAGAAGCACGTGGAATGAAAAGTAACATCGCTGACACAGAACATGTTTTGTTGGCAATCTTAAGAGAGAAAAACAATATGGCAGCTTCCGTACTTGAATCAAATAATGTAAATTACGTGAAAGTATTGGAACAAGCTACATTGCAACCGGATATTAATTCCGGTATGGGTTTTACTGAAGACGATGATGACGAAGAAGAAATGTCTTCATCACGCTCCGGTGGCAGAGGTAATGCCGAAGAACATCAGCAACAAGCGCAAACCGCTTCAAAAAAGCCGTCTAACGATACGCCGGTATTGGATAATTTCGGCACTGATATGACAAAAGCGGCAGAAGAAGGCCGGTTGGATCCTGTTGTTGGCAGAGAAAGAGAAATAGAACGCCTGGCGCAGATTTTAAGCCGTCGTAAAAAGAATAATCCAATTCTGATCGGAGAACCCGGCGTAGGTAAATCAGCTATTGTTGAAGGTCTTGCTCTAAGAATCATTCAGAAGAAAGTTTCACGGATTCTCTTTGATAAACGAGTGGTAGCTCTTGATATGACTGCTGTCGTCGCGGGGACCAAATACCGCGGACAGTTTGAAGAACGTATTCGTTCTATTCTCAATGAATTACAGAGAAACCCTAATGTGATTTTATTCATTGATGAGATTCATACCATTGTAGGTGCAGGTTCTGCCGCAGGCTCTATGGATGCGGCGAATATGCTAAAACCAGCATTGGCAAGAGGAGAAATACAGTGCATTGGTGCTACAACCCTTGATGAATATCGTAAAAATATTGAGAAGGATGGTGCTTTGGAACGTCGTTTTCAAAAAGTAATGGTAGAGCCTACCACTGCTGGAGAAACTCTTCAAATATTACGCAATATTAAAGACAAGTACGAGGATCATCACAATGTGTACTACACAGACGAGGCATTAGAAGCTTGTGTCAAGTTGACAGATCGTTACATTACAGACCGTAATTTCCCCGACAAGGCTATTGATGCTTTGGACGAAGCAGGCTCACGTGTACATCTTACAAATATCAATGTTCCAAAAGAAATAGAAGAACAAGAGAAGTTAATAGAAGAAGCCAAGAGCAAGAAAAATGAAGCTGTAAAATCACAGAATTTCGAACTCGCTGCCAGTTTCCGCGATAAAGAAAAAGAGCTCTCCTCCCAACTGGATGAGATGAAAAAAGAATGGGAAGCCAACTTGAAAGAAAATAGGCAAACTGTCGATGCAGAAGAAATAGCCAATGTTATATCAATGATGTCAGGCATTCCTGTGCAGCGTATGGCGCAGGCAGAAGGAATCAAACTTGCTGGTATGAAAGAAGACTTGCAGTCTAAGGTTATAGCACAAGATACCGCTATCGAAAAGTTGGTAAAAGCAATTCTCCGAAGTCGTGTGGGGCTTAAAGATCCAAACAAGCCGATTGGTACGTTTATGTTCTTAGGTCCGACAGGAGTTGGTAAGACTCATTTGGCCAAAGAATTAGCTAAATATATGTTTGGTTCTTCTGATGCGTTGATTCGTATAGATATGAGTGAGTATATGGAGAAGTTTACCGTATCACGTCTGGTTGGAGCACCTCCGGGATATGTAGGATATGAAGAAGGCGGACAATTAACAGAAAAAGTGCGTCGTAAACCATATTCTATCGTCCTGCTTGATGAAATAGAGAAAGCACATCCCGATGTGTTTAATCTCCTTCTTCAAGTAATGGATGAAGGTCGCCTAACTGACAGTTATGGCAGAATGGTAGATTTTAAAAATACGGTTATTATTATGACTTCCAATATTGGAACCCGTCAGTTGAAAGATTTTGGTCGCGGGGTCGGATTTGCAACACAAAGCCGTCTGGATGACAAAGAATTTTCGCGAAGTGTCATACAGAAAGCTTTGAATAAATCATTCGCGCCCGAATTTATCAACCGTGTAGATGAAATCATAACATTTGACCAACTTTCCTTGGAAGCTATTACGAAGATTATTGATATTGAGCTGAAAGGATTGTATGATAGAATCGAAGCTATTGGTTATAAACTTATTATTGATGATAAGGCGAAAGAATTTATTGCTGGAAAAGGGTATGACGTACAATATGGTGCCCGTCCTTTAAAGCGAGCAATTCAGACATATTTGGAAGATGGATTATCTGAACTTATCATATCTTCTTCTTTAAAAGAAAAAGATATAATTCAAGTCTCTCTTAATGAAGAAAAAGGAGGTTTGGAGATGAAAGTCGTTACTCCTCAATAAAGGAATTATTTTCAATAAGGGCACATAAGATATGCCATAATGTCAGACCTTAGGGTCTGGCATTTTTTTTGTGTTTATCTGAACAAATATATCAACTAAAATCAATCAAATAGATAAATTTAAAAATATACGTATTATGCAAAAAGGTAATATTGGGGTTACAACAGAAAACATTTTCCCTATCATCAAAAAGTTTTTGTACAGTGACCATGAAATTTTTCTTCGTGAATTAGTATCCAATGCAGTAGATGCCACTCAGAAGCTAAATACACTCGCTTCTATTGGTGAATTTAAAGGTGAACTAGGCGATTTGACTATTCATGTTGAATTAGGTAAAGACACCATTACTATCTCCGATCACGGTATTGGTCTGACTGCAGAAGAAATCGAAAAATACATCAATCAAATCGCATTCTCAGGAGCTAATGACTTCCTGGAAAAATACAAGAATGATGCAAATGCTATTATCGGTCATTTCGGACTTGGGTTCTATTCAGCATTTATGGTCGCCAAGAAAGTTGAAATCATCACCAAATCGTATAGAGATGGTGCACAAGCTGTAAAATGGACTTGTGATGGTAGCCCAGAATTTACTATTGAAGAAGTAGATAAAGCAGGTCGTGGTTCAGATATCATCTTATACATTGATGATGACTGCAAAGAGTTTCTTGAAGAATCCCGTATATCTGAGCTTTTGAAAAAATATTGCAGTTTCCTTCCTGTTCCTATTGCCTTTGGAAAGAAAAAAGAATGGAAAGATGGCAAACAAGTAGAAACAGCCGAAGATAATATCATTAATGATACTACTCCTTTGTGGACACGCAAACCAAGTGAACTTTCGGATGAGGACTACAAATCGTTTTATAGTAAGTTGTATCCGATGTCTGATGAACCACTTTTCTGGATTCATCTGAATGTGGATTATCCATTCCATTTAACGGGTATCCTCTATTTCCCTAAAGTAAAAAGTAATATTGAACTGAACAAGAATAAAATTCAATTATATTGCAACCAGGTGTATGTGACAGATTCAGTTGAAGGCATTGTTCCGGACTTTTTAACTTTATTGCATGGGGTCATAGATTCTCCGGATATACCATTGAATGTTTCCCGTTCATATTTGCAAAGCGATTCGAATGTGAAGAAGATATCAACATATATCACGAAGAAAGTTTCCGACCGTTTGCAATCTATCTTTAAGAATGACCGCAAACAGTTTGAAGACAAGTGGAATGATTTGAAAATATTTATCAATTATGGTATGCTGACTCAAGAGGATTTTTACGAGAAAGCGCAGAAATTTGCCCTTTTCACCGATACGGATAGTAAACATTACACATTTGAAGAATACCAAACTTTGATTAAAGATAATCAGACAGACAAAGACGGAAATCTGATTTATTTATATGCTAATAATAAGGATGAACAATATAGTTATATAGAGGCAGCTACCAATAAAGGCTATGATGTTTTGTTGATGGATGGTCAATTAGATGTAGCTATGGTAAGCATGTTGGAACAAAAATTCGAGAAGTCTCGTTTTACCCGTGTGGATAGTGATGTTGTTGACAATCTTATTGTAAAAGAAGATAGAAAAAGCGAAGTGTTGGAAGCAGGCAAACAAGATGCTATTACAATCGCCTTTAAGAGTCAATTACCTAAAATGGATAAGGTTGAATTCAACGTTATGACACAAGCGTTAGGAGAAAACACAGCTCCAGTAATGATTACCCAAAGTGAATATATGCGCCGTATGAAAGAAATGGCAAATATTCAGGCTGGAATGAGTTTTTATGGAGAAATGCCTGATATGTTCAACTTAATATTGAATTCAGATCATAAGTTAATAAAAGAAGTGCTTAATGAAGAAGAAAGTGCTTGCCAGGCAGAAGTTGCCCCAATACAGTCGGAAATGGATGCTGTCAATAAACAACGTAATGAGTTGAAAGATAAACAAAAAGGCAAAAAGGACGAAGATATCCCAACCTCTGAAAAAGACGAATTGAATGATTTGGATAAGAAATGGGATGATCTGAAAAGTAAAAAAGAAGCTATTTTTGTTGGTTATGCCAGCAATAATAAAGTGATTCGTCAACTTATTGATTTGGCTTTGTTGCAAAACAATATGTTGAAAGGTGAAGCTTTGAATAACTTCGTAAAGCGTAGTATCGAGCTGATTTAATATCGCCCCTTTATCCATTATATAACTTCAGGAAAGAGCATTCGACGTTAAAACACGTCGTAATGCTCTTTTTCGATTTAAAACGGTTGATAAAATATCGATTAATTGAAAAGTATTGTATATATTTGAACGTTTAAAAAGACAAAAGTTCAACTGTTTGATTTGGGTTATGAGAAAAATTCTTCTTGTGTTTATTACTTTATGGTTAATCGTACCAGCTATCTATGCCCAAAAAGTAGGTCTTGTATTAAGTGGAGGCGGTGCTAAAGGATTGACACACATTGGTATTATTCGTGCTCTGGAAGAAAATAATATCCCTATCGATTATATTGCAGGTACCTCCATGGGGGCCATAATCGGTTCTCTGTATGCTATGGGATATTCTCCTGATGACATGGTAGAACTTTTAAAGTCAGAAGACTTTAAAAGATGGTATTCCGGAGAAGTAGAAGAGAAATATGTATATCACTTTAAAAAGAATCTTCCTACTCCTGAGTTCTTCAATATTCGTTTCTCCTTTAGAGATTCTCTAAAAAGTTTGAAACCTCAATTCCTGCCCACTAGCGTCGTAAATCCAATTCAAATGAATCTGGTTTTCGTTGATCTGTACGCACGTGCCACTGCAGCATGTAAAGGTGATTTCGACAAACTCTTTGTTCCTTTTCGCTGTATTGCCTCCGATGTATACAATAAGAAGCAATTAATCATGAAAGAAGGCGATTTAGGAGATGCTGTCAGAGCATCAATGAGTTTTCCGTTCATGTTCAAGCCCATCGAAATTGATAACGTATTAGCCTATGATGGGGGAATTTATAATAATTTTCCGACAGATGTCATGAAGAACGATTTTCATCCGGATATTATTATCGGAAGTGTCGTTTCGGCTAATCCCACTAAACCTAAAGAAAATGATCTCATGAGCCAGATTGAAAATATGGTAATGCAGAAAACTGACTACTCTATTCCGGATTCAATGGGGATTTTGATGACATTTAAGTATGATAATGTTGGTCTTATGGATTTTCAACGTGTTGACGAATTACATGATATAGGTTATAATCGGACTATCAGTATGATGGATTCGATAAAAAGCCGCATACATCGACGCGTAAATCTTGATAATATACGTCTAAGAAGAATGGTCTACCGAAGTAATTATCCTGAATTACGATTCAAGAATATCATTATTGACGGTGCCAACACACAACAGCAAGCATACATAAAAAAAGAATTTCATAAATCAGATAACAAAGAATTCAGCTACGAAGACTTGAAACAAGGGTATTTCCGTCTACTTTCGGATAATATGATTTCCGAAATTATTCCACACGCTATCTATAATCCGGAAGATGATACTTACGATTTGCATCTGAAAGTCAAATTGGAAAATAATTTTGCCGTAAGATTAGGAGGTAATATATCCACATCTAATTCCAATCAGATTTATCTGGGGCTCAGTTATCAGGATTTAAATTACTATGCCAAGGAATTTGTTTTTGACGGCCAACTTGGAAAGGTATACAATAATGCCCAGTTTATGGCTAAAATAGACTTTTCTACTGCTATACCTACTTCATATCGCTTCATCGCATCTATCAGTACTTTCGACTATTTCAAGAAGGATAAACTTTTCTCCAGAAATGACAAACCGGCATTTAACCAAAAGGATGAACGATTCCTAAAGCTACAAGTAGGCCTGCCATTTCTTTCAAGCAAACGGGCAGAGTTTGGAATAGGGATTGCAAGGATAGAAGATAAATATTTTCAGAAAAGTGTAATAGACTTTGGAAACGATAAGTTTGATAAAAGTCGCTACGATTTGTTTGGTGGTTCTATCAGTTTTAACGGAAGCACATTAAACTCACGACAATACCCGACACGTGGTTATAGAGAAGCCCTCATTGCCCAAATTTTCATTGGAAGAGAGCGATTCTATCCGGGAGAAGGTGCTACTGGAAATAATAATAAGGAGCACCACTCCTGGTTGCAATTATCCTATATGAAAGAGAAATACCACAATATGAGTGAACATTGGGTGTTAGGGTGGTATTTGAAAGCATTATATGCCTCTAAGAATTTTTCAGAGAACTATACTGCAACAATGATGCAGGCTGGTGAATTTTCTCCCACACAGCATAGTAAGCTCACTTATAATGAAGCATTTCGTGCCAACCAGTTTGTTGGTGCCGGTATCCGGCCTATCTATCGTTTAAACCAGATGTTTCATCTTCGAGGAGAATTTTATGGTTTTATGCCCATTTATCCGATTGAAAGAAATTCATTGAATAAGGCATATTATGGAAAAGCCTTCTCTAAATTCGAATATTTAGGAGAAATATCTGTTGTGTGTCAATTACCATTCGGAGACATCTCGGCATATGTAAATCATTATAGCTCACCGAAAAGAGAGTGGAATGTCGGACTGAGTATTGGTTGGCAACTATTCAATTACCGATTCATTGAATAAATTTTCTACAAAAAAGTCGTTGAAATGCTTGCTAATTCGGGAAAAGTACGTATCTTTGCACCCGTTAAAACGAAACAATGGTCGCGTAGCTCAACTGAATAGAGTAGCTGACTACGGATCAGCCGGTTACAGGTTTGAATCCTGTCGCGATCACTTTAGGGTTTAACAAATGGCCGCGTAGCTCAACTGAATAGAGTAGCTGACTACGGATCAGCCGGTTACA
>ENA-OROQ01000915-OROQ01000915.1-human-gut-metagenome-genome-assembly--contig:-NODE-915-length-20850-cov-5.50358_pt1 | contig 20850 bp, 15 predicted proteins | sample MGYA00242136_ERZ509062 | MGnify/ENA primary metagenome ERZ509062 (study PRJEB26280, sample SAMEA2338735) | human gut metagenome | biome: human gut; feature: human-associated habitat; material: faeces...
TAGGCACTTTACGGCACTCTATGAACTAAGACAAAAGCTACGCTGTAATAACAAGGGGTGAGTGCTAATTATTTTGTGAAGAATTTGTGAACCTGTGAATTTGTGAAATCTTCATTGTACACTTTTCCAATTTGTGTTACACTCCCATTCCAAGCTAATACAACGCCCCATGGAGGATCAGTCCACGGGGCATTCTGAAATGTTTGATGTTAACGCTATCATTTTCCCTTGAGATATCGTTTTAATAAGAACGTACAGAAATATGGAAATGTATAAATCCCGTCTTCTATTCCAATATTACTGTCTGCAAGTTTTATTCCCCAGTGAATATCTCCATAAGAATCACCGGATATCAATTGCCTCAATGACTTAGACCGGTTCCTGTTCGCCTTCACTTCTACCGGAACCAACTCATCCTTTGTTCTTACAAAAAAATCTTCTTCCAAGGTAGCATTTTCTTTTTTATAGTAATATAGTCCAAGCCCCTGTTTCACAAACGCCTCTGCTACAAAATTTTCATATAAAGCACCTTTGTATACTCCAAGATTTTTATTCGCCCGAAGGTCTTCTTGTGCTTCCTCATCTAATGAAGCAATCAGCAATCCTGTATCTGGATAATAGATTTTGAATTTTGAGTCATCATAGTTTCCCTTTAATGGAAGCTCCGGATACTGCAGACAATAACATACAGAAATCACACCTGCATCTTCGAGCCAGGTTATACATCCCATATATTCTCGACTTCTGGCTTTTTTGTCTATTTTACTTAATTGAAATTTTTTATTTTCTTTTGCAAGCTGTACAGGTACGTTCCGATAGACACTTACAATTTTAGTCTGATCCAGACCTTCAGCGTATTTTCTGATATCCTCTTCATAATCCATCTGGATCTGTCTCTGGATTTCCAGAGTATCTGTAAAAAGATTTTTTTCAATATATACTTTTACTACTGCAGGCATACCGCCAAGTACACAATATTCCAAAAACAATTTTTTATAGACTGATAATTCGGTTTCTGAAAATGGAGTTCCTGTCTGCATATGTTGCAAGATATCTTCAATGTGCTTCTCCGAGTATCCTTTCGCCCACAGAAATTCTTCAAAGTCCATCGAAAACATTTCATAATCTGTTTTATATCCCACACTGTTGCTATGAATTTTTCTGTAATTGATTCCAAGCAAGAAACCACTGCATATGACATCAAATCTTCCATCTATCCGGAAGGACTTCAAGGCAGTTGCAATATCCGGAAACTCCTGTAATTCATCAAAAATAATCACAGTGTCACCTGCTATAAATCTTTTTGATGTATCTATCATAGAAATATTTTTTATAATATCTTCAACAGCATATCCGTCACTTAATATTGTTTTATATTTAGGTTCCAGAACAAAATTAATACTCACAATATTACTGTAATTTTGTTCTGCAAAATGATTAATAGATTCCGTTTTTCCAATCTGCCTTGCACCTTTTATAATTAACGGAAGTCTTTCTTCATTTTTTTTCCACTCCAGCAGGTACTCATCTATCTTTCTTTTTAAATACATAGAACCGCCTCCTTTCTTCAAAACTATCACGTTTTATGAGCATTTGTCAATCTATTCTTCACGTTTTATGAGTTTTTATTCATAATATTTTCACGTTTTATGTTAAAAATCAAATTACTTTTCTTGACTACATTTATTCTTATTTCTGTACGTTAAGTCCCCATCCACTGCTTATTGCTTTTCGCAATCACGTAGAGTGCTTATTTGATTCAATAAAAAAATAAATGCAACCCCTATATCTCTTTTTTCCTGCTTACAGATATAGAGGCTGCATTTGCCTTTACATTTATTTGTATATAGCGTTGCAAAATCGTCATTATAAAGTCGACTATCCTTATACTTATAAAATACTATACAAAGTTGCAACATAGTAATACTTAAAAATAAGTTGTAATTTTCCGATATTCTGCCGGTGTCATATTCATCTGTCCAGTAAAAACCCGGGTAAAATATTGTAGATTGGGATATCCTACCTGCTCTGCTATCTGAGTAATCTTTAAATTAGAAGAACGTAATAATTTTTTTGCCTCCTCCAAGCGCAGTTCTGCAAGAATTTCAGAAAATTTTCTTCCGGTAGCCTGTTTGATAAAACGACTGATATACGAGGGATTTCTGTTTACATGTTCTGAAACATTTGTCAGACCGATTGGTTGTGAAAAATTATCATTCAGATATTTATAAATTTGCTGGATTAGCTGATTCTGATCATTATTATGCATACTTTGAATATTATCTGCAATATACTCCAGCCAATATTTCATATAGTCTGCTTTTGTCTTTCTTTCCGATTGTACATGAATCTGTTGCTCAAATGATTCCGTAATCTTATCTTTGCTTTCCTTATCCAATGGAATTCCTGAAAGAAATAAAAATATATTGGCACCTATCAACTCCATGATATTGTTAAAATATTTTTCTGTCTCTTTCTCTGTCTCATTAATAATCTTCTGCATCTGTTCGAATATTTTTTTCTTATTACCGGATCGAAGATATCTGATCAGTTCTGTAATTGCTTCTGTAACATCGAAAAAGTCATTTTCCTTATATTCCATCGGTAAATCCTGATATGAAAGCAGCTGCGTACATCCCGTATCTTTTCCGTATTCCAGACATTTCAACACTTCCTTTTTCATCTGTTGAATATCAGACAGATTTTCAGAATAATGGCTGACAGCTATCATACAATCCAGTGGCTGCAACTGGGCCAGTTCTCTTCTGATCAGCTCTAATTTACTGCAGAATTTCCACAGTGTCTTTTCTTCTGTTGGCCAGATCATATAAAAGATACCACCATGTTCCAGTGCCAGTATCTCTTTAAATTTTTTCAGAAAAAATTCATGGATTATATAACTGTAATAGCTCTCTTCTTCCAAAGGCATACGATTCCTGTCATATGTAACAGCCACCACTCTATATCCGTTTATTGCAATCCGCAGCTTCTGCTTTTGCAGTTCCATCTGTTTTTCTGAAAAAATTACAGGTTGAAAAAAGAGTTTTTCCACAAATTGTTGTCTGATCAGCTCCTGATTTTTAACAAAATAATCCTGGAAAATCTGATACATTTCCGTATGTTTTTGTTCTGCATGAAATGCACTAATCGCTCGATTTAAGCACTTGATTGCTTCCTGTTCATCTACGGGCTTTAAAAGATAGTCAAAAACTTTATACTCTATTCCATATCTGGCATATTCAAACTCTGCATATCCAGTCAGAAAAACAATTTTTGCTCCATAATCCATTTGATTGATCTGCTTTGCCAGATCGATTCCAGTGATACCCGGCATACGAATATCTGTCAAAATAACCCCAGGTTTTTCCTGTTCAATATAATCCAATGCCGTCTGTGCATCTGTAAAAGCACAAACCGTATGCATACCCCGTAGTCCCATTTCCATGATCCTTTTTAATTTGTCTGATATCAATGGTTCATCATCTATAATTACCACTTTCATATCCTTTTTCCCCCTTTGTTTTGGGAATACAGATGGTTACTGCTGTCCCAGATGGCTTTACATGTTCCACAGTCAAACCATATTCTTTTCCATACAGTAGCAAAAGTCTTTGCTGAATATTAAAGATACCAATGTGTTCCTTCTCTTTCAGTATTCCATTTTCTCTTATTTCTTCCAGCTGTCTGATAATAGTTTCCGGCATCCCATTTCCATTATCTTTTACAGTAATATAAATTGCATCTTCCGTTTCCTTCCCGGTTACTGCTATCATTCCTGTTTCTTTCAATTCTGAAACCCCATGGACAATTGCATTTTCCAAAAGCGGCTGTATCATCAGCTTTGGAATGTAATATTCATATAATTGTTCCGGTATTTCTACCAGACAGATAATATGTTCCTGAAAGCGCATTTTCTGAATATACAAATATTGATTTACATACTTTAATTCTTCTTCAATCTTTAAAAACTGTGCCCCTTTAATAGACATTCTCATAATGCTTCCAAGAGATGTTACCGTCTTTTTAACTTCCGTAGTCTTACCCATATCAGCAAGACTATTAATACAGTCTAATGTATTATATAGAAAGTGTGGGTTAATCTGAGCCTGAAGAGATTCAATCTGGGCATCTTTCATTAACAACTGCTGTTTATATACCTGCTGAATCAGCAAGTCAATTCTTTCCAACATCGCATTATAAACATTTGCCAGTTCTCTAAATTCATCATTGGAATCAACCTCAACATACGCATTGGAATTTATCTCTGTAGTCTGACGTAATTTTACAATAAATTTCTGAATCTGTTCTGCAATTTTAGCCGCAGCTATGAATAGTGCAATTGCAATAATTGAAATTGCAGCCAAAATCATCAACATTTCTTTGAAGAAAATTTTATACACACTCTTAAAAAGCAGATTTTTATCCAAAATTCCTACAAGACTACATCCATCATATTGAAGATTATATCTGACAATTTTATAATTTCCGGATGGTTCTTTCAAAATGGTTTTACATTTATCATCAGATAAATTTGAACCATTAACCAGGATATTATTTTCTGAATCCAATATGAGAATAGCGTTCACATCTCTATCCTCTCCTGTCTGTATGATTTTTTCCATACCCGTTTTGTCAATATCCATCATCAGAAATCCGATTTTTTCATCACTTTTTTCTATTTGGGGAACGTAGATATTTCTTGCAAAAGTAATCATATTTTTCCTCACGGGATTTATACGAAGCACCGGCTTTCCATGCTTTTCTTCTGCTGCTTCTTTCAGTATTTCTGCAAAATCATTTGTCTGTTCTATTGTATTATAATAAATTGCATTATTAATATATAATTCGTTAAACTTATTATAAATACACACATTCATTAACGCATCCTGATTATTTGTAATAAGAGATCCTATCTGATAAGAAATCATATCAGTCAGTTTTTCCTGCTCTTCAACACTTAATACACTTTGACGGGTATTTAAATATTCCTGCACTTCATCTGTATAATATAAAAATTTTATGGTAGCCTGATTATAATTATCTAATAATGTATTAACCAGCTTCTTTTTTTCCATAAAATTTTGTTCTGTCTGATCATATACCATCTGCTTCATCTGATCAAACATAATAACTGTAGTACTATAAAAAATTAAAAAATATCCTAAAACAACAAATGGGAGACAGGAAATAAGTAATTTATTTCGAATCGTTAATTTTCCATAAAACTTATATAATCGTCCTTTTTTTTCCTTCATCTCTTTTTAGTACCTCTCTTACAAACAGGAATCCCCGGTATAGCGCATATATCATGCGTCTATACCGGAGATTGATTCAGCAGATTCTATCTTCTGTATATAACACAGAAGCTAAAGCCTTTTGGTAAAAATACACTTCGCTCTTTGTCATACCACACTCTTCTTTTTCTCCAAGCAAATGCTTTTCTAATATTTCCTGAATACAGGCAATCTGGTCATCTATATAGATGCTTCCGATTGGTCGAAGATAATGACCCGGAAAAATAAGTTCATATGAATTTCTTAATTGAGCTAATTTTTTCAATGATTCCAGATATGTACTCATTGTATCAGAAAACGTATCAAACATCAATACTGGCGTACTTACAACAGTATCTCCGGAAAATAGTAATCTGTATTTTCTGTCTAATAAACAAATTCCATCTTTAGTATGTCCTGGTGTATCCAAAACCTCCAAATCTCTATTTCCAAGATGGAAAACAAATCCTTCTTCTATTCCTTTCATCTCAAAGTCACCTATAATTGATGCATCAAATTCCAGGCTTGCTTCATAATTGTATTCTGGACGGGCTTCCTGTGAACGGAAAAATTCCTTACGTGACTGCAGATTATTCTGTTCCTGAATAACCGGAATTGCTTTTTTATGTGCATAAACCATTGAAAAGCGCCCATTTCCACCCACATGGTCATAATGATGATGCGTATTTACTACATCATAAGGCAGATGAGTCATTGTTTCTACTACTGACCGTATATTTCCTATTCCAATGCCAGTATCAATCAATAAGGCTCTTTCCGTTCCAATAATCAAATACATAATATCTATACCAAACTCATCAATTGCCCATACATCCCTTGATACCTGCTGAAGTGTAAAACCATTTATCTTTTTTATGTTCATATTATCTTCATAAAATGTACTCATCTTTACTTCTCCTGTCTTTTTTATTTTACTGCACCCGCTGTTAAACCGCTTGTAATATGTTTCTGTCCTACAATATAAATAATTATAATTGGTATCATACTTACAACTAATCCTGCAATCAAAAGATTCCATTGAGCATTAGTAGAAGATTTAAACATATATAAATTAACTGTAATTGTACGAAGGTTCACATCGCTGATCATAATACTCGGAAGTAACAGATCATTCCATGTCCAAAGGAAAAACAAAATGCCAATTGTCACTGTTGTGGATTTTACCAGTGGCAAAATAATCTGCACCATTGTTCTGAAAGGTCCCGCACCGTCAATTGCAGCAGCCTCTTCCAACTCTCTTGGCACACTCTTCAGAAAACCAACATATGTCATAACACCAAACGATGTATAAAACCCACTATAAAATATAATCAGTCCTAAATGTGTATTAGTCAGTCCCAGTTTTGTAGATAACATAGAAATTGCAATCATAACTGCATGAAACGGAATAATCTGTCCTACTACAAACAATGTGTATAATTTGTCCCCTGTCTTTTGAGGAAGATGTGAAATTCCATATGCACTCATAAAAGACACGGCACTGGCAACTATGACAGTACATACCGTCACAAACAGCGTATTGCGAAATACTGTCCAAAAGTTCATAATCCGCATTGCTTCAGAAAAATTTTCCAGATATAAACTTTTTGGAAATGAGATAAACGAGGTTAATATATCATTATTTGGTTTAAATGCATTCATGATAATAAGAAAAACCGGAAGTATAAAGATAATTCCAAGGCACAGCCACAAAATACTTTTTAAAACTACTGTTTTATTCATTCCTTCTTTTTCCACTTTACATCTGTACCTCCCTTTTTCTAGTAATCTTAAGCTGAATCAATGCAATAATACCTACCAGTAAAAACAGTATTATAGATTTTGCAGAGCCATATCCCATTTTAAACGAACCAAATGCATCATTATATATATTCAGTGCAATTGTCTGTGTACTATTTGCCGGACCTCCACCAGTCAGTGATAACGGAATGTCAAATGCTTTGAAAGCTCCTGCAATTGATACAAACAGATTAATTGTAATTGTCGGCATTAACAATGGCAATTGGATATAAATAATTTTCTTAATTCCTGTACATCCATCCAGAACAGCTGCTTCCAACACATCTTTTTGTATTGTCTGCAATCCTGTAATGTATAACATCATAAGAAAACCGGTAGACTGCCATGTTGTTACTAAAATAACTGTAAAAGCCGCAGTACCTGCATTTCCAAACCAGCTGATATTAGCCAATGCATCTACGTGCAAAATTTTGGCCAGATTTGGAATGGCTCCTGTAAAAATAAAAGACCATACAAAAGATACCATTACACCACTGATAATATTAGGAATAAAAAATAAAGAACGTATTACGCCTTTACACCGTACATTTGAATCTAAAAAATATGCTATTACAAAGCCAATCAGATTTGACATTAAAATTGATATTACCGCCAGAATTAAAGTAAATACCACAGAATGAATGAATGTCTCGTCTCCAAGAAGCTTAGTGTAATTTCCCAGACCGACAAAATCTTTATTTCCTTTTATCAAATTCCAATTATAAAAAGATGCCGGAAGTGTTCCTAAAAGTAATGGAACTGCAAGTGCAAGAACGTATAATAACATCGACGGAATCGTAAGACCAAAATAAAACCATTTATTTTTTTTACAACAATCCAACATAAAATTATCTTCCTTTCTGATAACAAAAGCTTCTGCAATATTTCTGCAGAAGCTTCTGTTACCACTTATACCTTTCCCGATTTTACTTTACTCAAGAAGCTCTGAAAATTTCGAATCTAACTGATCTAAAGTAGTATCCATATCCGTTGTTCCGGCAAAATATCCCTGAATTACCGGCCCAATCATATCACCAGCGCCGGACTCAAGCTGTGAGTATACCCATGGTCTTGTCTGGTTATTTGACATATAATTCTTATAATCATCGAAATACTGATATTCTGTTGACATTTTAAAATCCATTGCAGGTGGTGCTGCGCCCATTGAATCAGCACTATAATGCATCCATCCGTTTTCATCTGTGTTATCGCTCAGATAATTCAAAACCTCACGCACTGCATCCAAATGTGGCGTATTCTGATTTACTGCAATACAAATTCCTACATCTACATCAAGTTTTGCATCTTCCTCATTTTCTGTAAGTGGTACTCCAAACAGACCAACCTGTAAATCCGGATTAATACTTTGTGCATTCAGAAGAGAAAATTCTCCGGTCACAATCATAGCAGCTTCACCTGATGCAAATGCATTAAAGCCTGATGTGGAATCTGCATCCATATAATTTTCACCAGAATTTTCTTTCATCATATCCATAAACTCAAATTCAAGTGAAGAATTATCATTCCTGAAACTTCCTTTTCCTGCATTCATATCTGCAATCCATGACTCATAGTCCCCAACTGCAGCTCCCTGCAGACAGCTAAATAAATGATTCAATGTCCATGCATCTTTATAGGTGGCTGCAAATGGTGTAATACCACTTGCCTGAAGTTTTTCACATACTTCTTTCATTTGTGAGAATGTTTTCGGTACTTCTGTAATTCCGGCCTTTTCAAATAACTCCTGATTATAATAAACTCCCAACATTTCCAGAACCATTGGATACGCATAAATTTTTCCATCATAGCTACATGCATCTTTTACAGAATCATAAATCTTTGTTGCAAATCCTTCCTCGCTCAAATCCACAATTCTGCCTGTTGCTGCAAACTGCTGCACCTGTGAATATGGATTCAGGAAAAACATATCCGGAAGATCATTAGATGCCACCTTTGCTCCAAGATATTGGCTATAATCTCCTGATTGCATTTCAACTACAAAATTAATTTTATCCTGGCGCTTATTAAATTCATCTGCACCTTTCTGAAAATTATCTGCTGCTCCAGAAGACCACACCGCTAATTTAACAGTTTCTTTTTCGTCTGAATCCGCTTTTACAACTGTTGCTCCACTAATCATGACTGTCCCCATAGCGACTGTCATCATCAGGCTAATCATCTTTTTCCTCATAAAAACTCCTTTCTTTTACCTGCTTTGTCCTTTTGTTATTTTAGAAGTACTTCTTTTGTTAACAATATAATACCAACCTCTGCCTCCTTTTTCCATACGTCAGATTATGACAAAACATATACATTTTTTTACCTTTACTCAAAAAAGACGCAACCCACATTTCTGTGACTCACGCCTTTCTCTACTCATATTTTCGTCATCCAGACTTTTAACTCTATTTATGATAACTTACTCATAACAACAGACCTTACAGATGGCATCACTTTCCACAGCACTCCACAATGGCTTTTTCCATATCTTCTATCTGGAAAGGTTTTGCCAGATGTGCAGTCATGCCGGCTGCAAAACATCTTTTTGCATCTTCCTCAAATGCATTTGCAGTCATTGCAATGATCGGAATTGTTTTTGCATCTGCCCTGTCCATGGCACGTATGGCTTTTGTTGCTGCAATACCATCCATAACAGGCATCATGACATCCATCAATATGGCATCAAAGGTTCCCGGAGGATTATTTTCGAAGCACTCCACCGCCTGTCTGCCGTTTTTTGCAACTGTAACCTTCGCACCGTCATCTGTCAGCAGCATTTCTATGATTTCAGCATTAAGCTCATTATCCTCAGCTGCCAGCAGATGCAGTCCACGAATATCATATTTCTCTGCAATTTCCTTATCCTTTTTCTGTTCCCGGGCAATCTCAAAGGGAATGGTAATGACAAACACAGATCCAACTCCCACCTGACTTGTCACTTCAATACTTCCATTCATCTGCTCAATCAAGCCTTTAGTGATCGCCATTCCCAGACCGGTTCCCTGATAAACACTACGGGCATCTGTTTTTTCCTGTGAGAACGGATCAAAAATATGACTCAGGAACTCCGGACTCATCCCTATACCTGTATCAGAAATCGTCCATCTGTATGTACAGATTCCATCATGTACATCTGCAGCCTCCATTACCGTAGTGATCTTTCCTCCCGGCCGGTTATACTTAATACAGTTTCCATAGATGTTCAGAAAAATCTGGCGAAGATGCAGTGAGCTTCCATAGACATAAGGATAAGGGATATTCTCCTTATTTTTCTCATAAATCCACTGAATATCCTCATCTGCTGCCTTGTGAGTGATAATACTCTCAATCTCATAGACCAGATCTTTGAGACAGATATATTCATGAGTCAGAACAATATGACCTTCCTCTATTTTACTCATCTGCAGAACATCATTGATAAGGGAAAGCAAATAATCCGCTGCTATCTTCATCTTTTTATGATTTTCCTGTATCAGTTCCTTATCCTCAAAATGAGTCTCGTCAATCTTTAACAGACCAATAATACCATTCAAAGGTGTCCTGATATCATGGCTCATACGGCTGAGGAAATTCGTTTTTGCCCTGCTTTCAGCACGCATCTCATTGAAGGCGGCCTGAAGGCGTGCCTGTTCCTGCTCATCCCGTTCATGTCTCTGTGTAGTATCCTGCAGCAGAATGATCGCATAAATCATAGGCACCTCCGCAAGGATTTCTGTATCAAACACCACCATCCTGGTCATAAGAACTGTTTTCTGTACCCAGCGGATACTTCCATCATCTTCGCGAGCACAATATTCCACAGACATATTGGTTTCTCCGTTCTCAAACCTCTTACGAAGCTTTTCGCAATTATCTGTCATACAGTAACCGGCAATTGTTTCCTGAGTAATTTTTTTCTCATATTCCCAGCAATAATCCTGATAAGAACATGGAAGCGGGTAGTCCATAAAAAGTTCCCGGCTCTTCTGTTCTTTTCCATTCAATACGATTCTTCTTTCCAGAACATCCTTTGTCAGATTTACTGTATAGATCACATCTGACAATTCCAGAAGCGCATCCACATAGCTGTCATTTTCCAGGATTGACTGTTTCAGTTGTTCATAATAGAGCTGAAGCTGCTCTTTTGCACCTGTCTGACCTTCAGAAGTCTTTCGGATGGTTTCAAATGCCAGAAGAAAATGATGCAGCTTTTTGTCCTCATCCCAGTCCACCGGAATCAGTGTCAGGCGGTTATATGCCCCCTGTTTTCCGATATTATACTCATATTCCAGAACATCTTTCTTCGTATGCATCTTCTTTTGAAGTTCCGAAATCTGCAGTCCTTCGCGGATATCTGCCTGACAGGACTTTTCAACCTGTTCCTCTATGATCTGTTCCACTGCTCCGGAATATGCACCATCAGAGGCCAGGAAAAAATTTTCACTGGAACGGATTGCCCGATAAGTATCCATCCTGGCATCACAGTACAGACAATCCGAGAAATTACTGCCATGCTGATTAAGCAGCTTTAACAGCTGATATCCCTGATGCTTTTCTGCAGCAGCTTCTTCCCTTTTTACATGATTCTTATTGATATACATGTTTTTGTCTGCGCAGTTAAACAGTTCTCTCATTGTACTTCTGGGAAAATCGCCGGCCAGTGCAAAGCCTGCTGCATAGCTCAGGGGAGTATCCGGATACACTCTGGATTCCTCTCTCATATCTCTGCGCACCTTTTCAAGGCACTGTGTCATCTGTTCCCTGTCCAGTCCATGGGTAACTGCAAGAAACTCATCTCCACCTGCTCTTCCCACAAACTGCTCTGCCGGCATGGAAGCCCGCAGGCAGATGGCAAATCTACGGATATAGGCATCACCGGCTTCATGACCTCTGCTGTCATTAATACGCCGGAGATTATTAAGATCAAAACTGCAGACACCGGTATCTGCATCCGGTTCTTCCTCACTCAGTAATTCTTCACATTTATTTTTGTTCGGAAGTCCCGTCGCATCATCCAGATATACCTTTCGCTGCAGTAAACGATTCATTGCAGCATATTGTATTGCTTTGATGAATTCATATCCGATCAACAGCATCAGCACAACAATATCTGCTGTGATATATTTCTCAAGCAATGATAAGGATGTGGCTTTTTTCTGCGAATATTTTTCAGCCAGGCCTGTTGCTTCATCGCAGATCACAAAAAACTCCTCACTTTCCGGAATAATATCTGTGTTTCTGGCTCCTTTGAACCTCACAAGATAAATTTTCTTATACAGGTCAGAGAATTTATCATCCAGTTCCTGCATTTTATTCTGAAAATCAACATCATTGAGACGTACAAGATTTAATTCATCATTTCCATTTCGCAAACCGTCAATAAAAGTTCTTATCTCATGGATCATCTCATTTTCCTGCTGCGTGGAAAGCTCCAGTTTTATGAGTCTCTGTGTCTCTCCCCTGACTAAACCGGTATAATTTACAATACGGGCCGTTCCCTGAATATCTGAGACAATTCCCATCATTATGATAATAAGGATAGCCAGAATAACTGCCAGAACACCAATACTGACCTGAATAATACTTGATTTCTTTTTCTTATTCTTTACTTCGGACATGGCCCTCCCCCTTTTGTTTTATTTTGGAAAAATACTTTCCGCATTCTAACTATTTTACCGTACTTTTTCCGTTATGCCTACCACAAATTTATTAATACTATATCGATTCCATAAAATAATGCTACCTTTTCGGAACCATATGGTTCTGTATAGTTGCAGTAATGCATATTAATTAAGAGGCTTGCTATAAATTTCCAAACAGGCATCAAAAACACCCGGCAAAATTACTTTTCATAATCTGCCGGGTGTTCTCTTTCGCCCTCTCTGTATAGATTATTGATAATGTCTTCCAGACGGTCGAAGTTATATTTTTCTTTTTCAGTTTTTTATTTGACTGCTCCGGTAATACCTTCTGCAAACTGTTTCTGTAATACAAAGAATACGATCATTGTAGGAATAGAACAGAACAATACACCGCACATCAGCATACCATAATCTGTCACATAACCTGTGATCAGGTTGGCGATCAGCATTGGCATGGTCATTGCCTTGTTGTCTGTCATGATTACCTTTGGCCACAGATAAGAGTTCCATGCATTCATAAAGGTAATAACAGCAGCCGCTGCATATGTAGATTTCATTGTAGGAATGAACATCTGGAAGAAAATCCTTACTTCATTGAGTCCGTCAATACGTGCAGCTTCAATAATATCAACCGGGAATGATCTGGCATTCTGACGGAACATCATGATCATAAACGGCGTGGAAATAATCGGAAGGATAAAACCTACTGCTGTATTCAAAAGTCCTGCCTTGGAGAACATTTTGAATAACGGAACCATAGTTGCAACCTGCGGAACCATCATAGCCAGAAGCAGGATTGAAAATACTCTGTCTTTCCACTTATCATGGTAAACTTCAAATCCGTAACCTGCGATAGAGCAGATCAGAAGACAGATCACTGTAGTAAGGATTGCATAAAAGAAGGAGTTTCCAAGTGCTCTCCACAGTGGCTGCTGGGATGTAAGATTACGGAAGTTTTCCATAAAATGGCTTCCCGGAATAATTCGTCCACGTGATACATCTGTGGATGTATTAGTTGCAGCTGAAATCATCCAGTATAACGGGAATACTGAAATAAATGACACGATGATCAGAAAAATATAGGTTGGAATCAATCTTCTCTGAATGGCTGATTTGTTTTTCTTAGTCACGTGTATCACCTACTTTCAAATTAATAAATGCAAGTACAGCTACCATAATGAATATGATAAATGACATTGCTGCTGCATATCCAAAGTTTGGTACGTTAATAAAACATGTATTGTAAATATAGTGGGACATTGTGATTGTTGAGTTTGCCGGTCCACCCTTTGTCAGGTTGACAGACTCATCGAACAGCTGCAGTGTACCATTAATTGACATGATAAATGTCATGATAATTGTCGGTTTCAGAAGCGGAACAGTAATCTTCCAGAAAGTCTTCCAGCCATTGGCGCCATCAATCTTTGCTGCTTCATATACAGAATATTCAATATTCTGAAGTCCTGCCAGATAGAATACCATATTATATCCTGTCCATCTCCAGATCAGCGCAAGGATAATTACAATCTTGGCACTGGCGGAATTCCCCAGGAAATTATAGCCGGTAGATAAGATTCCAAGTTTGATCAGAATACTGTTGATCAGACCATCTGTAGCAAACATGGAACGGAAGATCAATGAATAGGATACCAGGGATGTCGCACATGGAAGAAATACACAAGTACGGAAAAATCCCTTAAATTTCAAATCTTTGTTATTCAGAAGCTGTGCCAGAAGAATTGCCAGTATCAGCATGATCGGCACCTGAATGATCAGATACAGGAATGTATTTGCAATAGACTGCTGAAATACCTTGTCTGCCAGAATACGTTTATAGTTGCTGAAGATCGGATCTGCAAATCTCATATTTGCTCCGGCTCCGGTCTGCAGGGAAATGATAAATGCACGTATCATTGGATAAAAGCTCATGATCGCGATCATGATAGTTGCAGGAGCCAGGAACGTCCATCCTGCTGCCCTCTGCTTGCCAAGCAGAGACATACCTTTTTTCTTAGAATTCACGTGAACTCCTCCTTTCAAAAAACTCTGTAACTGTTCAGCATTTTGCCGGACAATTACCAACTCTTTGCAGTAAGATGGGGGACTGCTGGCAGTCCCCCGCACTTACCTGTTTTCATTCACTTAATCACTGTCTACAGATTGCTTCACAGTTTCACTGTTCCCGCAATCCTGACATCATCTGATCCTGCGATCAGAATTTATTCAGTCATCTTGAATGCCAGAGTATCCTGAGCTTCCTGAAGGGCATCTTCTACAGGTGTGCCGTTTACGATATTTACAACTGCTGTGTTGACGCATTCTCTTGATTCATAATGATACGGTGTTTTTGTGAACTCCGGAATATGAGAAGAGTATTCTACAATTGTGGAGAAGATTGGCTGTCCACCAAAGAATTCATTTGGCTCGTTGTAAACCTTAGATTCACCTGCCGGCAGATAACAGGAGATTGCACCTGCTTCCGGAAGGATTGTATCATAGAACTCTGTGCTGGAACCAAATGTACTTGCAAGGAAATCTTCTGCAAGTTCTACATTCTGGCAGTTGGATGTAACATACCAGGAAGATCCACCATTGTTTGCATAGTTTGTAGCTGTATCAACATCGTCTACTTTAGGCATTGTTGTGATCTGCCACAGACCCTTCTGATCTTCTGTAGACATCAGAGTAGCTGTGATCCAGTTACCATTTACAATACCTGCTGCCTCACCGCCTGTAATAGTAGCGATATATTCATCCCAGTTATTTACAAGTTTAACAACGTCATTCTTAACCAGATCTACATAAAGATTGATGCATTTCTCTGCAACTTCATTGCCTACGATGTAAGCTTCGCCATCTTCGTTTACGAAGTTAGCTCCGCAGGACTGCATCATCATCATCAGAGTATCGCCACCTGTAGCTTCACTTGTAAGAAGATATTTTCCGGTTTTTTCATGAACATCTTTACCGATTTCCATGAACTTGGACCATGTGATATCTGTCAGATCATCAATAGTATATCCTGCCTCGTCAAGGATATCTGTACGATAGCATGCAATAACAGCACCATTATCAAACGGAACACCATAGTGTGTATCATCTACCATGGAATAGGACTGTTTCAGTTTACCAAAATCATCCCAGTTAATGTTGATATCTTTCAGATCTGTGAATGCATCCGGATAGCTCTTCAGATATTTCTGATAGCTGTTGTCCTGCATAAGAACGATATCAGGAAGTGTGCTGTAATCGCCTGCATTTGCTGCTGTTGTCAGTTTAGTCTGGCAGTCATCAGAAGATGTCTCTACGATATCTACAGAAAATCCCTCATGATCTTTTGCATACTGATCTGCTGCGATCTGCATGGATTTGATGTTAAAGTTCTGATCCCACGCCCATACAGTTAACTTGTTGTCATCATCAGATTTCGCAAAAACAGCTGTAGCTGATCCTGCAAAGGATGCTACCATAGCACCGGTCATTAATACTGCGAGTAATTTTTTTCTCATATTATATCCTCCTTTATTAAGCTTATTCTTTCTTCCGAATTGCTTGTAAGCTGATTATAGCATCCGATTTTCAGGTATAGTTTGCATAACCGCACACATAATGTGCAATTTCGATCATTTTATGTATTTTGCACTATTAAAAATATTTAAAAATATATTTTTTGTTCACTTTCTCATTTACTATGTTTTTACTATGTAATTTTAATAACAAAGGCCATTTTTAAAGACAAAAAAATATATATTTTTGTCTTTAAAAATGGCCTTTGTTATTATTTCATAAATTTTCCGTTCAATTTTTGTACATATTTTACAGTTTTTAATTCATTTTATGCAAAATAGACTTTTTCAGGATATTGTGTTTTCATCGCATGAAGCAGTTCCTCATTAAGATCAAGAAGCAGTTTTATTTTGTGCCCGTCTTCCCGGATGATCATTGTATAATAAGGAGTATCTTCATCATAAGAGGTATAATCGTATTTTTTCAGCTTCTCCGTTCCACCATTCTTTTTGTACCTTGCAACACTTTCATGCCAGTGCGGTGCCACTGTCTCCAGATTACTCAGTTCCAGTATATGAGCTGTTTTGCGATACTTCTTGCCATAGATCACATCTATTTCAAACTGACCGTTTTCCATCATGTATTCATAATCCTTCTGACTGAATATATCAAAGACAAAATACAGCCCTGCAAGCAGAAATCCCGGAAGCATAAATGCCTGGGAAATCGTGATTCCCATAACCACAAAAAGCACTGCAAAAATAATCATTACCACACGCAGGACTCCGGACATACTCTTTTTCTTTCTTGATACCTGCTCCACAATCTTATAGTTCATAACTTTTTTACCATCCTTCCTCTGAATGAATATAGAAATCCAAAAGCTGCTGTTCATAATTCTCCGGCCGCTTTCTCCATTCAACCGGAGTCACTCCCATTATCTGTCTGAAGTTCCTGTTAAACGTTGAATTGGTCGTGAAACCACATTTGTGCGCAATATCTGCCACCGGTGTATCTGTTTTCTGCAGAAATTCACAGGCAGTATGAATCCGCACAGAATTAATATACTCCAGAGGACTTACCTTCATATGCGATGTAAACACTCTTCTGAAATGAGTTTCACTGATATGGCAGATCTTCGCCAGATCCTCTATCCGGATATCCTCCATATAGTGATAAGAAACAAAATCCAGTACGCGGGTGATCATATTTGTAAGTTTCCCTGTTTCCTCTTCCACCCTGTCTTCCGGTGAAGCCCGGTTCAGTCTGGCAATTTCTACTAGTAATGCCGCAAGAACTCCACTGGATTCTTCAATATAAAATTCTTCTCCCTCACGCATGATATTCATGATCTTAAGAATTTTTGCAGCTATAGAGGGGGACTCATTCTCTTTCAGAAATAAAGCCTTAGAATATATTCTCTGAATCATTTTTTCAGCCTTTACCGGATTGTTCAGAAATTTTTTCATAAAACCTTCCACATCTATGAAAAGATACTCCCATTTACTGACCGTACCCAGATCACTGTTAGTCGTATGAGCATAATTGGGTGGAATCACCGTAAATTCTCTTCCCGAAAACCGCATTTTAGCCTCACCAAACGCCATAACTCCATCCCCTTCGTAACAGAAACCAATCTCCAGATAATTATGAAAATGAAGATAATCCACATCATTTCCATAATTCTGAACCCACTTCTGTCCCAGAAGAGCCAGGATCGGACTTCCGGCAGGCATCTGATAATAACGGAATTCCATCTTCGGTTTTTTTCTCTTCTTTGCCATACAGTCACCTCATTTTCTGTTCTGTATTTTCATAATATGATTTTACCAGTTTTTTATATATTTTTCGATATTTTTGTACATTTTTCAATAAAAACATACAAAAATACCTGGCAGACTACTTTTTATAATCTGCCAGGTATCCCTTTTCCATATCTGTTGTTATCAATCATTTTATGGGCTGGATCTGAATAATTTTGACTGATAACAGTTCTATACATACCTCTGGTATCACTTTATTTTTTTCATGATTGTGATTTTCTTCTGATTCCACACTGGATTGCATTTGTCGGACAGGCTTTTCGGCATCTGCCACAGCGGATACATTCCGGACTGTTGGAGTTTTCCACAGGGTCTACTATCATCTGGCATGCTTTTGCACATTTTCCGCATTTTATACACTTATCTTTATCCACTCTGTATTTATACAGGGAAACAGGATTAAAGATGGAATAAAGTGCTCCCAAAGGACAGATATATTTGCAGAACGGACGGTAGATCAAAATGGAGAGAATAATCGTTATGATCAGGATCACATTCTTCCATATGTACAGCCAGCCCAGTGCACTGCGCATGGATTTATTCAGAAGTACCAGTGGCAGTCCGCCCTCCAGTGTTCCTGCCGGGCAGATTAGTTTGCAGAAATAGGGTGCCCCCTGTCCCATAATATCCACCAGAAACAATGGAAGCAGAATTACAAATACTGCGAAAATCACATATTTCAGCTTACGAAGCAGCTTGTCGCCTTTGAATGTGCGGATTTTCTTAGGAAATGGAATCTTATTCAGCAGATCCTGAATCAGTCCGAAGGGACAGAGAAAACCGCAGATCAGCCTTCCCACCATAGCTCCGATGAAGATAAGAAATCCCACCACATAATAAGCCATCTTGAAATTCCAACTCCCTATCACAGCCTGAAGAGAACCGATAGGACAGGCGCCAACAGCACCGGGGCAGGAATAGCAGTTCAGGCCCGGAACACAGGCATTTTTCAATTTGCCTGTGTAAATTTTGCCTGTGACAAAGCCGGTAACATGACTGTTTGTAATGAACGCCCACAGTGCCTGGATTCCGTGGCGGGGCCACTCATTGATCCTCATATTTTTTGTGTTTTGTTTCTTATTACTTTTGTTATCGCTGTTCTTTTGATTACTCATTTATCCTATTCCTACACATTCCATACAGATATTAATGGCTTTTGTAAACACCACTGCCAGCTCTCCGCGGAAAATCCCATATCCCATAAAGCAGACTCCCACAAGCATAAGAATCAGCGCCGGCCATTTACTGTTCCATATTTTGCTGGTTTTTAATTTATTCATTTATTTTCCCTCTGTGACATTCTCCAGCTCTTTTTCCACGATCTCTTTCCACTCGTCCAGACTGTGGCTTCCGGAGTAGGTCTCACCTACAATATTTCCGTTTTTGTCAACAAAGAATGTTTCCGGGAAAGCAGAGATTCCATTGAGACGTCCGTTCATCATTCCGGAATCCGGGATCAGGAATGGATAGGATGCCTTTGTTTTCTCCTGAAGTACCTGAGCCTTTTTCACTGCTTCCTCATCCTGCTTTCCATCACTGCCTACTGTATCCAGTGTCACGCCTACTACTCCTACTCCTTTATCCTTCATCTCCTGATAAAGCTTCTCCAGATCAGGAATCTCATTGACACATGGAGAACACCAGGTAGTAAAAATATTTACCATAGTCAGATCATATTTGCTGAAGATATCCTGTGTATAGGTTTTTCCGTCAACTCCTGTTGTTTCAAATTTGCCTACATTTGTTCCTTCAGCTGCCTCTGTACTGTCAGAAGTATCCTGTGGCTGGTCAAATGCAGAAAGCATCTGGAACGGGGTCATTTCTGTAAGTGTTACTTCAATCCCCTCCACGTCCTTTAACAGGTCTGCATCCGCATCTTTGTTTGTGCTGAGATAATATTTATATTTGCCATCACTACTGGTACCCAGTTCTTTATGCTCTGTACAGCCGGTAATCGTATCCAGATCTTTCTGGGATTCCTCATCATACATTCCGATCACACCTACTCTGCTGAGACTTTTCAGCCAATCGTCATATCCGGTGCCCATCTTATCCACCTCTGCATCCTTCTGCTCATCTGTCAGGGTGCACCAGCTTGCTGTAGCATATGTGACTGCATCTGCATTGTCATTCCATCTCTCATCTGTAAACATGGAAATGTTATTCTTCTCCATCTGCTCTTTCAGATCTTTGGAAATCCCTAATTTCATTCCAAGGAATGGATATTCATAAGTATCCTGTGCCGGCTGAGCAATCTCTGACGGTTTGAAAGATCCTGCGATCAAGCCCTCGGAAGCTGCCACACTGCCATCTTCTGCTGCCTGAGCATCCTTTCCATCCATCTGAACCGCACCTGCACCGGCTTCCTCTGCAGGCACTGAAAGAGTTTCCTCTGCATGTGCAGTTACAATACCTCCCATAGATGTCACACTTAATACACCTGCTGCAAAAATCGCCATTAATCTCATTCTTCTGTTTTTCATTATAAGTAAGCTCCCTTCATTTTTTACTGTTATGATTTTTATATTACTTTTAAGCCAAGCCGATAAAAACATACACTTCTCTACCTGCTCCTAACCAAATAACTGCTTCACAGTTTAATTGGTTAATTCCTTATGTCTGTCCGCAGATTTGGATTTTGTCCCCGCATAACAGGCATCGTTTTATTGATATGCACACATTATAGCATCTGAGAAATAAAATCTGTGTTAAGAAAATAACTTTTTTCAAAATTTTATTTCATGGCCAGTCACAGACAAATCTGAAACTTGGTGACATGCTCTCGCCACTTAAATCTTACAGATTTTGAAGTGGGAGCTTCCTGCT
>ENA-OROQ01000918-OROQ01000918.1-human-gut-metagenome-genome-assembly--contig:-NODE-918-length-20774-cov-2.33312_pt1 | contig 20774 bp, 32 predicted proteins | sample MGYA00242136_ERZ509062 | MGnify/ENA primary metagenome ERZ509062 (study PRJEB26280, sample SAMEA2338735) | human gut metagenome | biome: human gut; feature: human-associated habitat; material: faeces...
TTCGCCATTGTTGCTACCCGGGGGAATAGATTTCAAGGCCAGTGGGATGTTGTGCAGCCTGATAAATCCACAGTTCCCGCATGAGAAAGCTATGGCAGGTATACTTGGCGCGGCGCCCCAATGTGATCGAGGGTCCTTCATCACAAACACAGCAGCTGGAACTTGTTCGCCGTCCTTTTCACGAACTTCTATTCTCCAATCGTCCGCATCGCACATCGGGCAGGGGCGATCCTTCCCCTTCATGTCAGCAACTAGTGTCGCGGATATCGTGTCAAACTGGTCCAAAAAATCGACTTCGTCACCGGTTGGTGTTTCGTCTGGATTGCTCATCTACTCCATCTCCGGAACTTCGCCGGACTGAAACAAAACAGTCGGCGGTCCGTATTCCCCAACGTCTGGTTGTGCTTCTCTCGCCCAGGCGATGACACCAGCGTGCTTGCCAGCCATATCCTTCGCAGTGCGGATTGCACGGTCCTCAACTTCAAACTGCATTGCCTCAAAGGCTGGCGAAAGCTCGCCTTCATCAGATCGGTCAAATGCCATGACAACTATGAGGCGAACGGGATCCATCAATACCACCAAAAATATCTGTCAGGAGACTCGACTCCGACTTTCAAAACTGCTTTTCTAAATGGAACAAAAGAAGAACATAAGCGGGTGAGAGATGTTTGATGGTACTCCCTTTGCCCATCCGGACGCCTATCGGTTGGTCGTCGAGCTGTCGAGTGTATATGTCGCTTGCGACGATTGTGGGCACTCGCGGGTGCTGAGATTATCCCATCTACAGACAGCGTCTTCGCTAGGCATCCATAATTATCTGCAACTTTGCAGGAAAATCCGTTGCGGCGCGTGCCCCCGAAAGCCGCCGTCCGCCCGGAATCTGACGATCCGACCAACGTGGGCTTGTGAGGAAGTGGTTCAGACCGTTGCATGAAAGACGATCTTATGAACGGAGAACACCTTTTCGTTGTCAAACTCCAGTTCCTTGCTTTCACCCTCTTCAGGGTTGTGTTGGCGAAGACGAAGAACCTTTGATGAACGGGACACGAATTGCTTGATATAGCTCTCAACCGGCTGATCATCGCCATTCTGGAGTATCTGAGCGACGACATCATCGTTCGCTCTGACTGGCTCTTGAGGGTTCAGCCAAACTGTTTCACCGGCCATGTATCTTGGCTCCATTGAGGTGCCAAATACCCGCACTGCATATGCGCCTTCGACGCCTTCCAAGCCAGGAGGACAGAACACGCGGCCAACTTCGGATCCGTTGAGCACAAACCGGCCATTTGGACCGCCGATGGATTGGCCTAGCAGAGGAATAGAGCTGTCAGTAGGGAACTGTTGATACTTTGGCGGGAAGCTGGCGTTTGGCCGTGACTTTGGGCGCTGTTGACTTGGCTCCAGGTCTATTTCTGGCGCGATGATCCCTTCAGGGCCTTTGCCTTCGCCGGTCAACAGCCAGCCGACGCTCACTCTATACGCCTTTGCATACTGTTCCGCGGCACGGATTAAGCCTCGGTCACCGCTTTCATGCTGGGTATACGTGACGTACTTCCAACCAAAGAAATTGGCGGCGTCGATAGCTTTCGTGAAGCCTCGAGCAATTCGGGCCTGTTCAAGTCGTATTGCTGGTTCTGGACGAGTGTCTTCTTTCATGCTTGCATCTTGCACATTTTCAGTATGCATTTCGACTTGACACTGTAGTTTGCGTTACGCATACTATTTGCATGAGCGACATCACCATAAATCTGCCGGCTATCCGAAAAGCCCTCAATCTCACCCAGACACAGCTTGCAGTTTTGGCTGGTGTTGACCTCTCGACGGTATGGCGATGGGAGAACCATGGCGTACCCACACGGGGACCGGCCAAGGCATTCATTGATAGACTCGCGTCCGACGCAACGAAGATTGCGGAGCGCGCAGCATGAGCGATCAAGGCGTTGCAGTCGGACAGTTGCGGGCATTCGTCGAGCGTGTTCTTCGAACCAAGGAAGAACAGGACGCTCGTCGGCCATATCCAGTTCAGACGACATACGCCGTTGCGGACAGGGATCATCGAGGTTTGATAACCATTCCTCGTGGCGCTCGCACCAAGGGTGGACTTTCTGTTGGTGAAGCGTCTGACATGCTCGACTTGTGCTCCAAGCTCACATGGGCTGGCGGTGCATCGGCTGATTTCCCCGAAGAACGGCGAGGCTTTACGCTTGCTTGTCGCCTCACTGGCTTGAAGTGGGACGAGGTGCAATACGCTTGCCACCAGACTCGCCGCTTCGGACCAAACAAGACCTCGCTCTATTGGGCACCATTTATTTCCAGACCTGACGAACGGATAGTCGGGTTTGTCTACTCCGCCAAATCGCAGGCAATGCCGGGTTTGACAAAAATCGGGTTCTCCCGAAATCCAGAGAAACGGATGCGGTCCCTGAACCGCGAAATCGGCGCCGAGGTTACGCTCGAAGCCTACGTGCCCGGCACGATGCTTCACGAATGGGCGCTTCACCAGATTATCTTTCGCCAGCCCGTATCTGAGTGGCATCCCGCTGATGACGTGCCCGGCTGGCTGTTTCACCCAATCGACCTCATGAAAAGGGCCGCTTAGATGATAACTGCAGAGCCGAACTATGTTGGTCTTTCCGATGAACTCTCGCAGCTGGATGAGCAGATCAATGCTCTCCAGGGCGCGAAGAAAGATATCTACACGAAGGTTCGAGAGAACTACGGCAAGAAGACTGCTGATGCGCTCAAATTGGCTGTGAAAATGCATTCTTTGCCTGAGCAAAAACGTCAAGACCGCGATGCCGTTGAGGAAGATGCTTTCCGCATTCTGGCAATCATCCAAGCCCCTCGCGTGGCGCGCGGCGCGCGTACACATGGAAACGTTGAAGAATTTTCCTCTTACGCCCAAGCAAAGTTGGTCGAAAACGTAGCGGCTGGCATGCAGACCGAATCCGGTCGCAAGGCGCTTGTCACTGCCGTCGACATCATGATCGAGCGCGACGAACACATAGACCCAGAGACGGGCGAAATTACCAATCCCGTAGCGAAAGCATCCGAAGACAACGGCACTCATGGAACCCACGACGGGCAGGGTGTGACGGGTGATGCAAGTAGGCCAAGCGTGGGAGGCGGAGCCCACGCCGCAGACACCAGCGAAGGTGCAAGCGCAAACGTCAGCGAAGGCGTGACTGCTGGAGAGACAGCACCTAATTCCGAGACTACCCTTGACCCGCGACCTTTGACGGATGCCGACGGCCATCCGCGTATACCAAGCTCTTCTCCCGGGTGCGCAAAAACCAATGGATTGCAGTCCATTGGCGGTCAGGGTCGCGAAAGCGAGAACTGCATAATGGGGAACCAAAAAGAGCAAGCCGTCGACCAATTCACACCTCCTGCGTTTCTGAAAGCTGCATCCGAAGGACCGAAGCTCAATCCTCAATGCCAAAAGGCTGCGAAGGGTGAGAAGTGCACCTTCTCGCACAGCATGGCCTCCTGCTGGCGCTGCACTGACAGTGCGATGAAGGAAAAGTCGGCCGCATCCAAACGGGTGTCAGCATGAAGCCGACCGATCACTTTACCGACGCTGAACTCGACGATGTACGCGAGCAAGCAACTCAAGGTCATCCGATTTCGCCATACTCGGTCCTGAGCCTCATTGATCGGCTCGAAGAGTCTGAGCGCGTTTCCGAGATCCGGTTGCGCCGCAAGAATGTCGCGGAAAAGCGGCTTCATCGCGCCAAGAAAGCAGCGCGTTCGTCCGTCGAAGATTTGGAGGTTTCAAAGTGACCTCCCGCATCCTTCTCATTGCTCGCCAGACAACCCCTCGCTTCCCTCCCAAGCAGTTTGGTTTGAGCATGCTGACCACCGGAGCGAATTTCTCCCGCTCCGGTGGTCTCTTTTCTTGCCTTCACACGGGACAGGATAGTTCCGGCAAGAATTCCAATGCTTTCAAAATTTCCGGTATCCAGATCCCCATCCGTGCAACCGGCCTTCCCATCTTCTGTTTTTCCGTCGCTCTCCAAAGTGTTCAGTTGCTCGTCGCTCATGACTGCAACCGTATTGGAGAGTTTTTGTCATGGGTAACAAACCTTTTGTCGAGGACGACAAAATGAATGACGTGTACGTCAAAGAGGCCCGTGTAATGGGCGAATTCCTCTTGCGCCGCGAGTATCGGGGCATAGGGGACACAATCGAAGCCGCCGCGCACCGGGTACAGACCAAGTTTGGCGCGCCTGCTTCAATCCTCCTGCGTCTACGCCACCGGCGAGAGATGAAGGACATGATGCTTTCGAGTTTCGCGGCAATCGCAGAGGCATATCAAAAAGCATCCTCCAAAACTGACCAAATCTACGAGAACGAAAGGTCCATCCATGCGCCCAATTCGAAAGCTGTGTGGCTGGCTGATCTTGTTTCTGGAACGAAAACGTCTGAGCGCGATCAGTAAACTACGAAGCTTTTGGCGCCGACTCGTTCAGCGAAAGAAACAAAGAAAATGCGAAAGGGATCAACGTGACAGTATACTTCGCCAGCCAGATTGATCGACCTGATTTGATCAAGATTGGACACACCGACAACGTTACGAGACGCATGCGCCAATTGGCAGCATCGTTTGAGAATGGCATTGAACTGCTCGCTACTACTGAAGGCGGCAAAGAAGCTGAAACGACGTTTCATCGAATGTTCAGCGCATTTCGGGACGAAGGGGAATGGTTCAAACAAAACCCCGCCCTTCAAGCAATCATTGCCTTTGCTGCCGGTGACGCAGGAGAGCGAACCGTCTTCCGACGGCGCCTGGCTAGTGCGGTCAACTCCGCAGAAACCGATTGCCAATTGGCGCATGAGTTAGTCGGCCGGTTGTTGAAAGCCTCGCGGGAACTGTCAATCGCCGGTTCACTTGAAGAGGTTTTTTCTCAACTTTATGAACGCAACCCTGTTTGGTCACGAAGGCGCGTTCGCTCGATCTGGAATTGCGAGACCAATCGTATCGATCATTACGAGATCTGCGACCTCCAAGCGCTGGCAGAAGAGGGGGGCGAGCAATGACAGCCTACGGCCTTACACCACGCCAATCAGAACTGATGACGTTCCTTGCAACCTATGACCGAGATCACGGTTACGCGCCGACGTTCGACGAGATGCGTAACCACCTCGGACTCCGGTCCAAATCCAGCATCGACCGCCTTTTGAACGCTTTGGAAGAGCGCGGCCATATCTGCCGAATTCCCAATAGAGCCCGGTCTATCAGCATTGCACAGGTGCCAGCATGAACTCGCGTCCACTGATCATTGACAGCTTTGCAGGTGGTGGCGGTGCGTCTACCGGTATCGAAATGGCCCTTGGCCGATCGCCTGACATTGCGATCAACCATAATGAAGCCGCTCTTGCGCTTCACGCGGCCAATCATCCTGAAACACTGCACCTGTCAGAGAACATCTTCAAGGTCGATCCTCTTGATCATGTGGCCGGGAAACATGTCGGCCTCGCGTGGTTCTCGCCGGACTGCAAGCATTTCAGCAAGGCCAAAGGTGGCAAACCGGTGGAGCGCAATATCCGCGACCTGGCTTGGATCATTGTGCTTTGGGCCGAACGCGCCAAACCTGACGTCATCATTATGGAGAACGTCGAGGAGTGGAAGGATTGGGGACCGCTGCTCGATACCGACAAGGGCTTGATGCCTTGCCCGGATCGACGCGGCGAGACCTTTGATAAGTGGTGCAAGGCTATGCGTCGCGCTGGGTACAAGCTCCAGCACCGCGAGCTTCGCGCTTGTGACTACGGCGCACCGACGATCCGGAAGCGGCTGTTCGTAGTTGCCCGCCGCGACGGTAAGCCGATTGTCTGGCCGGCACCTACCCATGGCGCACCCGACAGCCTCGAAGTGAAGACAGGGAAAAGACTCCCTTGGCGCACGGCTGCGGAGGTCATTGATTGGTCTTTGCCTTGCCCGTCGATCTTCGACACGTCCGCCGAGATCATGACAAAGCACAGTTTGCGGGCGGTTCGTCCGCTTGCCGATGCCACAATGGCCCGAGTTGCGCGTGGCATGAAGCGCTACGTGCTGGACGCCGAGCGCCCATTCATCGTCAATCTGACCCACGGCGCGCGCCTTGAAGACTTGGACCAGCCGTTTAACACGATCACTGGAGCTAACCGTGGCGAGAAGGCGGTTATTTCGCCGTCACTGATTTCGGTCGCCCATGGCGACAGTGGCGGCCGCCGCGAGTATCCGCTTGAAGAACCATTCGGCGTTGTCACGGCAGGCGGTATCAGTCATGCAGTTATTGCGCCGTCTGTCATTCGCTTCAACTCCGGCGCCACAGGCCAAGATGCTCGCGACCCGCTGTCGACGATCACCGCCAACAGCTTCATCAAGCGTCCTGGCGGCGCTGCGCCTTTGGGGATCATTGCCCCGGTTCTGACTGCGGCCCAGCATGGTGGATCAAACCGTGACGTTCGGGATCCGCATCACACCATTACAGCCAGCAAGAAGGATCAGAACTCGGTCATCATACCGACGCTTGTCGGGTGCGGCGGTCGTGCCGGTCAAAGCCGTCCTCGGGCTGGTGACGAGCCGACAGCAACCATCACATCCAAGGCGGACGGTTGTGTCGCGGTCGCGTTCATCGCCCAGCACAATAACGATAGGCGAAGGGTAGGCGGAGTTAACCCAGGCCGGTCCGCGGATGAACCGGTTTCGACCGTAACGCAGACTGGATCGCAACAAGGCGTTGTTTCCGCATTCATTGCTCGCCAGTTTGGCACCTCAACGGGGCATAGCATCGAAGAGCCTTCGGCCACAGTCATGGCTGACGGCGCTGGCAAATCCCAACTCGTCGCTCCGTTCCTCCAAAAATATTACGGTACCGGTGACGGGGCACGGCTCGACGAGCCTCACCATACGGTTACAACGAAAGATCGGTTCGGCTTTGTCGAAGCTGGTATCGGCGCTCCACCCTTCACCGAAGAGCAAGAAACACGCGCTCGGCAGGTAGCCGACTTCATGCGGTCACATGGCTTCTGGGATGATCGCGAATTTGTCACCGTATCAATTGCCGATGAGCTTTTCGTCATCGTCGATATCGGCATGCGCATGCTCACGCCGCGAGAACTCTACAGCGCGCAGGGCTTCCCATCTGATTACAAGATCGATCAAGACGCGGACGGCAATGTGTTCTCCAAATCTGTCCAGGTATCGTGCGTCGGCAATTCGGTGTCGCCGCCCGTGGCTGCTGCGCTTGTCGCCGCAAACTGTTCTGACCTCGTTGAATATCGTGAGGCAGCAGAATGAGCGACCGCCTCCACAACATCCTTGCAGCCGCACTGGCAGCCCTTGGCGTAGTGATCCTGCTCTATGCCTGGTCATACCCTGCCGATGCCCTGCCAAAGCCTTCGAACCCCGTCAAAGTGGCGGGGTGCAGGTAGTGGCCGTTTCAGCACGTGGATTGTTTCGGGCGACCGGAAAGAAATCGAAGCCTGTAGTTCAGCGCAACCTCGATGGAAGCTATGAGCGCGTCGAGCATTTGGAGCGCGAGGAGAACGAATTTTACCCGACGCCACCGGAGCCAATTCGCGCATTCATCCACGCCGAGATGGGCCGGTTGCGCGACTTTCCTGCGATCTGGGAAGCCAGTGCGGGTGATGGCGCCATCGTGCGTGAATTGCAGTCTGTCGGCTTTAAAGTGATCGCGTCCGATCTGATCGATCGCGGTTGTGGCGCCGAAATCCGAGACTTCTACGATTTCTCGCAGGCGCCATCACAATGCACAGTGCAAAATCCGCCATTTGCAGAATGCGGCTGGGGCAACGGAAAAGCTCGTTGGCTTAAGCACGCCCTTGAAACCCTCGACGTCGAGTACATGGCTTTGCTCATGAACTGGGGATGGCCCGGCGCTGCCGGCTTGAAACACTTCTATGCCAAGCATCCGCCGGCGCGCGTCTATCTCATGCGCTGGAAGATTGATTTCACCGGGCAGGGCGCACCTCCAATGCTCAATGCTTGGTTCGTCTGGGACAAGAAGCATAAGGGCGAAACAATTCTTCGCATGCTCGACCGGCGTTCCGATGCCCGGCAAGCAGAGATGTTCGCGGAGGCTGCTGAATGACCAGAATCCCAAATACTGAAATGGCAGAAGAGCTTCAGAAGCTTGTTACTGGCAAGACGACTTGGCTCGCCGATTTTTCATCCGGTTCGCGTAAGCGGCCAGACCATGAAATCGAGACGCGCCGGCGCGAGTTGAATGTCTTGAAGCAGGCCGTGGCTGATTACCGAACCGCTTCGCAGCGCGAGCGAGGCGCAGCATGAGAATGTCCGCCGCCGAGTTCCGCCAGATGTCCATGCCGAAGCGCACCAAGTACGGCAATGAGCCGGTTTTGGTCGATGGCATTCACTTTGACAGCAAGGCCGAGGCAAAGCGCTATTGCGAGTTGAAGCTGTTACAGGCCGCCGGCGAGATCGCAGAACTAGAATTGCAGCCGCGATTCAAGATGAACGTCAACGGCGTGCAGGTCTGTACCTATATCGGTGATTTTTCCTATTGGCATGTCCACTCAAAGACGCGCGTCACCGAAGATGTCAAAGGCGTTGAGACCAAAGATTTCAAACTGAAGGCGAAGCTTTTCCGAGCAGTGTTCGGTCATGACATCGTGTTGGTGAAATAATGAGCCACCACGCGACCAACTGGGCAATCCGGCAACGCGGGCTCAAACCAGCGACGAAGCTAGTCCTGTGGCACCTCTGCGACCGGCACAACCCTGATCAAGGATGCTTCCCGTCTCAGGACAAGCTTGCTCACGACTGCGAGATGTCACGGTCATCGCTCAACGAGCATTTAAAAGCGCTCGAGGAGAAGGGACTGATCCGCCGGGAGCAGCGGATCAACGAGGCTACCAAGCGCCAGCAGTCGACCAGCTACATGTTCGCCTTCGAGGACGAGTTCGTTTGTGCGTCGAAAGATGAGCCGACACCACATGTGGATTTTCCGTGTCCAGAATCCGGACACGGAGCCGTGTCCGGAAAACAGACCGAGCCGTGTCCAGAATCCGGACACTAACCTTGTAAGGGAACCAGTAAGAGAACCATCCGGAGCGCGAGAACGCGCTGGAGGGTCGGCTTTCTCAAAATTGTGGAATGAATGGCCTAGCGCTCACCGACCAGAGAAGCGAGAGGCGGTAGAAGCAATTTTCCTCAAGCTGGTAGAGGCCGACCAGATCGCAGCGGTCGAGCATGCAGGCAAGCATCATCGGCTCCAGGTACTTCGCTCAAAGCCAAGCCTGATGTTCCCATACCTCAAGAACCGACTATTCCTCGAACTGGTCGATGCCCCAGTGACCGACAAGGACGGTGATTTCGTCATCACACCGGATCGGGCCGAATGGTCCGATTGGCTGAACGAGATGCGCCGACGCCATGGCGAAGCAATTGTGCAGGGCATCGTCCGTCAAAAGAAAATCATCGTCAAAACTCGCTGGCCTGAGCGCCAGACCCAAGCAGCGTAGGAGTGCGTAGCATGCTGGATACCATTGCCGAGAGAGTACCTGATCCACGATATCGCGGAATGAACCCTGAGTTCGTCAAGCGCGTCTGGAAGAAGCGGCGGGAGCTATCCGCAAAAGGCGTCGGCGAACGACGCTTGAAGGTATTGGAACTTGTGAAGCAGGCGCCGGTGCCGACCAAGACCCGTATGGAAGAGATCGTGGATCATTTCAGATCGGTCACCGTGATTGAAACGACGAAGCGGCAGTCGGGCATGGAAATCATTCGGCAATTCTGTGCCTTGAACAACGTCAGCATCGACGTTGTTTTCGGACCATCGCGCTACCGGCCTGTGGTGAAATTGCGCCAGTTGGCCATGGTCGAAGTATATCGGCGCCGGCCGGACTTGAGCCTTCCGCAGATCGGACAGCTTTTCAACCGCGACCACACCACCATCATTCACGCGGTCAAAAAGCACGGGGCACATATAAGCCAGACCGGCGGCCAACGGCGCTACCAGCATCCAGGCAATCCAATTTCGAAAGCAGCTTAGACGCGGCAAGGGCAGGATATGAAAGCTAGTATCAGCGAAGATAGATTTTGGTTTGTTGTTCGAACCGGGATAAAGGCAGAGGACAAGGCCAGCCTTTCGCTTCATGAGGCAGGGTTTGACGTCTATTTTCCACGTCGTCGGGTCGAGAAGTGGAACAAGCGGACCAATACATTTCGCACCAAGGAATATGCCTTGATGCAGCGCTATCTGTTCATCGGGTCCAAAGATCGGCATCCAGATCGCGCCAATGACTGCGACGGTGTCGAGGAAATTCTGGGGTATCGGGAGAACTATTGCGAATGCATCCCTCATAAGATCGTGGCTGCGATTCATTCCGCGGAAATCAACATGAAGTTCGATGATACACGCGCCGCCCGGAAACATAGGCAGGAAGAGGTCAATGCAGAGAAATCTGCAACCGAAGCCAAATTCCCTGTCGGTAGCCAGGTGAAGGTAATTGGCGGCCCCTTCGCGTCATTTTCTGGTATCATTGAAGAGGTAACGACAAGGGGAAGCGTCAAGGCACTCCTGTCACTGTTCGGACGGATGTCCTTGACCGAGTTTGACCCAGAGCATTTGCAAGCTACCGGTTGAATGGAGGCGGCATTGAAAGACCCACGGGAATTGGCCGCAAGGGCCTTGTGTTCAAAAGCAAATCTCCCTGAAAACACCAAATTCGAGGGGAGACCTATGTGGACATCGTTTCTCAGCGATGTTGAGACCGTCCTGAACGCTGTCAAATACGATGAACTTGTGGCTTCCCTGGCAAAGTTCCAAAAAGAGAAATAGGTAATTATCCCCAGCATAAGAAAAAAATCTTGGAATGGGGATAATATTCCGGTATAAGCGCAGTTAGGTGATTTGCAACTGCCGGGCGGACCTAGGGACAGGGAATACTCGCCGAGTGCATGGGAAGAGCTTCACGGCTTCCCGCTATGGAAATCTATTCACAAAATTCAACTAGTGCATCCGGTTCATTATTACCGGTTCGTAGCAGCTGTCCAATCTCGGCACGATTTCGATGAAATCTCCGATCTTTAGGTTGAGATTTGTTTTCCCTAGTGGCCTTTCTATCTCGCAGTCGACAACTTTACCTTTGGCTGTGCGCTTGAATTTGATCCGTCCGCCGACGTCGTCTGTGAGCCGTCCGGTCTTTGCACTTTTGTAAACCCAAATATCCAGAATTTCCGCTTGAACATGTGGATCACGGTCAATTCTTCTCAGGTCTCTTAAATGGCCGAGATATATTGGGATGCCGATTACAAGGCCCATCACGCCATAAAAAAGTATCTTTAGTATCCAATCCTCATTGAAAGAAGAACTGCTACTCACATTAATCCTTTCATCTTCGCACATGGATTGGATATCAGCATCCTGTAGGCAGTGCTATTCCGTTTTTCACGCTGAATTGCTGGCGGGTAGACCCGAAAGGCCATTGCAGCCGAGCCTAAGCTTCAACGACATCACAGAGTGAGTTCCCATGCGCTGGACCAAAGGCGAGCCCGAGCCGGCAATGGCCGATCCGATCCTCGTCACCCACAAGGATCACGGCTTGATGCTCGCCACCTGGCAGGAGCATCGCGGCCAGTACATCGGCGTGAAGGCGACCGGCGAGACGCATGCGCCGTTCTTTCACACGTTGATCGAGCCAGGCAGCGTGAAGAAGTGGATGAAAATCGGCTAAGTTAGCCTCTGGCCATCACTCCGCCATATCCGTAGTCAGCTTTACAGCTCGGGCACTTGTATGGATGCCCCGGGGTGTTACGATCTTGAGCCAACCGCAAAAATAGCCCCTTTGCTTCACAAGCAGGACAAAATGGAAGGCCTGAAGCCTTGCCGTCTTTCATGAGGTAGCGGAAGCCATCTTGGTCAATGAGGTTCTCAGCACGGTATTTGACCGCCTTTTTTAGATCCGCAATCTCGACGTCTTTGTCTTTCAAGAGTTGAGCGACATCTACCAAGCCAAGTTTCGCATCGGACAAAGCAGTCGTAAGGTCGGCAATTTTAAGCTTCATTTCGGCTTGGTCAATTTGAGTATTTATCTCGCGCAGTTCCTTAGCCAAACCAAGAGCAGCAGTGATGGCCGTAATCGATCCAACGATATCCAAATCATTCTCCCAAGGTTGTCATGCCTATACTTAAAAATACACGGCACGAGACGTTCGCTCAGGGTCTCGCAAAAGGCAAGAGCGCTACCGATGCATACGCAGAAGCTGGGTATAAAGGTGACAGGACCGCTGCCTCTCGTCTGTCAACAAATGTCAACATTGTCGGTCGCGTGAAAGAGCTGCAATCCGAGGGCGCTGAACGCACACTTGTATCCATTGAAAGCCTCACAGTCGAACTCGAAGAAGCCCGGCGTTTGGCTATGGCTGACGAGAAGGGCGCAAGTGCCGCTGTTGCTGCTGTGATGGGTAAGGCAAAGCTGCATGGATTGCTGATCGAGAAGAATGAACACACCGGCAAGAATGGCGGGCCGATAGAGGTACGATCTCTTGCAGACTTCTACTCCGACATTAAACCCGGCGCTTCGTAGCTTCTGGCTGACCCCAGCGCGCAACCGGGTTCTGTATGGAGGACGATCAAGTTCAAAGTCATGGGATGCCGCCGGGTTTGCGGTGTTCCTTGCCACTCAATGCCGGATCCGCGTTCTCTGCGCCCGCCAGTTTCAGAACAAGATCGCCGAATCTGTCTACACATTGCTGAAAATCCAGATTGGACGGTTTGGTCTCACCAACCAGTTCGTCATCACCGAGAACTCGATCAAGCATAGGCTGACCGGCTCGGAATTCATGTTCTACGGCCTTTGGCGGCACATTGACGAAATCAAGTCACTCGAAGGTATCGATATCTGCTGGATCGAGGAGGCTCACAACCTCACGGAAGAACAGTGGGACATTCTTGAACCGACACTGCGCAAGGAAGGCTCGCAGTTCTGGATCATCTTCAATCCGCGGCTGATCACTGATTTCGTCTATCGCCGGTTTGTCTCAAACACTCCGGCCGACACGATCAAGCGCAAGATCAACTACGATGAGAACCCGTTCCTTTCCGATACCATCCTCAAGGTGATCAATCGTAAGAAGGATGAAGACGAGGAAGACTACCGGCACATTTACCTGGGCGAGCCGCAGGTTGACGATGATGCGGTAATCATCAAGCGGTCTTGGATACTTGCCGCGGTTGATGCGCACAAAAAGCTTGGTATTGAGCCCACAGGTACAAAGCGGGTTGGTTTCGACGTTGCAGACAGCGGAAACGACAAATGCGCCACTGTGGCCGCTCACGGGTTCCTTGCCACTCATGTCGATGAATGGAAGGCCAGAGAAGACGAACTACTGAAATCAGCGGGCAGGGCTCATGCTCTTGCTCGACAACTTGGAGCATCGATCGACTACGACAGCATTGGCGTGGGTGCCTTTGCCGGTGCGCACTTCCAAGCACTGAACACCGAGCACAAGGTGAAGATCGGCTACTACCGATTTAACGCCGGCGGCGCAGTTCTTGATCCTTCAGACCGCATCGACGCGAACGACCCGAAGTCGCCAATGAACAAGGACTTCTATTCCAACCTGAAAGCCCAATCTTGGTGGGGAATATCGCGGCGCTTTCGCAACACATTCAATGCCATCGAGCAAGGCCAGCAATTCGCGCCTGATGATCTCATCGCAATATCGAGCGAGTGCGAGCATCTGGACCGGCTGATCGATGAGCTGTCCACACCACGCAAGGACTACGACAACAGCGGCAAATCAAAGGTCGAGAGCAAGAAGGACTTGGATAAGCGGGATATCCCGTCTCCAAACCTTGCCGACGCATTTGTAATGGCATTCGCAAAGCGCACTATAAACACCGGCGCGCCTCTGTTTGGCACCTATGGAAATCAATAATGACCGATCTGCAGCCAAACGCCACCAGTTCCGATTATGAAGCCATGGCGCCGTATTGGGTGATGGTGTCGACGATCCTCGCCGGTGCCAATGCAATGCGGAAGGCAAAGCAGTATCTGCCGAAGTTCCCGAATGAGAGCGAAACCGACTACAAGTTCCGGCGGGAAAACAGCAAGTTCACCAACATCTTTCGCGATATCGTTGAAAACCTTGCTGCAAAGCCCTTCTCCAAGGAAGTCGAACTTACGGACAAGGCAACGGATCGCATCAAGAAGCTGTCCGAGAACATCACAGGGCAGGGCGACCATCTACATGTGTTTGCTGCCAACTGCTTCTTTCACGGTATTTCCTACGCCATTGACTGGATCCTCGTCGACTACACCAAGAACGTGCCGGCGAACGCAACGATAGCGCAGGAGGATGCGCTCGGTGCCCGGCCTTACTGGGTGCGAGTGCCAGCTCAGAATGTCCTGGCTGCCTATTCCGAGATGATCGGCGGCGTTGAAACCTTCGTCCATGTCCGCATCAAGGAAGACGCAACGGTTCGGGAGGGCTACGGCGAGAAGACAGTCGAGCGGGTTCGTGTCCTCAATCGTGAGCTGGAACGGAACGAACAGGGCGACGTCACCAGAGCCGCCGATGCAACTTGGGAAGTGCTGGAGAAGCAGAAGGACACCACCGGCAAGGACGTCTGGGTGTCCGTGGGTTCAGGGCCGATCACGATCAAGGTCATTCCACTGGTTCCGTTCCTCACTGGTCGACGCCTCGGTCATTCGTGGCAGGTCGTGCCGCCGTTGCAGGACGCTGCCGATCTGCAGATCGAGCACTACCAGCAGGAATCGGGACTGAAATACGCCAAGGAACTGACATGCTTCCCGATGCTAGCAGGCAATGGCGTCACTCCGGCCGAAGGGCCTGATGGCAAGCCGCTTGCTGTACCAGTCGGACCGAAGTCCGTTCTTTATGCGCCATCCAATGGCGAGGGAAAGCATGGCGAATGGAAGTTCATCGAACCTTCTGCTGAATCGCTGAAATTCCTTGCCGCGGACGTGAAGGAAACCGCCCAGCAGCTTCGCGAGCTCGGCCGCCAGCCGCTGACAGCCCAGACGGGCAATCTCACGGTGGTAACGACCATGTTCGCGGCCCAGAAGGGCAACAGCGCGATACAGGCCTGGGTGCTTAACCTCAAGGACGCACTTGAGAATGCAATGCTCCTTACAGCCTTGTGGTTGAATGAGACGAACGAAGCGGAAGTCATCGTTCATACCGACTTTGACGTCGAGACCGATAGCGTCGACGCGATGAAGGTCGTTCTTGAGATGAAGAAGGACAATCTGATTTCGCGCAATGCGACGATCAGCGAGGCCAAGCGCCGGAACATCTTGTCTCCCGAATATGATGCCGAAGACGATATGGAAATCATCCTCGGCGAAGTGCCAGGCGACGATACGACAGACGATCAAACGGCGGCCACCACGCCGAAGACACCGCCTGTCGCGGCCTAAACCCATCATTCATCATTGAGGATTGGCCCGTTTCACGGATGTGAGGGGGCGCACGGGCGGGATCGCCCATAGAGCAGGGCGGATGCCCGGAAAGACTGATCATGAAACTCAAGACCATCACCATCGAAGGCAAGACCTACGCCGAGGTACAGGACGAAAAGCCTGTGTTCATCAGCGCCGACGGCAAAGAGGTGGCATTTGACGCCGTTGCCACTGTCGCAACCATTTCCCGCCTGAATGGCGAAGCGAAGACCCATCGCGAGGGCAAGGAATCCGCAGAGGCCAAGCTGAAAGCCTTCGAGGCCATCACAGATCCGACCGCAGCGCTTAAGGCGCTCGAAACCGTTTCCAATCTGGACGCCAGCAAGCTTGTCGAAGCCGGTAAGGCGGAAGAAATGAAGGCTGCTGCGATCAAGGCCGTCGAGGACAAGTACGCTCCTATCGTTACCGAGCGCGATCAGTTGAAGAATGATCTCTACGGCGAGAAGATTGGAGGCGCATTCGCCCGATCCAAGTTTGCCGCCGAGAAACTGGCCATTCCTTCCGATCTGGTCCAGGCGCGCTTCGGCCAGCAGTTCAAGATCGAGGACGGCAAGGTCGTTGCCTACGATCACACCGGCAACAAGATTTACAGCCGTGCCAAGCCCGGCGAAGTCGCTGACTTCGAGGAAGCGCTGGAAACTATCGTCGATCTGTACCCGCACAAGGATCACATCCTCAGAGGAACGGGCAACCAGGGCGGCGGCGCCAAGGGTGGCAATGGTAACGGCAATGGAACCAAGACCATCGGACGTAGTGAATTTGAAGCGCTCGATCCTTCGGGCCGCGCTTCCAAAATGAAAGAGGGCTTCACCGTTACCGAGTGAGCCTGACCAATCTGCCGCGACCCGGATAGGTGGCGGTGTTCCGGGCTGGATAGCCCAACCAACCCCAAAACATCGCCAATCCACGCCACGAAAGGGCTACCACCATGGCAAATTCTATCACGGGTCTTTTCCCGACCCTCTACAACGCACTTGATGTCGTTTCCCGCGAACTCGTCGGCTTCATTCCGGCAGTCTCTTCGGACATGACCTTTGAACGCGCCGCCGTCGGCCAGACTGTCATGTCTCCCGTCGCGCCGGCCGCTGTCGCCACCGACGTTGTTCCCGGCGTTATCCCGCCGGATGACGGCGACCAGACCATCGGCAACGTGTCGATGACCATCACCAAAGCCCGCCGTGTTCCGGTTCGCTGGAACGGCGAGCAGAAGCTTGCACTCGACAACAACGGCGCCAGCTACAACGTGATCCTGCGCGATCAGTTTGCCCAGGCAATGCGGACGCTCTGCAATGAAGTGGAAGGCGACCTTGCCGCACTCCATGTCAATGCTTCTCGGGCATACGGCACTCCCGGCACAACGCCGTTTGCGACGAACCTTGCCGACACCGCACAGAGCCGCAAGATCCTGTCGGACAACGGCGCTCCTCTCAGTGACCTGCAGATGGTTATCGACACCTCTGCCGGCGCGAACATGCGGACACTGACGCAGCTTTCCAAGGCGAATGAAGCGGCTGACACTTCGCTTCTGCGCCGCGGCGTGCTGCTCGACGTTCATGGCTTCGCAATCCGTGAATCCGGTCAGGTGAAGACGGCGGCTGCCGGTACGGGTGCCGCTGCAACCACAAACGCCAGCGGTTATGCCGTGGGCGCAACTGTCATCACGCTTGCTTCGGCCGGTACCGGTGCAGTCATTCAGGGTGACGTGATCACTTTCGCCGGTGATCCGAACAAGTACCTCGTTGCATTGGGTGACACCGATGTCTCCAACGGCGGCACGATCACCCTTGTTGCTCCGGGTCTCCGCAAGGCCCTCCCTTCCGCTGCAACTGCCATTACCATCGCAGCCGCTTCGGCCCGCAGTCTCGCCTTTGCCCGTTCGGCAATCGCACTGGCAACGCGCGCCCCCGCGCTTCCTGATCAGGGCGATCTGGCTCGTGACCGCACTCTGGTCACCGATCCCGAATCCGGCCTGACTTTCGAAGTGGCGATGTACCCGCAGTACCGCCAGATGCAGTACGAAGTTTCGCTTGCTTGGGGTGTCAAGGCCGTCAAGCCGGAACACATGACTGCGCTGCTCGGCTGATCCTGATCAATCGCCGGGGCTTCGGCCCCGGTTCCCTTCCTCACAACAATGGAGTTCGCAATGTCGAACGTAACCATTCAGGTAAAGCCATGGTCAGACGATCAGGGCGATTTCGTCATCATCAACGAAGTTGATTTCGATCCCGACTTCCACGAACTGCTCGACGGCAAAGCCAAGAAGCCTGCTGTATCGAGCGATACAGTCGACAAGACGGCACTTGAAGTCCTCGCCATGGCCTCTGATCCATCCGTTCAGTTCTTGTCGTTCAAATCTGCTGCCGCCAAACTTCTCGGCGACAAGACGCCATCCAAGAAGGACGAGATTGTCGCGGCGCTCGAAGAGCTTGCTACCAATCCATAATCCACATTGCCGCTCGCGATTTCCCAGAGGTGATCCATGTTCATTGTTGAGACCGGCACAGGCGCAACCGATGCGAATGCGTTCTGGGATGTCGCCAGCGTCGACGCTTATCACTCTATACGGGGGAATGCAGCGTGGGTCGGGGACAATGCGCTCAAAGAAGCTGCTATCGTCCGTGCCACAGCGTTTCTGTCCGTTTCCTACCAATGGCAGGGATACAAGCTCAAAGGCCGCCCGCAAGCGCTCGCTTGGCCTCGCTACGGCGCTGTTGACCGCGAGAACTGGGCGATTGGTCCGAACGAAATTCCCATCGAGATCAAATACGCAACGGCAGAGGTTGCACTTCGTGAGTTGATCGCTCCCGGCTCGATGTCGCCGGATTTCGTCGCTTCCGAGCAGGTCAAGCGCGAGAAGGTTGGTGATCTCGAAACGGAATACCTCAATGCCAATACGTCGGCCGACGGTGCGCGGCCAGTTCTTCTGATCGTCCGTGATTTGATCGGCAACCTGCTTCGCACGGGGGCAGGAAATGCCCTGGTTGGGCAGGCGTACCGAAATTAGCGTCCAGCGCGTGCGTTAAGCACCTCCGCAATGATGATGGATCTCAATCCCTGATCAAGTAAGCCGTTTAGATATTTGATGTCTCCCGCAGGATAGGTGCGCCTCATCGCGGTCTGAAGGACCTTAGTTTCGGAAACACACCGCTCCTTGACCGCTACTACGATATTCTGCGGGTCTTCGTTCCTGAGTAACTTGGCGTAGAATCCTGCATTGTTCTTCGCACAGTCGGTCAGGGGCTGCATGTAGGGCTGAACCTTCGCGGCCAATGAGTCTGCTGGTTCAGCAATTGCCCCACTCGAAGCTAACGCAATCATCGAAAACGATGTCAGGACAACAAACCGCATATTAGGCTCCATCTCAATTCGGGGGTAGCTACCATGACCAGTTCGGCCAGTCGACCGGTAAGAAGTTTCTGATGAGCAAGTTCAACTATCCCCGTGCGCAAGCTACTGCGCTGCGTTTGCTGGAAAAGTTCGGCCAATCAGGCTCGATCATCCGCGACGTTCCCGGCTCTGGCCCTGTATGGGATCCAGGCGATCCGACGCCGACGCCATATCGATGCGTTGCAGCGATATTGGCCACCGAGATGAAGGACGTAGATGGAACATTGGTCAAATCGACAGACCGAACCGCCTATGTCGCTGCCAAGGGACTTGTCATAGAGCCAACCACAACCGACAGGCTCGTCTTTAACGACAAGTCATACACCATCGTAAAGGTGGCGCCGCTCGAACCGTCGAATGTGGTGATTTACCACAAGCTTTTTGTGAGGGCTTGATCAGTCTCTCTCAATTGTCACGTTGATGAAATCAGGATAGATATCCACGGTAATAAGAGGTGTGCCATTCAAAATGGCTTTCCTTGCGCCGTCGGAGAACGTCCCATGGTTCAACATGGTTTCGAGCCGTGCGCGATTATCCTTGCTCTTGAAGAAGCCGTCAGGTTCATCTTCACTGTCATGAGAGCCGTAGACGTAATAATTCGCGCGATCTTGACGGATGATTGCCGCAGCGCTTTCCAGCCTGACGCCAGAGGAATTGAAATGATCCTTCGCGCTCAACCTGGCGGTATAACTTTCTAAGGGTTGCGACAAAGCTGATCCTGTGAATGCAAGGACAATGCTGGCGGCAAAATATACTGATTTCATGATGTTCCCCCTGAAGCGTGGCGACCCTACGCAAAGGCATCCAATCTGTCGAGAGTTAAAGCACAATACTCAAGCGACTTTCAGCCCGCGAGAAGTTCGAAAAGCCAATGAAGTTAGGACTGAATAACATCAGTTTTCCCAGTTGTGGGCGCTCTTGTAATCGCGGATCAGCTGTTCAAGTGTTGATCGGTTGATATTCAATCCTTGAGGCGCAATATTTAACGTCCTTCTGTCTCGTACAATGTCCGCATCGCCAGAAAAGCCTTTGTAATACTTCGATAAATGCAATTCACTTGCACAGTTGACGACAAGCAATATTTGCCAGAGGTGATCAGTTTTCTTCACATCAATCGCAGCGACCTGTCGCCAAGGGATCAGGTCCGACGAGACTCTTGTATCCTTAATTCCTTCGGGCGTTAACGTCAGTATGTTGCTGGGTGCTTTCCACAGCACATAGAGCATCAATGGAATACCAAGCAAACTAATCACTAGACCAATTGGCGATATGAATTTTCCGAATTCAGTTCTGAAATGAAATGTCAGGTAGCCAAATGTTTGAGCTCCACTGACAATGGCTATCAGGGTCAGAAAACCTACGATCGGCAGTATCTTCCAACGAGCCATGCCAAACTCGTAGGTTGTGTCTGTGTGCAATCGAACTCACCAAGCTTACGGACGGGTAGCAATGCTCAAACGACTAACACAGCGGGAACGGTTCGAACAGCTCATCGCCGACTTCGAACCACTCCTTCGTAATGCCTTCATGGAGAGCATTGCGGACATCAAGTCGAACATCCAGATCAAGCGGATCGTTGAGCGGCTGGAACGAAACGACATCGCCGGCGCCTTCGACATGCTGCACATGGAACCGTCAGCATTCCGGCCATTGGATAGGGCAATTGCCCAGGCATTCGAGGGCGGCGGCGTGTCGGCTGTTTCCAGCTTGCCTGTTCTCTATGACCCTACAGGTCATCAGCTCGTTGTCAGGTTCGATGTTCGCAACTACCGGGCCGAACATTGGTTGAGCAGTCATTCGAGCGATCTGATCACAAACATCATTGAGGATCAGCGCCGCGCCGTTGCGAAATCGCTCACTGCCGGTATGGAAGCCGGGAACAATCCGCGGTCGACGGCGCTTGAACTCGTCGGGCGGCTCAATCGCAT
>ENA-OROQ01000974-OROQ01000974.1-human-gut-metagenome-genome-assembly--contig:-NODE-974-length-19332-cov-64.4521_pt1 | contig 19332 bp, 18 predicted proteins | sample MGYA00242136_ERZ509062 | MGnify/ENA primary metagenome ERZ509062 (study PRJEB26280, sample SAMEA2338735) | human gut metagenome | biome: human gut; feature: human-associated habitat; material: faeces...
TGGTTTTATTTACTGCCAGGGCCGCTTAGGGCCTGGAAAATTTAACGAACTATTGTTTTATGGAAAATTTGAAGATTCGCGCATCGGCAGGACGTTTGGGTAGTGATAGAGCTATTAGTAATACAATGACTTATTTTTCAACCGCTAGTTTGTCTACAGACCCTATTGTTTTGTTCGGTAATACACCTCAAAAGTATTTGGGTATCAGTCGTCCAGTTAACCCCTTATTGAAATGGGAGTTGACAGATACGTATAATGTGGGTATTGAGTCAAGTATGTGGAATGGCCTGTTGGGGGTAGAATTAGATGTGTTCTACATGAAGACAACCCGTTCATTGGAATCGCAGTCTGCCAGCTTCCCACCTTCTTTGGGAGATTATTATCCTGCTTATACGAATTATGGCTCTCATGATAATCGTGGTTTTGAATTGGTGTTGACACACCATAATTGTATTAAAAATTTTAGCTACAATGTTCGTGGTAACATTTCATGGGCACGTAATAAGATTTTAAAAATGACAGAAGATCCTAATGTACCTAATTATATGCGTAGTACTGGACGTCCGATGGGTGAGTATTGGGGATTTGTAGCAGAAGGCTTGTTCCAGACGGAAGAAGAAATTGCACACAGCGCAGTTTATGGTCCTACACTTCCTGGTGATATTAAACTGAAAGATATCAACGGTGATGGTAAGATTACCTATGATCAGGATAGAGTACCCATCGGTCGTAGTAGTACACCGGAAATGATGTTTGGTTTAAATATCGGAGCTGAGTGGAAAGGTATAGATTTCTCTATGTTGTGGCAAGGTGCGGCTTTGTTTGATGTGAATCTCTGTGGAATGTATGCGAATGTAGGTTACGATAATACTTTCTATACAAAACCTTTTTATTGTGATGGTAATACTCCTTACTATTTGGTGGAAAACTCTTGGCGTCCTGATAATCCGGATGCAGAATATCCTCGTTTGGGTATTGTTTCACGGGATAATGGTGGTAAAATGTCTTCTTGGTGGGTGGAAAATGGTACCTACATACGTTTGAAAAGTATGCAGATTGGTTACACATTGCCATCTCAATGGGTTACACCGGCAGGCATTAAAAAAGTACGTTTTTATGTTTCTGGTGGTAACTTGTTAACATTTTCCCATTTGAAGCATTTGGATCCTGAAATGCCGAGTGTTAATCAAGGATACTATCCACAACAACGTACGTATGAATTGGGATTAAATGTTACATTCTAAAAATGAAGAAAATGAAATCAAAAAATAAAATTCTTGCTGTTACTGCATTCGCAATGCTGTCATTGATGGGGTGTAATATCGACCCAATTTTGACGGATAGTTATTCAGAGGATGTAGCCTGGTCAAATGTTGACAATTTACGTTTAAATTTAAATGGCTTTTATTCGTTGATTGGAGGTTATTACGGAAGTGAGGTAGAGAATGATGCATGTACGGATATTCTAAAGATGAATGGGCCACGTGATTCAGAAAACCTGTTTGTTTTTGGATCTGCTCCGATTACTCCTGCCGCTAATCCTTTCAATAATTGGGATAACCGTCATACATGGCAACTATCTTGCTGTAGATTCTTGCATAACTTGGCAGAACATAGAGGTAATTTTCCAGAGAGCATAGCTAATGAAGCTGAGGCTGAGGCCCGTTTTTTCCGTGCATTAGTGAATTTTGATTTGGCTAAAAGATTTGGTGCCAGCTTTATCTTGCATAAGGAACTTCCGGTAATGGGAGAAAAGAACCATGCTCGTTGTACTCCTGAAGAATGTTGGGATTTCATTTATGAAGACTTGACGTTTGCTGCGAAATATCTGCCCAAGCGTTGGGATGATGCTACCAAAGATCCTTGGGGAGAAGCTACTCATACTGGACGTGTCACTCAAGGTGCAGCTTGGGGAATGTTGGCTCGTGCCATGCTTTATGCGCAACGTTGGAAAGATGCATCCGATGCTGCTTTGGAAGTGAAGAAGTTAGGTTATGCTTTGTATAAGAATCCTAGCCGTCCAGATAAAGGTTACGGTGAATTGTTCATGAACAGAAGAAGTGCGCGTGTAGATAATAATGAAAGTATTATAGAATGTGGTTATTCTTATGATGATGAGATGGACTATTCGTTTGATTATTTTTATTGTCCACCCAGCGATGGAGGTTATGCAGAAGCCAGTCCTACTGAGGATTTGGTATCTGCTTACGAAATGGCAGATGGACGTGAGTTCAGTTGGTCTGATCCTACAATGAAAGCGAATCCGTATGTAGGTCGTGAACCGCGTTTCTATGCATCGATTCTTTATAACGGTGCACCTTGGAAGGGGCAAACGCTTTATACCTATGAGGGATGTAACGATGGTTATGCATTAGGAGGTGGTACTACCTGTACTGGTTATTATATGCGCAAGTTGTTTGATGAGAATTTACCTAAGAATGGCATAAGAGCAACGGACTTGACGTATTACTATATGCGTTATGCTGAAGTCTTGTTGATTTATGCAGAAGCTATGGCAGAACAAGGGGATATTCCTGCAGCATTGGAGGCCTTGAATGAAGTGCGTGCCAGAGTTGATTTGCCTGCAAAATCTGCTAAGAACAAGACTGAGTTTATGAAATTGCTTCGTCATGAAAGAATGATTGAGTTGGCTTTTGAAGGACATCGCTTTTGGGATATCCGCCGTTGGGGATTGGGTACAACATTGCTGAATGATGTTCATATGAAGGGAATCAAACCCACCAAGACTAGTGAAGGTACTTATGAATATAAAGTAGTGGATTGTGATGCCGGTTCTACGCGTGTATATTTGGAAAAATACAATCGTTTTCCTATTCCGTTGTCGGAATTGCAACAGAACACTGCATGTGAACAATTTGATGAGTGGAAATAATTAAATTTAAGGTTATGAAATTATTGAATAAACTTACGATATTAGCATGTCTGTTTATAGGAGCCTTGGCTTCTTGTGAGTCTCCTGATTTGGCTGAAGGACGAACAGATCAAGTCAATGGTTTGTTGAATGTTACTATTAAGATTCCGGGTAATCCTGCAGAATATTCGGCTACAAAGAAAGGTCCTTATGAGGAAAATGAAGAAATCACAGTAAAGGTGCCTACTACAGATGACGCTCCTTTGGATTTGACTCGTTTGATGTGTACAGTGAGTCTGGAACACAACTGTTATATGGAAAATCCATTTAAGGGCGAAACAGATTTCACCAATCCTGTATTTGTTACTGTTATTGATGTAAATGGTAATAAACATCACAATACGATTCGAATTTTACCCACGCCTCCGAAAACACGCTTCAGTAAGTTGTGGGATAAAAATGCCGTTGAGTTGAATATTGCTAGCCGTAATATCACTGGTTTGGCTATCAATGCTCAGGGATTGAATGTACAAGAGTACGATGGAAAGATTTATCGTTATGATATGAAGACAGGTTCTTCAGTTACTACTATCGAGGCAGCTCGCTCATTTATGATGAAAGCTGATACTGACGATGCCGGTCATTTGGTGACCGCTCGTGATAATACGTATGGTGCTGGATTTATGGTATATTATTATGATGAAACCAAGAAAGAACACATATTGTTGCTGGATTATACAGCAGGGGATGGTTGTCCGGATGATTTGGGTTATGAATTCAGCGTTATAGGAGATGTAACTTCAGGTAAAGCATTTATTTATGGTATGGCTCCAGGAATGATGACTATTTATTATTGGGAATTGCAGGATGGAGAATTGGTAACTCCTGCTAATCAACCGAACACATTGCGTTACGGACCTGCTGGTGGTAACTGGGATCGTGCTCAAGTACAACGTGCTTCATTGGATGATGATTCCGATCATTATTTGTCATTCTATTCCCCTTCTACAGCAGATGAAGATGATGAAACACAAGAAGGTAAGAAGGGTAGTCGTTTTCACATCTTCTCACCGTATATGGAAGTTACCGAGATGAATCCTCAAAGTCATGCCTATAAGATTTTGGACTTTAAGGTGTTTACTGTAAACAATGATGTATTTGTAGCATTCATAGAACAAGGTTATACAGCTTGGGCAAATGCCAGAGTTAAGGTGTTTGAAATTACTAAGCGTAGCATGATGGAACTTTCTCCGGAAGATGATGGTTACGATAAATTCTGTTTGTTCAGTGGTGATGAGATTGCACCTACCAACTATAATCGTTGGGGAGATATTGCAGTCTATAAGGAAGCCACTTCTACAGGATATGATATCTATATTGCATCTACTATTGTTGGCTATGATACAAACGAGTCAAGAATCAGAATGTATAAGATGAATTATTATCCGCAATAGTATTTAGTGCCAGTTCCTAAAGCATAGCGAATGTTATGCTTTAGGAATGGTTGAATACTGCGAGAAGTATTTCTTATAAATGAAACATGTAATTAACAGTTTGAAAATTCAATTATGGAAAGATCATTTTTATTATCAATATCAGCACTGTTTTTGGCATTTGTATCCTGCAGTGATGACATACATAAAGGATATAGAATCGATGGTTATGATTTGATTCTAGAGAAACAACAGATTATCAATCATACTAAGGCTGTAAAGTCTATTAACCCTTATGATGAATTAGCTTGTGAGATTTATGATATTTCTAATCCAGATAAAGAAGCTGGCAAAGCTTACTTGGATTATGAATTAGGAGATGACCCCAAAGAAGGGGCAGGCAGCTTTAAGCTGATGTATAACTTTACAGGACAATCCGAAGACGGTACACCTGAAAAGGTTTACTTTCAGCAGCGTTGGGGTGATTATCGTGTAGACTTGTCTTTCCATCCCCTAGGATTATCCATTTGGGTAAAAGGTAACCGCCATAATCAGAATGCTACTTTCCGTTTTATCATTATGGAAGACGAAAAGCAATTTAGCGCAGAAGCTCCTCACGATTACACTCGCAGACGTTGGTCTTATTTTGCTTATGAAGATACTGAAATTTTGTTGAAAGATGGTTGGACTCGTTTGATTATGCCTTATAGTGCATTTAAATTGTACAAGAAGGGTGAAGGTACCCAATCTGATACGCTGCTCATGAATCGCAACGAGGGCTTCCGTATTGAAATTGAAAATACTTCCGGCAAGGCTTGGGAAGGAGAATGCCAAATTGATAACTTGGAGCAGCTCACCTCTTATGAATTAAAGGGAGGTACACCTAAGTTCTCAAGTATTTTTATTCAGTTGAATAAAGATGCGTATGAGAATGAAGATTGGGATCAGCAATTTAGAGATAGTAAAGAAGTGGGTATTGATACGTGGATTATTCAGTATTCTCAGCAGTTTACCGGTAATCATGATGAAACCAATGTATCTTTCTATAAGAACACTAATTTGCCCTGGGTACAAGTGAAGTGTGACATCATCGATAAAATGTTTGAAGCTGCTGAACGCAATGGTATGAAAATCATTTTGGGATTGTATCCGGGTGATTATAGCAAGACCGACCCTACTGATCCTACTAAATACAACATCAATGCAGAACGGAATAAGATGTTGTTTGATGAGGTTTATGAACAATTTGGAAACAATCCTTGTCTGGTAGGTTGGTACATCACCGAAGAATTCCATGATGGTTCTTATCCGGTAGGATGGCAACAAGAACCGGCACTTTCTATGCTGGCTAAGTATTTGGAAGGTGTTGCTTCTTATATCAAGACTAAATCCAATAAGCCAGTATCTATTGCTCCTGCTTTATGGAGAGGTTTGCCGGCTGATCTTTGTGGACAATGGTTCGGACGTATTTTCAAACAGACTCCGAATATTGACCATCTTTATTTACAAGATATTGGTGGCCGTTGTTTGGTTGACTTTGATGTGGATTTGCCTAACTGGTATGCTGAAGTTAAAAAAGCTTGTGATGAGAATGGGGTTATATTTGGTGTGGATATCGAATCTTTCAAAAGCTGTAACTGTCCGAATGTTCCTTATAAGGCGAAAGATTGGGCTGAATTGAAAGAACAGTTGTTGGTGGCAGGTCTCTTTACAGAACACATCACCAACTTCAGTTGGGTTACCTTTAAGAAGGGAACCAATAACTATGAAGGATATAAAATTTACTTAAAGGAAAATAATCTGTTACCGTGAGTATTTAGAACTAAAATCTGCCGGATAATGCAGATTGACATAGGGTGAGGCTCATTCTCACCCTATGTATAATTTATGAGGTTTTGCCTTACGTGATTTCTAAAAGATTAATGAATCATACTAATCAAGTTTTGGACAATCCAAAACTTGGGGTTTAATATATAGCAAAAATGAAGATGAATGAAATATTGTTTTGTTTGTTGGCAGTGTTGAATGTATGTTCAGTTTGGGCACAGCCAAAGACATTGAAATTTGGTAAAAATGGAGATTTTAAAATCGTTCAGTTTACCGATGTTCATTATAAATACGATGATCAAGCCAATTCTCAGATAGCATTGGATAGAATGAATGAAGTGTTGGATGCAGAACATCCTGATTGTGTAGTTTTTACTGGAGATGCGGTTGTGTCCAATGAATCTTTTAAAGGATGGGATATAGTATTGGATGTATGTATTCGTCGTAATATACCTTATGCAGTAGTATTTGGTAATCATGATGATGAATACGATCATACACGTCAGGAATTGTATGATTACATTTCAAAGAAAAAGGGTAATTTGATGCCTGTTCGTATTGGGGATGTGGCTCCGGACTATGTCCTGACTGTGAAGTCTTCTACCGATAAGAATAAGGATGCAGCTCTCCTGTATTGTATTGACTCGCACTCTTATACTCAGGTAAAGTCTGTCCCTGGTTATGATTGGATTAAATTTGATCAGATTGCTTGGTATCGTGAACAAAGCAAGACGTTTACAGAAAATAATGGCGGTACTCCGCTGCCTGCATTGGCTTTCTTCCACATTGCTATTCCTGAATATAAGGATGCTTTGATGGAAGACAAAAATCGCATGTTTGGTTGCAAGGCTGAAATGGTATGTTGCCCTACTACCAATTCCGGCTTTTTTACTTCGGTTAAAGAGTGTGGAGATGTAATGGGGATGTTTGTCGGTCACGATCATAATAACGATTATGCTGTGGCTTATAAGGAAGTATTGTTGGCTTATGGTCGTTATACCGGTGGTAATACAGTTTATAACGATTTGGCATCCAATGGCGCACGCGTCATTGTTTTGCGTGAAGGTGAACGTAAGTTTGATACCTATATTCGGATTGCTAATAATGAAATAGAGTCGTTTGTTACTTTCCCAAATAGTTTCTATTAATCAGATTGTTTAATTGCAAATTTCGTTAAACCTTTTTTGTATTCATGAAAAATATATTATTGTTTTGTTTTACACTGCTGTGTACTCTAGGCGTGCAAGCTGGTGACTTAATAGATTTGATCTTGATTCCACCTGGAAAGATTACGAATAAAGTCAAGTTAGATATTCGTGGAGGAATTGTAAATAAGAGCTCTGTAGAACAGACTTATCAGGTTTCTTTATATTGGGGGAAGGAAAAAGCATCTGCTCTGCTCTGTGATACCATGTTGAACATTGCTGCCGGTAAATCGGATGTGGTGAAGGTGGTGATTCCTACAGCGGATAAGGTTGGAAAGCATAAGGTGATCTTGAAGGTTACCGAAAGCGGTAACGTATATCGGAAAGTAAATTCAATCGAAGTTATTCAGTCGGACATTCGTTCCATACAGCAAATATCTGGGGCATGGGCGGGTATTTATCATTGGAGTGAAACTGAAGGAAAGCATTGGAATCAGGATATTAAGAAGATGACCGATAATCAATGGCGCGAATTGGTTCGTTCAATGAATAAGTTGGATATGAATATGATGGTTATTCAAGAAGTTTTCCGTAATGAACAATATGTGGGTAAGCATTCTACAAATGTAGATAATTACCAAGGGAAGGCTTTTTATCCATCTAAGTTATATCCCGGACGCATGGATATTGCGGCTAAAGACCCAATAGAAGCTATTCTATCCGAGGCTGATAAACAAGGTATGAACGTGTTGATGGGCGTGGGTATGTTTGCTTGGTTCGATTTTACTCCCGAATCTTTGGAGTGGCATAAACGTGTGGCCAAAGAACTTTGGGACATGTATGGACATCACGAATCTTTTTATGCTTTTTATGTGTCTGAAGAAAGTGGAGGCGGTTTAGATAATTGGGAACAACTGCCCGAAATACGTAAAAAGAGAAAAGATGATATCGTGAATTTCTTTAAGGAGTTTAAGGCTTATTGTAACAGCTTTGCTCCGGGTAAACCGGTGATGTTGGCAACCAACAGTTTTGAAGTACCTAATGGTATGGATACTTATCCGGAACTTTTAAACTATCTGGACATTTTATGCCCATTTGGCTTTGCTCGTATGCCGGAAGGTGATTTGACAGGTAAGCAGGCTGCTGATATGTTGCAAAAGGCATGTGATGATGCAAACGCTCATTTCTGGTTTGATTTGGAAGTATTCCTCTTTAATCCAGACAATTCTTTGTATCCACGTCCGGTTGAAGAGATAATTCGCGACCTGAATCTGTTTGATAATTTTGAGAAAATTCTTTGCTATCAGTTCCCCGGTGTGTTCAATGACCCCAAAATGTCTATTCGCATAGGCGAGGCTCGTACCATTGATTTATTCAATGGATATATGAAATACTTGAAAGAACTGAAATATAGGAATAAAAAACGTAAATAAAAAAGAAAGTGATGAAGCGCTGTTATCTATATCTGTTTATCCTAATAGAGATGTGTTGTTGATGCAATAAAATAGCTCATTGGCGGAATTGGTAGTGTTTAATCAATAAAAAACAAATATTTTTTATGAATCAGTTCATCAAAGAAATACAAGAACAACCGGAAATGTTGGAACGTACTCTTGGCTATTATCATTCAAGAGAAGGGAAAGAGCGTTTGGATGCTGTCTGTACTCTGTGGACAACCGGTGACTATGACAAAATAGTACTTACCGGTATGGGAAGTTCTTGTTTTGTATCACAAGCTGCCGCGATCATGATGACCGCTTATAATATACCCGCTTTTGCTATCAATGCCGGCGAGTTATTGCATTTTCAGTCTTCAGTTCTGACAGAGCGCACTTTATTGGTTGCCATCTCACAGTCAGGCGAGAGCTATGAGGTGATTGAATTGCTTAAACAACTTGGTGAACGGCATCATTCACGATTGACAGTGGTTGGGGTCACAAATGAGTCTGGAAGTTCTTTAGCGGCGATGGCTACTCTCAGTCTGCTATGTAAGGCTGGGAGGGAGGAAATGACATCTACGAAGACATTTATCACCACCTATCTGGTAGTGTATCTGCTTGCAGGAGCATTGGATGGTCGCAGGGTAGATAATGCTCTTTTAGATAGTGTCGTTCGGGAAGTTGGTCTTCAGCTTGAGAAAGGGGGGATTTATTTATCCCGTTCGGTCGCTTTTTTAAGTGGGCATCCGTTTGTTCAAGTGATAGGCAGGGGTACGGTTTTTGCAAGCGTTGCCCAAACCGCCCTGATGTTTATGGAGGCTACCAAGACTCCGGCTTCAGCTTTGTTGGGCGGTGAGTTTCGCCATGGTCCACTGGAGATGGTAGGCCCTGGCTTTATCTGTATCATTTATTCGCATTCACGGTCCGGTGTTTATCGGCAGAGCATCAGGCTTGTGGCTGATGTTCTGTCTTTTAATGGTAAAGTGATCCTGGTATCGGATATCTCCTCCGGCATTGAAAGTGTGAATTTGCTGGAAATCAATGTTCATTGCGGAGACCCTGATTTGTTTGCAATTCCGTCCATTGTTCCTGTTCAGCTGATAGTGAATGCTTGGGCGGAAGAAATGGAACTGGTGCCCGGCAGTTTTACACATGGTGCTAAAGTGACTTCAATAGAATAATGATGGGACGAAGAAAGGCAGCCATAGGAGTCGATATCGGAGGCACAAAGATCAGTGCGGGTATTGTTGGCGGAGAGGGATTGGTTTATGCTTCTCCCTGTACTATTGCAACTAATCCGAAAGAACCCGGCGAAGTGATTATTGCCAATTTGTTTTCTCTGTTGAAAAATATTCTGGCTGATGCTGCGGATTACGATATTCAGGGCATTGGTATCGGGTGTACCGGACCTCTCGATATAGATAAAGGTATACTGCTGGATGTTGAGAATCTTCCCACTTTGAACTATTTCCCGTTGAAAGACACCGTTGAACAAGTATTTCCGTTGCGGGTGATCCTTGATAATGATGCCAATGCGCTGATTTATGCAGAGGCATTATGGGGAGCGGGTCGGAATGCCGGTTCAGTCCTGGGTTTTATGGACTTCACCTTATAAAAAAGGGATATTGGAAGACTATGTATCCGGCAATGCCGTCACCCGTCTTTATAAAGAATATACAAAGGAGGAGTTGCCGGCTTATCGTATAGCCGAACTGGCACGGTCCGGTGATAAAATGGCTTTGCAGGTATGGGATGTTTTTGCCCAGGCATTAGCTCATGCTTTGTCATGGACAGTGAATATTACCGATCCCGAAATTGTCATCATAGGCGGATCTGTTCTGAAATCTTCCGATTTATACTGGGACAAGGCAGAGTGGCTATTTCGTAAATTCATTTGTCGTTCAGCTGATCGGCATATTACTTTGCTGCCAGCTGCCTTGGGAGACAATGCCGGATTTATTGGTGCGGCTGCATTAATATTAAAATAACAAGAAACTATGAGAAAACTCTTTTTTATACTGTTGATATGTAACATGTTGTTCGTCAATGCCCAATCTCTTGAACTGGAGAATTGGAAGATTATCAATTCTTCCGAGCTAAACGCCGGATCTGCTGAGGTCTCGCAATTGGCTTATCCCACTGCCGGATGGTATCAGGCCACTGTGCCCACTACCGTGTTGAATGCTTTGGTGAAGGAAAACGTATATCCTGATCCGAGAATCGGCCTGAATAATTACCTGATTCCGGATGTGTCGGATGAATTTAATGTCCGGATGGACCTATCTAAATACAACTACCTGAAAAGTGGCCGTAATCCTTGGCAAGATCCATACTGGTATCGTACGGAAGTTGTTCTTCCCAAATCATATAGAGGCAAGAAAGTATGGCTGATCTTGAACGGCATTAACTACCGGGCAGATGTCTGGGTAAATGGTCGTCAGGTTGCTGATAAAAAAGATATTGTGGGTATGTTTCGTCGCTTTAAACTTGATATAACCGGATATGCCCATGCCGGAGCTAACAATTGTATTGCGATAAAAATTTATCAGGTGGATCATCCGGGCGTCCCGACTCCCGGCACCCAGTTGAAAGTATTCGGTCCTGTACGCGGACATTCCTACGATATCTTTAAGGATGAGACATTGAAGATATCCGGTGGCTGGGATTGCGCTCCCGTGGTTCGCGACCGGAATATGGGTATCTACCAGAAAGTGATAGTGGAAGCCACGGACGAGGTGTTGATTGAAAATCCTTTTGTTGTCACTACTTTACCAAAGTCCACTACCATGCCTATGAAGGTTGACACTGGGCTTGCAAAGGTCAACATTAAACTTGAAGTGAGGAATACCTCTGCAAAGCTTGTTGAGGGAAAGGTGAATGCTTGGATTACATTAATCAACGAAGTCAAATTTCCCACTTATACCAAGCATATGGAGGGATACCTCAAGCCAATCAAGCTGACGAAGAAAGTAGCCCTGCGTGCCGGTGAGAGAAAAGTAGTGGAACTGACCCCTGAGGACTTTCCTTCCTTGCTGATAGAAAACCCGTATTTGTGGTATCCGAATGGGTATGGCGAGCAATACTTGCATCACATGAAACTGTCTTTTAGCATCGGTGGAAAAGTGTCCGATACCAAAGAGTTTGATTTCGGAATCCGTGAGGTGGCAAGTGGACTGAACCGGGTGGGAGATGAATGTGGTCGTGTATATTATGTGAATGGCAAGCGGATATTCTGTAAGGGCGGTTGGATACAGCCGGACATCTTGTTGGAGGAATCTGAAAAACGTATCTATGATGAAGCCCGCCTGATGGCAGAAGCGAACATCAACCTGATTGGCAGTGAAGATATGCCGTCTCCTTCTGAAATCTGGTTTGAAAGTTTTGACAAATATGGCCTGATGTGGTGGCATGTTTTCTATCAATGTTTCCGCATGACTCCTGGAACTGAAACTGCTGACAATCCTCTGGATCATGGTCTGGCGGTGGCAGGAGTGGAAGATATGATGCTCCGCTATCGCAATCACCCTTCTATTATTTCATGGATAGGAGCCAATGAGGTCTTGATGAATGAAAGCTTGTACAAGCTGACCAAGGAGAAAGTGAGGAGTATCGATACTACGCGTGTTTATCTTCCGACTACCAGTTTTCATTGGGATGTAGACGCCTTGACTCCTTATCTGAAAGAAGATCTACCAACAGGTACGACGGATGACGGTGCGCCCGACTATAATTGGGCGCCTTCTTCCTACTTCTTTGATAAAGTGCGTGAGGTCCATTTGCAGATGTTCCGCAATGAACTGGGGATGCCTTCCATGCCGACGTACAACAGCCTCCGGAAATTTATTCCTACCGCGGAGAGTACGGCTAATGTAAACAGCCCTATTTTCCCATTGGATAGCATTTGGGCTGAACATGGTGCTTGGGATGTAAGTAATTATTGCTATCGCTCTTATGACAATGCCATTCGTACGATGTTCGGTGATCCGAAGACGGCAAAAGAATATGCCGACAATGCCCAGTTCCTGAATGCCGATGGTTATCGTGCTATGTTTGAAGCGGCTAATCACCGGATGTGGGATATTACTTCCGGTGTGATGATTTGGAAGATTAATTCTTGCTGGCCCGATGTGTGCTGGCAGATATACGACTGGTATCTGGCTCCCAATGCTTCTTATTATTTTGCAAAAAAAGCTATGGAACCGGTGCACGTACAGTTGAATGCGAATGATTTTAGGGTTTCTGTGATTAATGCCTCCCATCAGACACTGCAAGACGTGAAAGTGACGGCTAAAGTTATCAACAATGACATGGAAGTGGCTTGGGAGGACTCCCAGCGGATAACTGTTTCTCCCGATTGCTATCAGGAGATTGTTACGGTGCCCCGGTGTGGAAAATACTCTTATAATTACTTTGTGAAGCTGGAGCTGCATGATAAATACGGTAAACTTCTGTCCGAGAACCTATATTGGTTCTATTCCCAGCATATGGATTTCTTTTGGTTCACTTCTATGAAGAAACCGGAATTGAAGGAGGAGGTTGAAGTTACCAAAGAGGAAGGGGAATATGTCTTTTCTATTTGTTTGAAGAACGAATCGGATCGTTTGTCCCATTTCAATCATCTGACTTTGCTGGACGTCCGGGGTAAGGAGATTAATCCGGTATTCTGGAGTGACAATTTTATTACGCTCTTTCCGGGAGATGAAAAGGTAATAACGGCTCGTGTGGCAGTATCCGATGCCGGAGATACACCTCCTGTGTTCTTCCGGGCACGATGATGAATAGATTGAATTTATTTATAATATAGTGTTATGAAAAAAATTATAGTGATTGGCAGTTCCAATGTGGACATGGTGGTGAGAACTTCTCATCTGCCTGCTCCCGGTGAGACGATTCTGGGAGGGGAATTCTTTATGAACCAGGGTGGAAAAGGAGCAAATCAGGCTGTTGCAATAAAGAGATTGGGCGGCAATCTGATATTTATGGCAAAATTGGGGAATGATGTATTAGGTCGGCAATCTGTCGGTTATTTTAAAAAGGAAGGAATTGATACAAGATATATTGCTTTCGATGAAGATTCTGCTTCCGGAGTAGCTCTGATCAGCGTGGACGATCATGCGGAGAATAGTATTGTAGTGGCATCCGGTGCCAACATGTTGTTGAACGAACAAGATGTGGATAAAATGTTGGAGGAAATGTGTGAGGGAGATATCCTCTTGATGCAATTGGAAATTCCGCTTCAAACAGTGGAGTATGCTGCCAGAAAGGCTTTCGGGAAAGGAGTGAAGGTGGTGCTGAATCCGGCTCCTGCCCGCAGTCTTCCCAAAGAATTGTTCCGGCATCTGTACATGGTCACTCCGAACCGCATCGAGGCGGAGATGCTTACGGGCATAAAGATTGCCAATGATGCCGATGTTGAGAAAGTGGCGGAAGAGATTTGCGCGATGGGGGTAAAGAATGTAATTATCACTTTGGGTTCGAAAGGATGTCTTATAAGGGAAGAGGGCGTTTCTTATCGTATAGATGCTTTCAAAGTGGAGCCTGTTGACACTACAGCTGCCGGAGATACGTTTAATGGGGCTTTGTGCGTAGGATTGTCAGAGGGCATGGACTTGAAACAAGCTGCTGTGATGGCTTCAAAAGCTTCATCCATAGCTGTAACCAGAATGGGAGCCCAGTCTTCTATTCCTTACCGTGAAGAGTTGTAATCATTAAAAACAATATTAAATATCACGATTATGTTTATAGTTGAAAGTTACGGATTGGCGGTAGCGTTGTGCTGGGTCACGATGTTATGCTGGGGATCATGGGGAAATACTCAAAAATTGTCAGCCCAAACATGGCGCTATGAATTGTTCTATTGGGATTATGTGATTGGTATACTTCTTTTTTCTTTGGTTTGGGGCTTGACACTGGGCAGCATTGGAGAAGGGGGACGCGGATTTATGCAGGACTTGCAGCAAGTTGGTATGGAGAATTTTTGGAGCGCTTTTCTGGGGGGCGTCATATTCAATGCCTCGAATATATTGTTGTCGGCTTCCATGTCGTTGGCTGGTATGTCGGTTGCTTTCCCGATAGGGGTGGGGTTGGCGTTGGTATTAGGCGTATTTGTCAATTACTTCAGTGTACCGAAGGGGGATCCTGTCACTCTTTTTGGGGGTGTCTTCTTGATTGTGTTGGCCATTGTTTTTAATGGGATTGCTTCCGGTAAAGTTTCTGAAGTATCAGGTCAGACTGTCCGAAAAAGAGGAGTTCTGATTGCTGTCTGCGCTGGTATTCTGATGGCGTTTTTCTATCGTTTTGTTGCCGCTGCTATAGATTTGGAAAATCTGGAATCGCCTGCTGTTGGTATGATGACTCCGTATTCTGCCTTGTTTGTGTTTGCAATAGGTATCTTTATCAGTAACTTCCTATTCAACTCTTTGTTAATGAGGAAACCTTTTACGGGGGTGCCTGTGGCTTACAGTCAATACTTCAAAGGAAATATGAATACTCATTTGGTTGGTATTTTTGGGGGTGCCATTTGGGCGTTGGGAACAGCGTGCAGTTATATTGCTGCCGGAACAGCCGGTGCTGCCATTTCCTATGGGTTGGGACAAGGGGCTACGATGGTTGCCGCATTATGGGGGGTGTTTATTTGGAAGGAATTCAAAGGGGGGTCTAAATCTACTAATCTATTGATTGCCTTGATGTTTGTTCTCTTTTTTTTAGGTTTGGCGTTAATTATTACGTCCGGTGGCAATTAATCTTTTATTAATTAAAAAAATGTGTATATTATGAAGAGGAATTTTCTGCCAATCCTGTTGGGGTTATTGATGATATCAGCCGTACTGCCGTCGGCAGTAGTTTTTGCTGGCAATGATGTTTCTGGCCGACAGAGAAAACAGAAGGTGAAGGAATCTGTTTTGAGGGTGAAGTCCATTACTGGTACTTGGATAAATCTGGCATATAAGGATGTACGTAATAGATATACCAATCCGCAGAGTTTTGATAATACGGATCCGGAATTATGGAAAGCTAAAGTGCGGGAACTGTCGGCTATGGGCATTGAATATCTGGTATTCATGGAAGTTGCCAATGAGGGTAAGGCTTATTATCCCTCTCAATTAATGCCCTGGTGGTATGATAAAGATAAACAGAGTCCTGTGGAAGCTATTCTTGATGAGGCTGCCCGATATGACATGAAGGTTTTTATGAGTACTGGATGGGCAAAAGACCAGGATGATAATTTGCAGGATCCTGCTGTCAAACAACGCCAATTGCAAATTATGGAGGAACTGGCTGTCTTTTATAAGAATCATAAAGCCTTTTATGGCTGGTATTTGCCGGTAGAGGATTGTCTTTGCCCCATTTTTGCAGAACATGCTGTACAATCGGTTAATGCATTGACCCAAAAGGCAAATGCATTGACTCCGGGTAAGAAGACACTGATTTCTCCTTATGGTATCGGACTGTCTGATTTTGATAATCCGGAGTATGAGAAACAATTGGCAAAGCTGAAAGTCGACATCATAGCCTATCAGGACGAAGTGGGCTGTGTACGCAATAAATTCATGTTGCCTCGCTTAAAGAAGACTTGGCAACGGTTGAGAGACATCCACAACCGTCTGAATATTGAGATGTGGGCCAATTGTGAGACTTTCACTTGGGAACAGGGAACCAACGACCGTTCTTCGGCCTTGATTCCTGCCGCTTATCCGCGCCTTTTATCCCAACAAGTGGCTGCTTCTGTGGCAGGGGTTGACAGGATTATCTCATTTATGGTTTGTGGAATCATAGAAAGTCCCACGTCAACTTATCAGTTGGGGCAACCGGTGTGGTCACATAAAGTATACAATGACTATATGGACTGGAAAAGGCGGATTGGCTGCTGGCAATTGGCCGAAGCTGCCTTTATGGAGAGATTGGCTAACGGGGCTACCATTGACATGGTGTCGGGAAAAGCGGATTTGAAGGCATTGCTTGATGGCAGGGTTGCAGAGGAAGACAGTAAAGATGCCCGTTGGGTGAAATTCGAGAAAGGTTATCATGAGCTTGTGGTAGATTTGCAGAAAAAGACCAGACTACGGAAAGTCATGCTTCGTATGCTGGACTATAATTTAGATGGAATAGGTATGCCGCTGAAAGTTTATCTGTTCACTTCGTTGGATGGAAAAGAATATAGATTGGCTTCTATCAAGGATACCCCTCATTTCCCGAACAATCGGCATGATGCATGGATTGAAAACTTGTTATTTGATCAATTGGATGAAAGCATCCGTTATATGAAGGTGGCTTTCGAAGCTTCGCAACACGTGTATATGGATGAGTTGTTTGTTAATCCGATGATAAAATAAAGACCAGTTGAGATGAGAGTGAGTTTGTGTTTATTAACGGTGTGGCTGTTTCTTGCTTGTGCTGATAGGGCGCGGGGAAATTGCACTAATTCCTTCTTGGTCAAAACCGATGGTAAAGGAGAAATATATCCTAACCCCCAAAGTATCATAGACTATAAATTAATAATCTATGGTCTATGATGCAGGCCTTGGAAATACAGAAAAAGTTTCTGTTTGTGATTTGTGGCATCAAAAGGATTTAGGGGAGTATAAAGGGGAATTTTGGGCACAAGTCCCTTAGCATGGAGTTACTTTTGTAAAAATCACTCTTGTAGAGTGAACTGAAACTTTAAAATAAATAGTATGGAATTTGCTTTGGATAGATGGATTACCAAGCATAATGCTTGGATTGATGTTTTTGTACCAAACTACATGAGGTGGATATTTCATGATGTGAAAATGACTATTTTGTTTTTGGGCAGTTTCTCTTTGGTAAAGTGCTGTAGGTGTTTAAGGCAGGTGTGTTATTGGGAGCAGTGTCTTGCATACTGTTTGTGCCAGGGCTAAAGACGGAAAATTCTAAGCCATTTGTGATACCAGCATTACAGGAGTGGAAAGGTGGGGATGGCTATTGGCGCTCATTGTGTCGGTTGGTGCTGGACTCCCGCTATGCAGCAGAGCTCAATCCGGTGGCAAATGGAAAAGTCACGCGACTTTGACCCTTTTGGCCACACATGATTGTCCCAATCAATATTTCAATAAAACAATCTTTCAATCATGGAATTAATAAATAAAGATACCCTACAAGTCCAAGAATTTATTTCTTCGCTCGATTCGATGCTGGACGACATTGAATCTATCGTCAAGCATTACAAGTCTCACCTGAACGGGGAATGCTTTCTTTCTAACAATGAAGTTTCCAAGAAACTGAATGTCAGTTTGCGAACCTTGCAGGAGTGGCGAGATACAGGGCTAATCCCCTTTATCTAGATAAAAGGTAAAATCATCTATCGCCAAAGCGATATTGATAAACTGCTCCAAAAGTACTACTTTGAAAGTTGGAAAGAATAACTATCTAAAAGAGTATGATTTCCACTATCTTAAAAGGAAAGCTTTTTTATTAAGGTGGAAATTATACTTTTGAAACCTAAAAACACTTGAATCTCAATCTTATTTAGTTAGATTTTTATATTTAATTTGATGTATATCTTATTAATTTAGTATTTTTGTAAGCATGAGTTTTTCATATGAAAGTTAAATTTAAAATGTAAATTATGCCGCTAAAAATAAATGTGCCTTATTCCGAAAAAGATTTGGCAAAAGAAAAAGGTGCTTTTTGGGATAAAGATAATAAGACATGGTTTGTTCCCGATTATAAAGACATCAATTTATTTTCTCAATGGATTGACACAGATAAGGTATCAATAATCGCAAAAGCACCTTTCTGGATAGGGGTAACTCAAAAAACTTGTTGGAAGTGTGGCGGTATGATTGACGTGATAGCTTTTGCATCTAATAAATTTTGGATATATGAATATTCAGATGATGATGAGGCATTACAAGAATGGTATCTCCAAGATTATTTTTTTTTTTCTATATGCCTGGTTATATAGAGAAAGAAATTTTAGATATTGTATGTTCACGTTTTCCTACTTTTAAACTGGGATTTTCTAAAACTGTTAATGGAAAGTATTGGGCGAATCATTGTGAGCATTGTAATGCTCTGCAAGGTGACTTTTTCATGCATGATGAACCCGGTGGAGAGTTTTCTCCTATTGACATGGATGGTTACAAAGCTATAACTTTAATAGAGTTTCCATATAAATTTGATTTACCAATAACTACATCTTATTCTTGGGCAAGTAATGAAAAAGACGTTTTAAGGTATTGTCCGAAAACGCAGTGGTAATAGCCATATCCTTATCATATGTTTTTTTGTTGTATATCTTGTTTTGAATTTAATAGGAAATGTTTCTTTTGTAGAAGATTTAGAAAACATTGTTTTTCGGAATTTAATTTTAATCATTGACTTTTCCAGTGAAGTGTTTAGTCTGTGCAAGTCTTTGGATAAAAATACGCTCGGAATGAAATGTAGAGGAAGATTTTTATTCAAACCGAAGGTTTGGACTTAAACAGGCTAAATACAGAACTTATCTTTGTCAATGCTTCATATTGAGGGGTCAATGTAAAAACCTGAGGGGTAAATTTATAAATTGTTATCTTTGTCTCCAAATTCATAGCTTATGGAGTTAAACGGTTATCGCCTTCTTCTTCCTGAAGGCACTTTAGACTACTTTGATCTTG
>ENA-OROQ01000985-OROQ01000985.1-human-gut-metagenome-genome-assembly--contig:-NODE-985-length-19029-cov-2.3236_pt1 | contig 19029 bp, 17 predicted proteins | sample MGYA00242136_ERZ509062 | MGnify/ENA primary metagenome ERZ509062 (study PRJEB26280, sample SAMEA2338735) | human gut metagenome | biome: human gut; feature: human-associated habitat; material: faeces...
GGATGACGGATATGGCCAGTATATAACCCGGCGCAGCGTCCCTGATACCTGCCAGAGAAAACAGGAACATCACAAAGGTCAGGATGGCGGATACAAAAACCATAAACATGACCGGATTCTTTATCTGGGTCCTTGGATTCAGTTTAATAAAGGAATCCTTAAGGGCCCTGCACATAATCTCATGATTGGAAAATATACTCTTTTTTTGTTCATTCATGTCTCATTGACCTCCCTATGCTATCATCTGGAAAAACTCAGCCACCGGGCCAAGTGACAGGGCCGGGAAAAAGCTGAGGGCCCCTACCAGCAGTACCACGAAAATCAAAAGGAAGATAAACATGGCATTATGGGTGGGAAGGGTGCCGGAGCTGACCGCTACCTTTTTCTTTGCCGCCAGACTGCCTGCAATGGCCAGGGTGGCAAACATGGGCAGGAACCTTACAAACAGCATAATCAGTCCGATGCTCACATTCAGGAAGGGGGTATTTGCGTTAAATCCTGCAAATGCGGAACCATTGTTGCCGCCTGCGGATGAATACGCGTAAAGGACCTCTGACAATCCATGGGCTCCCGGATTATTCAGGCTGTCATGGGTGGACGGAAGCAGCGTGGCGATACCGCTGCCCACCAGGATAGCCACAGGGGGCGCAAGGCAGACCAGCACAGCCATCTTCATCTCAAAGGGTTCTATCTTTTTGCACAGGTACTCCGGCGTACGCCCCACCATCAGCCCCGCTATAAACACTGTAAGGATGGCAAACCCCAGCATACCGTAGAGCCCGCAGCCCGTACCGCCGAATACCACCTCTCCCAGCTGCATCAGCAGCATAGGAACAAGTCCGCCAAACGGCGTGTAGCTGTCGTGCATGGAATTGACCGAGCCGTTGGAAGCAGCCGTGGTAAATACAGCCCATGTCCCGGATGTGGCTATGCCAAATCTGGTTTCCTTACCTTCCATATTACCGCCTGCCTGTCCCTCAGTCCCCATATAGACCGCGCCGTCCTGGGCTATCTGGGGGGTGCCGGCCTGTTCACTGCAGCCCACAATGGCCAGCGCTGCCGCCAGCATGATGAACATGGCCAGGAACACCGCCACGCCCTGTCTCTTGTCCTTCACATTCCTGCCAAAGGTAAAGCACAGGCCCGCCGGTATGAGAAGCAGGGAAATCATTTCAAATAAGTTGGATAACGGAGTGGGGTTCTCAAAGGGGTGCGCCGAGTTGTTGCCCCAGAAACCGCCGCCGTTGGTTCCCAGCTGCTTAATGGCAATCTGGCTGGCAGCCGGTCCCAGAGGAACGACTCCCTTTGTGACCTCTGCGGCGGTGCCGTCCTCCTGTTCCACCACCACCGGTTCCACCAGCTGTACCTCATCGTACTGCTTAAAGGTCTGCGGAACACCCTGGGAGGCAATGGCAAGAGATACCACCACTGACAGCGGAATCAGTATGTAAAGGACTGTCCTTGTCATGTCGGTGTAGAAGTTTCCCAGTCCCCTCTCCTTCACGCGGACGAATCCGCGGATCAATGCGAACAACACTACAATTCCCACAGCGGCAGACACGAAATTCTGGAAATTCAGCCCGATCATCTGGCTGAAATAGCTCAGACTGGACTCTCCTGAATAGGCCTGCCAGTTTGTGTTGGTGGTGAAGCTGGAGGCCGTATTAAAGCCCAGATGCCAGCTCATTCCGCCCATTCCCTGGGGATTAAGGGGGAGCAGGTTTTGAAAGCACAGAATGGCCCAGAGCACCGCCAGGCTCATCACGCTGAATACGGCTGTGCACACGGAATATTTCTTCCAGCCCATCTCCTCCTCTTTATCAATCCTCAGGACCCTGTAAATCAGGTTTTCCACAGGCAGCAGAAGCCTTGACAAAAACACCCGCTCCCCGTTCATCACCTTTCCCATATAGGACCCAAGGGGTATTGCTAACACTACCAGTATGACACAGTAAATTATCATCTGCAACGCCACATTCATCATTGTTTATCACCTCTCAATAAAATGATTACCAGGTAAGCCAGTATAATAACCGCGGTTATTCCTATGATACCTAACAGTAATGCCATGGATGATTCCTCCTCTTTTCAAGATAGGGGTATGGTACCACAGATGGTGATAAAGATTCCATATGGGAGCTGGCTGCTTTGTATAAATATAATGTTAATATAAAAGAAATACGCTCCGTCCTCTGTCGCAAAAACATAATGCGGCTGCATCCATGTATGCGATATACATGGATACAGCCGCAGCTTATCACAATATTTTTTATTCCATTATTCCCAAAATACCGACATGAGCTCCCTGACAGCCCTCTCACTGTCCACCTCCACCGCAAAACGCACGTATTCCGCCTGGAACGGGTGCTCCCTCAGATCCGTCACAATCATTCCCCTGCAATAGGTGCCGCCGCACTCCACCCTGGCCTTCCTGCTCTCGGTACGGACCAGGCTGGGCGTCACGGCGCACATAACAGCCAGGGGATCATGGAGAGGACAGTCACCCATGCAGTAGTTCTGGGTCTGGTTTCCCCTGAGATAATGGACCATGGCCTGCCTCATATAATCCACTGCCGGACGGCAGGCCGGCTTGCAGCAGCCCGACAGCCAGTCCAGATGCTCCATTTTAAGCCTTGTCCTCATGGTGACATCCAGTCCCACTACCGTGATATCCATACCGGAGGTAAACACCTGGTCGCAGGCCTGGGGATCGCAGGCCACATTGGCCTCGGCCACAGGAGATACATTTCCGCGCATGGTCAGGGTACCGCCCATCATCACAAGGCCCTTTACCTTATGCACAAAACCGGGATATTCCCTAATGGTGCGGGCTATATTGGTCAGAGGGCCAAGGGTGATGACCATAAGCTCTCCCCCATACTGCTCAGCCAGATCCATGTGGAACCGGCTCACGTCCACGTCTCTTGTACTGCGGCGGCTGGGAGGTAATTCCACATTGCCCAGCCCGTTTTTGCCGTGTATAAAGGCAACCCGGCCGTCCCATTCCCGGCAGGATGGCTTCTCCGCCCCCACTGCCACCGGTATATCGGGCGCTCCTGCCAGGTCCAGTATCTTCATGGTATTCTCCGCTGCCAGCCATGCCTCTACATTGCCGCACACCGCAGATATGCCCACTATCTCTATCTCAGGATTAAAAAGCGCGTATAATAGGGCGATGGAATCATCCACACCTGTATCCACATCCAGTAAAACCTTCATCTGCCTCTCCTCTTTCATTATGTCATGCGGTATATCCCGGCGCCAATATCCTGTCTGCTGTCACGGCTTCCTCTGCCGCCTCTGCTGCCTCAGCCGCCAGTTCCAGGGCGCACCGGATCATGCTGTCCAGGCTCTGCTCCCGTTCCTCGTTGGTAAGAGCCCTGTCATGGTGGATGCTGCTCCCCACAGTCACCATGCTGAGCGCTCTCCTGCCTGCTCTTGCCGCTGTGCAGTAGAGGGACAATGTCTCCATTTCCTGGACCAGAACCCCCATTTTTTCCCACTGTCCTTTTTCTCCCTGACAGTCCTCATAGAACACATCCGAACTGTATACATTCCCTGCCCGGAAGGAGGTATGGCTGTTTCTGGCATGGGCCGCAGCGGCCTCCAGAAGGCCGAAATCCGCTATGGGTGCAAAGGTTCCCGGCAAATGGTACTGGGAGGGAAAGTTAGAGTTGGTGCAGCAGCCCATGGCCAGCACCAAATCCCCCACCTCCACATTGCGGTGAATCGCGCCCGCGGTCCCCACCCGGATGATTGTGTCCACATCATAATTGTGATAGAGCTCGTACGCATAGATACCCATAGAGGGAATGCCCATGCCGCTGCCCTGGACCGATAGTTTCTTACCCTTATAATATCCTGTATATCCATTCATGCCCCTTACCCGGTTGTAGCAGAATACGTCGGTCAGATAGGTCTCTGCAATGTATTTTGCGCGCAAAGGGTCACCCGGCATCAGGACAGCCTTGCCAATCTGTCCTGGTCCCGCTTCATTATGGAATGTTTTCATATTTGATTACTCCGATTTCTTTATTATATTCCTGTCATTCTTTCTTCGTATGCTCAGCTCATGCTGCTCGGAACCAAAGAACAGCTTTTGGGACAGGACAGGCGTATCATACTCGGAATAGAGCACCTCCTCCAGAATCAGGATTGGGTCTCCCTCCTGCATGTTCAGTATATTTGCCAGACGCTCCCTGGCCTGTCCCAGCCGGATTTTGGCATCGCTGTACAGGCCGCCTTCGGACAGCAGCCCGGTATAATACTGGTAAACGGTATCCGGATTCTCCAGGTCCACATCGCTGTTGTCAAGTACCTCATGAGGCATATACACCATGGCAAAGCCGGCCGGCGTATCACCGCAGTAATAGGTTATGTCAATGACCGCCACCACGCTGGAGGGCCGCAGCTTAAGCACCTGCTGGTGCTTTTGGGTGGCCGGCTGGAACCCTATGGCGGTCACCACCTTATCAATGGGCCTGCTGCAGAAATCCACAATGGGATTTCCCACCTTCTCCAGCCCGCTTTTGCTCATATCCTGGTTGGAAAGCACAATGTTGCCCTTTCCCTGATGGTTTATGATTAAACCATCCTCCTGAAGAAGCAGCATGGCCTGCCGCAATGTGCCTCTGCTGACTGCAAGCTGTTCTGCCAGAATGTTCTCTCCAGGCAGCTTATCCCCAGCCTTATACTTTCCCTCTTTCAGCCATTGGCTGATGGTCTCATAGGCAGTCACATACAACGGTATCTTTACATTCTTTTCATTTATCACATTGTCCTTCACAGGTCTGCTTGCTCCTTTCGCGCGCCCGGCGGGCAGTCCTCACTATAGCTCACTATAGATTAGTATAGAACTAATCCACCAATTTGCCAAGTGCCTCCGGACCTTTCACCCTCTTTCCCACAAACAGCAGTACCAGCAGCGTCACCCCATAGGGCAGCATCTGGACAAACTGGGACGGGACAGACGCATCCGTCAGATAGAATCTGGCTGCCTGGGCCACCGCAAATATCATTCCGGCTCCCATGGAGCCCAGGGGCTGCCATCCGCCGAAAATGTTGGCTGCCAGTCCCATAAAGCCCCTGCCTGCCGTCATATCCGCCACAAACAGGTTGTTCTGGGAAATGGACAGGTAGGAACCTGCCAGCCCTGCAATGCTTCCTGCGGCTATCATGGCAATGTAACGGTAACGGTTCACCTGCACACCGGCAGTCTGAACCGCGTAGGGCTGGTCTCCGATGGCCCGGTACCTGAGTCCGAACTTGGTCTTATAAAACACAATCCACACCGCAGCCACAATAAGGAACATAGCGTAGAGATAGGGGGACTGGTCTTTAAACAAGGCCCCGATAACCGGAATACCGGAAAGGCCGGGTATGGTCAGATTGGAAATGGAGGGAACGGATTCCGACATTCCTTCTGTCTGCCAGATTGCCTTTAACATTACGGCCGTGATACCGCTGGCAAAAAGATTGATGCCCACACCTACCACTGACTGGTGGGCCTTCCATTTCAGACAGAAAAGGGCATAAAACCAGCCAATCATACCGCCCAGGACCACGGACAGAAGCACCCCGGCCATGGCTGATCCGGCTGCATAGGAACCGGCTGCCCCGGCAAACGCGCCGATGAGCATGATTCCCTCCACACCCAGGAGGATGATGCCCCCGCGCTCAGCGATGGTGCCGCACAGGGCCCCCAATATAATGGGCACTGAAAGCTGAAGGGTAAGTCCGATAAAATTATTAATCATATCCATATGTCATCCTCTCTTTCTGCTCCACTTAATCAGTTCCGGAGCCGCTACCAGGAGTATCACCAGACTCTGTATTACCGTCACCATGTTGGTGCTTACCATGGTCTCGCGGCTCATTCGCAGCGACCCCATATCCATGATTCCGAAAAGCAATGCGGTCAAAAGCACACCGGCCGGATGATTCCTTCCCAATATGGCCACGGCGATTCCCGTAAAGCCGAAGGATGGGGAAAAACCCTCTATAAAGCGGTGGTATTTTCCAAACACCTCTGTAATGCCCGCAAGGGCCGCGATTCCGCCGCTGATGGTCATGGACATAATCAGAAACATGTTGACACGGATTCCGGCTGTTCCGGAGGCAGAGGGATTGGCTCCCACTGCCCTCAGCTGGTATCCCACCGATGTCTTCCACAGGAATATGTACATGGCTGCCGCCACAAAGAGCAGCAGGAACAGTGCATAGGTGAGCTGGGTCCTGGGCACCAGCTTTCCGAACCAGATTCCCTCGGCTATAAGCTCAGTCTGGGCCGTGGAACCCTCTGTCTTAAAGGGCCCGTTTACCAGATAGGATGTAAAAAGAGTACAGATATAGTTCAGCATAATGGCCACGATTACTTCATTGGTGCTGAATCTGGCCTTAAAAATGCCGGGAACGCTGCCCACAAGCATGCCCGCCGCGATTCCGGCCAGGATACTGATTACAAGCAGCAGGGGAGCAGGGAGCGCGCTAAAGTAAAGGGCGGTGATGACACTGGCCATGGCTCCTGCGTGAAGCTGGCCCTCTGCACCGATATTCAACATACCGCACCTGGAACCCATGGCCACGGCCAGGCCTGTAAAGGCCAGCGGAATGCTCTTGCTGATTGTATTGGCCAGGGACTGCGGTGTGCCCAGAGCTCCCTGAATCAGGGAACCGTAGGCTTTAACAGGGGATTCCCCTGCCAGGAGGATAAAAAGGGCTCCTATCAGAAGCGCAAGCCCTATGGATGCCAGGGATTTGCCTATTTCCGCTGTGTGCCTGCCGCCGCGGATTTTTCCAACGGTCCGGGCTTTCTCACCTGTCCGGTCACCTCCGTCTGCCTGGGCGTTCTTATTGCTGTTCCATTTCATGAGCCCGCACCTCCTGTTTTTTTCCTGCCATGAACAGTCCGATTTCTTCCTTTGTATACTCCCCGTTGTCAAACTGGGCGCTGACCTCTCCCTCGTAGAATACAGCGATGCGGTCGCTCAGGTTCATGACCTCTGAAAGCTCTGCCGATATAAGCAGGATTGCCTTTCCCTGCTCCTTTAACTGAAGAAGTGTCTTATGCACCCTCTCAATGGCTCCGATATCCAGACCTCTCACAGGCTGGGCCACCACCACCAGCCCGGGATCATGGCTGATTTCCCTTCCCAGTATCACCTTCTGCTGGTTGCCGCCTGAAAGCTGTCCTATCTCCTGGTCCACACCGGCCACCTTGATTTCAAACTCCTCAACCTGTTTCTCTGCGTCCTGTCTCAGCCTCTCATAATCAATGAAACCCTTCCTGCAATACTCCGGCGTTTCCTGATAGCCCAGCAGGAAATTCTCTGTAATGGAAAAGCTGGGAATCATGGCATTCTTATGGCGGTCTGATGGGATGTATCCCAGGCCCATGGCCTTCCTGTCCTTGACAGCCATGTTCTGGACCGGAATTCCATTTATAAAAATTTCGCCTTCCCTGACCCTGCGGTTTCCCACGATCATTTCCTCCAGCTCCTGCTGCCCGTTGCCATCCACCCCGGCAATGCCCAGGATTTCTCCGGCACGGACCTTCAGGCTGACAGTTTCCCCGGCCCTCTCATGAAGGCGCACACCTTTCAGCTCCAGAACGGCCTGGCCGGTCTTCTGTCCCCTCTTTGCCACGATGTTCTCCACCTGCCTGCCCACCATCTGGGTGGCCAGCTCCTTCTCATTGGTGGAGCTGGTGTCGCACCGGAACACCACCGTCCCCTTTCTGATGACTGTAATGCGGTCAGACAGTGACATGGTCTCATTCAGCTTATGGGTGATGAATATGATGGTCTTGCCGTTTTCCTTTAGCTGGCGCAGAATCTTAAACAGCTCGTCCACCTCCTGGGGCGTGAGAACCGCGGTGGGCTCATCCAGGATAATGATGTCCGCTCCGCGGTACAGGGTCTTAAGTATCTCCACCCTCTGCTTCATGCCCACGGACAGGTTCACCACCTTCTCCTGAAGGTCAATCCTGAATCCGAACCGTTCCACCAGCTCCTCCACCTTTTTCCGGCTTTCCTTCCGGTTGAGGAACAATCCTCCGGATTCCTTTCCCAAAATAATGTTTTCAAGAACCGTCAGCTGATTCACCAGCATAAAATGCTGATGAACCATTCCGATTCCCAGGGCATAGGCATCGTTGGGATTGGCTATGGCGGCCTTTTTTTCATTGATGAATATCTCTCCCGCATCCGGATGGTACAGCCCAAAGAGAATGTTCATCAGAGTGCTCTTACCAGTTCCGTTCTCACCCAGGAGGCAGTGGATTTCCTGCTGTCCCACGATGAGATCAATCCCGTCATTGGCGCGTACCGGCCCAAAACATTTGACGATTCCAATCATTCTGATTGCGTCCATATCTTCCTCCTCTATTTATCCGGCCTATCTTAATTAAGCTCAGAGGGAACCTGAATCTCTCCTGATATAATTTTCTGCTTCAGCTCGTCCAGTCTGGCCAGGATATCATCGGAAACCTTGATATTGCTTCCCTCCACCGTCACATCCACGCCTCCGTCGCTAAGGCCCAGCATCTGGTTCTCCCCTGTGTAGGTGTCCTCCACAATGCTGGCAATGGCGTGGTATGCGCAGGAATCCAGCTTTTTAAGCATACTGGCCATAATATAGTCCGGAGCGATGCTGTTCTGGTTTAAGTTCACGCCGATGGCAGCAAAGCCTTTTTCCTCGGCGGCCTGGAACATGCCCATTCCCGAAGCACCCGCTGCATGGAAGATTACGTCGGCTCCCTTTTCCACAAAGGTGTTGGCAATGGTCTTGGCAGTGGTGGGGTCATTGAAGCCGCCCGCGTAATCTACAAGCACCTTCATTTCCGGTTCAATATACTCAGCCCCTGCCTTGTATCCTGCTGCGAAGCGGTTGATAAGGGGATTATCCACACCGCCGATGAATCCGATGGTCTTTCCGTCTCCCAGCTTGTCATCTGTCTTTTCCTGCTTTGCCAGGGCTGCCAGGGCGCCTGCCAGAAACGCTCCCTCCTGCTCCTTACAGGAATAGGAGGCTACATTGGGAAGATCAGAAGTGGCATCCAAGAGGGCAAACCGCTGTTCCGGATACGTGGAAGCCACATTGGTCAGGGCATCCACCTGTTCTGCCCCCACGCAGATAATTAAATCATAGTCCCCGGACGCAGCCATCTCATCCTGGATGATTTCCTCATCTGACACAGACTTTGGCTCCACCTCATCGTAAGTGATTCCGTAATCAGCGGCAGCCTTTTTAACACCCTCCAGGGCCAGGTCGTTAAAGGAATTGCCTCCCAGTCCTGCCTCTGTGAAAATGATTCCTATGTGTGCTCCTCCCCCGGAACCAGTTCCGGTCCCATCTGCTGCTTCCCGGGAAGTCTGCCCGCTCCCTGCGTCTGGCTTCGGTGCAGACGAACCGCATCCCATCACTGCACTGCCTGCAATGCCAACTGCCGCACATAATGCTGCCCACTGTCTGATTCTTTTCTTCATCATGTTCCCCTCCGTTTTATACCTATTTTATTTTAGTGTGTATATGTTACTTAACTTGTTTAACAAGTTATCTAAAATGTAGCATGATTTATTATATTTGTAAATCCCAATTTTACATTCACCCATAGAATCGTTAAATCTTGCTAAATACAGGCAAACTTTTCTGTGCAATTTTACATCTGTATTCCCTTAAATTTACAATATATTGGAATGATTGAGATACCCGGATCACAGCCTGGCCAAAAGGACAAAAAAAGCCGGATGGTTTTCATTATCTGAAAGCCATCCGGCTCCGGCCTGTAACGATACTCAGGATTCCCATATGGGAAGCAGGCCCTATATTCTGTGCGCCACCGCTTTTATTCCACTAAAAAACAAGTACCGATTCAGATTTCTCCTCCTCGATACCTGTTTTTTGTTTTTCTGCTCTCTTTACTCTGTTCTTTTGGATTTCCTTTACTTATACGGTCTGTTTATTTTCACCTTTCATTATCAAGTACATTTTAATGATACTTTCTCGTCATATCATTATAAATGTTCCCGTTCCTTGATCATCTACTCAGTATTTGAAAATATAACGGGACTCGTATTGTATCAGTTTCCTTTTGAACATTTCATCAGGCAGATTCCTTATTCTCTGTTTTCTATAATAATCATTTGATTATATGGAAAACGAAAAATCACTTTCCGGTGGTCTGTACCTCCTTTTTTAGATTTCGTTCTTTTTGATAGTTTTAGTATACTCAAAAGGAGGTTATTTGTCAATACTTTTTTATTAATATTTAAATTTTAATAGTCTTTTTCGTATATACTGTATAAATTTTCAGTTTTTTCACGACAATCAGACAAATCTGCACACTACCCTTTTTGCAGCAGCAGCTTCCTATTCTCCCACTACCCTTATTCTCCCACTACCCTGTATGTCTCCTCCACAATGCGCTCCATGGCGTTGAGTATGTTCTCATAGCCGGTACAGCGGCAGAGATGCCCGGATATCAGCTTTTTCAGCTCCTCCCGGTTGTACTTCTTTCCTGTGCCTACAATCTCCACGGCCGACATAATAAGACCGGGGGTGCAGAATCCGCACTGCACGGCCGCCTCTTCTATGAAGGCTTTCTGGATGGGACTCAGCTCGCCGTTGGGACCCTTTAAGCCCTCCACGGTCATGATACTTTTGCCGTCCGCCCACATGGACAGATAGATGCAGGAATCAATGGCCTCTCCATTTACAAGGACCGTACAGGCCCCGCACTCCCCAACCTCGCAACCCTTTTTTACGGATGTGAAGCCCTGGCGGCGAAGGGTATCCAGAAGAGATTCCCTGTCATCCACAGCAGTCTCCTGTTCCTTCCCGTTAATTTTCAGCTTGATTACTTTAAGCATCTGCCTTACCTCCTGCCAGTGTGATGGATGTTTTTAGAGCGCGCCTGGCCAGCTCCCCGATGAGCTGCAGGCGGAATTCCCGGCTGGCCCTCCAGGATGTGCGGGGATTTACCTGGGACAGGGCTTTATCTGCAAACAGGTCATATATGGTCGCATCTGACACCTGTTTCCCGCGAAGGGCTTCCTCCGCCTCGTAACAGCGCACCGGAGTGGGGGCCGCCACGCCGTAAGCCAGACGTACGTCTTCCAGCACTGTTTTATCAGGCGACAGCTTTACCCTCACCGCACATCCCAGTGTTGCAATTTCCATGGCCCTGCGTTTTCCGTATTTAATATAATGGCCTTCCCATCCCTCATAGTTTTCCCTGGTAATCTTAAATGCCGTGCAGACCTCATTCTGCTTCCTGACCGTACGTCCGGGGCCTGTATAGAATTCTGTAACCGGCACTTCCCGTACTCCCTCCGGCCCTTTTAACACCACTGTAGCATTCAGGGCGCACATGGTGGAGGCAGAGTCCGCAGAGGTGGCCCCATTGCAGATATTCCCTCCGATGGTGGCCGTATTTCTCACCTGAGGTCCTCCCACCTGGTCCACTGCCTCCCCCAGCATGCTGAGGTGTTTCTTTATAATGGGGTCATTGGTTATATGGGAAAAGGAAGTTGCAGGCCGGATGATGATGGTCCCGTCCTCCTCCAGGCTGACGCCTTTTAACTCCGGGATATTGTGGATGGATACCAGGCCCCTGCCTGCATCCTTTCCCTCCCTGACGCGTATGAGCACATCCGTCCCCCCGCTGATGACCTGGGACTGAGGGTCTGCGGTGAGGGCGGCAATGGCGTCCTCCACCGAATCTGCTTCGTAAAATGACTTTATATCAAACATGATGACTCTCCTTTATACTTACCTGACCTGCTGTTTTACATCAGCCATTACAGCTCTATATCAAACCCTTTGCCTGAAATGTCTCTATGAGCCTCTGTGGCGTCATGGGTATGGTATCCATGGCAACGCCTGTGGCATGGAGCACTGCATTGCGCAGGGCCGGCGCCACCGGGATGGCCGGCGGTTCTCCCAGGGACTTATTTCCGTAAGGGCCGGTGGGGTCCTCAAGCTGGATAAACTTCACACGAAGGTCCGGCGTATCCATGGCTGTGGGAATCTTATAATCCAGCAGATTATCATTGAGAGGCCTGCCGGCGTCATTATATAAGAATTCCTCGGACAGGCCGTATCCCAGGCCCATGGACATGCCGCCGTGCACCTGCGCCTCTGCCAGCTCAGGGTTGATCAGCATTCCGGAGTCATGGACATTTACAATATCCTTTACCGTCACCTGTCCCAGGGGCATATCCACTTCCACCTCCACAAAACAGCAGCCGGAGGAAAATGAATTGTCCCTGCATTGGTTGGTGACCTCCGCAGTGATGTGCTCAGAGCGCTCCAGGGAGTAAAAGGCGGTAAGAGCCAGGGTTTCCATGTCAAGAAGCTCTTTTCCCGTGGCCTTCTCCACAATGTGATCGTGAGCCACGTCCATCTCTTCTGCCGGGCGGCCTCCCAGCATAAACCCGGCATAATCCAGAATCCTGGCCTTCAGCTGCTGCGCGCATTTCTTGACAGCCATACCGGTCACATAGGTCTGGCGGGATGCATACGCCCCTGTGTCAAATGGGGCTGTATCTGTGTCCTGTGTGGATACAATATACACTTTTTCCAGGGAAATGCCGGTTGTCTCAGCTGCCATCTGGCTGAATGCAGTGTCAGCACCCTGTCCTATTTCCGTGGCTCCCAGCTGAAGCTGCATGGAGCCGTCCTGGTTCAGTATCATCCTGGCGGAGGCAGTCTCCAGTGAAATGGGATATACCCCTGTCTTATAACAGAAGATAGCCATTCCAACTCCCCTTCTCACGGGGCCTGTCTGGTTGGCATAAGCCCTGCGTTTCTCCTCCCATCCAATGTACTTCGCCCCTTCCTCCATACACTTCTTAAGGCCGTAGGAATGGAAGGTAATGCCGTTGGCAGGGTCCACGAATCCCTCTCCCATGCAGTTTTCCATGCGGAAAGCCAGGGGGTCTGCGCCGATTGCCCGGCACACATCGTCTGTAAGGCATTCCGATAAAAAGGCTGCCTGGGGAATACCGTATCCCCTCATGGCTCCCGCAGTGGCAGTGGAGGTCCATACCGTGTAGCAGTCAATCTCAGCCCCCAGCCGGTCCTGGTAAATATCCTTGAATACATTGCCGCAGTTGGCGCAGATGGCGTGACCGTGGGACGCATAACCGCCGTTGTTGGCATAGGCTTCCAGCTTCCTGGCAAGCATTTTTCCGTCTTTTGTGGCCAGGGCCCTGCATTTCCCGTCAATGGCATGGCGGGTCCTGGTGCCGTAAATGGTTTCCTCCCTGCTGATTTCCAGGCGGACCGGACGCCCTCCCACCACTGTGGTCAGATAGGCATTTAAGGGCTCATAGAGCACATCCTGTTTGTTGCCGAAGCCGCCGCCGATGTAGGGCTTGATGACTCTTATCTTTCCAACCGGCAGTCCCAATGCCTGGGAAATGACGCGGCGCACAATATGGGGAATCTGCGTGGAGGACGTGACTGTTATCTTGCCCCCCGGCTCCTGATAAGCCCAGGATACCGGCAGTTCAATATGGCAGTGGGAAATACGCGGGGTGTGGTACTCCCGTTCCAGGACCACCAGATTCTCCTTTCCGTACTTCTCCTCAGCCTCCCTGAGCCCTTCCTCAAAGGTAAAATCCTCTGGCCCCATGGTGAGATGGGAATGGACAATTACATTGTCCTTTCTCAGATCAGGGTGGAGAGGCGTGGCATCCTCTGCCATGGCCTGTTCCACTGTGACCATTGGTTTGTATTCCTCATATTCCACCTTTATGAGTCGGGCCGCCTGCTGGCAGGCCACATCATCCGAGGCAATAACGGCAGCAATGTCATCCCCATAGAGCCTGACGCGCCGGTTCAGAAGCTTTCTGTCCCCGATATCCTGGTGGGCGGCCTCCACACTCCACGGATGACCGGCTGTGGGAAACTGGTAATCCGGCACATCAAAACAGGTGACGATTTTCACAACGCCCGGCACCTTAAGGGCGTCCTCAAGGTCAAACCTCTTAACAAGCCCATTGGCAATGGTGGAATGGACCACCCTGGCGCACAGGCAGTCCCTTGGTTCCAGATCCGATGTGTACTTTGCCTCTCCTGTGACTTTTGCGTAAGCGTCAACACGGGTAACGCCTTTACCTACTATATTATTCATGATAAATCCGTCCTCTTTTCCATTTTCCTGCCTCTTTAGAGGGCCAGCTTCCATATAGCTATCAATATAGAAAATACAGCAATGCCTTTTTTCAGAAGAATCTGGTTGATTTTAACCGCATTCCTGCTTCCGTATACAACTCCTATGCCGTGGAACACAAGGGCCGCCGCCATAACAGGCAGAAGCTCCTTGACGGAGCACTGCATCATGTATCCGATACAGGCAGGTATGCCGATGAACACAGAGTTAAAGAGGGCCACTCCCACCGCGGTCCTGATGCCGATTCCCAGAACCACCAAAAGGGGCATGACCAGCACCGGTCCCCCGGCGCCTGACAGGGAGCACACGGCTCCTGTGACAAATCCCAGAATCAGTGTGGCTGCCAGGTGATCTGAGATGACATATGCCCTGCCGCCCTCCTCCTGGCTCTTATCCTTGCGGAGCAGGATGGAAATACCCGAGAGAAGGACCACCACGTACAGGATAACCTTTACCGTGGATTCCGGAATGATGAGATTCAATTTCACTCCCAGGACAGCGCCTGCAAGGCTTCCCAGACTGAGGCGGATGCCGAATGGGATATCCAGGTTTCCCGCCTTGTTATAATTGACGGATCCCAGGGCCCCCGACACAATGAATGCCGCAAAGCTCAGCGCCAGCCCCTCCGTCACCCCCATTCCCAGAGGACCTGTATACACGATGGGAAGCAGAAAGCCTGCCACCCCCGTAAGTCCTACAAACGCGCCAACTACCAGGTTCGCTGCCATAACAATCATCCAGAACACCATGAACCAGTTTTCCTCCTTGCTATATCTTTATAGAATCATTTAAAATGTATCTGCATTTTCTTCCATATACTTCCGGGATTCGTACATAATACGCTCCTCGTCCAGAGACAGGACCTCCCTGTTCTTCATGAGAATCCGGCCTCCCACTATCATATCCTCCACATCGCCTGCATTTACACATTCAAACAGTGTGTGAATCTTGTTTCCGGTGGGGCACAAATGGGGCTGGTCCATGTTAATGCTGATGATATCCGCCTTGTATCCGGCTTCCAGACGGCCCAGGCTTCCTTCCTCGTTAAGGGCTGCGGCCCCGCCTTCCAGCACAATCTTTAAAATGGTCTCAGCCGGCATCACCTTGGGATTTCCGTTGGGAACACCGTGGTATATATTCATGACAGAGCGGAATATCTTCATCTCATTCCAGAGGCTTAAGCCGCCGTGGGCCGCTCCGTCCGAACCCAGGCCCACCGGAATCCCCATTTCCAGAAGCTGCGGCGTATCCGGCACTGCCTTGCCGCAGTTGCTGAAGGGACAGTGGCAGGTCTTTACGCCCCGCTCCATCACCAGGGATTTTTCCTGCTCGGAAAGTATCAGGCTGTGGGCGCCCAGGAAATTGCTTCCCAGCACATGCATTTTCTCCAGATACTCATAGGGCCGCATTCCCTCCCGGTCCACGATACCGTTGATTTCCCCCATGTACTCGTTCATATGGGCTTGAAGCATGGTGCCCCGTTCCCTGGCCCGCATAGCTTCCAGCTCCACAAGACGGCTGGAACAGGAATTCAGTGCCCGGAGAGAGTAATACACCTTAAGGTTTCCCTTTCCATGGAACCTGTCATAGAGGGAATCCGTACGCTTTAACGCTTCCTCCGCGTCCATGGCTATGGACTCCGGCAGCCCCTCATCCATGGTGGAATAGGACAGTGCGCCGCGAAGGCCGCTTTCCTCGTAGACAGAAGCCGCTGTCTCCATATGGTAGCTGCCCGCGTCGATGAATCCTGCCGTACCGCATTTTATCATCTCCAGAGCAGCTGCCTGGGCGCAGAGACGCATTTTATCCGGAGTCAGCGTGCTCTCAAAGGGAAGCATGATTCTGGTCCAGATTATGGGCTTTGCATCCAGCACCAGCCCTTTTAGCAGCTGCTGTCCCGTGTGCATATGGCTGTCAATAAGGCCGGGCATAAACAGCTTTCCTTTTCCGTTTATTGTCTCAACGGCCTGATATTTTTTCCACAGCTCCTTACCGGTCTCCAGAATCCTTCCCCCGGAAACCGCCATATCCACATGTTCCTCCAATTGGTCATACTTTATCAACAGGGAACCATCTTTTATTAACAAATCACATGTCTGCATCTTATCTTCTCCTTTTTCAATCGGACGGCCTGTCAGATATCTCGCACCCCGCCGTCATCTCTTCACGCTATCAGATAACGCCTGCCAGGCTGAGAAGCATCTGGTCCCAGAGGCAGGAGCCAAGAAAGGTTCCTGTCATAACGAAGATCCCCACTATCAGTATCTTCCAGCCCTGGCTGATGAACGTCTTTAACTGGTCGCTGATGGCCAGGCCCGCAAACGCTCCAACCATGGTAAAGGGGGCCGTAAAATTAATGTTGGAGGCTGCCTGTATCACAAAATCCCTTACCGGTGAAATAGGGGACGCGGAAAGCAGCCCTATGATGGAGCAGTAAGCCACGATGGGAAGCTTCAGCGGAAGCACTTTAGTGAGTACCACCGCTGCCATGGATATCACAATAAGTACTGCCAGTCCGGGAATGGAATCCGTGATTCCCACCCCATAGCCAATCAGATTGGCAAGACCGGTTCCGCATGCCGCCAATACAAACAACACAAGCCATTCTATGTATCTCATACCGTCTCCTCCTTAATATCCCTGCCCTCTTTGTTCTTTAAAGCAAACCGTCCCAGCTTTGGTTCCAGAATCGTATATAATTTGTCCGTCATGGGTATGGCGATAAACATGGTAATATACATGCCCGTGATTCCGGCAATGGTTTCACCCACGCTGGCCATGGCTGAAATGGTATCGGTCCATTCCGGATAAATAGCGCACAGGCTGGCGCTTGAGCTTGCCATCATAATTCCCGCTCCTACACCGGAGCCAAGTCCCAGAGCCTGTGGATGGAACCATCCTGTCATTCCCACCACAGATGCCATGAGACCGAAGTAGATGGTACCTACCATACCGCCTACGATGTAGATGGAAAGGCTTCCTCTGGCCTCTGCCGAGTCAGGTCCGTAGATGTTGTTAATCAGCGCCATGTGGTACTCCCTGTTGATGGAATGACAGGAACCGATGGCCTCCCGTTTCATGCCCAGCAGGATTGCAACAGGCAGTGCCAGGAGCGGCCCCAAAAGATTTCCAAAACCATGAAGCAGAAGGACCGGACCGGACTGAAGAATGGTGTCGATGTTTGCCCCTGCCGTAATCCCCAGTTTGGCGATAAAGGGACATATACCCACCACCACCAGTTTGGAAGCCGCCTTCACATGCCTGTTATCCACGATTTTAAGCACCTGTGGCCCGCTTAATACCCCCAGAATAATTGCATAGAAAATCGGGAACAGGATAAACATTCCTTTCCCCACCGGAATCTTAATCTGGCCGATATTATCCGCTATGAGGATGAATCCAAATGCCAGGGCGTAAATCTTCCATTCCAGTGCAAACCGTTCCTTAAGGGAACCATACACATATGTTTCTTTTTTGCCGCTCATAAGAGCCCCTCCTTTCCAGCCGGCCATATTTTATTTATTTTCACCCCGGCCGGCTGTTACAATCACCTTGTATTGAATATTTTAGACAAATTCCCAAGATTAAAAAAGGACAAATGAGCACTTTTAACAAGAAAATACATTGATTTTAAGAAATATAAAATGATATACTTACAATAAATGACTGAATAAAGCGGGGAATACAAATGACACTGACAGAATTGGAAGCGGCCGCGCCCGCCCTGAAAGAATATACAAAGAACATGCCCGAGGACATCCGCAGCCGCTGCACCGTAAGGACCCATGCGGCGGGCTCCATCATTCACCAGAAAAATATGGAATTAGGGTATTTCGGAATTGTTGCAAAAGGTGAAAACCGGGTCATCAATGAATTTGAAAATGGAAATGTCTATATGATTGAGAGCAATAAAGCCATTGACTTTATCGGGGAGGTCACCATTCTGGCCGGAATGAGCCACACCTCGGTGACCATCGAGGCCGTGACCGACAACGTGGTGGCCTACATAAGCCGCAGGGATGCCGAGCGCTGGCTGGCATCCGACATAAACATATTGAACCTGGCTGCCCGCCACACCGCCTTCAAGCTTTACCGTTCCTCTTACAATAACGGGGCCAAGCTGTTCTACCCGCCCTCCTATCTTCTGTTGGATTATATGGTAAAGTACGGACGCCAAAACGGCATGGAATCCTCCCGCGGCATGGGGTCGTCCCGTGGCATGGGGACATCCCGCGCCCCGGCATCCGTCACTGTGCTGCGCACCCGGCAGATGCTGCAGGAAGAAATCGGCGTCAACGTAAAAACCCTCAACCGTACCATACGCCAGCTAAAGGAGGAGGGATTCTTTTCCATATGCAAGGGGAAGATAACCTTTACCAGGGAGCAGTATGAGGCGGCCATAGAGTGGCTGGAGGCGGAAAAGGATAAATAGAAAAAGAATCAATTAGAAACAGGATTTTCCCGCCATATAATCCCAGGAAATCAACCAATGTTTCCCTTACTCTTTCTGATATAATGGCAATATTCTAACTAATTTCAGGAGAATTGCCTTATGAATCAGACATCAGCCTTATCCCCGGTAACAGAAGACTACGGCGCTGCCCAGATACAGATACTGGAGGGGTTGGAAGCAGTGCGCAAGCGCCCCAGCATGTACATCGGCAGCACGTCCTCACAGGGGCTTCACCACATGGTATATGAAATCGTGGACAATGCCGTGGATGAAGCTCTGGCAGGCCACTGCACCCTGATTCAGGTATACCTGAACAAGGACGGCTCTGTAACGGTCCGCGACAACGGCAGGGGGATTCCGGCGGGAATCCAGACAAAAACAGGACTGTCCGCCATCCAGG
>ENA-OROQ01001008-OROQ01001008.1-human-gut-metagenome-genome-assembly--contig:-NODE-1008-length-18674-cov-15.0925_pt1 | contig 18674 bp, 19 predicted proteins | sample MGYA00242136_ERZ509062 | MGnify/ENA primary metagenome ERZ509062 (study PRJEB26280, sample SAMEA2338735) | human gut metagenome | biome: human gut; feature: human-associated habitat; material: faeces...
TTGTCGAGTGCGGCCTGCGTGGAAGAGGAAATCATTACCGGACAGGTATTGCCGTACTTCTTCAATGTATCAAGCAGCGTGGAGGCGAAGCCGAAGTTCCCTTTCATAAACTCAGACGCATCCTGGGGACGGTTCACGCCTGCCAGATTGAAGACAAAGTCAGCTTGTCTGCAATAGACATCCAGTTCGGCAGGGTCACTGTCCATGTCATATTCGTAAATGGTAAGTTTCTCACCTGCAATGCCATAATTGCGGGCTTTCCCGTCACGGATGTTATGCAGTTGGGATACAAGGTTCCGGCCGACAAACCCTCGGGAGCCGGTTACTAAGATTTTCATAAACTAATGGGTTCTGTTTGTCACAGAAAAGAGAAGATATTCATAGTGAATGACAGAAATCATCCAAACCTATAAAACTTACTTTTGGGAAATTATATTGCTTCAATATATGAAAATGATGATCTTCCGTAACAATAAACTTGGCATTAGCCACAACTGCACAGTCCACAAACTTATTATCATCCGGATCTGATTTTATCAGATTGAAGTTATAATAAGGAGTAAAGAACAAAGTATAAGGATTATTGAGAATGACATCAATCACCAGCTTAGCTATTTCCACACCTGCCAAACGTTCTAATATTTCCTCATATTCATTAAGAATTTCATCAGAAACGCATAACTGATTCGTTCCATCCAAAAAGCAATCCCAAATCTTACGGTACCTGCTTTTGGGAGAAATGCACTGTATCAAGCTATTTGTATCTAATACAATTCTATTCATCTCTTCGGAAGTGTACGGACATCAATTTTTCTCAGTTCATCAAGTTTTTCTTGGTTTAAAACTCCCGAATCCCATAAGTCATTCAAGCGGTCATCTAACTTCTGAGAAAAATATTTGGTCAACACTTCTTTAACTTCATTCAATCGCTCCTCCGAACCATCAAAAGCAAACATCTTCAAAAGATGTTGTTGAACTGAATTTAATACTGTTGCTGCCATATTCTCAATTATTAGTTTCAATATGGCAAAGATAGTTTTTTTTTCTAAAGGAACAATACATTCCCTCTTTCTTTCCTGTTGTATTATTCAAATTAAAGACTTATTCACTCTTGATTTCCGCGCTCTTCGCCTTTTCCTCCATTCCGAGGTCTTCGCGGATGAAGCGGAGTTTCAAAAGAAGCTTTTTCATGCCCTCCACATCCAGGCGGGCGGTGTTATGGCTGTGATAGTCCTCTATACGGGCAATATCCTCATTGCCTTCCGTGAAGAACTTGTCATAGTTTAGGTCACGGGTGTCGCAGGGAATGCGGTAGTAGTCGCCCATGTCGACAGCCTTTGCCATCTCTTCGCGGGTTACCAGTGTCTCATACAGTTTCTCGCCGTGGCGCGTGCCGATGGTCTTCACCTCCGTCTCACCGTATTTCGGATCAACCTGCGCGTATGTTTCCTTCAAGGCCTGCGCCAGTACATCCAAGGTGGCGGCAGGAGCCTTCTGCACGAACAGGTCACCGTTATGTCCGTGCTCAAACGCATAGATTACCAGATCCACGGCATCGTCCAGCGTCATCATGAAGCGGGTCATGTTAGGATCCGTTACCGTAATGGGCCTGCCGTTCTTTATCTGCTCCACCCACAAGGGAATTACAGAACCGCGGCTTGCCATCACATTGCCGTAACGGGTACAGCAGATGGTTGTACCGGCTTCCTCACCCAACGCACGGCCCTTGGCTATGGCAACCTTCTCCATCATGGCCTTGCTGATGCCCATGGCATTGATGGGATAGGCAGCCTTGTCGGTAGAAAGCACTACTACATTCTTTACACCATGCGCTATGGCGGATTCCAGTACATTGTCGGTACCGATCACATTGGTCTGCACAGCCTGCAACGGAAAGAACTCGCAACTGGGAACCTGCTTCAAGGCGGCGGCGGAAAACACATAATCCACTCCCATCATGGCACCGTCCACAGACTGGCGGTCACGGACATTACCAATGTAAAATTTCACTTTCGGATTCTGCAGGTGATGACGCATGTCATCCTGCTTTTTCTCGTCACGGCTAAAGATGCGAATTTCCTTGATATCTGAATCGAGGAAACGACGCAATACGGCGTTACCGAAGGAACCGGTACCGCCAGTGATTAATAAAACTTTGTCTTTGAATATAGACATAACTATTTTAATTTATAATTGCTTTTCCCATTAACTATTATAGCTTCAAAATCATCTTTTCGCCTTTGAATATCATAATATTCTAGAAGATTATCATATGAAGTTATTGGAGTAAAACAAGCTAATTTATTAACCAATTTAAGCAATTCACTATCGAAATCATTATCTATGTCAAACAACAACTGTTCTTTATAAATAGGATTAGCCAAACCACCCTTTCCTGAATGAATTATGATATTATTAGCACATAATGCCTCCAATGCAGCTAAACCAAATCCCTCATACAATGAAAGTTGAAAATAATATTTAGATTGTTTCAAAAGATTAATTTTATCCTCTTCAGACACTTCTCCTTTCAATTCAACTGAGCCTTTCAAATTATATTTATCTATTATTGACCGAACCAAGACTTCTCCTTCTCCTTTTCTGCCTATAATTACAAATCGATAATCAACAAACTCCGGTATTTTTTTCAATTCAGCAAAAATTTGTAAAGCCTTATCCACCCCCTTTCTTACCACATTACCTTCATCTCCCATCCAAACTATAGAAGTAAATATCTTTTCTTTTGGAACATCAGCAATAAAAAGTTTTGTGTTAATAACATGCTCGCTATAACTCAATTTTTTCTTTAATGATGATACCTTAAAGATGTTTTTCAAATCTGATTGCGACACAATTATACAAGAATCAGCCACCCAATAACAAAGTTTAAAAAACAATGCTTGTATTTTATAATTAAAAGCAGATGCATAATCCGAATCCAAAGAGTCAATACCTCCTGTAAAATATGTTTTTTTACCAAAACATTTTGCTAACAATGCAGCAAAAAATGAATATCGATAGAAATAAGAAAACAGAATATCATATTTCCAAAATAAAAGGCTATCGAATATTCGATTAGATAGTAAAACGTCATATCCTAAATCTTTCAATATTGATATATCTATCTGATAGAATTTCTGAGTCTTAAATAACTCAAGTGAATTCACACTCGAATAAAATAAAATTCTTTTCACACCTTAGCTATGTTTTATAAAATTCATTAGTCGACTGGCCTGAATCTCAGAATTTTTATTCTCTAATATAAACCGTTTCGCCTTCTCTCCAAACTCATATAGTTCTGCTTGTGTTTTACTTCCCCATTGTTTTAAAATAGCAGTCAATGTTTCTTGTGAATTATCTGGTAATAGAACAAGGTATTCTTCATATTCTATAGGTAATCCTGGAAGTTTATACATTATAGTTGGAGTACCCGAAGCCATATACTCCATTGTTTTTGATGGAAATGAATATTTGGTATATTCTTCATGCCCTTTACGAGGGTTAACTAACAATGTAGCTTGTTGTTGCATTTCAAAAACATGCTTCTGTTCTACAACTCCCCAATATATTATTCTCTTATCTTTTTTTGCAGCTTCTTCAACAAAGATTCTATCAAGTCCAAATCCACATATCCACAAAACAAATTCTGAATCATCAATATCGTTAAAAGCTTTGATTAAATCTCTAATCCCGAAACGAATGTCTAGCTTGCCTGTATATAAAATAGTTTTTTTCCGCTTTTTCTGAGGAACTATACATACTGGATTATATATTCCTTCTAAGAGTAAGCTGGGACGTAAACCAACATTAAGTTTTTCTCTCATATACTTGGTAAGAAGAACAAAGGAATCAACAGAGGGTACTAATGAATATATTCGTTTAGTTTCCAAATTACCTAAAAAACGGTACAATAAAGAAGTGCTATCTCCAAAATATTCAGGCAAATCCAATACGATACAACAAATTTGAACATTTGGGTACATTTTTTTCAAATCAATAGCAGCTTTCAAATAAGGATAAATCAAAGAATAAACTAAAATTGTTACTTTTTCCTCCCTATTTTTATTAAGCCACAATTTGGCTTCTCTCATAATGGTATGATATATACTGCATTTTTTTAAATATGTGACATTAAAAAAAGATGCATTTACCCCTTTTATTGAAGCATATTCAAACTTAGATTTTGAAAAAAACAAATTGTTACAACGAAATGGGAAACTACCAATATCAGGTACATTCACTATATAATCAGGTCTTATACCACACTCGTTACATCCCGCTAAAAGAGCTTTCTGAAATGTAGTTGCGCTTACTGTAATAACCCCTTTTGTACATTCTTTTATAAATGTAGAAATTGTAGGTTCACAAAAGCAACCTAAATAAAGAACTTTCATCACTTTATATTTTGCAAATATTTATAAAATACTTTTATATGGTACATACGGGCTTCCTTTGGAAGATAAAGAAGCCAAGATGAAAACAAAATAAATCAAGTATAATAATAAAGCATTTCTAGTCGTCCAATAAGAATGTAAAGACTTAGCCAATAAAGGAATTACAAAAACCATAGAGACATAGGGATAATATGTAATTCTTTGTAAAGTTATATTAGCAGAAAGCACATTATACATTATCTGACCAAGAAAAAAAACATTCAAAATCAATTCTAAATTATTCGATACATAATAATTTCTCTTCGCATAAACAATAAGAGATAATACAAATATCACTTGATATACTACACCAAAATGAGCTGTTTGATTTTCATTTATAAGTGCTGATTCCAAATAATAGCCATAATACGTTTTTCCAATTATAGGCTCAAATATTGATATAAAGCCACTCATAAATCCTCCCCATAGTAAGATACAAACGGATCCTATATATATCATCAACACTACAATATTCACCTTTATCATTTTAGCTAATACAATCATCAATATCCCGAACAATGCAGAATAATGCACTAGAAAAGCCAAAACAAAAACTATGTAATGTTTCTTCCCACAAGAAATTAACATTAAGCCATACAAGAAAATGGCACAAGCTAATATCTGACGAACCAAATTGAATGATTGAAAAAACAACAATGATTGTAATATCATGATTACAACAATAAACCTAATATTTCGATCAGATAATAGCACTGCTTTTGCTAAATAAAAATAAGTCAAGAAAGCATATATATAAAAAAAGGCATATGAAGATATTCCAAATGAACGAATTATTGCAAAAACTAAAATCGTAAAAGGTTCTGATGGAACAACCCAAGGGCTCTCTATTTGAGCAATATAATTACTGTGATCTGTTCCTATACCATCTTGTGAACCAACAAAGAGTGTCATCAACAATACCCACACAAATGCTGTCACAAAATTGACCTTTTCATCTTTCACATATATGTGTGAAATAAATATTATGGTAGACAATATAATCAGTAATATATATATCAGCATCTTGTTTTAGTTAGTGAATTCCCCATCTCATTTACTTTCATTAGCAAAATACTTTTCAAAAGCATCTAGGTCATTTAGTAAACGCCAATTTATCTTGAACCACTTTTCATCTTTCTCCCACCATTTAGATTTCAGAAGCATTTGTATAGCGTCTTCATTATATCGAAACCGGAGGACTTTAGCGGGAACCCCTCCCACTATTGCATAAGGGGGTACATCATGAGTAACTAAAGCGCCAGCAAGTACCATGCCCCCTATACCTATCGTAACTCCTTCAATGATTTTTGCTCCTGCTCCTATCCAACAATCAGAACCAATAACCACTGGAACACATTCTCTTACAAATTTAAATTCATTATAAATTTGCCTATCAGCAAAAGTATATCCAGTTTGCTTCATCATAGAGAAAAACATAGGACTTGTGGCTACATAAGGATACTCGTAAGGATGACGTCCACGAACAACCATACAATCATCTGCAATAGAAGTAAAACGTCCAATTTCTCCACTTATTCTTGAATTGAATCCTATATAAGATCCATAACCTAATGTGCCATTAAATGTACTGTGCGCACAAACTCTATTACATCCTTCAAACTTAGATATACGGGTAACCTTAGCTCCATAACCTATTGTAACCGTACTAGAATATTTAATACTATAATAAAATCCTCTAGATAAACTATTAATAAAAATCCATCTTAGAAAATGTTGTAATATAAATATCAAGTATTTAAATACACAAAAAAATGAACTCCTATTGTTTTTCTTATTCACCATATCAAAACAACCATATATCAATAGCACAAAGAGTATTAGTGGTCTTATATACTTTTATTTGAGAGAACTTGTTACATACTCACGAATAGCTTCAGCCCATCTATCATAAGCTTTTGGTAAAAGATGAATGCCATCATTAGTTAGTTCATCAGGCAGCTGTCCATCTATACAATATAGAGAAAATAGGTCAATATATATCATTCCTTTTTCACCTGCTATACGAGTAATAATTTGATTAGCTTGAATAATTCTGTCACAGTTTCTATACATTCTATGACTACGATTGACTGGAAGTATAGATTCCAAATAGACTTCTGCATGAGGACAAGCGTTAGTTATAGAATCCACTAAAACATTATACCGCTCAGCAAACTCATCCATATCCATACTTTGATTTGCCAAGTCATTGATACCTGCCATCAAAAACACTTTTTCAGGACAAACAGCACGCAGCATATCCATACGTCGCATCATGCCAATCATGGTATCACCAGGATAGCCTAGTTCTACAATCTTCTTATCCGTGAAATAAGTTTGAAAATTACTCGCATACGTAATTGAATTACCCAAAAAGCAAATATCCGCATCATAACTCATTTTTTGCAATGTATTTGTCCAACCACGTATAGCCCAGTAATCGGGTGCGTCAGTCGGACTAACTTCAATCAAGGTTTAGCCTTTTACCTACTTTAGGCAAGAAATCAGATTTATACAAAACAACAAAATTCACCAATAATAAGCTCATTATCAATAGCTTACCCCGCTAAAGGATCTGACAAATAAAACTTTAACTTCATTATTAGTTTTCTCGGAATAAATATTATCCTATTCATAAAATTGCATCGTTTAGCCTTATTACTCCACATTAAATCGTTGCCATATTTATTCAATAAGAATTGTTTATATTCGGGATATAGCTTTAATCCCTGGTTGAGCATATCCCCCAAAAGCATTTTTTCCCAATAAGACTTTCCATCAAAGTTCATACTAAATATAAAATCCTTTGAAAAATCAGCCACCTTACCACTTAGACCGAGATTATCAAGAGAATAAGTCATCACATCAATAGGAGTATAAGCCATTCTGTTTTCACGTAAAATTTCAAAAAGAGATTTTGCATCTTCATATCGACTCAATGTCTCATCAAACAAATGATTCTTCAATAATTCGGCATGAAAGACAGCAGCTCCTGCACGAGGTATCACCCTATTAAAAAACCACTCTTTAAAATTATCTTCCAATACGCCTTCTCTTTTACCATTCACTCCCGGAAATCTCTTTTTTTTAATTTCTATCAAAAAACGTCCTGCAGCCACCTTTACATTATATTTCTCTGCCAATTCAACCATTGTCTTCAATCCCTCCGGCAGAAAATAATCATCCGCATCAATATAGCATATCCACTCCCCTTTAGCCTCCTTGATACCCCGGTTTCTGGCTGATGACACCCCACCATTAGGCTTACGTATATACCGTATACGCTGATCACCAAGATACAGTCTCACCACTTCATCACTGCCATCGGTAGATCCATCATCCACGATAATCAGTTCCCAATTGATATAGGATTGGCTGAGTATCGACTCAATGGTGCGCGCTATTACAGCTTGCTTATTATAAAGGGGAATAATTATTGAGAGCATAAAGACATATTTATTATTGTAAAGGAAGCTGTTGGTTTATCTTAGTATTTTATCAATTAATCCCAATGCAAAATACTTCTTTTTTTCTCGGATGGCATTGACCTTATTCCAATCAATAATCTTCAACTGCTTCAGATCATCAACTGAGTCTACTAAACGGTCTTTTAAACAGAACATGCTCAAAAGAGAATAAATACGCGCCAATCCACCTTGTTCATTTCTCAACACCACAAAAGGCACATTGAAGATAATAGAGAATATGCAGCCATGGAAACTGTCTGTAATCACGAACTTAGCATCCTGAAACCCCTTTAGCCACTTCTCTACCGGAATCTGTATACGTTCACTGAGTGGCAGACTTGTGTCATTGACCTTTGAGAATACATAGAAAGGTTTATGATGAAGCACTGCAGACACCTCCTTTACCGTAACAAGGTTTGATTCCATCGGATCGAGCAAGTAGACCAACATATCACCATCAGACTTTTCTTTAACTTCTGATGTCAGTGCTTCATAATCCTTTCGATCGAGAAGCATCGTTGGATCCAAGACATGCATAGGCTTTACGCCTAAATGCTTCTCGCAAAGCCCCACTGCAGACTCCTCACGTACTGTAACAAGATTGAACTTCTTCACCAACCCTGCACAATTTTTCGTTTCAACATCTGAATATCCCCAAGTATCCAGTCCGAAAGAAGGAGCATAGGCAATCCGTCTCACATTTTTCCAGTCCCAAGCAAAATCGAAAAATACATTCTCAATCTTTTGATTGAAGTTGCGCCGCCAGATTTGGTCACTACCCACCACGAGAGCATCCCAATCCGCTTCCCGTATATCTGTATAGCGTTTGTAATAACGACAATGGATATTCTTCTCTATGAATGCCTCAGTATGCTGACTGATGACAGTATATTCTTTATAATGCTTGAAGTCATAAAATAATGGTACAGTCTCACGACCAAGCATTTTCTTAAGCAATCTACAACAAGCCTTGGCTAGAACTTTCGCAACACTGGGCTTACTGCAAAATGGTCTGTTCAGAACTATTGCATCATGACCATTGCGAGATAAAACAGTCTGTAAGGCATAGGATTGTAATATACCTCCTATATTGGTATGAAGAGGAAGAGAAATTATTAAGATATGCACTATTTCTTAAATAATGCGAATCAGTAGTTGAATATTTTCTACCTTTTCGCTTGTTAAACAGTTATTATTCATATAGATATATTCAAATTTCACAAGTTGCAAAAAAGAAACGTGAAATCTACCTGCTCCAAGATATTCACCGTCCCACACCCGATGGCTTTGCAGCCGTAGTTGTAGCCTCACCTATTCCTACCAACAATACGTTTCCATCTTTTATTTTTTCAAAATTTTTTTTATAGCATTAATGCCTTTTTCTCCTGCCACATTCCTTACCGCATCTTTCAGCTTACTACGTACCATGCCTTTGGCATCGCTTTGAATATGGCTCATCAGATACAAAGCCTCGCTTTCATCTTTCGAGTCAGTAAAGACTTCCAATATCATAGAATGATCACTTAACTGTGGATTGGTGAAATTAGACAATGCAGTCATAAATTCTTCTTTGGTAGTAGCAGACAAATAGTGGAAACCTAAATCCTCAGCATAATGCTTAACCAGCAGAGGAGATTTATTACCAAAATGCCCAGCTGCAGCCATATACTTGTCGGCATCATCGCCAAAAACATTGCAATGATGAATGCCCAAGCGAAATTCCGTACCCCTCCCGTTATTGACAAGCATAACACGTAAATTCGTCCCTATATGATGGTTGCCCAAGGAATTCAGGTCATAAAAGAAAGTCAAATCACCCACTACGACATAGCAAAGCCTATCGGGATTGACTAATGAAGCCCCGACCAATGTACTGACACAACCGTCAATACCACAACAACCTACATTACAAGCAGACTCAACACTTTCCGGCAACTGGAACATATTCCAACAACGCCGGGTATTGGAAACGCCCATGTGGAACAACGCTCCTTTGGGAAGTCTCGAAGATAGCTGCATGGCAGTCCAAATATTGCAGAAAGGCAATTCAGGAATTTGCTCATAGATTTCACCAAACAGTTCTCGGCATTCATCTATCAAAACGTGCCGATTGCAACCATCTTTCCCATAATGCAGAAAAAACATTTCTTCGGACATTTGAAATACCGTTGTCAGTTTTTTAAACGGATCACGCAATTCCCCATCTTCGCTTACTCGCCAAACCTCCTTTGCTGGGATTGTATCGTTGAAAGAAGCTGCTGATATTTCCCCGATGTGAACCATCAAATCCAATGGAGGGAATGGTGAAGTGATATCGGATTGCAACTGGACCAGCGTCGGAAGTAACTTGTATTTACCGTAATAGCCGCTCGTATGGTCGCAAATCACTACAGCGTCATAAGTGGCACAAAAGCGATCAATAGCCCTATTTTGTTTTTCAGAAAAATGTGTATGAGAGCCCACATAAATACCTATTCTTCCCTCAGGCAGCACAGGCAGTTCATCCCAGGCTTGGAAGCGACGCATGACTTTCACATGAGGCAATTCTTTCACCGAAAAATCACGACTGTAGGTTGTTATCAAATTTATATGAACCGGTCCTCCTCCATTCCTGCGCAACTCAAGCATGGCTTTGTTTACTTCCATCACGACATAGTCTTCGTCCCTGCAATCTTTGACCACAGGCAGTTCTACCGAAAGCCGTGCTATGTCATTCGGAAGAATACGCCTGTCTATGTTCTGAGGAATAAGTTGTCCTATCCTATCTGTCCCTTGGTGCGAAGTGATGGCAAGCACCGGCAATTTGCGGTAAAAAGCCTCTGTTAATCCTGGATAGTAATTACGCGAGGCGGTCGCACCCGTACAGCTCAAAGCCACAGCTTCTCCACTTTCAGCCGCCATGCCACAAGCCATATATGCTGCCGAACGTTCGTCCACAGCAGAATAGACCTCAAAGAATGGATCATTTTGCACACTACCTACAAATGTGAAGTTAGTAGCACCCGGTGAAGCTATAATCTTTCTAATACCATTGGCTTTCAACAACGACAACACGATTTGTACATTCCTCTCTGATGTATAAAATTTTTCCTTAGCCATATTTTTTATTTTATATTTTTCTTAACCTGCTTTCATATCTTGATTGTAATTTGGATGTATAAGAATCAGCTCTACGAGTTTATTGCCGTTTTCATCTTCCTATCATTTTGTGCCAAGCAACACAAATATAATGCGGATATTTACTGAACTTAAAAATTATGTTCAACATCAGTTTGCGCATCCATCGGGAACGGTTGAAATACCGTTTATAACCTACTCGCTTAAGCCAATGCAGCAGTTCGTTACTATAAGGATAAGTACGGGAGTCGTCTATGGAGTCAATAATACCCCATACATCATCAATACTATTTTCAAACCAACAGTAAGAACGCACCAGTTGCGAGAACTTTTTTTCATCAAAGCGGGCGAATCCCCAATCCTTCGGGTTTTCTCCGGTACAAAGGATATTGAGTTGCGTCCTAACGCACTTGGCACATTCACCGCACTGTTCGCTGTTGTCTACAAAACATGCCCAAATCCTAACATGTTTGCCTTGGTTCTTAAAAGTAGAAACTATATTTTTCACTTTTTGGGAACGCCGGGTATAAAGCCCGTCTTGTTCCGCAAAAGAAATGCCTACGAACTTGAACCCATTGGTTAACAATGGGTTGGTTCCATCCAAAGCTGGTTCAAGTTTATCTTCTATCAAAGAAGACCCCATGATGAGTTCTTTTATTCCCATAGCGTATGCAAAAGGAGCCACTGAGCACAAATTGGGAATATACCTCATTCCCCAAAAGCCTGAATGATTAAATGCTACCGTATTCAGCTGGAGAGTGTTCCTAAGGTACCTCGTAATTTTACCATTTCTTCCTATTTCATCATCGAAAACAACTTGGTTGAAATCATTGGCAACCAAAAGCCAATCGCTTCCTATAACACGGGAGAACTCTTTTATCATAACAAACTTTTCATTCCGTAAGGCACCTTCGTTTCTGGAATGTACCTCTATGCTTGGCACACTGACTAAAACATTCCGTTTACCAGGGTTGTTTATTCCTGCATGGATGGCATCAACACCACCGGAGAAGAATACAATACGGTCATATCTTGCATCGGGCATCTGGTTTGCAACAATCTCTTTTGCAACGATTTTTCCACGCCATTCCTCCTTAAAAGGACCATACATCTGAGAATAAGCTGCATATAGTGTCGGTATATTATGATAAAGAGTATTGTCTATGGATGACAATATGAGTTCTATATGGTAGAAAAATGTTACTGGAAGCAGATAAAGCGTAATGGGTAAAGCTAGTACAGACTCCGGCAATTTATCCGGCTCAAAACCGAAAGCATCAGCATTATGGAACTGTATCTGAGCCTCCACTTTTTCTTTCCGAAGCAGACCAAGTCCTGTGTTATCGTGAATCTCATACTTGACAGTGTCTCCATCGACCGCGATACGGGTCAACTCAATGGTTCTTTTCATACTAATTGTGTGTTTAGATGAGAATTTATATTTTACGATATAATTTCACTGTAATCTTATCCCGCAAGTTTTTTTTTAGGAAGAGCCGCTCTCCTTTCGTCATGCCTATAGCAAGTGCCATCAACGAGGTACAGATTATTATCGCCAGTGTGTGCAGAAGAAATTCCCAAAAGCTATTTGGTGCTTCCCACGGCATGAAATAAGTAAAAGCTCCTGATAAGACGAAAACCACCGCTGAAGGTAGCAGACATTGCTTCAGGAAAGCATGAACAGGAAAAGCATACTTCGCCTTGGAATGCACCAGCAAATCTGCCAACACGCATGCTTTAAAAGCAATATTGAGTACAAAGACCGTCTCTGGAGCCATACCCAGTTTAAGACACACGTATGAAGCAATGAAATTAACTGCATAAATGATGCACAAAGCTATCTCGTATGCCTTGATTTCACCCTGAGCGAAAACTCCTATTGCAATCGGAGTTAAAATACCGTCCAACAAGGAATACAACAACACCAGCACGACAAAGTTTGCCGTATGTGCTGGCACATCCACCAGCCATAGTCCAAGCACATAATCAATATTACCGCAAAGCGGCAGCAGGATGAGCAGCATTATGAAAAAACCGAATTTCCCGCTTTTTATAATCTGGATATGCATGGCCTGAAAGTTTCCGGAAGCATGGTTCTTGATGATTTGCGGCCTTATCGCTATCATAAAATTAGATACAAAACTGTACACTGCAGCATTGATCTGCATTGCGATGCCCTGCGCCGCATTCACTACCGGACCACAAAACAAGTTGAGCAGCACGTTCACTCCCTGGTCTTTGAGTAAGATAACTGAATTTCCCCAAAAAGCCCAGCCTGTGAATCCCAGCATATCGCACAATAATCCCTTGTCGAAAGTGAACTTAAAACGGGACTCCTCAAAATGGCGCTTACAATAAACGGCATACACCGTACGAATGATAAGTGCCACCAACGTGGTGAGGCATGCATAAGTAATCAGCTTGTCAAAGAGTATCCACTTAAGTACGAAAACCACAGCAAGTTTAAGAGTAACTTCCAAAATGGAAATCAAAGCAAAAACCGACATCCGCTCGTGGGCGATAATTACAGCGTTGTAGGGCACACTCATCAAGTTGATAACAAAGGCTAAAAGCGAAAGCTGCAAAGCCCAATTGGCTGCTATAGTACGCCCGTCTGGTATGTCCATTTGAGCATTTAGGAACCATACGCCAAAAGTTTCTAAGCCGATACAAACCAGAATTGAGAAAAGCAAAAGGATAATCACGGAGGTTGAGAATATCCGGGTTGCCTGCAAGACATTATCCTTTCCGATTTCAATCGTAATAAAACGGTTGACCGCCAAAGTCATACTTCCAGATATAATGGAAAACATAGCTACGAAACCACCTACCACATTGTATATACCATAATCCTCGGCACCCAGTTCTGCCAATACTACCCTTACAGTATAAAGGCTAACCGCCATCACTAGTAATTGCCGGAAATAAAGGAAGAGAGTATTCTTAGCTATACGCTTGTTATTTTCAGAAACAGTAGGCATCGGTAGTTAGCATCAAATTTTGACTATCGCATAGAGAATACCACCCAGAGGCGGTTTTCTTTTAAACAAATTATGCAAGTACAGTTAATACCCAATTTAGAGCATTTCCTTTTTATAAGGCACCAAAATGAGTACCCCACAAAAAATGTTATCAAATTTGATTGATTTTTAACTATTGGCATACAACCGAGTCTATATTTGGCGATGTCAGACTCAAAAAATCTCTGCAACCGTTAAAAATTCCGGTAAAAAATTTGCCAAGATAATCCCATGCGGACCTACCTTGCAGCTTCACCATGCTGATTATATATGATATACGGCAGCAATCTCCACTCCCTCATCGCTTTCAAAATGCAGGGAGTTCTTTCGTTGGGTTGTAAAAGGGACGGACTACCCTCTCTGCCTGGATTGTTCGAGATTGGATAACAGCCGTCCTTTATATAAGAAGGCCTCATTCCAGAACTTGTGAGAATAATTCAGGGCTTCACGCTGTCTGTCACACTTGAACCCTAATTTGAATACTTATCTCCTATCTCCTCCACCAGCGACGCATGCACAAACGTCGTCGCCACCGCCATCACCCCCTCGATGTTCACCACCACCCTCCTGTCATGGCGCACACGCACAAACACCCCTTCCACTCCTTCGAAGATGCCGCCGGTGATGCGTACCCGGGTTCCTTGGGAGAGGTTCAGTTCGGTGGGTTCAAGATAGAGCACAGCCTGGTCGTAGGTGCCAGACACGGCGATGAAGCTGCGCATCTGTGAGTCCGGGATGACGATGGGCTGGCGGGTTTCGCGGTCCATGATATAGCGGATGGGGATGTTCATGCCCGGTTCGTTCTTTATTTCGTCCATACGCTCGCGGGTGGAGCGGACGAAGACCAGGTTATGGACCGCAGGAACAAGCTTGCGCAGGCGGCGCTCTTTCCTCACGACATACTCATAGCGCATGGGTATATAGTTTTCAATGCCCGCTGCATCCAGGTATTCCTTGAAAAAAAGCTCTCGGCTATAGGTGACACGCACTGCATACCAGTGCATTTCTGCATTCTCGTTCACGAAAAAATATGATTGGGGGACACCGGAGTAGCGAAGTACCTCCCGGTCAAGTAATGTAATGCGGTTACTTTAAATAGGCTATATGCATTCATTTTATTTCAAAACCCTCCACCATCTCGGAAGGAAGGCGACGAAATAGTTATATTCAAGCTATCTTGCGATAAGCCGTTATCAACGAAACGTTTATGATGAAAGAAATGTTTTATAACACGTTCCGTTTAATGAACGCAAAGGTAACGTCAAGAAATGAAAGTACAAAATATTCTGATTGATAAAATGATAATCTTTTTTAATGCAGACATCATCACACTATATATCAAAGAATTACGCCTATTAGGTAAGATACACGCGCACGCGCGTCATTTCTTATTTTTTTAAAGAAAGAGTGTGTTACATATATAACCATAGGTTCCGGTACCTCACCCTATACATACAGACTACACACACGCTTCACTTGTTCACGGAGAGGGGCACCACAGATTACACAGATTGGCACAGAGGAGCACAGAGAAGAATTCTTCGCTACGTTCTGAGTGACGGATACTCACGGAAACAAAAGGATGATACGCACGGACATACACAAAAGTGATACGCACAGAAACTACAAAAATCCGTGCCAATCCGTGTAATACATAGTGCACAGACTTCTCTTTTTTATTAATTTTGCACCCGATTCGTTAACTTAATATAAAATTGTATTTTCAAATTGTAGTTATGAGAACAAAAAAACGCCAATTAGCGTGATGCAAATCAAAGGGAGAGATTACCAAGTGCTGTACACCAAAGAGAGCAAAGAGGTGCAAGTGGCCATCGACCTGCTTTCTATGGTAGAACACAAGTCGTTAACCGTGGAATACAAGGAGCGGAAGGCTTTCCTGACACCCTTCATACCACTGCTGATAAATCCCCAAAAGGAACACGGACTGAAGGGCGTAAGCCCCTTCGCCAAGCTGCTGCATCTACTTGTAAACTTTATGGACGCGGACGGAAGCGGCAATACGCTGAACCCCGATTGCATTGAGGATGAGATATATAAGCTCTTCAATGAGCTATATCCCAAGGAGTAAAACGGACCAAGGAATTCAAATTGTAAAAAAACGGCTGTCCGCGATGGACTGCCCCTTTTCGGAAGTGAATAACACATTATTTCCGAATTAACTGATTGACAAAGTGTTAAGTTGTTTGACGGTGAAACGACTTTTCGTTAAAAAACCGTTTAAACCTTTATTTTACGAAGATTCTACTCTTCTCATGTAGTCTTCTATGTAGTCTAAATTAAGACCAAATAGTGCTACCAAGTAAAATAAAGTAACAACTTAACACTTTGTCTTTTTATGTACACTATTAACATCAAGGGAAAGCCAAATCCCAAAGACCCATCAATGGTTAAGTTGGAGATGATTTTCTTCAAAACCAACTATCCGCGAGTAACCAAGGTCGTAAATGTTACCGGTCTATTGGCAGACTGGGACGCTAAGTCGCAAAGTTTCAGAGTAGGAAGTGCTGAGGCTACGGCAAAGAACAAACTTCTCTTCGACCTCAAAACCAAATATTACCACAAAGCTGACGATTGGGAAATCGAAGAACGCATCTGGTCGCCTGTTGAACTATCTCATGCTTTTGATGAAGCCGAACAAATTCAAGCTGAGGTACGAATTAAGTCCGTGCTTCAAATGATTGATGCTTTGGAAACACGCTTTAGAGAACGATTAAGAGTTAAGAATGGTCAATTGGTCGATAGTTCCAATAATGCCAAAGTATATGTAAGATTGCGTAAACAGCTGACCGCATTCACAAAGGAAAAATACGGGCGAGCATTTTCAACATATTATTTTATAGACATAAACGAGCAGTTTTTACTTGACTTCGCTTTCTGGACAAAGGAAAATGGAATCCGCGAAGGCAATAAGGGAAATCTGACAGGTAAACTCCGAAGATTGAGAGCTATTTGCAATTATGCAAAGAAGGAAGGAATGTATGGAGTTAGAATGGAGGCTTTTGACTGTTTAGGAGAAGATATAAAGTGGCCTGAAACCACATCGCGAGCTGTTCCTGAAAAAGTGATGAGAAAAATTGAGAAAATTGATCGTACTCTATTCTCCCAGAAAGAACAATTTTGTTTAGACTTATTCCTCTTCAGTTATTATACTGGTGGTATGGCAAATGTTGATGTTTGCAATCTCACCTGGGATATGATAGAAGATGACCGTATTGTATATGAACGAATGAAGTTTCCTAAAAAGGCAAAACCAATTCTGTTACAAAAGGCGAAAGACATACTTAATAAATATAAAGGTATGGGATATGAGAATTATGTATTTCCTGTTTTTAGTAGCAAACACGATTCGACGTCAAAAAAGACTACACGAGTGAAGCAATTATCATCCCGTTTGTCTAAGACTTTGACAAAAGCTTGTAAAATACTTCGCATAAAAGAGAATGTTACTTGGTATTCGGCTCGTGGCTCGTTTATCTCGAAGATGGTGGATGCTGGCAATAACCCCTATGTGGTTGCTGAAATGGCGGGTAATAGTCCGTTGACAATCTACAAACATTACTATAAGAATACTCGAAGAGAGGAAATCAAACGCGAAATGGAGTCAATTTTCTGATTTTATATTATCTTTGCAGTTGAATTCTAAAACAATAGACACTATGAAAGAATTGGTAGCAAAAATCAATGAGGCATTCGAGGCATTCTCAAAGGATGCTGCGTTGCAGGTAGAGAAAGGTAATAAGGCTGCTGGAACTCGCGCTCGTAAGGCTTCGTTGGAGCTTGAGAAGTTGATGAAGGAGTTCCGCAAGGTTTCTGTCGAGGCTGGCAAGAACTAATCCCTCCTCATTCGTGTAGCATTGCTGCACATACATATTTAACACAAGAAAGCGTTAGCTTTTGTTTGTCTTCTGAATTCTGGTACAATTCATGTTTTTCTGCAAACAAAAGGTTTCGCTCACGATTTGCGTGGGCTAACCTGATTGCAGAATGGTTTACCAGAGCCAAGAAGACAGCGGGTTATGTCCCACGCTCTTCGTTTTGGTAAATATCGTGCTCTATGGGACTGTGGGCATAAGAAATTGATATGGAGACAAGATTGATTGATGAGTTGATGGCTATTCCAGCGGATGCCACTACCGCTACCATTCAGGGTGTAGAGATGCAGATTATCTCGACAGAGCAGGCAGATAAAATGCTTGATGCAGATTCAAGTGGCGAGAATACTCACGAGTGCATCTTGAAGAACGGTCGATTCCTATTTGAGTCGCAGAACGGAGAACTCAAAGCACTATACAAAGTACACATTTAGAGATGCCACGAGAGTGTAAAATGAACTGTGTCAAGCAAGAATAAAGTTTTATTTTTGTAACACACAGTAACGATGAAAAAAGAAGTAGATTTTAACATCTTCAAGGCACAGATCCTTGATCAAACTCGTCTATCTGGCATACCGCAATGCCCGCAAAAAATGGACGATGCCTGTCCCGAACCGGGGCATTATCTCCCAACAACTTGCGATAAAGTTTGAAGATAGATACAATTTGCTGTAGATTTGTTATATTTACACCGATAAATCGAAATTTTATGGTCACTTATTTTGATGCATGTGAGATTCTTGA
>ENA-OROQ01001034-OROQ01001034.1-human-gut-metagenome-genome-assembly--contig:-NODE-1034-length-18101-cov-20.3708_pt1 | contig 18101 bp, 11 predicted proteins | sample MGYA00242136_ERZ509062 | MGnify/ENA primary metagenome ERZ509062 (study PRJEB26280, sample SAMEA2338735) | human gut metagenome | biome: human gut; feature: human-associated habitat; material: faeces...
CTTCCCTCTATTGCCAGGTTCCGGACACTTCCCTTCAGTTGATCAAACAGCGGCTTTTGCAATCCGGTGATTTTATAGTGCTGTCCATCCAACACGCCTGTAAATTCCGGTATGACACCGCGTTCGCCTTCTGCTCCCGTCAGATCGATATCTGCTTTCAGATGATATTCCTGTCCAGGGAATGCTTTCATCTTCAGAAAGTCCTCCGGTGTATGGATCTCTATAATTTCTTTTTTCTCCATGCCTCTTAATTCCGGATATCCCTTCATAGCTACTAAGCTGAGATTCCAGATTTCTTCCGAAAGGTTCATAGAAGCCCGATAAAATTCTTCCTCTTTTGTGCGTTCTTCCGAAATTGCAGAAAGGATTCCTATCGTTTCTGTCGTGTGAGAGATTCCCCCGGCAGTTTCAAGCACAAACGCATTCTTCACCATCGACTCTAACACTTCCGGTGTTCCCAGGAAGTTATAAAGAGACGTCTCTGTTCGATTGTCTACCTTTCCTGCCGCAAATACATTTTCCACATTGCTTTTTCCTCCGAGATTTCCAATAAATCCCGCACTATTCGTCCGATTCTTCTCATCCGTATAGTTCTCTGCCACCATATCTGCACCACTGTACACCTGACGGATATTTAAGCTTTTCCCAGCTCCGATAAATCCTCCACAATCCGTTCCGCTCAGTGTCACCTTACTGTCGATCACTGCAATTTCACTGATCTCTGAACCAGAAGCGCGCCCTGCAAAGACCGCATTGTAATTTCCGGTTCCTTGGATCTGCGCATTTCGAATCTGGATTTGTGAAAAGTCAGAACCAGTATAATCGTATCCTACGACAGCAGCATTGTAGCTTTTTCCACTGATCTTGATATCTTCCAGACTCAGCCGTGCAAACGTCGAATGGTTCGATTCTTTTGCCACTGCGGCATTTTTGCTTTCGCTGTTTGCAATGTTTACAGAAGTAAGCTTCAGATTACGAACCGTCGCATTTTGTACTTTTTCAAAAAGCGGTACTTGAAGACCTGTGATCGCATACTCTCCTCCGTCCAGCTCTCCTGTGAATGTACCTTGGATCACAGCAGCATCTGTCACCGAAGAAGCATCGATCTCATTTTTCAGCACATATTTCGTATAACGATTTTCTCCCAGAGTCCGGAGCTCTTCTAATGTTCTAATCTCCTGTACGGTCTCTTCTTGTTCTTCTTTTACAACAATCGTAAACTGCTTCTGTTGTGCAACCCAATCTTTCTTTGTCCCTGTTGTGTCACTGATCTCTATATCAGCAATGTACGAATTGGCTGTTCTGCGCAAAAGTGGCACTGCTGCATCTGTGATCTTATGTCCATTGCCATCCAGTTTCCCGATGAAAGTCGTGTCCACATACACCTCTCCACTTGCCTGAATGCCTTTCATGGAAATGTCTTTTTCCAACACATAAAATCCATTTGGATTCTCTCTAAGCTTCTGGACAAGTTCTTCTGCTGTAGAAATGGATACGGCATTTCTCGTCTCTGTCCCACCGTAAACCGGAGTCCGGAACTCATCCGTAATCCTCTGGAGATAACGGAAGACATTCTCTCTGGATTCCTTGATATGATTCAGTGTATTGTTTCCGTTGGAAGCTCCACTTCCGATCTCATTTCCATAATTGATCATGTTTTGCTTTAGATATTGAATCAAAGCTTCTTCATCAAAGTACGCATTCCCCTGCTCTTTCTGCTGGTGGATCTTTGTCTCGATTTCTGTGTTTTTATTTTTTCGATAGGACTCAAACGTAAAGTCTGCATTTCCTGTTTTCTGCCGGAAATATTGCAGATCCCCCGTTCTTGTTCTTCCACTCAGGTACTCTACCAGACCGTTGCTGTATCCATACAATCCAGCCAGCTCATACCCATTTCGACGAAATGTCTGTGCATTCGGTGTACCATTATCTACATACGGAACATACCAGCTCGCATAACATGCTCTGTCGATCTGATAAGCACCTAAATTGTTGACTCCTACCTCATTGAAGCTTCTCAGATCCAAGCGATGTCCCGGTCGGATTGTCAGTTGATTGTCCCACAGATCATCCAATGTCTTCAGATTCATATTTTCTAATTCTCCGGCGCCAATCGTCCGCCAGGTGCTGTTTGCACTGTTCCACTTCTGGTGATTGTTGGTCGTTCCGTATCGGTGCTGCAGTGTAATCCTTGCCTGCTGCTCCGGAGTCAGTTGTAAATACGCCTTCCCCTGCAAATAATCCAACGTATAGATGACATCGAACACTTCCTTATAATAACTCTGAAACTCCTCCGGAGAATTGATCCGATCTGGTGTCAGATTTGTCATCATCGATCCGTCTCTCGCATAGGTTTTCATAAAGTTCATATTATAGTCTACGTTGGCCTGATTGGCAAATCCATTGGAATAGTCCTCGCCATTTCGTCCCGGTCGTTTTCCTTTGTTCTCCATCCAGATCCACATATCTGTCACATGTCCCATCTCGTGGTTTAAGACAGTCAGATCTCCGATGAAATTCGAACCATTATAATAAATGTAATCCCGATTTGGATCTCCGAAAATCACCGCTACCGCACCACTGCTATGCTGCCAAAGTGTCTGCAGCGGCCTATAAAATTCCTTGAACACATCCTGATTATGATTCTTATTGGAAGAAGAGTCCACGATCAAAAACTTACTGTTGTTAATGGAATTTGCCCCATTTTCTGCAACATCAACAAAATTATCATAACTTGTCTTGAAGTGATTCACCTGCGTAATCACCTGTTGCTTTTTCTGCTGTCTCCATGCTTCCGTATCCTGATATCCACTGTAGATTTCCAGATTTCCATAAATCAGCGCGGATGGGAACGATGCCAGATACAAGTTTTTGGAAGTTTTATACGATAATACCGGAAGGATCAGCTCATGATTCCGCTGCACCGTATTGTTTTTCAAAATCTTCCATAATCTTGACTGAATCTTCGGATTATTCGCCCGCGCCTCTACAATAAATCCACTCTGGAAATTGTCGATGATCCAATCATTGACGTCCGCATAACCAGCATACTCTTTCATAAAGTATTCCACGAACGACGCCACGTTAGAAATCCCTGTATAAGCTGAGAGGCGGTTAATATAGAACGATGGCGTATTATTCCCCTGACGCCCGCCATTGCTGCTGAGTTTCACAATCTCTGTAGGAAGATTTCGCACTTTTTTCCCTGTCTTTAAGATAGAATTGTCAAACAGGACGACATCCCTGAGATTGATACCTCCGATTTCAAAGTCATACCAGCGATCCAGATAGTTATACGCATAGAGGAAATCTTTTAGATACTCGCTGGTAAGGAAGTGATCGGTCACGATCTTCTTTGCTATCTCATTTTCCAGATTTATCGGATACTGTGCATTTGTGGCCGACATCGAAACGAGAACCTGCTCCATCTCCGTTTTGACAACTTCATTATAATTTCTCCGATATACATCCAAAACAGAACCACTGTCCTTTTGTGCCACTCTTGTCTCAATATCCCGGTCAAATTCATATGTCTTTGCTGTTTCCAGCAACTTCTGGAACTGCGCTGATGTTGTATTCACTACATAATTTTTAAAGTTAAAGTGTACCGGAATCTGTGACACCTTATAAGAAGCAATGTTCGCCCGCGTATCTATATAAGACATATTGTAGATCAGCGGTGTCGTTTCGTCCGCAAATTGAATTCTCAGTTTCTTTACCTGATTCACGGTCTTATCTGACAGCGCTACAATCCTTCTTCCTTGTTCATCCATCGGATAGACTGCCAGCACTCTCTTCTGATTTAAAATGTGTGACACATCTACGTGATTTCCATCCAGAACGATCTGTTCCCTCTGGTAGAACGGCATAAACAACTGTAAATTTTCATACAGTAATTTTCGGTCTTCCCGATAGCCTGTAATTCCTTCCAGTGATCTTGACAAAGCAGCCTCTTCCTGACTTCGCACTGCGATCGCTTCCTGGATCATCTCCGGCGCTTCCACCGAAACTGGATTTTCTTCCGTCCCGTACACATCTCCTTCTGCCTGCAGACGCGGTCTCTTTCCTCCGACAACATCATCCAAATACCAGATGTCTTCCTGCCATTCCAGTGTCTGCAAATAGAATTCCTTGCTTTGGATCTGTGCCTCAGATGCCTGTTCGATTTTTCCAGGCAATACCGAAGATACCGGATCTCCCTCACGATATTCGTAGTTTCCTACATAGTTCTCTCCTTCGGCAATCCCCTGCTGATTTCCTACAAATGCAGAGGAAGCCGGTCCGAAGGAGATATTGTGTTCAATCTTTGTCGGAGTCTGGTCTCCCGTACCACTTTCCCCGATAAAAGTTCCGACAACACCTGCCGCAGCCGGAGTCTCATTCTTTTCCTCCGTCTTTTTCCATGAAAGCTGTCCAAAGTTTTTACTCAGCTGTGACTGCTTCACGATTGCCGCAAATCCGCCCTGCGGACCCTCTGCCGTCTGGAAGCTGTCCGGATCTGCCGCTCTCTTTGCATAAGAGTTTGAAATGACAGAGCCTTCCAAAATCTCCGCCGCAAATCCGCCTGCATTTCCTCCGGTCACCTCCGCATTGACGGAACAAGCTTCTGCCGTCGTCTGCTTCATTACTGCAACCATACCACCTACCGTAGTTCTTCCTGTGATGCTCATATCTCTTACATAGACATGTCTAAGTGTCGTTCCGCTCTCGGAAACTTTAGCCAGTGCAGCAACCTGATCGGTATCTTTCTTCCCGATCGATCCCTGCGTCAACTTCAGCTCCTCTACCGAAGCTCCTGCCAATGTCTCAAACAACGGAAGCTTCATTCCGATGATCTGATGTCCATTTCCCCGCAACAGGCCTCGGAAGCTGCCCGAAATGATCGCATTGCCTTCTGTGATCTCCGATACATCAAGGTCGGTTGTCAGAACATAGGCGCCGCCCAGGTCATCCTTGATCTTCCGAAGGTCATCCACCGATGAAATCTCTTTCATCTGCAGCATCGTTGTCATATTGGAATCCCCATTCTGCAATATCGGTGTCTTTCCTTCCTGTAGCGGTGCAAAATTCCATACGTCTTCCGGCCATGCCATTGCCGTGTAAAATTCTTTTCTGGAAAGGGTATCGACGGAACTCTCTGTAATCTTTGTCAATGCTGTTGCCCCGGTTCGGCTGCTCTCCCTTTTCAATCGGCTCTCTTTCATAGAATATAATCCAGAAACACCTTCTGCACTATACTTTGTGTCTTCGGATGCTCCATCAAATTTATAGCCCTGGGTTCCGCTGCTGTAAGAAACATTGTTTTTCAATATACCCGTTCCATCTGCATTTCCAATGTATCCAATAAATCCACCAGACTCTTTCTGATTGGATTTTGCCACTTCCATACTTACATTTGTATAACAGTTTGTGACCGAAGTGCTGCAGTTCGAATTATGCCATCCGATCAATCCTCCGATGGCACCGTTTGTCTGGTTTCCACGGATTGTTCCAACTGCATAGGAATTTTCTATAATATTGCTGCCATTCCCATTGTTGACGCTTCTCAGATTTGACATCTGTCCGATCAATCCACCTGTCGTATTAAACGTACCGGTAATCTCCAAGTTGGCGGAACATCTTCTGACCGCTGCATAATCCATACGACCGATCAGACCTCCAAGCAGCTGTCTGCTGTTCGGTGTTTTCAGACTTCCGCTTACATGGACATCTTCCACACTTGCGTTTGCCATCGCTTTGTTCGCCAGCGTTCCGCCGCCGGCATCTCCATAGGATCCCTGCTTTGTAATGGATACATTTTCCAGCTTCACGTTCTTTACCGTACCACCTGAGATCGTTCCAAACAAAGTTGTCGTCAGCCCTTTGATCTTATATCCTTTTCCATCAAAAGTCCCGCGAAATTCCGGGATCAGTACGTCTTCTCCCTGCACCATGCCGGCATCGATATCATGCTCCAGTGTATAAGTCCCATCCGGATCTGCCTTGATTCGATCTACCAGTGCCTGCATCGTAATGTATTTCGTGGATGCCTGTCCTTCCGATAAAGTTCCAAACTCCACAACAACCTCTGCCTGCGGCTGCCCTTGCTGCGGCATCACATAGTTGTCCAATTTCAACCCAAAGCTGACTTTCCCATCCTCCGAGACAATCAACTTTGTAATCTCAGAAAATACTTCTGGCTGATCTTCCATCTCAACCTTTACAATATATTGCTCTGGTTTAAACTCCTCTACACGGAAGTGTGAGACTTCTTCTACTTCCCCCACTTCTTCTCCGATTCCAGTCTTGTGATACAGCGTAACACCGGAAACGGTTCCGAGTTCAAATGGAATTTTCTTTTCTTCTTCCTGCGGTTGTTCCGGCTGGTCTGCCGGATTCAAAATATTTTCCCGCAGCCACTCCTTATTTTCCTCTGTCTCTGTCGTCCCGTCCACTGCCGCCTGTGCAATCTGATAGACTTGGCGGTTGACCGTATCGTCACTGTATACAATCTCTGTCTTTTTCTCCGAAGATCCTTCTTCATTGGAAATCGTTCTTGTAATCTTTGCATAGACTCTGGCCGCATAATCATTTTTATATCGCTCTTTCGAAAGATTTGCCAGAACCGCTGTAAAATAGATTCTGTCGTCATCTTCTGAAAACTTTTTAACTGCCGTTACTTTAGCCGGCTTGTACACTGCACCATTGTAAAGATATTTGCGGTCCAGTTCCAGTTCCTGCTCCCCTAGATATGTTTTAGGAAGCAGAACCATTCCATATTCTACAACTGCACCGCTGCTCTCTAATTCTTGCAGATAAGATTTCTTGATACATCCGATCATTCTTAATCCCATCGGAGTAATCGTGCGGATTTGTCCACCCAACATCTGCATATCTACATCCCGCAGCTCAGGTCCGGATGCCTTGACCGGAACTACCCATTGTCCCCAGAACAAAAGCAGCAAAAAAATCCAGATGCCTAAACTCTTTTTCCTCTGTTTCATACTCTAATCCTTCCTTAGTATATTCCTGTAATCCACCCCGGCTCACTCACTTGCGGCAGTGTCGGTTTCTGCGGCACTTCCGGCTCCTGTGGCTGTTGTGGCGCTTCCGGTTCCTCATTTGGTCCCTGCGGCTGCTGTGGCACTTCCGGTTCCTCATTTGGTCCCTGCGGCTGCTGTGGTGCTTCTGGTTCCTCATTTGGTCCCTGCGGCTCCTGCGGCACTTCTGGTTCCCCATTTGGCTCCTGCGGCTGCTGCGGTTCCTCATTCGGCTTCTGTGGCACCTCTGATTTTCCCTCTGTTTCTTTTTCAGTATCTTTCTTTTTATCTGCTGATTTTTTCTTTCCGTCAGACATTTCTGCCTGCTTCTGTGCATCTTTCTTCAGCGCTCTCTTTTCTTTCCAGGTAACATCCTCTTCTTCAAAAAGATGATTTAGATCCAACACATGGTCACGTGCATTGAGATTTTCAATCTCTGCTACCTCATCCGACACCGGTGTTTTCTTCTGCTGTTCTTTCTCATCCCCCTGGAAGTGTTCCCACAAAGCGATCCCACTTCCAAGCAGTATGCAAAAGCCAATTCCGGCGATTGCACCTGCCATCCTCTTTTTTCTCTGCATTCGTTGTCTCTCCTTTTTATCACTTTTCTTTCCCATCCAAAAGATTGTCTAATTTCCATCAGCATTGCCGGATCCATCTAATACGATTTTATGATCACAACATGTAAATGCTGCCACCTTATGGGAAATGCATAAAATGGTCTTTGATTTCATCTGTTTTAAATTGTTTAACACTTGTTCTTCTGTCTTCTCGTCCAGCGCCGAGGTGCATTCATCCAAGAGAAGAACCGGCGCATCACTTAAGAGCGCCCGCGCAATTGCGATCCGCTGGATCTGCCCTTCGGAAAGCCCATTTCCTCTTTCCCGCAGCACCGTATCCAATCCATCCGGGAGCTCCTGAATATATTCCCAGATACATGCCATCTTTGCCGCCGTACAAATCTCCTCTTCCGATACCTGTCTTCCGGAAAAAACAAGATTTTCACGGATGGTTCCTGATAAGATCATATTCCCTTGCGGCACGTAGGCAAACATCTTTCTTGTCCCGGCATCCGCCGGTATCTTTTTCTTCCCAAGATCAAAATAAATCTGCCCTTCCTCACATTGAAGTAAACCAAGCAGCAACTTCATCATCGTGCTTTTGCCTGCACCAGAAGGACCGGCAACTGCCGTCAGACTTCCCTTTTCCAAGCGTACAGAAAAATGTTCCAGCACGCTTCGGTTCTCGTAGGAGAATCCAACCTCTTCAAAGACAATCGCCTGCATCTCTTCAGAAATTTTTTCAAAATCCTCTTCCACGGAAAATGCCTCTTCTTCCTCGATCTGCTCCAAATCCATCAATCGTTCCGCCGATCCGATCATACTATAATATTGAGGAATCAGCCCAGAAAGATTTCGGAACGGCGCCCGGATCTGCCCGATGATCTGCAGAAAAGCTGTCAATGTACCAAAGGTCAGCAATCCTCTGGAAATCTGAATCGCACCCCATGCCAGAGCCGCATAATATCCTGCCGTAAACATGACATAGACGATGGTATTCGCCAGATTGCTGACTGCATTCCGCTTCTTTTTTATCTGATAATGGATCTCCTGATAATTGGTGACTTTTTGTTCCATCATCTCTTCATTGGAAAAAGACTTGATGACCATAAGGTTTTCGATACATTCCTGCAAAAATGCACGCACCTGCCCTCCACTTTCCTGCACTTCCTTATGAAAATGGCGAAATCTCTCACTGTAAATCCTATTTCCGATACATACCACAACCCCGATCAGCAAGATCACAAGCGTAAATCGAAAATCAATCCGAAATAGAATCAGCAGCCCCACAGACAGTTTTGTCCCAAGGGAGATCAGCTGTGGCAAAATACCGACAATCCCTGCAACTACAAGCTCTACATCACTTGTCAGTCGATTCATAATCTCTCCGGAATGAATACCGCTGATCTCCAGATACGGTTTCCTTAAAATCGCCGCGAACATTCTGCGCTTCAGTTCCATCTCCAGCTTGCCTGAGACACGGACACGGATATTACTGCTTACGATATTCAGAATCGCCTGAAGGCCAATGAGCCCTACAAGGATCAGACAATCTCTCCAAAGGCTTCCTTGTCGGCTGCCGGATGCCACATCAAGAAGTGCGCTGGAGATCAGTGCAAGCAGAAGAAAACTTCCCGCAATGGCTGCGCTGACACCTGCCAACAGTGCAACTGCCCACAGATGGTTTTTGCTGCATCGATAGATCCAGCTTATCGGTTTTTGTTCCATTTCCCTCTCAATCCTTTCCATCCTCTCCACACTAGATCTGTCAGTCTTATGATCCATTTTCTCGCTCGGATTGAACTGCACCAAATCTTTACATAGATCCGATATCTCCTATCCTTTCTGCAATCGACATAATCCTCTTCCCGGTAAAATCCTCGCAGCACTCCAAGCACTTGTTCCTCCTGAATTCCATGCTCCGGTATCCACTGATGATCCCCACAGAGGATATACCCTTCTGTGTCTCTTCCGATGACTCGATGAAGAATATAAGATCCATTCTTCCTTCGATAGAGAATCACATCACTGGTTTCCACGATTCCCTCCGGCCGAACGAGATGCAAGATATCCTTCTGCGGTCTGATGCAGGGAAGCATACTGATCCCAGATGCCGCTGTAAATAATTCCCCGTCTTCTAAAAGAATCTGCTCCATTTTCTTGCGCATCGTATGTTCCGCCTACACTTCTAGAATGCCAGCCTCTAAGAGTCTGGTGACAAATGTATGTACATCGTTTTTCGCCTGTTCCTCTGTCATCTCATATTGATCCAGCATCATCTCTGTCAGCGCTTCTTCTGTCAGATCCCTCTCAAGCGCTTTCCAGAGAAAAGCCCCCGTCTGGTTCATCTGAATCATTCCTTTGAACTCATTTGTCTGTGCTCCAACTGGGACTACAACATATTTTCCTGCCACTTCCCGCATAAAAAATCCATTTTTGATTCTCATATTCCTTCTCCTCTCATACTTTCATATGCCATCTTTGCCGCACATTCTGAAATCGTACACTGCATCTGATAAACCGGGACTTCTTTAAAAAGTTCATCCAGCATCCCCAACAGCCTCTCTGCCATTTCCTGCCTGCGCGGAACAAGTGTCTGCCGCATCAAAAGCAGCACCGCTTCTTGAGGATCCATGCGCCTGATCTCGTTTGTTTTCCCACGCTCCAGCATACAGATTCCCTGCAGTTTTCCCTTGCGGTTCAACTGCTCATCTGTCTTCCCGCTAAACGGTGTCCCGTAGACGACCCAGCCATCCGCCTCTTTTCTGACTGCCGGCTTATCGTCATTGATGATCAATGCCCGCTCAGCTCCAAAATATTTCTGCCACTGTTTTGTATGTGTAGATTTTCCTGTTCCACTGTCCGCAGAAAACAGATAAACTCTGCCATCCACTTCCACCGCAGATGCATGGATCATCATCCCGCCCTGCAAAAGAAGCTTGCGGTAAAATTCCAATCCCACAAAAATATATTCACACTCTTCCAATGTCAGATGAGGCTGCTCTGCCTGTTTCTGTATACAGAGTTCCTCTGTCATCGTCAGTGTGACCTGCGTCTTCGCATCCCCATCAAAGCGGTATGACTCCATCTTCTTTCTCAGAAACTCATAGATCGGCTCATACTCTACAATGCAATCCGCAATCTGATATCGCATTCCTCTTCTCCTTTCCGAAAAAGGACCTGGAAGTATTGCTCCCAGATCCTCCTGTGATCAGTCAATGATAAATTCTTTTTCTACTTTTTGCAGCTGTCCATCTTTCGATACATACATGCTGACTTTATAAGTTCCCGGACCAAATGCTCCATTCAGCGTACGCATGCGAAGTTTTGTATAGCTTTCATCTAAAAAGCTTGTCTCCAACAACACTTTCCCTACAGATGTCCCTTGGATCACTGTAAACTTAATCAGTGCCTGATTCGGAAAGTCATCGATTGCCGTTGTAAACGTAACATCCAGACAGGTGCCATAATCCGACTCTTCTTTATTATAGAAAATCGATTCAATTGCAAGCTTCGGTTCTTCCGGAACTTGCGGCACATATGCCGGAATCTTATCATGTTCTGTATAGCCCGCATAGTTGCCGTAAACATCTACAGGAAGCGCAAAATAGTCCTTATCGGTTCCATTATAGGAGATCTCCACCTGGTTGTATCCACTGTGCATCTGAATCTGCGACGAAGCAATCTCGCCACCTACCAGTTGATCTCCGGTCGGTGTATTGTTCTCCCAGTTATAGGAGCCGTTAAAGTTATATGTTCCGTAGTAAAGTGTTCCACTCTCATCCGATACAAAACTATATCGGAAAGAAGTCTCCGAGATCCGCTCTACTTTCTGCTCTGTAATCCGCGGCGGATTGTATTCCACTACAAAAGATTTCTTTGCAACGGTTCCATCAGAAAATGTCACCTTTGCAATATACTGATTATCTTTGTGTCCATAATTTTCCGGAATCACAATCGTATAGACTTTTCTGTCTTCGCTGACAAAAAGCTGTGCTTTATCTGTTGTGATCGGTGAACCGGTCGGACAGATAAAGGAAAAATTGTCCAGTGTCAACTCTTCTGCCGGAGCTTTATTTAACTCTACGGTAATTGTGTTTTTCGGTTTCTCTCCGACAGATACGATCTGATATTCGGATGAAATGTTTGGATCTTCCTGCACATTTCCACTGACGGCGATCGGCCCCAGAACATCCGATGTTCTTCCATCGTGAGCTTCCATCACATAATATAACGAATAAGAGATTCCTTCTTCCAGCCCACTGATCAGCACCTTATTGAATCCCGTCTTCATCTCTTTCCGGTATCCCTTCTTCACCGTATCCACAGAAGGAATTTCCTCTGCCGCACGGCTGACCTGTGTATGCCCCGGAAGGTATACATATACATATCCCCCCTCATCCACATCAAACAAATCAAATTCTGCTCTTGTCGCCTCACTTCTCAGTACCGTTGCATCGCTGACAGTCGGGCAGTCTACTTTGTAACTGAAATATTTGGAAATGATCTTGCCCGGTGCAATCTCCATCGAGAATGTGTAGGTATCGTCTTTTGCAAACACCGAAGTAGAAACTTCGTACACGCGATTGTCTTCCGTCTTTGCGCTTAAAAGTGTCATTTCCTTCCCGCCATGGCAGATAATTCTCATATCTTCTACTGCAAGCGGTTGTGTTGTCGCTTTCTCCAAAGTAACGATCATCCGACTCATTCCACGTACTTCCACAGATACAATGCTGTTGGTCAAGATCTCTTCCCCAACTTCCACTTCTACTTGATTATTTCCATTGTCCTGCACTTTATCAAGTTTTCCGCTTCCGCCAATCGTAGAATTGTCTCCATTTAAAATAGCATTCTCCACGGTTCCATTGACAATGATCATAGATCCACCTGCAGCCTCAGATACGAGTAATTCCTCCGCAGGTACATTCACTGTAAATCCCTGTACCACTTCTGCAACTTCCACTTCTGCAATTTTCAATGCTCCATTGACCGTCATATTGCTTCCCGCCACAAGTTTCGCAACACTGGATCCAGCTCCAAGATTCAGGGTGAAATTCCCCGCTGCTCTGCCTGCACCGGCAGCACTTTTCCCGATCTGATCAAATGCTGTGTCATTTGCTGTCACAGTACAGTCCGCATCTGCTGCCACTTCCAAACTTTTTATACGAAGCTGGTTCAGTACGATCTCCCCGCCTTGTACAGAACTATCTACAATGACTTTATTGTAATTTCGTACTTTATCCGTTGCATTTACTGTATAGCTGCCACCTTGTACTTGTGCTCCCGTGATCTTCAGTGTATCCTGTGTCACCTTCTTCGCAGTGTCACACGCATCCAGCACGTTTTTGGCGAGCCATTTCTTCTGGTCTGTCGACACTTCCGAAGATTCAGCATCTCCTGTGCTGTCACATAAGCAGACTGTACAAGTGTATTCCCATAGAATACCTGTCCGTCTACTTTCATATAAGATCTGACTGCATATCTGGTGTTAAACCCTGCTCCACTGATCCCGGTAAGAACTCCGGTATAGTAAACCTTCTCCTCTGTTGTCTTCCAATTCTTCTCTGCCGGAATCTCAAGAGCTTTGTAAGCTTTCCCTTTTAACGCATAGCTTCCGCCAATCTGAAGTTCTCCTCCGGCTGCCTCCAACGCACTCGCAGGTACTGCCACCGTTCCGTAAGTGACCTCTTTCCCTTCTGCTTTCAGCTGCTCCAGGTAGGCCTTATCGATTGCCGAAATCGTCCGAAGTCCTGTCTTTCCTTCTGATCGAATCTCCATAGATTCTGTAGAAATATGTATTTCATTCTCTGCCGCCAACGCGAACCCTGTGCTGCCCAATACGAATGTTAAGGCTAATAACAATACTTTCCATATCTTATTTAGTCTTTTTAGCATTCCTTTTCTCCTTCTAGTCTTTATTCTTCCCAGTCATCTGGAATTGTCACCTCATTATCAAGGTTCTCTGACGGTTGTTCCGTTCCCATATCCATCTCGGTATCTGTTGATGAATCTTCTGTACTTCTTTCCTCTGGCTTCTCTAATGAAGAGTTCCCTGCATGCTCATCGCTTGCTCCCAATTCTTTCTTCTCTTCGGAATCGGTATCCAGATCCTCTGCCTGCCCGTTCGCTGTAGCTTTTCTAGAATCATCACCTGCCTGATCCGAACTCCTTCCGGAAAAAGAATCAGATAACAGCCATGTGATGGCACAGAGGAAAAGAAGTACAATTACAGTTATGATTGTTTTCTTTTTCATATACTACCTCTGAGTCGCTGTCCTAAAAGCCCAGATCTTCTTCTCCCCACGGACTCTCTGCATCAGTATCAAGCCCACTCATCATAATCGTATCTTCCACCGGAATCTTTACAATGTTCAGTTCTAATGCCTCATATCTTTCTTTCATTATTTTTACGCTCCTTTTCATTTTAGTTTCCGGTAAATTATACATTATCTTTTTACATCTCTGCAACTATTTTTCATCCGTGTTTTTCACCATTTTTTCTTCCTATTTTTCTTATTTTTCGCTCTTTTTCACAGATGTTTTTATTCGTAAAGTCCTGCCGCCCTGCACACGCGATCCATCTGGTCTACCTGTTCGGTCACCGCAGCGCTCTTTAAGGCCTCCCGCCCTTTTCTATTTGCAAAAATGGTCTTCGTGACCAAGCGCCAGATCCATGCTGCGGGCAACAAAAATGAATGCCGCCTCACTGCCGGAGAAAGTTCTTTCATTGCCTCCAAAGGCGGGAAAAGCATTGTCAGCACCAACCGTATTCGTGTCCTTCGGATTTGTTTTTTCTCCCCGCCCTCTTTTAAGAGTCTCGCTCCCATATGATTTTCCATCGTGCCGTATGCCCCACTGCCAATGATATGTTCCAAAAGAATATTTCCCTCAAAAAACGATTCGTCTTCCTCCATACACTGCTGTAAAAAGCGCTGCATCGTTTCGGAAAACTTCAAAAGTCTCCCTCGCTCCAGATACGCTTCGACCTTTTTCCAGTCGCAACTGTCTTTTTTCTTCTGTGCAAACACAAACAGATCCAACAGCATCCGGATTCCAATTCCTCCGTACTTCAAGTGCTTTGCCATATGACCGATCATATATACATAATACTCTTCCCAAGGCATCTGATACGCAAACGCAAAACCTTCCTTTCGGATACATTTGCTCCAAATATCCTCTAAAAGTACGTCTAGCTCCCGATTCTCCGTTGAGCAGTCCCAATGAATCTCAACCGTCATAAAAGGATTCCGCACATAAACATCGTGATGCCCTCCTCCATGTTCCAAAGTATATCCAAGCGACTCCATAATCTCCTGAATCTTGCCCTGCTGCTCTTTCTGACACAGAATATCAAGGTCTGTGAGAAAACGCATATCAGGAGAAGGGTATTCCTTTTTCAACTGAGCTCCCTTTAATGGGAGATGCTCGATTTGTTCTTCCTCAAACTTCTGTTGGATCTCCTGCAAAGAAAAATACTGGGTAGCCTCTCTCGCAATCCCTTTCTGCTGCGCCTTTTGCATTGCACAGACCACATCCGCAGAGATTTTCTCCTGTTCCTGCAGTGGTAAAATTCCATAGGATACTAGATTGTCAATCTTCTGATACTTGCACAACTGCTGCAAATACTTCCAGTCAAGCCCTTCGACCTCTATCGTTATTGGTTCTTGCAGTAAAACACTCTTGATCAACTGAAAGAGTGCCCTCTGTTCTTTTTCTCTTCTCATCTACTTCTCTCTTTCTTTTTGATTTATCTTACGATGTCACACACAACGATCTCCGGAAGATTATTAACTCGCGGAATCCCTCTGGAACTGCCAAGACCCGCCGACAAGATCATCGTTCCATTTCCGCAGGAAAACATTCCTCTCGTATACGTTGGGAAAAATCCTTCCTCCGGATCAAACAGTCCTCCTACAAACGGAACTCTTACCTGACCACCATGCACATGTCCGCTGAAGACTAGATCTACATCCCAGTATTCCATGCTCTTCCACAACAGTAAGCCTTCTGGTACATGACTCAGCAAAATCTTCAGCCGATCTGTCTGCACAAACGCTTCCAGAAATCGTTGCTCTGATCCATCTCCCCAGTCTTCCGGCAGTAAATATCCGTAGGCTCCCCCAATTCTTACTTCCTGTCCGGCAATCTTGGTATCCACATATTCTTTCTCTAGCACAACTGCCCCGGCAGCTTCAAGCTGTTCCGTCAGATCGCCTTCACCATAAGTTTTCTCATAACCCACCTCATGATTTCCCAGTGAAAAATACACCGGCGCAATCGCGCACGCTTCCCGAACCAAATGCAGAAGAATATCCGTGCGGTCTTCATCCTCATTGAGCATATCTCCCGTCATAAAGATTACATCTGGCTTCTGCTTCTGAATCTTAGCAATCAGCCTTTGATTATCCCTGCCGTACTGATAATTGTGAAGATCTGTAAGCTGCACAGCTCTAATTGGAGCTGCAATCTTTGGATTCCGGTAAGTATACTGCCGAACAATGAGACATTTTTGTGATAAGATAAGACTGACCAAAAGAATTCCTGTCAGCAAAAAGAAACTAAATACAACTATCTTTCCAAATTTCTTCATCGTCCACCTCCGATCTGTCGTTTCTCTTTCCAATCAAATAGCCGGAGCTTCTTCCACCCCGGCTTTCTTTTCTTATGCGTACTTTCTTACAATCTCCTGCATCTTTGCAAATTGCTGCTCCATCTCATCCACCAGACGGAACTGCGTCCGCGCACGGACAAGGTTGTGCTCTGGATAAGCCGTCTTAAAGTAAGTGTCTCCTTCCAGATAATCTGTCAGGAACCGAATTCCACACTCAAACGTCATCAGACGCGCTCCCCATGGAAGACTCTCGACTTCCTCCGGTGTCAACACATCTTTTGTCGCCTCCAAATATCCTTTCACATACAGCTCATATAAAGAGATATCAAAATGCATCTTATCCAGATCGCGCTCATCTTCCTCCGCTGTCGCCGCACCAAACCGGATGGAATCTCCGAAATCGTTTGCAGCAAGCCCTGGCATGATCGTATCCAGATCAATGATACAAAGTCCCTTTCCAGTCTCTGCATCAAACAAAATATTGTTCAGCTTCGTATCATTGTGTGTCACTCGAAGCGGTAGCGTTCCATTCTCCTGCTGTTCTACTAATACCTTACAATCTTGCTTTCTATCAAGGGCAAATGCAATCTCCGGTCTGCAAGTGATCGCCCTGTTTTTGATATCTCGCTTCAAAGCTTTCTCCAAATTTTCAAACCGTTTCACCGTATTGTGGAAATCTGGGATTGTCTCCTTTAAGCTGGATGCCGGATAATTTCCAAGCTGTTTTAAGAAGTGTCCAAAACTATTTCCAGACTGATAGAACTGCTCCGGATCCTCTACAAGCTGATAACATATCGAATTCGAAATATAATTATAACATCTCCACGGCTGTCCCTCATTATCCTCGAAATAGGTACATCCATTCTTTGTCTTAATGCAGGAAAGTGTCTCTCTGTCCGGATCTCCACCTTCCTCTCGAATGACATTTCTTAAATATTCTGTCACCCCGAAGATGTTCTCCATCACACCTGCCGGATCCTTGAAGACATTATTATTCACCCGCTGAAGAATATAGGCAAATTCATCGCCCTCCTCCGTCGGCATATAGACCGCATACGTCTCGTTAATATGTCCCTCTCCAAATGGCTTCACATAGCTGCACTGAAGACCGAACCCAAATGCATACAGTGCATCCTCCAGATTTCTGCTTGTCACACCGTCAATCTTTCTTCTCGTAGAGAAGATCACTTCTCCCTCTTCAACCTTCTTTCTGGAAGGGATTACGCAGTTCGCCTTTACGACACTGCCCAGTCCGATATGTGCTCCACAACCAACATGGGAATCATGATCTACAACTGCCCCACTGTTGACAAGCACACCATGTTCCACAACTGTATTGGTATTGACAATCGCACTCTGCATAATAAAACTTCCATTGCCGATCACCGCACTAGGACTAACGACCGCTGACGGATGAATGATCGCCGGAACTTGATAGCCCGCTTCCATCAATTTCTCTGTCCAGTATAGCCGCATTCCGCTGTCTCCCAGAGCTGCCACTGCCGTATCGTACTCATTTAAAAATGCCTTATAGTCACAGCACTTTCCAATTACATCCGCTCCCTTTACGGCATCATCTAAAAACACAACCTCTTCGTACCCCAACAATCTTGCTGTTTCCTGGATCATATGGCCAAAACCACCGGCACCTAAAATCAATAAACGTTTCACTTCTTCTTTTGTATGAATCCAAATTGGAAACATACCCCTCCTTCCTATGTAAGATATAAACTTATCATACCACATCTACCGGAAGGCTGCTACAAAAAATATGGAAGTTTCCATATAAAGTAATTGTACAATTTCCCCAAAACTTTCTCTTCCACATTATCTATTATTCTAGAATTCCTCTGTCTATTCTTGAATACTTGCCTGAAACGGCATCGACTTGTTTCCTATCTCGGAGATTTC
>ENA-OROQ01001057-OROQ01001057.1-human-gut-metagenome-genome-assembly--contig:-NODE-1057-length-17513-cov-17.6182_pt1 | contig 17513 bp, 15 predicted proteins | sample MGYA00242136_ERZ509062 | MGnify/ENA primary metagenome ERZ509062 (study PRJEB26280, sample SAMEA2338735) | human gut metagenome | biome: human gut; feature: human-associated habitat; material: faeces...
ATCAAGGTTTAACAGGAATTTTAAACAATAAAAATAGGTAGTTTTTGACACTACCGAGAATAGACAGGAGGGCGAATTATGAAAAAAGAGAGAAAAAGACGAATATGTAACTATTTTATGAAGGCATTGCTGCTATGTGCTTTGGTGTTTGGATTCGGATTTATAGCAGGTGTTGATGTTAACGCAGCGGAACATAGTTTTCATGTTGATGAATCAGGAAGTATAAAACCATCATCATCTATTACCGTGTCTAAATCATCAGATTCTACGCATTCTTTTAAGATAACTAATAAAACAGCGAAACCAGTGAAAATAACATTGGATAATAATGTCACACCAAAGAGTAAGAATTATCGTATGCGGATAAAAGTGGGAGGTCATGAGTGTGTTAGCCGTGAAAATGCAGTGCCGGCCGATGCAAATATACTTTATCTGTATCCAGGGCAGACAATGGAGAATGCCTGTGAAGTTATTTTTGCTTCTTCAACTTCAAGTACTACTTCAGCTACAATTACTATGAAATCAGAGTATCTCAATAAAGAAGTAAAGAGTAAAGAGAAAGCCATTGGTCTTAATCAAGATACAGCAATAGAAATCCCATTATCTGGTATGCAGTACAGTCTCTTTGAAGGTGTTACAGCCCAGGTAGGAAAAGATGAGCGTTGGTATAAGTTTAATGTTAGTGATAGAGCAGTGATCAATCCAACGTTTGAGTTGGCTGAAAAAGAAAGAAGCGGTCATTTTGGTTTTAACAATACTTATATTCGAATGTATAACTCTCGTGGTGAAATGATATACAAAGAAGCTACAGCAGACAGTGACTTGAGTAGTAAGGTAGAACAGTGGAATCCAGGTCCGATAACTTTAACAAAGGATACATATTATGTATGTATATCTGTTGATAAGTCAGCTTATTATCCAGCAACATTCATGTTCAACCTAAACGGTCACAACTGGATTTATGCTAATGGAGTTACTTGTTCACCAAGTGAGATCAATCTTGAGGATATAGGCAAGAAAAAAGTTATAGCACAGACGGTGCCAGCGAATTCTGACGATAAGATCATAGAGGTATATGACCATCTTAGTGGAAAGACATGGGATTGGTATAATTCCAACACAGTTGATTATGATGGAATCCCATCAAAAGCTACGACACCAGGAAGACATGCATGGATCACATTTAAGACAACAAATGGAAAGACTTTTACAACTTACGTGATCAGTCCGGCAGAGAAATTGAAAAAACCACGTGTGGCTACTGGTTATAATTCTGCGAAGTTCTGGATAGATTGTCCGGAAAGGTTGAACACTTCTGTAAGGATTCAGGTTCTGAAAAAAGGTAAATGGACGACAGCAAAAACAGTAGGATACACCGCTTGTGGTAGCGGTAATTCAGTTACGATAAAAGGATTAAAGCCTTTGACGAATTACAAGTTCCGTTTACAGTCTTACGCAAATGGTATGACAGGAGAGCCATCTGATGTAGTAACGATGAAAACAGGATCTAGCAAGAAACCAGTCGTGAAGTCAATAAAAGTTGTAAAGAGGAAAAAGGTAACAGTGAGAGGTTGGTGGCGAAAACACTGGATCGGTGGACGTGTTTCACGTTATGAATGGGTACCACCTTATACTTATACCAGATATAAAGTAAAAGTAACTTTAAAGAAAAAAGTACCAAAAGTTGGCGGTATGTGGGTTGCTACCAACTGGGTAAAAGGAAGCAAGAAGAGTTATACTGTATGGGTTCCTGACGCAGCACGAAAAGGTAAAAAGCTGACGATCAGAATCAGTACAGCATTAGGAAAAGGATACGGAAACGGTCCAGAAGTGAAAAAAGTAATAAAAGTAAAATAATAAGGAAGTCGGTAACATAGATGAAACCTATCCGTTTCCGGCGATATGAGTTACTGAAATAGCACCTTACTTTGCCAGAGCTGAGGTGCTATTTCTTATGTGTATATGTCAATATTGCTATAATTCTTATTCTGTAAAAAATTAAGAAATGATTCCGAATATTAAGAAAATGTTACAAAACTATTTACAAACTAAGAAACTCATAGTAAAATAAAAACCATCAGAAAAATGAAGGGGAGATACTATGAGAAACAAAATAACAAGAAGGACGCTTTCTTACGTTCTGAGCATTTCTTTCATATTTGTATTTATCGTATTTTGTAAACCACAGAATGTTTACGCATCATATTCAAGATATGTGACAGCCAGTTCACTTACTGTCCGAAAAAAAGCATCATCTAAAGGAAAAGTAAAAGGATATTATAAAAAAGGAGCCAAAGTAACCTGCTACAAGAAAAAAGGCAGTTGGACAAGGGTTAAATACGGAAGCCACAAATACTACGTAGCAACCAGATATCTATCCACAAAGAAACCAGTAACTACAACAAGCAGTGCAGTTGCAAACTATGGAAGTTCCAGTACTTCAACACTTGCAAAAGGTCAGCAGGTAGTTAATTACGCACTCCAGTTTCAGGGAAGACCTTATAAATGGGGAGGAGAAAGCCTGACAACAGGAGTTGATTGTTCAGGATTTACAATGAAGATTTTTCAGCATTTTGGATACTATCTTCCACACAGTTCCATTTCCCAGAGAAGCTATGGAACAGCAGTTTCATGGGCGAATAAGCAGCCGGGAGATTTGATCTGCTATAATGCGATCAATGGAATCGGACATGTTGGAATTTATATTGGAAATAATCGTGTGATTCATGCAGGAAGCACGGCGACAGGAATACATACATCAGTAGCAAATTACAGATCAGTAAATTGTGTTCGAAGAATTGTAAGATAATATAGTTAAAAAATAATAAGGAAAAAGGCATTCAGGCTTAGCATAGAAATTCTAAGTTTGGATGCCTTTTTTCCGGTGATAGATACATAAAAAATGTCAAAGTTCTGTGAACAATTCCATTTCTCACAAATTCATAACATTTTCCATCTATAATAAATCAAAAATCAGAGAAGTATGCAAAAAAGGAGGAATTCCACAATGCGGTTATTACTTGCAGAAGATGAAAGATCATTATCAAGAGCGTTAGTTACGATTTTAAATAGAAATGGATTTGAGGTTGAGGCTGTCTATGATGGAAAGGCGGCATTAGAAGCGATTGAAAGTGGCAATTATGACGGAGCAGTGCTTGATATTATGATGCCAAAGATGAATGGTTTGGAAGTATTAAAAACCATCAGAGATAAGAAAAATCTGATTCCAATTCTGATGCTGACAGCGAAAGCAGAGATTGACGATAAAGTAGAAGAACTGGATCTTGGAGCGAATGATTATCTCACAAAACCATTTGCGGCAAAAGAATTGTTGGCAAGAATCCGTACCATGATCAGAACGCAGACAACACAAACAGAATCAATTTTGCATGTCGGAAATATCACATTAAACAGAGCGACTTTTGAACTGACATCACCAACAGGAAGTTTTCGTCTTGCGAATAAGGAATTTCAGATGATGGAGGTGTTTTTATGTAATCAGGGCCACAGTATCACGCACAAACGTCTGTTGGAAAAAATCTGGGGAGATGAAAAACAGGTACAGACGAACGTTGTATGGATGTACATTTCTTATCTTAGAAAGAAATTAGAAGCACTCCACGCAAATCTTCAGATTACAGAGGCAAGTCACGCAGAATATATTTTGGAGGTGGGAGGATGATCCGAAAACTTCGAATAAAATTTATAGCGATTTCCATGACATCAACGATCATTGTATTATTTCTGATTCTTGGATCGATTAATTTGCTGAATTACCGGGAGATGAGTCATAATGCAGATACGATCTTAGATTTCCTGAAAGAGAATGATGGAGAATTGCCAGAAAATCTCTATAAATCTCAACATAAAAAGACAAATGGAATATCACCAGAAACTTCCTTTGAGTCCCGCTATTTTTCTGTATTTTTGAGCAATAACAGACAGATATGTGAAGCGGATACCGATAATATCTCAGCGATCGATGAAGAAACAGCGATCAAATATGCACAAAAAATCAATAGAAGTAACAAGAACTGTGGATTCATTTCAAAATACAGATATATGAAAGAAAATACTTCAAACGGAGTAAAAATATATTTTCTGGATTGTACAAAATCCATGATGTCATTTCAGACTTTTCTTGTCACTAGCTTTTTTGTCTCTATTTTTGGTGTTAGCACCGTTTTTATTTTGGTGGTGTTGCTTTCAAAACGGGCAATCGAGCCAGTGGCAGAAAGCTATGAAAAACAAAAACGCTTTATCACAGATGCAGGACATGAGATCAAGACACCGCTTACGATTATTGATGCAGATACATCGATCTTAGAGATGGAATACGGAGAGAATGAATGGCTTGATGATATTCAGGTACAGACAAAGCGGCTTGCAGGTCTTACAAATGATCTGATCTATTTGTCACGGATGGAAGAAAAACAGACAAAAACAACGATGATCGAATTCCCATTTTCGGAAGTAATATCAGAAGAAGCTCAGTCATTTCAAGGACTTGCCAAGGTCAAAGGAAAAAATTTTATGGTAGATATTGAACCGATGTTGTCACTTAAAGGAGATGAAAAAACAATCCGGCAGCTAATCTCCATTTTGCTGGACAATGCAGTCAAATATTGTACCGAGCAGGGACAGATCAGACTGACAGTTGCACATAAAGGGAAAAATATTATTTTATCTATATACAATACCTCACAGCCACTGACAAAAGAAAATATTGATCATTTATTTGACCGGTTTTACAGAACGGATGAATCAAGAAATTCCAAGACCGGCGGTTATGGCATTGGCTTATCGGTCGCAAAAGCTGTGGTTGAAGCACATCATGGGAAGATCGTGGCATCAAGTGAAGATGGGAACTCTCTTTTGATCACGGTTATCTTAAAGATATGAAAAACAGGAGGATTTATGACATACGAAGAGTTTTATAAAGAACAGTATCCGGTTTTATTAAAAGCAGAAGAACAATTGAAGAATCTGATCACTCAGTTTGAAACAAACGAAAATAAGAAAAAGATCGCATACTGCAGCTCTAGAATCAAAAGTCCGGAAAGCATGAAGCAGAAACTCTTGAAAAAGGGGGAAGAACCAAATGCTGAAAATGCGGTTTCAAAAGTAAATGATGCAGTAGGAGTCCGTGTGATCACATCATTTGTAGATGATATTTACAAAGTATCAGATTGGATTACTTTACAGAATGATATAGAAGTGGTTAACATCAAAGATTACATTGCATATCCAAAGCCAAATGGATATCGAAGTTATCATATGATCATTCATCTGAATGACCTGAACTTAAATGCAGAGATTCAGATCCGCACGATCGCGCTGGATTTCTGGGCAAATCTTGAACACCAGATGAAGTATAAGAAAAATATTAAGGACGAAATAATGATTCGCTCCGAATTAAAACGATGTGCGGACGAGATCGCATCGATTGACTTGTCCATGCAGACGATCAAAGATTTGATTCAAAACGATGAAAAATGTTGCAAATAGGTACATTTTTCATAAGAATTTATGAAAAAAATATTACGAAATGGTTTACATATGAAAAATGAGGTAGTAAACTAGAAGTAGTCGGTAAAAAATGGAACTAAAGGGAGGAAATATGAAGAGAAAGACTACTGGAATCCTCATTTCCTGTGTAGTAAGTATATGTTGTATGGTGGTCTTATCCATGAGTTCTCATACACAAGATGTATATGCTTCCTATTCAAGATATGTAACAGCCAATAACGTAGTGGTTCGTAAAAAAGCATCAAGTAAGGGAAAGATCGTTGGATCATACAAGAAAGCAGCAAAGGTTCGCTGCTACAAGAAGAAAGGATCTTATACGAAGATCAAATATGGAAGATATTATCGATATATCGCAACAAGATATCTGTCAAAGAAGAAACCAGTTGTTGTAACAGCACAGAAAGCAGCGAATATAACAACAGATACATATACAAGATATGTAACGGCAAGTTCTTTGACGATCCGTAAGAAAGCGTCGACAAGTGCAGCAAAGGCAGGATCATACAAGAAAGGTACGCAGATCACCTGTTATGGAGAACGATCTGGATGGACAACGGTAAGATATAGTGGAGTTTATTGTTATGTAAGTTCACAGTATCTATCTGAGTCAAGACCAGAAGAAGATACATGGGGAACTTATGGAACGGCAACAGGACAAAGTGTTGTAGACTACGCAATGCAGTTTAGAGGCAATCCTTATGTATGGGGTGGAGAAAGCCTTACGAATGGAGTTGACTGTTCTGGATTCACGATGCAGGTATATAAACATTTTGGATATTCACTGCCACACAGTTCAACAGCACAGAGATATGAAGGAACAGCAGTATCATGGAATGAGAAGCAGCCAGGAGATCTGATCTGCTATCAGGTAGTGAACGGTGTAGGACATGTAGCGATCTATATTGGAGATAACCAAATCATTCATGCAGGAAGCAAAGACACAGGAATCAGTGTGCGGAATGCTGATTACAGAGCTGTATGGGGTGTCAGAAGAATTGTTCAGTAGGACAAGCATTTTAAAATATGAGATAAGAATAAAACAGCCATATCAATCACGATACGGCTGTTTTTCTATACTTATAAAACGGCATATTTCAGGATGAATAATACTGCAAGTACGTACATTAAAGGAGTGATCTTCTTTGCTTTACCACAAACTACATTCAAGATCACATAAGAGATGATCCCGATAGAGATTCCCTCAGAGATACTGTAGAATAATGGCATTGCAATGATGCAAAGGTAAGCAGGTACAGCTTCTGTCATATTATCATCTGTAAATTTGATATCAGAAATCGCTCCGAACATTAAGAATCCAACCATGATCAGCGCAGGGGCTGTCGCAAATGATGGGATTGCTGTAAAGAGCGGTGCAAATAATGTTGAGATCAGGAATAAGAATCCTGAAACAACAGCTGTTAAACCAGTACGTCCACCCGCAGCAACACCAGAAGAAGATTCAACGAATGTTGTAACAGTAGAAGTACCAAGAACCGCACCAGCGGTTGTAGCAACGGCATCTGCCATTAATGCAGGTTTGATTCCAGGAAGTTTACCTTCCTCGTCAAGCATTCCGGCTTTTGTGCTGACACCGACTAAAGTTCCGAGTGTGTCAAACAGATCGACAAATAAGAAAGATAATACAACAGCGATAAAATTAAAGATTCCGACTTTGCCCAAGTCATACTGGAAACATTTACCGAAAGTCTCTCCTAATTTTGAAAAATCTGTCATTGCAAATGTAGGGAACAGGCTGTAATAACCTGTTTTGAAATCTGGAACATAGATTCCTGTTACCTGGCAGAGCATTCCGATCAGCCATGTAGCAAGAATTCCGATCAGGATAGATCCAGGTACTTTTTTAATGTAAAGGATGACTGTGATCAATAATCCAACAACTGCAAGTAAAGAACAGATTCCAGCAGTATGGAAATCTTTTGTAAAGTTTGTGATAGATACTAATGTAGAGTCATTTCCAATAACAAGTTTTGCGTTCTGAAGACCGATAAAGGCAATAAAGATACCGATTCCGACAGAAACTCCCTTTTTAAGATTCAAAGGGATCGCATCAAAGATCGCTTCACGAACATTGGTCAAAGATAATACGATGAAGATGATACCCTCAACGAATACAGCAAGTAAAGCAACCTGCCAATGATAACCCATCACACCAACAACGGTATAGGCAAGATAAGCATTTAATCCCATACCAGCGGAAAGTACGAATGGAAGGTTCGCAGTAAGTCCCATGCATAAAGTTCCGATAAAGGAAGCGATACATGTAGCTAATAAGACAGCAGTAGGGTCCATACCAGCTGCAGAAAGCACACTTGGGTTTACCGCAAGGATGTAAGCCATTGTCATAAATGTAGTAATACCAGCAATGACTTCAGTTTTTACGGAGGTATGATTCTCCTTTAATTTAAATAAGTTTTCCAACATAGTTTTTTTCCGTATGTAAAAACATACGTTCCTCTCTTTCTTTATTGAAAATCCATAAAAAAGTAACAATCATCATTATATTATAGGCAAAAATGAAAAGCAAGGCGGGAAAATCTGACAAAAATAAAAGGAAACCATCTGGGGTGTGATGGTTTCCTTTTTGAAAAGAGAGGATTAAAAATATATATGAAAAAACTATACCTGTAGGATGTTTCCTGAAATTCTTTTATTGTCTTATCTTTTAGGTCTTTCCTTGAGGTATGGTTATAGTATAATCATTTCCATTTCGAGATTCAATATACAGAATATAAACAAATATAAACGATTTATAAATTGTCATTAAGAAATTCTTACGAATTGGTAAGAAAATCCAAAGTTGATATAGTTTAAAAAAACTTCACAAAATGATTCCGATTTCACTGATTTTCTTATATAATAATAATAAAGTCTAAAGGAGGAATTATTTTTATGCCAAAAAGAACAGATATTAACAAAGTGTTGATCATTGGCTCTGGTCCGATCATCATCGGTCAGGCATGCGAATTCGACTATTCGGGGACACAGGCGTGTAAGGCGCTTCGTAAACTTGGATATGAGATCGTATTGGTCAACTCCAATCCAGCAACGATCATGACAGATCCGGAGACAGCTGACGAAACTTACATTGAACCGCTGAACGCAGAACGTTTAGAGGAGATCATTGCAAAGGAACGTCCAGATGCTTTACTTCCAAACTTAGGTGGGCAGTCCGGATTAAATTTATGCGAAGAGTTATATAAAAAGGGTATTTTAGATAAGTATAATGTCAAAGTAATTGGTGTACAGGTAGATAGTATTGAACGTGGAGAAGACCGTATCGAGTTCAAGAAGACAATGGACGAACTTGGAATCGAGATGGCTCGAAGCGAGGTTGCTTACAGCGTAGAAGATGGGTTGAAGATCGCTGATAAGCTTGGTTATCCAGTGGTACTTCGTCCAGCTTACACAATGGGTGGAGCCGGCGGAGGACTGGTATACAACAAAGAAGAATTAAAGACCGTTATGGCAAGAGGACTTCAGGCAAGTTTAGTTGGACAGGTACTTGTAGAAGAATCCATTCTTGGATGGGAAGAATTAGAGTTAGAAGTTGTCCGTGATGCAGAAGGAAATATGATCACAGTCTGCTTCATTGAGAATATCGATCCATTAGGAGTGCATACAGGAGACTCCTTCTGTTCCGCACCGATGCTCACGATCTCTGAAGAATGTCAGCAGAGATTACAGGAACAGGCATACAAGATCGTAGATTCTGTACAGGTGATCGGTGGAACAAACGTACAGTTTGCTCATGATCCAGTGACAGACCGTATTATTGTTATCGAGATCAATCCAAGAACATCAAGATCCTCAGCATTAGCATCCAAAGCGACAGGATTCCCGATCGCTTTAGTTTCCGCAATGCTTGCAGCAGGTTTAACATTAAAAGATATTCCATGTGGAAAATACGGAACATTAGATAAATATGTACCAGATGGTGACTATGTCGTTATCAAGTTTGCACGTTGGGCATTTGAGAAATTCAAAGGTGTCGAAGACAAACTTGGAACACAGATGCGTGCCGTTGGTGAAGTTATGAGTATCGGTAAGACATACAAAGAAGCATTCCAGAAAGCGATCCGAAGCTTAGAGACAGGACGCTACGGACTTGGACATGCAAACAACTTTGATACTTTAACAAAAGAAGAATTATTAAAGAAATTAGTGACACCATCAAGCGAACGTCATTTCATCATGTACGAAGCATTAAGAAAAGGTGCAACTGTCGATGAGATTTTTGAACTGACAAAAGTAAAAACATACTTTATCGAGCAGATGAAAGAGTTAGTTGAGGAAGAAGAAAAGCTTCTTGCATGCAAAGGAAATATGCCATCCGATGAAATGTTAACATCAGCGAAGAAAGATGGTTTCTCTGACAAATATTTAAGTCAGTTATTAGAGATTCCAGAAGAAGATATCAGAAATAAACGTATTTCAATCGGTGTTGAAGAAGCATGGGAAGGGGTTCATGTAAGCGGAACACCAGACAGTGCATATTATTATTCAACATATAATGCAGAAGACAAGAACCCAGTATCTACAGATAAACAAAAGATCATGATCTTAGGTGGCGGACCAAACCGTATCGGACAGGGTATCGAATTTGACTACTGCTGTGTACATGCATCTCAGGCATTGAAGAAAATGGGATTCGAGACGATCATCGTAAACTGTAACCCAGAAACAGTATCTACAGATTACGATACATCTGATAAATTATATTTCGAACCATTAACAGTGGAAGATGTATTAAGTATTTATAATAAAGAAAAACCATTAGGAGTGATCGCTCAGTTTGGTGGACAGACACCATTGAATATTGCTGCCGAACTTGAGAAAAATGGTGTGAAGATTCTTGGAACATCTCCATCTGTCATTGACCTTGCAGAAGACCGTGATCTGTTCCGTGAAATGATGGATAAATTAGAGATTCCAATGCCAGAATCAGGAATGGCAACAACGGTAGAAGAAGCATTAGAGATCGCAGGAAAGATCGGATATCCAGTGATGGTAAGACCTTCCTACGTTCTTGGTGGACGTGGAATGGAAGTTGTCTATGATGACGAAAGCATGGCAGGATATATGAAAGCAGCCGTCGGTGTAACACCAGACCGCCCAATCCTGATCGACCGTTTCTTAAATCATGCGATGGAATGTGAAGCAGATGCGATCAGTGACGGAACACACGCATTTGTACCAGCAGTGATGGAACATATCGAACTTGCAGGAGTTCATTCAGGAGACTCCGCTTGTATTCTTCCATCTGTTCATATTTCAGAAGAAAACCTGGAAACGATCAAAGAATACACAAGAAAGATCGCAGAAGAAATGCATGTCAAAGGATTGATGAATATGCAGTATGCGATCGAAGGTGATAAAGTTTATGTATTAGAAGCAAACCCACGTGCATCTCGTACAGTACCTTTGGTATCCAAAGTATGTAACGTGAGAATGGTTCCACTGGCAACACAGATCATCACATCTGAATTAACAGGAAAACCATCACCAGTACCAGAATTAAAAGAGCAGGCAATTCCATATTATGGAGTCAAAGAAGCAGCCTTCCCATTCAATATGTTCCAAGAAGTAGACCCAGTTTTAGGACCAGAAATGCGTTCTACAGGAGAAGTTCTTGGATTATCCAAATCCTATGGAGAAGCCTTCTACAAAGCACAGGAAGGTGTTGGAGCGAAACTTCCATTAGGAGGAACGGTACTGATTTCTGTAAACCGCAAGGATAAAGAAGAAGTTGTAGAAGTAGCAAAAGCATTCGCAGACGACGGATTCAAGATCCTTGCAACAGAAAACACATGTAAACTAATCAAAGAAGCTGGAATTGAAGCTGAGAAAGTCAATAAATTAAGCGAAGGAAGACCAAACATCCTTGACCTTATCACAAATGGTGATATCGATATTATCGTAAACTCTCCAGTTGGAAAAGACAGCGTGAACGATGACAGTTACCTAAGAAAAGGTGCAATCAAAGCGAAGATTCCATATTATACAACAATCGCAGCAGCCAAAGCAGCAGCTGAAGGAATCGCTTATGTAAAAGCACATCAGGATCAGAATGAAGAAGTGAATTCATTACAGGGATTACATGCACAGATTTCTGATAAGTTTTAATTTGTTTTAATTTGTGTGTTGGCCAACTGTAGATTTCGAGTATATGATAAAAAATAAATAAACGATTGGAAGAGCAGCTAGAGAATTTTGCTCACGTTTTTTGCAGATCGCTGATCCGCCGGCTTTCCTTGTGCAACTCGCCTTCAAAGGTGTTTAAATCAGAACTCTTTGAGGCTCAGACAGCACACCAAGCCGGCTGCGAATCCGCAAAAAACGTGGCAAAATTCTAATGCTGCTCTTCCAATCGTTTATTTATTTTTTATCATATACCTGAAGTCTATAGAGTGGACAATTCACAAGATTGGAAAACTTAAGTGGGTGTGTATGGAGGACAGCAGTGATTGCAAAATAGGGAATTTTCAGACAGAAGGTAATGTATGTTATTATGCTTCGTAAACATCTCGATAAATCGGTGTTGTAGAAGTCCTTTTACCTTCAGTTATCGAATACAAAAATTATTAACCAGTATCGTTTAACATACACACTGTGTGGTGGTTTGAATCACGTAAATTATTTGAATATTATAAAAAGAGATCATGTGTCAGCAACCGTACGGACACGTCTGCACTTAGCGAGTGGATGGTCGTTAGACCATTCAGGAGCTTAGTACAGCTACGTGGGAGTCCGAACGCGAGTGGGTTGCAGACACATGATCTCTTTTTATAATATTCTACCAATAATTTACGTCATTCAAATCACAATTTTCGATAACGATTTATTGCTGCCATAATTTCCTGCTTCCGAGGCATTGCCAGATTACTTTTCACGTACTTACTATCCAAGATGGCAGAAAGCCCTTTTGTTTCAATGATCTGCATCAATTCATCCGCAACCATGCAAAGATCTTTCTTTCCATCCATCAAATGAAGTTTTGCATACAACAAAGCATAACCAAGAGCAGTTGTCTGTTCAGTATCTGCAATCTGTTCTACATATCTAAGATCAACTGTATCCTTATTAATCGAAAAAGCATCTTTTCCAAGTGTTTTCATCTTGATCTTGCGTTCTTTTTTCAGATGATTTCCAGCTTTGAAACAACGGTCAAAACAAGGATCTGGATGTTTCTTCTCAGGCAGTGAAACCATAGGGAAATCTTTTGCTGCGTCTTTGGCGGCTGTAGTGATATCTTTTGGTATATACTGATCCATCTGAATGATATGATCTGCCGGATGGAAATAAGATCCACAGCTTCCAGCAACGATGATCGAAGAAATACCATATCTTTCGTACAATTCACGAATCCGTTCGATAAAAGGAGTGATCGGTTCCTGATCACGAAGAACTACACGCTGCATCAGTTCATCACGGATCATAAAGTTGGTGGCACTCGTATCCTCGTCAATTAAGAATAAAGAAGAATCCGTTTCCATGGCTTCAACTACATTTGCAGCCTGTGAGGTGCTTCCACTGGCATCTTCTGTGTTAAAAGAAACTGTATTTTTTCCATTTGGCAGGTTATTAATAAACATAGAGATGTCGGTATTTGTAATACTTCGCCCATCTTCTGCACGAATCTTCATAGCAGTTGGATCAGTGATGACGAATTCCCGTCCGTCGCCTTTGATATGGTCATAAACACCAAGTTCCAATGCCTTTAATAACGTCGATTTTCCATGATAACCACCACCGACGATCAATGTGATACCTTTTGGAATTCCCATACCTGTGATCGTTCCATGATGTGGAAGTTCAAAAGATACACGGTAAGTATCTGGTGACTGGAATTTTACACAGTTTCTTAAAGGTTTCTGTGAGATACCACTTTCTCTAGGCAAAACAGATCCATCTGCAATAAATGCGACAAGTCCCATAGAAGACAGATTTTTGCGGATTGTATGTTGATCTTCAGATAAATAAATGACTGATTCCAATGTTTTTTGATCAATATTTTTATAAAATAAAGAAGATGAAACACAATCTGGCAGCAGTCCAAACAACATTTTATCTAGTTCCCTTGCGTTCACAGTACGTCCATTTGCAGGGAAACCAGCTTCAAAATGAACAGAGATGTCACCGTTGGAAGGATCAATTGTACATGCAGTTCGTTCTAATACCTGTTGTCCACATTTGCTGACAGAAAATAAACCGCTTTTTCCAGAACCTTTGGCACGAAAAGAAATCCTAGATAAAGCTTGATAAAATAATCGTGTTAGATGATCGCAGAGAGCAATCTGTTTGTATTTTGTATCATAAAAAGAAGCAGGAAATCCAGCCGATCTTCCTTTCACATGAATACTTAATTTTGATGGGGATGCAAAAGGATCGCCCTGTACATGATCAATGGAAAGAAAATAAGTTCCAAAATCATAAGTACCTTGTGTTCCTTTATATGCAGGATAGCCCTTGCGGTCAATATTTTTTAATAGTGATTGTAAATTCGATGATGATTTCATAAATCAATTCCTCCTAATCCTAAAATCCATGATAACAGTCAGTGCGATTTTTGTAAACCAGATGAAATCAAAGGAAATCCGTGGTATCATAGAAAGATGATCAACAAGGAAGGCGGAATAGAGACGATGGATCTTAATAAATTAAAAGAGATACAAGCCGTTGTTTTTGATATGGACGGGCTGATGTTTGACAGCGAACGCTATGTACAGAAATCATGGGATATTGCAGGAGAACGTCTGGGATATGGACCTCTGGGGCATAATATTGTCAATACATTGGGAACAAACCTTACAAATCGTAAGAAATATTTCTTAGAACATTACGGAAATGATTTTCCATTTGATAAATTTTTGGATGGATACAGAGATGCATATTATGAATTGGTTGAAGACGGTGTGCCAGCTAAGAAAGGTCTTCATGAGATTTTGAAAGTTCTTAGAGAAAAAGGACTAAAGATCGGAGTTGCAACATCTTCCAGTGAAGAACACGCCGTAAGTAATCTGAAACGAGAAGGAATTTTTGACTACTTTGACTCCGTGATCACAGGAAATATGATCGAACATGGAAAGCCAGAGCCGGATATTTATATCGAAGCATGCAGACAATTAAAAGTCGATCCATCAAAAGCAATCGCATTAGAAGATGCGATCAATGGAATCCGTTCCGCATATGGAGCAGGCATGAATCCAGTGATGATCCCGGATATCGTGCAGGATACAAGCAAAGTCGATGATATTTTATTTGGAAAATGTGAATCTTTGCTGGAATTTGCAGAGATTTTACAGGGCGTAACATTAGATATAGAAGAAACACAAAAATAAGGAGAGAATGTATGGCAAAGAAGAAAAGCGCAGGGTGCGAATATTGTAGTAATTATGTGTATGATGAAGATTATGAATATTATGTATGTGATATTAATTTAGATGAAGATGAGATGGCAAGATTTATGAGCTATAGCGATTGGGATTGCCCTTATTTCCAGATGGACGATGAATATGCGATCGTAAGGAAGCAAAATTAAAGCATAGGTTGTTGCATCCCGAAAGGTATGTTAAAATTGTATTAAGATAAAAACAAATTTAACACCATAGCAAACTAAGAAAAGGGGTGTTGCAATATGAAGAAAAATACGATCATATGCATTTCCAGAGAATTCGGCAGTGGAGGAAGAGAGGTCGGACAGCAGTTATCCAAGAAGCTTGGAATTCCTTTCTACGATAAAGAGATTTTGGCAAGAGTTGCCGAAGAGAGTGACATGTCGGAAGAGTTTGTAAAGAATCACGAGGAGAATGCAGTCTACAGTCACATTATCAATGTCCCGATCGGACACAGATTTCCAGGCGTAGACACAGAAGAGATCATGACACCAGAGAAATTATTTATGATCCAGGCACATGTGATCCATGAACTGGCAGCAGAGAATGAATCCTGTATTTTCGTGGGAAGATGTGCAGATGTGGTGCTCAAGGATCACGAAAACTGCTACAGTTTCTTTATCCACAGTCCGCTAGAAGAACGGATCAAACGGATTGTAGAGACAGAACATATGACAGAACGACAAGCGAAGAAGATGATCAAGCAAACCGATTGGGAGAGATCTTCTTATCATAATTATTATACAAAACAAAAATGGGGAGACCCAGGTAATTATGATCTCATGATCAATTCAGCAAGGACGGGAATCCAGAAAGCAGTCGAAATTATCATGGATTATGTGAAATAAAAAACGATGATATGCAATGTATACAAGGTATCAAAAGATACCTTGTATATTTTTTGTATAAAAATGAGAAAATGTAAATATTTTTAATCAGACCTTGAACAAAATCAAAAGTATGATAAGATAAAAACTGTAAAACAAAGAAATAATATTTGAAATAAAGAAAAAAGAAAGGGAATAATATGGAAATCACAGACGATGCAAGGAACAGGATGTTTTCAAATAAAGATCTCGTACGACTGATCATACCGTTGATCATTGAGCAGATGCTAACTGTAACAGTAGGACTTGCGGACTCTATCATGACAGCGAATGTTGGAGAAGAAGCTGTATCAGGAGTTTCATTGGTAGACAGCAGATCAGTTGATCTTATTTATTGTTTCATTATCTGTAGTGATCATGGCAGGAATTTATGCATGTAAAAACTTTATTTTAAATGTAGTGTTCGGACATATCGAACCAGGAGTTATGCATAACGCAGAAGTATATCTGATGATCGTCACAGCATCTATTCCATTTATTGCAATATATAATGGATGTGTAGCATTCACGATCCCGAACACATTAAGAGCCGCAAATGATGTCAAATACTGTATGGTTGTAGCATCAGCCACGATGTGGATATTTAGGATCTTCTGCAGTGTTGTTCTTGGAAAATGGATGGGACTTGGAGTCTTCGGAGTCTGGGTAGCAATGACATTAGACTGGGTATTCAGAGGAATCCTGTTTGTCAAACGATACATACAAGGAAAATGGCAGAGAATGGCATTGATTTAACAGATTAAATAAAGAAATTGTAGAAGATAAGAACAGCCCAGAATCGTTAGGTATAAAAAGACGATTCTGGGCTGTTTTAAAATTTAAATTTAGAATGTAAATCCAGGATCTTCAGAAGTATCCATTTCATCAAAAGTAACTTTTTCCGTTAATTTATTCTTTTTATTTTCCATTGTAATAAAAGCACGGCAATTTGTTGGGATTGTAACGGAAGAACCTTTTACTTTTTTCATTTTAGTAGCTCCTGGCTTGTAAGTATAAATAGATTTTACTCTCCAGTTCTTATTAGGAGTGATCTTGATGTTACGTCCCATAAAGGAGATTCCAGATCCGTTTTTATTCTTAAAATCAGAAGTACAGTCTCTTCCATCCACTACGATCTTCTTAAAAGGATTTGAGTATTTTATAACTTTGACTGTTGTTTTTACAGAATAAGTCTTACCTCTGTATTTAAATTTTGCAGTGATTTTTGTTGATCCTGTTTTCTTAAGTTTTACACCGATTCCTACCTGATTGTTATCTGCAATAAGATAATAGTCTTTTCCAAAAGCTTTTGTAGAAATAACCTTTTTATTTGAAGATTTAACCTTCATACCATTACGCAGAATGGATTCTGAATTAGAACGATTTGTTCCCTTGATATAGATCACATTTGTGTAAAAACCATTCCCACCATTATCTTTTTTGTCATAACTTAATGTTGTCTTTTTAGGTAGAGAAAATTTTGCTTTTGCATTTACACTATAAGCGGAACACATACCTATTGTTAATACAGATGCCAGAAAAATAGAGGCACCTTTTAAAAAACTTTTTTTCATAAAATTCTCCTTTCGTTGAACAAAAAATACAAAATTATTATAACATAGAAATATGCAAAAATGTAATGTATAATAATCCCATCTTTGACAGTTGGAAAGGAATAAAGCACCCAAAAAGCTCGTAAATCAGG
>ENA-OROQ01001060-OROQ01001060.1-human-gut-metagenome-genome-assembly--contig:-NODE-1060-length-17476-cov-9.39223_pt1 | contig 17476 bp, 9 predicted proteins | sample MGYA00242136_ERZ509062 | MGnify/ENA primary metagenome ERZ509062 (study PRJEB26280, sample SAMEA2338735) | human gut metagenome | biome: human gut; feature: human-associated habitat; material: faeces...
ACCAAGGCATTGTGTAGCCGAACGTACAATAATTTAAGAAGAAGCGATTGTCCATACGAGCTTCAATACTGACTTTCTGTGGAATGACAGGAAGTATGTCCGGCAGTTCTACCGGATCATTTAGGTACCAAGAAACGGATGTCTTACAGTAATATTTAAGATAATGATTCAAACCTACTGCCATTGAATTGGCTGAATTACCTCGGATCACGATTTTCCCTTCTAGAGACTCCAGTTCAAAAAAGTCTTTCTTTTCATTTTCTGAAAGTTGTTCAAATCGTATTTTGTCTGTGACTTCCGGGATGATTCTCTTAGCCAAATTAGTGGCTGCTTTTTCATTTTTATTTGCTGTTATAGGTAAGGCAGTGCTTATCCATAAAAATAATGTTAATAAGATACGTGTTATATACATGGTGTATAATTGGATTAAAAAGATTGAGAAAATGGGGGATACTATTTCGTGTCCCCCATAACTAAGAGCCTGTTTAAAAAGATCTGAAATCTTTTTTCTAAATAAGTTTCCGTATCAGTCGGATTGTTTCTTTCTTTGAAGTGATCAAACTTAAAAAAGTTGCCTCAAAGATGTTGTTTTGAGGCAACTTCGATTTAATTTTGATTAATTAACTTTAGCTATAAAGGCTTCAACTTCTGCTTCAGTTGTTGCTAGATCATTCATTAATCTCCATCCTTCTGTTGACAATTCAGTATTAAGTGTACCTCCTGTTAGCAAGCTATTTAGTTGATTGAAAACTGTAATTTTTGTGCGAGTATCCAGTTGTTTATACAGGCTTGCAACTTCACTGGCACTGACAGCTTTGTCATATACACGGGCTATGGCGACTTCTCCATTAAATCCGTTAGCGGCCTGATCGGTCGGTTTATTTCCCGAGTCGGCGCCAATACAGATATATTGCGCGTCTCCTCCCGGCATTTTCAGTACGTTACAAGCGGTGGAAGATACGAAAGCTCCGTTTTTGTATGTACAGATTTGAGCACCATCCCAAGTGAAAAGCAAGTGATAATACGTATTGGCTTTTACTTCCGTTTTATCCATGAACGGTATTTTATGATATCCGTTTTCACCACGTACCATAGCGCAGAAAGTAGCCCCTTTGGGATCGGTGTATGTTTCGTTGAAACAAAATCCCATGCCGGCTCCTTGTAAATTACTCATCGGATATTGCATTTGCTTTACCACTAAGTCCAACGACATATTGCCGTCAGGGAAAGTTACAGCCATGGCTTTCTCTCCCATTGTTTTAAGTCCGAAAGTAGGGTAACCATCAGCGTTGAAGGCTAGTCCGGCGTTATAAATTCCTTGAATATTTTGAGGTTCAATCTTGCTGCCGTAGTACTGTGTTCTGACTTTCTCTCCGGGAGTAGCCGTAATCAATAAAGAAGTGTTAGGAGTAGAGAGCAGATAATCTTGGGCAAATAGAGAACTTGAAAAGAGACCTAATGCCGTTACCATTAAATAATATTTTATTTTCATTGGTATTTAGGGATTTTGTGAATTTATTATTACTTGAATATCTATCGATAAACTTGTTGTTACTTTTTAATAAATTTGAACCAGCTATCTGTTGTCGGACTTAGCAAGTAGAAAGATGTTTTTTCATCCACTACTTCTTTTACAACAATCAGTCCATCTTTATGAGCCCATGCTTCCAGAGTTTTAGGCATCACTTTCTCCAGATATCGTTGTGGCGCTTCGTGGGCTTTGTTTTCAGCATCCGTAAACCCGGGGAATGTGCCGTTTCCAGAATAACCAATGGATACATTGTTCAATTCAAATTGTATGATGTCTATTTCTCCGCTTTTGCATAATTCCGTCAGAGAGTTGCATGCATTATTATATCTCACGTCTCCATGTTTGGATATTCCACAAGAAAAGAATGAATAACTACCTTTTTCGAAACGAATAAACTCTGTATAGAGATTATTTGCAAGTTCGTTATTAAACTCATCTTTAGCATCTCCATAGGTCGTACGTGTATATCCATTTGCGCATGTGGCACTTTGATTCCAGTCTATATTTCCAATTGCTCCCATTTCTTTAATCGCATTTTTTTGAGAAATTAAAGCACAAGTGGCAATACCTGTTCCTTCCAATTGTATGGCTTTATCTTTCAATGTGAATCCTGTCAAATTAATTTCTGAAGATAAAGACACTGCATCGAAACTGATATCGGACTCTTTACTATTTAATGAACGAGATAGGTGTTTTAATGTGCGTCCATCAAAATAAGTCAGATTGAGAGTATTGTCATCGCTATTGATTACATATCGTCCCAAGAAGTTGCCTTTAGCTGTGAATATAGAAGCAACGGTAAGTTCTTGTTCTTCTAAGGCTTTCTGAATCGGAGTTTTGTCCATATTTACGTTTATCTTATATCTGACAGCCGCTTCCAATTCATTGATTGAATTAATTTGAGCTGTATATTCTATACCTGCTCCATCCGTTAATGATAATTCTATCGTTTTTACATCTTTGGAAGGAAAAACAAACATGGAAACTGTCAGTACATTGTTTACAATAGGAAGTTTTCCTTCAAAACTTAGATTGATACTGTTTTCCGTACCTTGCTTCCACTCAAAATAAGGTTCTTTAGGTGCTTCCAAATTGAGTACGCGGGTATCATATAGCCCTTTTCCGTTAATCTTAAAGTTTTTGATTGCGGTCTCATTGAAAGATTTCGGTAGTTGAAGTTTAAATGTCAATACGGCCATACGCGGCTGGAAGGCGAAAGATGTAGTACTTCCTTCTACATATTGTGCTCTCGCAGTAGAATAAGCAGCTTGTAGAGACGTTTTTCCATCTACTATCTTTTGTCCACTTGCTTTGCACATCACACTTGTGCTCCAATGAGAATCTTCTAAGCGTGGAGCCGCAGGAGATAAGGCCCACATATATTTCCATTCTTCACTGGGAAAATTTATAAGTTCTCCTTCGGTAAGTCCACAAGAAAAAGTAGCCACTTTATCTTTGATGGATTCGATCTTAAACTCTTTCCATTCATTAAATATTGCATCGTTATAATCATGTTTAAAGCAGACCGTCATCAAATCAGATTCTTCCCATTGAAAGTGGATTGATCTTTCTAAATCTTCATATACCATACGAGTCTGCGTGATGATTTCTGCAAGAGTACCTGTCGCTTTTACATGTGTAAGATTCTCCGATGGCTCTGAGGGGGGGGCTATTTCCGGATTCTGCGCGTCAATGGGAGATTTGTCATCTCCACACCCACTTATACAGAACATGAATATGAATAGAATATATAAATATGTTTTCATACTGTATTAATCATTAGATTTATATTTTATTTCTTAAAAACTTCAGTAACAGGGCGTCCCCACCAAACTTCCGGGCGTTTAAGATCAAAGATACAGGCAATGGTAGCCGCTACGTCAAATTGCATCATTGGAGCAGAAATTTTTTCTCCTTGCTTGATGTTTTTCCCTGAAATAATAAATGGAGTATGCATTTCGTCATCGGTTTTTCCTCCATGTCCTTTGTTGATGCCTCCATGATCGGCTGTGACAATAAAGATAGAATTTTTATAAATTCCGGCTTCTTTGATTGCCTGGATAATTTCTCCAATATATCCGTCCACTTCTTCTATTTTGTCTAAATATCCTTGGCTTTTCCAACCGTTGGCATGTCCGGCATGATCCGGACCGTCCCAAATAACGGCCAGTAAGTTCGGCTTATCTTTTTTAATGTATTCGACAGCCTTCTTTTTAAGGTCTCCATTATCATATTCTGTCTTTTTCTGATAATCGACAGCTGTTTTATCTATCAGATGTTCGATGCCATCCCATTCATATAAAACACCTACTTTCTTTTCCGGATGCTGGTCTTTTAATAAATAAAAAATAGTCGGAAATATATAATGATGGTTCACTACTTGCGAGGGTATTTCCGGTGTCTTTGATCCCCATTCTGTATATCCATGAGCTTCGGTACCGGCACCCATAAACATAGATGCCCAGTTAGGGGCACTGGATGATGGCAGAACCGAACGCTTGGATAGTGTTATGCACCCATCTTCTACCAGTTTTTTTATATTAGGAATTCGTAACGCATCATACGAATTGGCTGCCCATCCATCTAGGGCCAATAAAAAAACATGTTTAGCTAACGGTTTCCCATAATAAGAATCTTCATTCACGTCAATCGTTTTACCGCTTCGAGTGCTTATTTCACTGTTATTTTCGGAATAACTTCCTTGACTTTCACATGCGAACAAAATGCCAGTGAACAAAATGCCTGTGAACAAAAGTAATAATGCTCTTTTCATAATAATAAATTTTTGTATTATAATTAATTTATATAGACTGTTTCAATAGACTGATAGCAAATCCTCCACCGGGAGTCAAATGGATTTTGATTTTAGACTGCTTATTAATTGTTCCATTTTCTTTTTGATAATCCGACGCTTTCTTTTCGGCATTGGCTCCATCTTTAAATAAGGTATATTTGTAATTACCTTCCGGTAAGAAAGAGAAATCCAGTTCAATGTCACGTGGCGTCCAGTTTGTCATTCCACCTATGAACCAGTCTGATCCACTTCGACGGGCTGATACAATATACTCGCCTAGTTGGCCTTGAAGTATTTTGGTTTCATCTATTCCGGTGCAGGGAATACTACTGATGAAGTTTGTACATTCTGCTTCTTGCCGATAAATAGTCGGGTTATCAGCTAACATTGTGAGCGGTGAATCATGTATAATGTATGCAGCCAACTGATGACAACGGGTTCCTTGACTCATCGGTTCATAATAGACATCTCTGAAATCTTTCCGGTTGGCGTTCCGCATGGCTCCGGGAGTATAGTCTATAGGTCCTGCCATCATTCGGATGAAAGGCATGGTTACATCGTATTTCATCATGTCCTTTTCAACTTTGCTCCACTTCACTTCTTCCATTCCGAATACGCTTTCAAAATTAATAATATGCGGGTAGGTGCGGTTTAGTCCGGTAGGTTTATAAATACCGTGTAAGTCAAGTGTCAGGTGATGTTTTGCAGTTGCTTCGGCAATACGATATACCATTTCAACAGCTGTCTGATCATCTCGGTCTAGGAAATCGACTTTAAATCCTTTCACTCCCATAGCGGAATATTTGGCACAGGCTTCTTCCAGTTGTTTGTCAAGCACATTGAATACAGTCCATAAGATAACCCCAACTTTCTTGGAGCCTGCGTAATCGATTAACTCCTGCATATTTAGTTCCGGTATTACTGTCAACATATCACCGGATTTGGGAGCATACCATCCCTCGTCTATTACAATAAAAGGAAGTCCGTATTCTGCGGCAAAGTCAATGTAATGCTTATAGGTATTCATATTGATACCGGCTTTGAAATCAACTTTGGAAATTCCCCAGTCATTCCACCATTCCCAGGCAGCCTGTCCTCCTTTTATCCATGAAGTGTCGCCGACACGATTCGGAGAAGCTAACGCATAAACCAGATTATTGACCGGCATATCAATATCTTTTTCTGTAATGGCCATAATACGCCATGGAAAGGTACGTGTACCTTCGGTCTGGGCTATGAATTGTTCTCGAGTATTTACATAAGTCATGCATCGGGTAGAGTGTGTTTTCATTTCTTTAGGATAAGGTGCGAAATGTCCTTTTAAGGAAAACTTTTTCCCATCTGCTTTGATAAACAGCCCGGGATATTTCTCCAAGTCAGACTCCAGTATCGTCATTCTTAATTCTTTCCCGTAATTTATGGTAATGGGAAGGAAAGAAAGATTGTCTGTAATGGCCTTGCTTAAAACTGTTTCTGTATACAGGTTTTGAAAGGCCATGGCGTATGGATTCTTTTTATTGGTAGAATATGCCTGTAATGTATTATAATCTTGGTCAAAGTTAAATTCTGCAATCTCGTCTACGATAGTAATCGGCTGCTTGAATTTAGTATAAAACCGGTAAGCCACTCCTTCGTTATAGGCTCTGAATTGCAGACCGTATTTCCCTTTTAACTGTATTTCCATTTCATTGTAGCTTGTTTGAAAGGAGGGGACACGGTATAAAGGAGAGAGGATTAATTCCTTTTTACTATATTCCCGGACTTTTTGTATGCGCGGATTGGTTCCTAATATGTGATTATTTTCTAATAGCAAAGCTACTTGGCTTTCTTTCAAAAGTAATTTGTTCTGATGATATACGGAGTAAGTGATATGCTCACCTATATGAATATGCACTTCTGTTTTCTGATTAGGAGATTGCAAGATATACTTTGTATCTTTTCCACAAAGAATATTGTTTATGCAAAATAAAGCTAATAATAATATATATTTTCTCATGGTTTGATTATGCTCATTTCCAGACTGTAATAAAGTGAGAATTCAAGAATTTTAAAAAATAATGATTTAATGAATTAGAGTGCGATTTTTCTTCAAAGTCTTGTTAACTCTTGGGATACAATCTGTTGATATGTTAGTGGAATGAAGTTGCCTCAAAGTTGAATGACGATTGACGTGATAAACTATATTTTTGAGGCAACTCCAGTTTTATTCCGGTTAGTCAACTACTTTAGCTATAAAGGCTTTCACTTCTGCTTCAGTCGTTGCTAGATTATTCATCAAAGCCCAACCTTCTGCTGATAGAGTTGCGCTAAGTGTGCCTTCTGTCAATAGAGAATTTAATTTGTTGAAATCACTAATTCCGGCACGAGTACCTAACTGGTTATACAGGCTGGCAACTTCGCTCGCAGTCACAGCTTTGTCATATACACGGGCTATGGCGACTTCTCCATTAAATCCGTTAGCGGCCTGATCGGTCGGTTTATTTCCCGAGTCGGCGCCAATACAGATATATTGCGCGTCTCCTCCCGGCATTTTCAGTACGTTACAAGCGGTGGAAGATACGAAAGCTCCGTTTTTGTATGTACAGATTTGAGCACCATCCCAAGTGAAAAGCAAGTGATAATACGTATTGGCTTTTACTTCCGTTTTATCCATGAACGGTATTTTATGATATCCGTTTTCACCACGTACCATAGCGCAGAAAGTAGCCCCTTTGGGATCGGTGTATGTTTCGTTGAAACAAAATCCCATGCCGGCTCCTTGTAAATTACTCATCGGATATTGCATTTTAGTTATATCTGACGCTTTACAATATATTTCCCATGTAAATCCATCTTTCACTCCATTCACATAGTTCGTATTATTTTTATAGTTTACCATGTAAAAGTTAGATGTAGAGCCGAATGTTTGAGGTTTGGTCACATACATTTTTATATCTGAATTATAACTTATGGGTGTTCCGGTTCCCTGCTTGGTTACGGCCAGACCAGAAGACGTTACTTTATTTTTTGCACCATCAGTACTGAATACGACATCAATCAGATCCGCTGTGGGAGCTTGGACACTAGGGTCTACCTCCGGCAACGCTTTGGTAGTGAATTCTGTGCTTTCCGCAGCTTCCGATTCACTTTCAAAAGAGTCTACAGCTTTCACACTGATCTTGTATTTGGTATTTGGAGTAAGTCCGGATACGTCACAACTAAGCATAGTGGGTTCGTTGTTATTCTTCCAGTAAAATTCAGAGAATACATATTGAGAAGATACTACCTCATTGGTAGCGGTAGCTATAGCATCTACCTTATAATGATAAACAAAAACATCATCTGTTCCTTGTTGGAAAGTTACTTTACAAGTTGTTTCTACAACGTCGGATACGGTCGGCACACCGCTCATCACCGGTGCACTATCTTTGTCTTCTCTCTCATTGATCGGAGCAGTGTATTTGAATTGAGATCCATCGTGAGGAGCTTTGATAATCCATTGCTTATTGATGGTCTTTTGCTCCCGGGTGTTCAAACGGGTTACAGTTACATTGCTTGCTTCATCCACATCCACTACTAACGCTTCATTTATCCAATGTCCGCTTGTACGATAAGCAGCTACGTCCGGAGTGATGGCTTGCGAAAGAACGGCATAGTGCGAAGGACCTGCATTAATCCAAGTATATTTGTTTTGGGTAATTGAACGTTCGTCTTCAATGGTGAAATGTGTATGTCCGGTAAAGAAAATCACTTGAGGGTATTTACTTAGCTCATTGTGCAAATCTTCATTGCTAGTACATTCCCATGTATCTCCCCAAGTGGTGTGTTTAGGAGGTACGTGAGCAAATACAAATATAGGTTTACCTGGATAAGTCTCGGCAGCTTTAGCCAAATATACTTTTAGGAAATTGACACTTGTTTCTTTGTAGTAAGGATTACTAGTGTCATCAAGGCTGAGGGTGATGAACGGATAACCGTTTCTTTCAATATATTGGTTTAGAGACTGTCCTGTAATCTTTTGAAAATTCTCTCTACCCTTATTTCCTTGATAAAGATCATGATTACCCATCATGAAATATGCTTTAGTACCGTCAGTCAAATTATCATCCACCATTTGCTTTATTCCAGAAAACTGTTCTTCTGTTCCGCTATCGGTGACGTCTCCTACTAGGAATAAAGCTTTGATATCAGGATGGTTTTGGGCAATGTATTGCATGGAAGCAGGTACACGGTCATGTACTGTTCCACCTTTACTTGTCAGTCCATAATGCAGGTCACCCATGACAGCAAAATGGAAAGTTTTGTCTATTTTTGCTTCTTGAGTGAAGTTGATAACTTTTCCACCTCCTAAACTGTTATTGATGGAAACACTTCCTTCTCTTTCAATAAATTCGGAGTTAGCTTCAATCTGAATGGTGATTTCTCCGTTTCCAGTCTGTCCTTCAAATGGAGTGACTGTAATGAAACCTTCACCATCAGTAATGTTAACCTTCCATGTCACATCGTCAGAAGCGTTGACAAAAATAGTATGCTGCGCTCCTGATTGAGGTACATCTACACTGATTCTATTTTCAAGTAAATTAAGTGTCTCGGAAGTAGTGCTAAATTTACTATTTGTATCTTCATCATCCGAACATGCGGATAAGATGATGGTAAACAGAAATAAAAATACGCTGAAATTTATTTTTAATGTTTTCATGGTTTTATGTATTAGCGGGTTATTTTACATTTTTCCGTATCCGGTTCTGTTCCGGTAAGGCTGAATTCATAAGGCCACTCATTAGGGTCTTTATCATCAGTTTTGATAAGATTCTTCGGAGTAGCTGCAACAACGAGCCATAGGTGTGCTGTACCTTCTGGAATATTATATTTGGCTGTGCATTGTGAGATTCCTGCTACGGTAGGTGTTCCGTAATCTACAGTTCCGTCTTTTTTCACAGCAACAAAACCAAATCTCCATTCTGCACTCTCTTTATTCTTCACATTATATCCACTTACGCTTGTCAGTCCTCTAAAGTTGATGGAAATTTCAGAATTTCCGGAAGGTACTTTTAGCTTAATACCATTGTAACCATAATTTTGCGGACAACGTCCTTTAGGACTATAAGTGGTTATTGTATTGGATATGCGATAATTACCGGCTACTTTTTTTAATTCACATTCATGCACATTGGTGCCCCCATATTGCGCATAGGCATTATGAATATGAGAAAGATCCCAATTGATAAAACGTGTGGCGGCATCATATACTTCTTCATTAAATGCTGCTTGATTCATTTTATTCATGCGCATATAAGTTTTGAGATAATTGCCTTCATCATCTTGGGTACTAGCCTGCCACAAGCGGCTGATGAAATCTACTCCACGGTTGTTTGCCCAATATTCCAGCATAAAGGGATTGTGGTATGCATTATCGCTGTGTCCCATAGCAAGATGAGTCAAATTGATATAATCATCAAAGTGCCCGCGTTCCTGATTGACTCCCCAGTCCGGATATTTACGTAACAAAGCCCATTGCGAAGTCATTTCGTAAATAGCTCCAACCCCACGGAAACCGGTAGCCCCGTCAAATTCGGTAATGTATTGCATACTATGGCACATTTCATGGTAAACAATACGGAAGTTGTTATCTTCATTGAAACGGCCTGGTGGTAACCATAACATACCTACATTCCCACGTCCACCTCCATAAGCAGTTCCATTCGCTACATTCTGAACAAATACTATTAATTTATACTTGTTGCCATAGGAGTTAGGAGAGTTGGCAAAATTCAGTTGACTGGTTAAGAAAGTATACACTTCTTCACAAGCGGCAAGTAGCTTGTCTTTGTCAAAACTATGCTCGGCATTCAAAGGATTGCGTCCCATTGCCCTATCCCAAAAAACAGCAACATTATCCCCTTCTATCATGTAATGCTTGTTGTATTTGCTTGTTTCTCTTTCAAAATCAGCGGTAGACTGGTTTTCTGTTCCTTCCGGTATATACAGTTCTTTTTCTACTTGTTTTAATGTAATTACTGCAGGAGTGTCTTCCAGACTGTTCCGAATACTCAGTTTGGCTATTTTTATCGTTTTGTCGGTATTAGGTTTCACCTCTACAGTAACACTTCCATTTCCACTTTGATTTCCTTTTGGAGAGACAGTGACGAAATCACTCCCTTCAGTGACAGTGACACTCCATTGCACATCGTCTGTGGCTCGTACCGTCATTTGGTATGTAGCCCCGCTGAAAGGCACATTTACACTATGCTGTTTTACCGGGCGGACATACCCCAACTTTTCCGAAACAATCAAAAAAGTAGACGAAGTACTTCCGGTTTCGTCATTCTCACTGCTACATCCTGCTGCAAGCATCAATAATGCGAGTGAGAGAATCTTCCACGAAATGTTCCTTAATATATTTATCATTATTATTTTCATTTTATCGGTTAAATAAAACTACTGCCGGAGAGTATCTTTCCTCTCCGGACAGAGATGAATCCGTTTGGATAATTATCTTCCGGATAAATTAAGCTCAGAGATGCAGACACTTGGATAGCGGGTACCTTTTTGTTCCCTCAGGTCTTCCAATCCCCAACCATAGCTACTATGATCGTAAGTTTTGCAGAAGCTTATACGAATCAATTTGGTAGTTGTACCTCCCAAAGAAATTATCTCGGAAGTATAGGTTGCGGCTGGATCTTTGGGTAATTCAGCTCCGTTGTCATTATCCAGTTCTTTGATCAAACGGAGGTCATCTTTTGAAGTACCGGCATACACTTGGATCATGTGAGGTACATTGTTATTTATGTTTTCTCTTGTTGTATAGCCAAACTGCACTTGTGAATTCAATGGTTTATCACTTAGATTAATGTCGAGATAAACACCGTATTTGGGATCGTATTTGTCATTTGCACTCCAAAGTGAATGCCACTTGGTTGATGGATCATCATCCCATAAGTTTTCAATAACACCCTCCGAAGCATGCGTTGAACTTGCGGTCACTCGTCCGTCCAGCTTGATTGAAGCAAGTTCTCCGCTGCTGTTGTACACAAATACATGGATGTACATAGTTTCCGGGATATTAAAATTGGCACCTACCATCGTAGAAATGATCGGTAACAGATAATCACCTTCCTCTAGTCTTGTAGCATCAATAGTAATTGGCAAATAATTGTCATTTACTCCTGATGTAAATTCGACCTCTTCCAATGGAGTATATGCGCTAGTTGGCAACAATGTATAATTGATGTCATTGGCAGCATTGAATACTTCAACAGCGTTTTGCAATACATCATTTTCTGTTTCAAACTTAAGTTTGAAATTCCATTCATTGGTAGCATCCAGATAGAAATCATAATAGAGTTTCTGAATAAGCGATTCGGATTCGTATGTATCAAACGCCAGGTTGTTCAATACTTCATTATTTGTAGAAACAGTCGGTGTCACTAGAATCGGTTTCAGATAGACCACGTTTTTATCTTTATTCACCGTGCCTTGGTCTGTTTTCAGGCGTAACGGCAGAATGTAGTCACCCTCTTGAGAAGAAGCCACATCGGAAAAACTCCCCTTGATTGTCACTTTTATCTCTTTAAAGTTCTCGGTTGCACCAAACTTATAACTTGTCTCCGACAGACTATATTGATCCGCTGGGATCAGTGTGTAACCGGTGTTATTCTCTTCGTTATATGCAGCGAGCTCTTCCTCGGTATATGCCTCTACAGTAATGGTAGGTTCTGTTCCAGGCATGCATCCCCCTTTGTTGATGGAGATGGTTTGAGTCACATCCCGATTGACATTATAGAAATTGAATGTGATCATGTCTTCTTGCTTGAAGGTCACTACGGTATCGTATTGGTGGCTGCTGAGTTCCACTTCATCATCGCACGAAGTAAATGCCAATGCAACCCCCATGCATATTGATATCAAATATAATTTTTTCATACAATTTTTTATTTTAAGATTAATATCCAGGTGCTTGTACCAAATTTGGATTACGATCTGCTTCATCGTAATAAACTGGAGCGATATATTGGCGTTTATGCCATTTATAGGGTTGGTTTGTTATAACGATACGCTGGTTGAACTCCTCGAATGAAGGATTTACCTTAGCCTCTGCATTCAACCCTTCTCGCATTCCGGCGGCTAAATATTTTTCACAGTCCATCCAACGGCGAACATCATAGAAACGGAGTCCTTCAGCCCAGAACTCGATATAGCGTTCATTCTTAATCCATTCCATAAGTGACATATCATTTAAATCGGCAGTTGTCAATGCCCGCAATCCAGCACGTTCATGAACTGCATTTAAATTGTTTAAAGCTTTGATGGCATAACTATCAGACTTACCATCTGCTGAAAGCATAGCATTACATTCTGCTAAATTCAGATACAACTCTGCTATACGAATCAAAGGACTACTAAATTTAGGCAAACTTACATAAGAAGTTTTATTCTGGACATGGTTAGGTGCCAAGAATTTTTGTGTCAGAAAACCTGTAACACTATGGTTACGGTTGAAAAGGGCAGGGTTGTAACCTTGTTTATTACCATCCTTCAGTTCTACCAGTAAAGGTTCTCCATTGACAAATTTTGATGAATAATCTCCATTATCAAATACCATCCAGGCATAAAAGCGAGGTTCACGATTCATATATAGTTTGATAATATCAGAACGGTCACCTGTTAAGCCGGCCCGTTGCAACCACTCTTCTTTTTGAGGAAAATCACCATTTTGCGCCGCTATCTCCGGTAGTACTCCATCTTCTGTATAAAAACGTTCGATTGTATTCAAGTAAGGTGATATACCGCTCCACCCGCTATACCATTCATCGTTATTATTGTTATACTTCACAACTCTATTAGGAATACAAGCTGTAATGAAAGAGTTACTTTTGTTCAATTGCCATACAAACTCTTTGTTTCCTTGATTCCCTCTGGCTGTCAGTAAATAACGTAAAGTTAAAACGCGTTTTTTGAACATTTCGTTTTCTGTATTGTTCTGCTCTTTGCCTGGGATATAAGGAAGTGGAATTTGTTCACTTACTTGCAATTCACTATCGCCGGCACGAGTACCATAAAGATAGTGCCCAGCATCTAAAGCAGCTTGCAGTGCTTCTTGACAAGCAACTTCCGCACGAACCCATTTCTCTCGGTCGTAGGTTTTGCTTACCAATTCCGTACCATAACCTTCTGTTTCAATAGTTACTCCATTTTTCTCATTTTTCCAAGAAGAATAAGGAAAACTACCATTCCAAAGTGGAGAAGCGGCATATAACAGAACTTGTGATTTTAACGTTTGTGCGATAGAATGGGTGGCACGTCCCACTTCTGTATCCGTACGAGTGGGAGGAAGTAAATTTCCGGTTAAGACTTTCTCATCCAATGTTTTTACAATCCAATTGCTCACATAATCATAATGTTTACGTCCAGGATATTCGCCCTCTTCCACATCGGTAGGGTATAGCTTGTCAATCACTGGGCAAGGACCGTAAAGACGAAGTACTTGGAAATGATAATAAGCTAATAAAAAATAAGCTTCCGCTTGATACTCTGCTTTCGTTTGCTTGTCAACCGGAGTTTTTTCCAATTCCTGCAAAAACATAAGTGTTTGGTTAATAAAACGGTAATATCTTTGCCATCTGTCAGATGGATTATATCCGTCTGTCCACATCGAATAACTTGGGTTCATTTCTCCATAGGCAAACTTATTGGCAAGATATCCCATTGTGTCCCATTCACCTGGAAATGCAAATTCGTCTGTAGAAGCCTCTGCTGTTATATAATTTACAGGATTTTCTATACCGGCATAACAGGAATATAAGAATCCTAATGTTGAATTAGGTGTTAAGGTTGCATCATCCATTGTAGCCTGCTCTACAGGTACGATTTCCAGAAATTCACACGAATGCATAGTAAAGCACAAAGAAGCTACTAACACATTCTTTATTATATTATTTGGTAATTTCATATTAGTCAATTTAATAAATTAAAAACTCAATTGTAATCCTATATTAAATGTACGTTGTAAAGGATACTTGTACCATGCCAGTTCCGGATCCCAAAGTTCGAAAGGACTGAATACCGCTAAATTATCTCCTGAGAAATAAATGCGGCCATATTTAAAGCGATAACCGACCTCCAATGTTTTAAAACGTAGAAAGTTACCGTTCCTTAACCAATATGTACTGGCTTCTTGGTTATTGGCTGTTTGGCTTTCCATCAATCCTAAACGAGGATATTTCGCATTTGGATTCGGATTTTCTTCTGTCCAGCGATTATCAGCAATAAACTGAAAGATATTCTGAGAATTTTCACCGAACGGATGAATGCTAGATATCATTACTTTGCGCATAGCGGATCCGTTAAAGAATACTCCAAGATCAAACTGTTTGTAATTGACATTTAATCCGAAACCGTATTGAATGCGAGGGGTTTTGCTGTATTCTGATATATATCCTTTGTCATCCGATGTGATAACACCGTCACCATTCAAGTCTCGATATTTGATATCTCCTATCTGTGGCGTACTACCCAGCTGCTGTTCAGGACTTTGTGCTATTTCTTCTTCCGTTTGGAATAGACCTTCAGCAATATATCCTTCATAAGTACTTAGTGAACGTCCATTCTCTATCTTCCAAGGGTACGGGCTATTAGGTTCGTCAAGGTAAGTGTATTCATTCTTTGCATAAGTGAAATTACCGCGAAAGTCTACAGACCAGTCTTTATTTATTTGGTGCAAATAACTGGTACTAAATTCCCAACCCCAGTTATCCACTTTGCCAATATTACTCCATGGAGTAGCGTTATAACCAAGAACAGAAGGCCATGTGTGGCGGGGCATGAGAATATTTGAACGTTTTTCGTAGAAATAATCCAATACTATTTCCCAGTTACGGAAAAGAGTCAAGTCAAGACCGATGTCTAGTTTACGTGCTCGTTCCCAACAAGCATTGTCAACAGCATAACTGGATATAGTAGGTCCATACAAAGTGGTATTCCAATCATATCCGGTAGTAAAGCCGATACCGGAAAGATTTACACTGTTCAAATAGAGGAAGTGACCATAACTTGTACCTGTATCATCGTTACCAACCACACCATAGGAAGCTCTCACTTTCAATCTGTCAATCTTGTCACGCAGATTTTCGAAAAAGTCTTCGTTGCTGACAACCCATCCTAATGACATAGCAGGGAAAAACTCAAAACGTTTTCCTTTTGCCAAACGTTCGGTACCGTTGTAACCAAAATTGAACTCTGCGAGGTAACGATTAGCATAATCATAAGTGAAACGTCCGGAAAAACCTTGGTTACGTTCAGGTAATACTGATGACTTGTAATCACGTTGCATATACATCAACATACCTCCTACATTATGCCAACCGAATGAACGGGCATAATTTATTTGAAATTGTAAAGCGATAGTACGGTCGGTACTTTTACTGATACCAGATTGTTTAATATGCTCCGTTCCGTTTTTAAGAAGTTCTGTCTCAAATGTTCCCCATGTAGGATCATGAGACTGGTCTTTTACTCGGTAGTAGTAAGGTTCAATGGTACGACTATAGTATGAAGAAGACCAATTCTTGAAGTTAAACAAGCCATTGACGCTTAATCCTTCTGTGATGAAATCCAGCTTTTGGTCAATTTTTAAGGCAGTATTTAGCGTATTAGCATCTGTCTGTCCGAAAGTAGTAGCTAAACTAGCATATGGATTGTGGCGCAAGTCATTACCTGAAAGAATCGCGTTACCAAAACGAGGATGCCGGTCACCTTCTTGAGCCGGGAATACAGCGGGAAAATTTATCGGATTACTGAACAAGGCCATTTGGAAGATATCGTCCAATTTCATGTTCGTACCTTTCTTATTAGTTATTTGCGCATTCATATTTAAATCAACTTTCGTTGTAGATGTCAGTTTGATTGACAAATTATTCTGGAAGTTATATGTCATATTATTGATATTATTATTCCAGGAATAATATTGAGGTGAATCAAGCAGCCCTGTATCATGGGCCACGTTAATACTCATATAGTAAGTGATTTTTTGTCCACCTCCGGAAACGTTGATATTAGCACGTTGGTTCATTGTCATATCTTTGAAAAGTAAATCTCCCCAATCTACGCTTGGGTATACATAAGGATTCACTCCTGCCCTAGTAGCATCAATTGTTTCTTGTAAATAACGTCCTGAAGTAAGTCCATGGTTACGCGTTAACTGAGCTTCATTATATAATTCCATCCATGTAGCACCATCTACGAATTCAGGAAAGTTGGTGAGCGTATTGAAGGAGTTTTCTAATGTTACATTTACACGAACCTTACTGTTCTCTTCCCCACGTTTGGTTGTGACAAGCATGACCCCGTTTGCACCACGTGCCCCATAAATAGCTGTGGCTGACGCATCTTTTAAAACAGAAAAACTCTCAATAGTTTCAGGTGGAATATTATTTAGGTCACCGACAGATATTTCCACGTCATCCAGTAAAATTAATGGAGTGGCTCGTCCACCAAATGTGGATATACCACGAATATAAAAATCTGATGATGAACCGGGTTCACCACTTGTTGTATTTACTATGACTCCTGCCATTTTACCAGCTAAGGCTCCAGTTAATGAAGAACTAGGTGCTTTTAGTGCAAGACCTTTCACTGTTGAAATAGCTCCTGTAATACTGACCTTTTTTTGTGTACCTGAACCTACAATTACTACTTCGTCCAATGTCTCATTATCGGAAGTTAATTCTACATTAATAACACCTGAATTTTCAACAGCAATTTCACGTTTCTTATAACCGATATAAGAAACGATTAGTACATCTGACGATTTATTTACTTGAATGGAAAAATTTCCATCCAAATCGCTTATGACCCCTGTTGTAGAACCTTTCAGCAGAATATTTGCTCCAATAATAGGTGTTCCATCTGCTGCATCTGTGACTGTTCCCGTAACAGTACGACCTTTTTTTTGTTGTATAGCAGCAGTTTCGGCTGTTTCCGCTTTGGCAACAAAAATACTTCCACTAACGCCCATTATTACTAATATGACCGTTAGAATTCTTTTAGATAAGTGATGTTTCATTTAGATATTTTTATAGTTAACTTTATTTTGAAAACGTCCAAAGTTCCATAAATTGCGGGAAATATAGTTTGTTTTGCATACGCAAAACTGTGTTTTATGTACGCAAAAACAA